>CAJICD010000110.1_pt1 | contig 12201 bp, 9 predicted proteins | sample 9199521 | NCBI WGS metagenome assembly CAJICD01 (sample SAMEA7708321, study PRJEB35096) | sediment metagenome | biome: marine neritic benthic zone biome [ENVO:01000025]; feature: sediment [ENVO:00002007]; material: shallow marine sediment [ENVO:03000034] sea grass bed [ENVO_01000059] ...
CGACATTTCGGGCGGCGCATCTGCTCGGCCGAATGCGGGCGCTGGTTGCACTGGCTATATGCCTGACCGCGGGCTTTCTGGCGTTCGCCGTGCTCGCCGCGGCGACGGACAGCGAGTTCCTGCGGCATGTCGTCACCTACAACATCAACGAATACCGCCCCGATCTGATCCTCAAGCGTCTGTGGCAAAGCCTGTTCTGGCGGTCCATCGATCTCGTCCTGTTCCTCCTCGGCCTAGCCTATCTGTCGATCCGCCTGTTCGACCGCTGGCGCAAGGGGCCCGCCGCCCGGCCGGCGACGAGTGATCCGGCAATGCTGCTGTTCGGCGGTTTCATGGCAGCGAGCCTGCTGAACGTCGTCGCGTCGGGAAAGTCCGGCGCCTCGGTGAGCTACTTTCTGGAATTCGAGGCCGCTGCCTCCCTGGCCCTGGGGGCCGTGGCCGTGCGTCTTGCGACCTATGTCGGGTCAGGCGTACCAAACCCGGAACGCTGGCGCTGCAGGGCGCTGGTCACGCTCGGCCTCGTGGCGCTGTGCTGGCAGGCGACCCTCGGATGGAGCCTGAAATACCGCGAACCGAACTGGCCGGCGATCGGTCACTCGCAACAGGTCGCCGATCTCATCGGATCCGCAGAGGGGCCGGTTGTCTCCGAAGAAATGGTGCTTCTGCATCGGGCGGGTCGGCCTCTGTTTTTCCAGCCTTTCATCATGACCCGGCTGGAGCGCGCCGGCCGCTGGGACCCGGCGCCTCTGGTCGGCGCCATGGAGCGTGGCGAGGTGTCGTTCGTCGTGCTCTACTCGAAACTCGGCTCCGCGCCCTATCTCCGGCGGTTCCCCGATGGCTTCCGCGCGGCTCTGGAGACACGCTACAAGCTCGTGCGCCGGGCCGGCCATCTGCGGGTATATGCGCCTGGATGATTTCACTGTGCGAGGCGGGCGCCTTCGAATTCGATCGTCCGGAGCCCCGGCATCGCAGCCTCGCCGTCAGGCCGGATGATCGGCTCGCAATATACGACCCCCGCCAACCGCGCATTGAAAGTGCCGTCCGGTTGCGGTAGATCATTTCCTACCTGTTGGAACTGGCATATGCCTACCTGGAAGGGCTGTAAATAGGCAGGGAACGTAAGAGGCGGCAGAATGACGTTGTGGGTTCGTTTCGAGGCTGGCGAAGATACCGGCTTCGGTACGCTGGTGGGCGACCGTATCGAGGTCCATTCCGGCGACATGTTTGGTGGTGCAACACCGACGGGCGAAACTTTGGCGCTGGAGTCGGTCCGGCTTCTAACGCCATGCGAGCCGCGCCAGATGGTTGCCCTGTGGAACAATTTCCACGCCATGGCGGCGAAGAACAACCAGGAGATTCCGGAAGAACCGCTCTGGTTTCTGAAATCGCCGAGCGCGTTCCTGGGGACCGGCGAGACGATCCGCCGGCCCGCCGGCTACGATGGTCCCGTTGTTTACGAGGGCGAACTGGGTATCGTGATCGGCCGGCGCTGCGCCCGTGTGCCCGAATCCGACATCGGAGATTACATATTCGGATACACCTGCATCAACGACGTGACCGCGTTCGGCCTGTTGAACAAGGATCCGAGCTTCGCGCAGTGGACGCGCTGCAAGAGTTTCGACGGCTTCGGGGTGTTCGGCCCGGCGATCGCTACGGGCCTCGACCCGATGGGACTGTCGATCTGCACCATGCTGAACGGGGACGAGCGGCAGAACTACCCGGTTTCCGACATGATCTTCCCGCCACACCGGCTGGTCAGCCTGATTTCACAGGACCTCACGCTGATGCCCGGTGACGTCATTGCCTGCGGCACTTCGGTCGGCGTCGGTTCCATGAAGCAGCCGGAAAATACAGTCGAGATTACGATCGAGGGCATCGGGACGCTCTCGAACACCTACGTCAACTAACCGCGCAGTCTCGTGGGAGCCGCGCAGCCGTGCGTGCGAGGAGAATAGAATCATGAAGATCTGTGTAATCGGGGCCGGTTCGATCGGCGGCCTGATGGCGGCCAAATTCGCCGCAGCAGGCAATGACGTGACCGTGATTGACCAGGGCGGACATCTCGAAACCATACGCCAAAACGGCCTCAAGCTGATCTGGGAGGACGGCAGCGAGATCGTCGCCAAGGTCCGGGCCGTCGATTCGGTCGCCGAGGCAGGACCGCAGGATCTCGTGGTGCTGGCGGTCAAGGCGCACTTCCTCGACCAGGTCGCGCGCGATGTCGATAAGCTGCTGAACGACGAGACGATGATCCTGACTGTCCAGAACGGTATTCCCTGGTGGTACTTCCAGAAGCTCGCCGGCCCCTACGAGGGCACGCGGCTCGAGACCCTCGATCCGACCGGGCTGCTGACCAAGCACATTCCGTCCGACCGCATCGTCGGCTGTGTCGTCTATCCGGCCGCCGCTGTGCCGGAGCTCGGCGTGATCAAGCATGTCGAAGGCGACCGGTTCCCGGTCGGCGAATTGGACGGGTCGGAAAGCGCGCGCGTGCAGAAGCTGCACGACCTGTTCGAGGACAGCGGCCTGCGGTCGCGGGTGCTTGACGATATCCGCTCCGAGATCTGGCTGAAGGCCTGGGGCAACCTGTCGTTCAATCCGATCTCGGCGCTAACACATGCGACCCTGGTCGAGATTTGCCAGTTTCCGGAGACGCGGGAGCTGGCGGCCGACATGATGCGCGAAGCTCAGGAAATAGCAGAAAAACTCGGCGTTACCTTCCGCCATACCATTGAGAAGCGGATCGCCGGCGCCGAAGGCGTCGGCGCGCACAAGACCTCGATGCTGCAGGATGTTGAAGCGGGAAGGTCGCTCGAAACAGAGGCCCTGATCGGTTCCATCATGGAGATCGGCAAGATCACCGAAACGCCGGCGCCGGCGATCAAGGCGGTCTACGCGCTGGTCAAGCTGCTCAACAAGGTCATGGTCAGCGGCCACGCGGGCGTGAGATTGACAGAAGCGGCCTGATCCCCTGCGAGGGCCGCGCTCAGCACGCCAGCAGGATCTTGCCTTTGTGGGTGGCGCTTTCCATCAGGCGGTGCGCCTCGGCGGCCTCGGCCAGCGGCAGCACGTGATCGACGACGGTCTTGAAACGGCCTTGCGGGAAGAGCGGCCAGACCCTTTCCTCCAGCTCCCGCGCGACCTGAGTCTTGAAGGCATCGGGGCGGCTGCGCAGGGTCGAGCCGGTATAGGACAGACGCTTCAACATGATCGGCATCAGGTTCACCGTGACCTCGGCGCCCAGCGCGAAGGCGAGTTGCACGATCCGCCCGTCGGGCCCGGCCGCCTTGATATTGCGCGCCACGTACGGGCCGCCGACGATATCGAGGATCACGTCGGCCCCGCCATAAGAATCGCGGACGACCTCGACAAAATCCTCCTCGTTGTAATCGACCACGCGGTCCGCCCCGAGTTCGCGGCAGAATTCACAGCGCTCGGCCGGGCTGTCGGTCGCGACCACGGTGGCGCCGAACGCCTTGCCGAGCTGGATTGCGGTTGCGCCGATGCCGCCGGCGCCTCCGTGGACGAGGAACGTCTCGCCCGCCGACAGCCGCGCCGTCATGAAGATGTTGCTCCAGATCGTAAAGCAAGTCTCGGGCAGGGAGACGGCTTCTCGCGGGCCGAGGCCCTCGGGGACGGACAGGCAGTGATCGGCCAGCACGGTACAATACTCCGCATAGCCGCCACCATTGGTCAGTGCGCAGACAAGATCGCCGGGCCTCCAGCGCGACACGGCCTCGCCGCAGGCGACCACCTCGCCAGCGACTTCCAGCCCCAGAAGGTCGGGAGCGCCCTTCGGCGGCGGATAAAGGCCGCGGCGTTGCATGAGATCGGGCCCGTTGACGCCGGCGAACGCCACATTAACCAGCACTTCTGCGGCCGCGGGCGCGGGCACCGCACGTGTTGCCGCCACAAGCACGTCCGGATTGCCGGCGCCGGTGGTCTCGATGACCTGCATCGAATCGGGAATGCCGTCCATGGGTCGGGTGATCAAAGGTGACGCAGCGCTTCGCGCATCGCATGCCCGATCAGGCTGGGGCCCTCGGCGATGACCGCGCCGGCGTCACGCAGCGCGTCGATCTTGTCGCGCGCGCTGCCGCCGCCCAGGAGATCTACCGTTCCCGCGTGTCCCATGCGGCGGCCCGGCGGCGCGTGGACCCCGACGACATAGGCCACCACCGGCTTCTTCGGCTTGAGCTGCCTGAGCAGCGCCGCGGCTTCCTCTTCCTCGGTGCCGCCGATCTCGCCGATCAGAACGACCCCGCGGGTCTCCTCGTCCGCCAGGAACAATTCCAGGCATTCGGCGAATCCGATCCCGTGCACCGCATCCCCGCCGACGCCCACAGACGTCGACTGGCCGAGGCCCACGCGGGAGGTCTGCTCGACCGCTGCGTAGGTCAGCGTCGCGGTGCGTGACGCGATGCCGATGTGGCCCGGGGTGTGCGGCCGGTCCGGCATGACGCCGATGCGGCACTTGCCCGGCGATATGATTCCGTAAGAATTGGGTCCGATCAGCCGCGACTTCGATCCGGCCAGCGCGTCCTTGACCCGGACCATGTCGAGCACCGGAATCCGTTCGGTCACGCAGACGATTAGCGGGGTCTCCGCCTCGATCGCCTCGATCATCGCGGTCGCGGCGGCCAGCGGCGGAACGAACACGGCGGTCGCGTCCGCCCCGGTTTCCCGGGCCGCCTCCGCAACGGTGTTGAATAGCGGAATGTTGAGATGCTGCCCGCCGCCCTTGCCGGGCCGGACGCCGGCCACCACCGCGGTTCCGCCGGCGATGGCGCGTTCGGCCGCCCGCGTTGCGGTGGCGCCGGTCAGGCCCTGGAACATCACCTTCGTCGAGCTGTCGACCAGGATCGCCATTACCCGTCCTCCGAGCCTGCAATTCGTACCGCCTCGTGCGCTGCCTCTTCCATGCTGTCGGCGAAGATCGCCGGGATGCCCTGGTTGCGCAACGTCAGTTCACTGATCTCCTTGCCGGTCCCCGCCGCATGGTAAACGACCGGCACCTTCGCCCCGGCCTGGCGGAAGGCGGTTGCGATGCCTTCGGCGATGGTATCGCAATGCAATATCCCCCCGCCGATCGCCATGACCAGCACGACGCGGACCCGCTTGTCGCGCAGCAGCAGCAGGATGCCCTCGGCGATCTGCTGGCGCGAGGCCATAGGCCTGGTGTCCATGAAATTCGCCGGGTCGCCGCCTTCTTCCCTGATCAGGTCGATCGCCGCAAGCCCGAGGCCCGCGCCGGTCGTCATCAGGCCGATATTGCCATCCATCCGCGCGTAGTTGTGTTCATAGCGGTCGGCCTCGCGCTCCTGCGGGTCGATCTCGTCCTCGTCGCGCAGCTTCGCGAGTTCCGGATGACGGCCAAGCGCATTGTCGTCCAGCACCATCTTGACGTCGAGCGCCACGATCTCGCCGGCCTTGGTGATCGCCAGCGGATTGAACTCGATCAGGCTCGCGTCGGTTTCGACGAAAGCACGACGTGCGCGCACCAAGACGTCGGCCAACGCGGACCCTTGTTCCGCGGAAAGATCCAGCCCTTCCGTAAGACGTGCAACATCCGGGCCCTCGAGTCCGGATTCCCCGATCGACAGGTCGATCAGTGAGTCGCTTCGGATCAGCGCGTTCTCGACGCCGACGCCGCCCTCACCGCTGGCAACAACGTCGATTCGCGCCTGTGCCCGGTTGATCAGCAACGCCGCATAGATTTCGCGCGCCACGTCGCAGGCTTGTTCCACATAGACCTTTTTTACGAGCAGCCCGCCGGTTCCCGTTTGCCCTGTTACCATCTTCTTGCCAAGCATGTCGGCAGCAGCCTGCGCCGCCTCCTGCGGCGACGCGATCATCCGCACACCGCCGGCGGCCTGGCGTTCGCCGGCGTGGACCTGCGCCTTGAGGACCCAAGCGTTACCTCCCAATTCGCTGGCCCGGCCCTGGGCTTCCTCTGGCGTTGCCGCCACTGCGCCCGGCGGCACTGGAATGCCGTAATCGCGCAGCAGTGCCTTGGCCTGGTATTCGTGCAAGTTCACCTGATTGTCCTTTCGGCGTGCCCAGACAGCACGGCTGGGCATGATTCATGGGGTACGCGACAGTTATCCGCCTTCCCAACGCAGTTTGAACCATCCAAACAGGCGGTTGGAGTGCGAATCGTCTGGTATACCATATACCAGACAACTTGACCCGGCAATGGCTGACACGCAGGATCATGAGTGAATTTTCGGGTTTATGGAACCCTCAATAACTGTAGGGTTACTCGGTATTCGCGAATACCTAAACTAATCACCGGGTTGAGCGGTTGACTGTGGGGTAATGGGAGGGGCAGAATACCACGCCCCTAAAGTTTCGGTGAGGCGGGCTGGACGCTGAAAAAATTATCTGGCATACCACGTACCAAACCCTGAAACGGACGCCGGGTTGGCGTGAGGAAGGATGGGGCTATAAGATCGTTCCGGCGCGCGTGCGTGTCGGTACGCGCGTTGGACACAACCAGCTCCGCGCAGCCAAAACCAAAATCCAGATAGGCGCGTGCTGGGTAAAACGGGAGGAAGATGTGAGGACTCTGACAAGCAGGATATTTGCGTGCTGCGCGGCAGCCTTTATTGGCGTCGCATTCATGGCGGCGAGTGCGGCCACCAACGACGCTTATGCGGGTTGGGAGCCCAACAAGCCGGTCGAATTCATTATCATGGCCGGCAAGGGCGGCGGCGCCGACAAGATGGCGCGGCTGATGCAGGCGGTCATCGAGAAGAACGGTTGGTCGTCGAAGCCGCTCACGCCGATCAACAAGCCGGGCGGTTCCGGCGCCGAGGCGCTGGTCCACCTGCAGCAGGCCAAGGACCCGAACCATGTCATCATGGTCACCCTGAATAGCTTCTATACCACGCCGATGCGGCAGCCGAAGCTGGGCGTCGATATCTCCAAGTTCACGCCGGTCGCACGAATGGCGGAAGACACCTTCCTTCTGTGGGTGCACAAGGATTCGGGGATCAAGAACGTCGATGACTTCGTGGCCGCGGCCAAGTCCGCCGGCAACAACTGGGTGATGGCAGGCACCGGCAAGCTTCAGGAAGACCAGTTGCTGACCGACTTCCTGAACGCCGCCTACGGGCTGAACATGAAGTATGTGCCCTACAAGGGTGGCGGCAAGGTCGCCAAGCAACTGGCGGGCCAGCACGCCAATTCGACGGTCAATAATCCCTCGGAGCAGGAAGGCTTCTACAAGGCCGGGACCACCGTGCCCCTGGCGGCCTTCACCGACGACCGGCTTCCCATGTTCGCCGAATCTCCGACCTTCAAGGAGTTGGGCAAGGACTTCGTGTACTACATGCAGCGCAGCGTCGTTGGCGCTCCGGGCATGAGCGCCGAAGCGCAGGCCTATTATCAGGGCTTGTTCACCAAGGTGTTCAATTCCGAAGAATGGCAGGGCTACCGGACGACGAAGAGCCTGCAGGGCGACCTTCTGACCGGCAGCGCCTTGAAGGACTACTGGCTGAATGAACGCGAGATCCATCGCCAGATGCTGATCAAGATGGGGGCCATCAAGGGCTAGTCGCAGCCGACTGGACCTGATCAGGCAACTTTGAGATAAGGCCGAGGGGCTTCGACCATGCGGCGTGCTGAACTCGTGACAGCTCTGCTGATGGCTGGCTTCTCGGCCTATCTCATGTGGAAGAGCACGGAATTGCCCGTCGGCTGGATTCCGGACGAGGGGCCGGGCGGCGGCGCCTTTCCGTTCTGGCTGTCTGCGACCATGCTGGGCAGCTGCGTGTGGATCCTGATCAACTATTTCCGGCGCACCAGCCCGCCGTCGCAGTCGCAAGAGCCGTTCATGGACGGCTATGCCAAGCGCATGTTCGTGCTTGTGGGCGGCAGCGTGGCGGCTATGATCGGCCTTGTGCACGTGATCGGGATGTACGGCGCCATTCCGCTGTTCCTGGTCTTCTATATCCGCTTTCTCGGCCGCCATTCCTGGCGGGTGACGATCCCGATCGCGGTTCTGGCTCCGATCATCATCTTTTTCTTCTTCGACATCGCTCTCAGGATCACGCTGCCCAAGGGCTATCTCGAACCTCTGTTCTATCCCCTGTACGACGCATTCCTTTAGGCGGTGCCGGTCGTGGGGGACGACATTAACGGCATGACATGCCGGCCGGGCCACGGCTGGGTCGCAAGGGGGCTGTAGCCAGATGGAACTTCTCGGTCATCTGCTGGACGGGTTTCTGATCGCCTTCGACCCGCTCAATCTCGGGCTGGTCGTCCTGGGGGTCGTGGTCGGCCTGTTCATCGGCGCCATGCCGGGCCTCGGCTCGGTGAACGGCGTCGCCATCCTGCTGCCGATGACCTTCCTCGTGCCACCGACCTCGGCGATGATCTTCCTCGCGGCGATCTATTACGGCGCCATGTACGGCGGGGCGATCAGTTCGATCATGCTGGGAATCCCTGGGGCGTCGACGGCGGTGGCCACCACGTTCGACGGCCGGCCGATGGCGCTGAAGGGCGAGGCGGACAAGGCGCTCATCGTAGCCGCCCTGGCTTCGTTCGTCGGCGGCACGATTTCCATCGTCCTGTTCACCCTGTTCGCACCGCCGCTGGCCAATATCGCGCTCGATTTCGGCGATCCGGAGATCTTCGCGCTGATGCTGCTGGCCTTCGCCACGTTCGTGGGCCTCAGCGGAGACGATATTCCCAAGACGATTTTCTCGATCTGCATCGGCCTGGTGTTCAGCGCCGTCGGGCTGGACATCATGAGTGGCGAGCCGCGCCTCATATTCATGGACATCATCGGCTTCATGCACGGGATCAACTTCCTGGTGCTGGCGATCGGCATCTACGGTATCGGCGAGATGCTGTGGACCATCGAGATCAGCCGCGGCGACACCATGATGTCCAAGGCGGAAATCACCTTCGCCCGGATCCTCGGCAATCTGCGGGAGTTGCTAAACACCTGGAAAAGCTGGACTATCGGTTCGATACTGGGGTTTTTCGTCGGTATCCTGCCGGCGGCGGGCGCGACACCGGGTGCGCTGATGTCCTATGGGGTTGCCAAGATGACCTCTAAGAATCCGGAACGGTTCGGCAAGGGCGAGCCCGCCGGCGTTGCGGCACCGGAAGCGGCCAACAACGCGGCCTCTACCGGCGCCATGTTGCCGATGCTGACCCTCGGCATCCCGGGATCGCCGACCACGGCCATCCTGCTGGGCGGCATGGTGATTTGGGGACTGGTCCCCGGACCCCTGCTGTTCGTGGAGCAAACGGATTTCGTGTGGGGGCTGATCGCCAGCCTTTATGCGGCCAATCTGTTCGCCGTGTTGATCAATGTCGGTTTCATTCCGGTCTTCCTGTGGATGCTCAAGACGCCGTTCACCATCCTCGCGCCCGCGATTTTCGTGCTGAGCCTCGTCGGCGGTTACGCGCCGACGCAGGACATGCACGATGTCTGGCTGATGCTGATCTTCGGCACGGGCGGATATCTGTTGCGCAAGCTCGACTATCCGATGGCGCCGGCGGTACTGGCGATCGTGCTTGGACCCATCGCCGAGCCGGCGTTGCGTCAGTCCCTGTTGATTTCGAATGGCGATATTACGGTCTTCGTGACACGGCCGATCGCAGGCCCGATCACGATCATCGCGCTGATATTGATATTCCTGCCGCTGTTCCGTTTGTTGTGGACGAAAATGCGCAAGTCGGCGTGATTGGAACGGTGCATGTTGCTTTATGAATTGCACACGATTCCAGCGGCCAGAGGGGCCGTGTGTGTTGCCAGTGGATGTGCCCTGGTGTACCATATACCAAACGCTGGCAATCGATGTATTCCAGGGCGGTTGGGGCATTCCGGCCAGCTTGGGCTTTTCGAATTTAGGCGGTCCGGAACCGCCAGCGTCGGGGCGATGTTGGTACAACGGGAATATCTAGGCGACTAGAGGGCTGCGAGGCGTCGGCGGGAAGGACCCGCAGGCGCTGGGAAGTGGGACCCGCGCGGCGGTTCGGTGCGCGCAATTGCGAAGGAGAAGCGATATGTCTGATACGGCAACGGATACCCTTGCCAGGAAGGACAAGACCGGAAACGTCATCTCGGGCGGACATCTCGTGGCCAAGGCGCTCAAGAATGAAGGCGTGGATACCATTTTCACGCTCTGCGGCGGGCACATCATCGACATCTACGACGGTTGTCTCGATGAGGGAATCCGGATCATCGACGTGCGGCACGAGCAGACCGCGGCGCATGCCGCCGACGGCTACGCGCGGCAGACCGGCAAGCTCGGCTGCGTCGTGACCACCGCGGGCCCCGGCTGCACCAATGCCATGACCGGCGTCGCCACCGCCTTCCGTTCCGAGAGCCCGATCCTGCATATCGGCGGCCAGAGTTCGCTGACCCAGCACAAGATGGGCTCGCTGCAGGACCTGCCGCATGTCGACATGATGACGCCGATCACCAAGTTCGCGGCCGGCGTGATGTCGACCGAGCGGGTCGCCGACATGGTCACCATGGCGGCACGCGAGTGCTTCGCCGGCGCGTACGGGCCCAGCTATCTCGAAATCCCGCGCGACATCCTGGATCGCGAAATCCCGGTCGAGAGTGCGGTGATTCCGGAGCCCGGGCATTACCGCGCTTCCGTCAACTCGATCGGCGACCCGGCCGACATCGAGAAACTGGCCGACCTGCTGGTCAAGGCCGAGCGCCCGGCGATGCTGGTCGGCTCGCAGGTCTACATGTCGCGCGGCCATGAGGCGGCGATCGACCTCGGGCGGGCGCTTAATATCCCGCTCTACATGAACGGCGCCAGCCGCGGGATCCTGCCGCCGGGCGATCCGCACTACTTCAACCGCACGCGCGGCGCCGCTTTTGGCAAGGCGGACGTGATCGTCATCGTCGGCACGCCGTTCGATTTCCGCATGGGTTACGGCAAGCGCATCAGCAAGGACGCGACGCTGGTTCAGATCGACCAGGATTACCGCACGGTCGGCAAGAACCGGGATATTGCGCTCGGCCTGGCCGGCGATCCCGGCTCGATCCTCAAGGCGGTGCACGACGCCGCCACCGGCCGGTCCGACAATGGCGCGGCCGGCCGCAAGGGCTGGCTGGACGAACTCCGGGCCGAGGAAGCGGCGCGGACCGACAAGCTGATGCCGCTGTTCATGTCCGATCAGGATCCCATTCATCCCTACCGCCTGGCCTGGGAGATCAACGAGTTCCTTACCGAGGACACCATCTATATCGGCGACGGCGGCGATATCGTCACGATCTCGGCCCAGGCCGTGCAGCCGCGTGGTCCGGGCCGCTGGATGGACCCCGGCGCGCTGGGCTCGCTTGGCGTCGGCACGGGGTTCGCGATGGCGGCCGGACTGGCGCATCCCGACAAGGAGGTGGTGTGCCTCTACGGCGACGGCAGCTTCGGGATGACGGCCTTCGACATGGAAACCGCCAACCGGTTTGGCGCGCCCTATATCGCCGTCGTCGGCAACAACTCGCACATGAACCAGATCCGCTACGGCCAGATCGCCAAATACGGCGAGCAGCGCGGCAATATCGGCAACAAGCTGGGCGACGTTCCCTTCGGCACCTTTGCCGAGATGCTCGGCGGTTACGGCGAGGAGGTCCGCGACCCCAACGAGATCGGGCCGGCGCTGCTGCGGGCGCGCGAGCAAGTTCGCTCCACGGGCAAGTCGGCGGTCATCAATGTCTGGGTGGATCCCAACGAGTACGCGCCGGGCACCAAGGCGCAGACCATGTACAAGTGACGGCTGCCGATGACCACGCGGCCATAGCACAAGAAAAGCAAGAGGACAGAGTTCATGACCAAGGCACTGGAAGGCGTCCGAATCCTCGATATGACGCATGTTCAGTCGGGTCCGACCTGCACGCAATTGCTCGCCTGGTTCGGCGCCGACGTTATCAAGGTGGAGCGGCCGGGCGTCGGCGATGCAACGCGCGGGCAGTTGCGCGATATTCCCGATGTCGACAGCCTCTATTTCACGATGCTGAACCACAACAAGCGCAGCGTGACCCTTAATCCCAAGACGGAGAAGGGCAAGGCCATTTTCACCAAGCTGATCGAGGAATGCGACGTGATGGTCGAGAACTTCGCCCCCGGCGCGATCGACCGCATGGGCTTCCCCTGGGAGAAGATCCAGGAGATCAACCCGCGCATGATCTATGCATCGGTCAAGGGGTTCGGCCCCGGCCCCTACGAG
>CAJICD010000038.1_pt1 | contig 12063 bp, 10 predicted proteins | sample 9199521 | NCBI WGS metagenome assembly CAJICD01 (sample SAMEA7708321, study PRJEB35096) | sediment metagenome | biome: marine neritic benthic zone biome [ENVO:01000025]; feature: sediment [ENVO:00002007]; material: shallow marine sediment [ENVO:03000034] sea grass bed [ENVO_01000059] ...
CGACAGGATCGGCGAGAACTGCGAGCCGGCGCTGACATCGGTGCTGTTCATGGCGGGCGCGGGCGGCAGTTTGCGCGCCGGCGTGACCGAGAACCCGGTCGGCCTGACGCGCTCGGTCCGGGAGGCGCTGACGCGCGTGACCTGCGGCGGCGCGCCCGTCTATGTCTGGCCCGGGGGCGGGATTACCGTGATGGCCGATGTCACGCGGATGCCGGACAATTCGTTCGGCTCGGTGCCGACGCCGGCCCTGGTCGGCCCGATCGAGTTCACCATGCGCCGCGGGGACTACGAGGCGCTCGGCGGCCATATGGAGAGCATTCGCGACTTCGACGAAGCCACGCGCGAGGCACAGACGCGCCTGGCCGGGCGGCACGACGGCGGCGGTTGAAGCTATGCACGGGCCGAGGACAGCAATGTTTCCCGACGGCCGCCGGCTGCATCTGCAGCACGGGCCCATCGACCTCGTCATCGAGGCGAACGGACACCGCGACGAGGTGGCGGCCGCCTACCGTCAGGCCGCGGAGCGATTCCGGACGATTCTCCCCGAGCTCGTCGGTGAGCTCCGGCAATTGCGGCGGCCGGCGGCCGCACAGGAAGACATCCGTTCGCCGGTCGCGCGGCGCATGACACGCGCGGTTCATGCGCATTCGGGCGCATTCATCACCCCGATGGCGGCGGTCGCCGGTGCGGTGGCGGACGAAGTCCTGGCGGCGCTGTGCGCCGGCCGCGCACTGTCCCGCGCCTATGTCAACAATGGCGGCGATATCGCGCTGCATCTGGGCCCGGGGGAGAGTTACACGGCCGGCCTCGTGGACCGGCTCGACCGCCCGCGGGCGAACGCAAGATGCGCGATCACCCACGACATGCCGGTCCGCGGGATCGCGACGAGCGGCCACGACGGGCGCAGCTTCAGCCTGGGGATCGCGGACGCGGTGACCGTGCTGGCCGGCGACGCGGCGGCGGCCGATGCCGCGGCCACGCTGATCGCCAATGCGGTGACAGTCGATCACCCGTCGGTTCGCCGCGCGTCGGCCGAAACACTGGACCCGGACAGCGATCTGGGTAAGCTGCTGGTAACGACCGCAGTGGGGCCGCTGGACCATCGCGCGGTCGCGGCGGCCCTGGCCGGCGGCGCCGCCACGGCGGCGGCAATGCATGACCGTGGTCTTATCCACGCCGCCGTGCTGTGCCTGAACGGACGGTACAGGACGATCGGCGCCGGTCTGGCCGCGACCCTGCCCGCGGCGGAGCCGGCCGTTGCAGGCGCGGTGCCGTAGCCGGACCCGCCCCAAGGTAGAGGAACCAGGTGCGTGGTCGGATTCGGCGCCGCTGGGCGACAACAGAAAAACGGGAGCAAGGGAGACGAGATATGACCACCAGACGGATTTTCCTGGCCGCCGCAGGAGCTGCGATGGCAGCCACCGTCTTCGGCACGGCCACCGAGGCACAGGAGACGATCAAGATCGGTGAAATCAACAGCTACACGCGGCTTCCCGCCTTTACCCAGCCTTACAGGAATGGCTGGGAACTGGCCGTAGAGGAAATCAACACGGCCGGCGGCGTGCTCGGCCGCAAGATCGAGGTCGTCTCGCGCGACGACAACGGCAAGCCGAACGATGCTGTGAAAATCGCCGAGGAACTGGTGAGCCGCGACGGCGTGGTCATGCTGGCGGGCACGTTCTTCTCGCATATCGGCCTTGCGGTGACCGATTTCGCGCAACAAAAAGAGGTTATGTTCGTCGCCGCGGAGCCGTTGTCCGATGCGCTGACCTGGGCCAAGGGCAATCGCTATACCTTCCGGCTGCGGCCCAACACGACGATGCAGGCGGCGATGCTGGCCGAGCAGGCGGCGAAACTTCCGGCCACGCGCTGGGCCACCATCGCACCGAACTATAAATACGGGCAGGACGCCGTGGCGGCGTTCAAGGCGGAATTGCGGAAGCGCAAGCCCGACGTCGAGTTCGTCGCCGAGCAGTGGCCGGCGCTGTTCAAGATCGATGCCGGCGCCGAAGCTCAGGCGCTGGCCAACGCAAATCCCGAGGCGATCTACAACGTTACCTTCGGCGGCGATCTCGCCAAGTTCGTGCGCGAAGGAAAGCTGCGCGGCCTGTTCGCGGGACGCGAGGTGGTGAGCCTGCTGTCGGGGGAGCCGGAATACCTCGACGCGCTGAAGGACGAGGCGCCGGAGGGCTGGATCGTGACCGGCTACCCCTGGTACGCCATCGACACCCCGGAACACCGCGCCTTCGTCAACGCCTACCGGGCCAAATTCAACGATTACCCGCGGCTCGGCTCTGTGGTCGGTTACAACACCTTCAAGGCGATTGCCGCGATTATCGCCAAGGCCGGCTCGACCGACACCGAGAAGATGATCGCCGCGGCCGAGGGCATCACCGTCGACTCCCCGACCGGACCGTTCACATTTCGCGCGGTCGACCATCAGGCGACGATGGGCGCCTATGTCGGACGCACCGCGTTGAGGGACGGCAAGGGAATCATGGTCGACTGGTTCTACGCCGACGGTGCAAACTACATGCCCAGCGACGAGGAAATCATGAGGATGCGGGCCGGCAACTGAACCGCAGCGGCGGGAATCCCGGAACCGGCGCCGCCAGGCGCGGCGGGATTCAGGTCAGGGAGGTTTCCCTGCGCGCCGCGCCGGCCTGCAGGAAATCCTTCAGGCCGGCCTCGCAGTCGGTGACCTTTGCGTGGCCGGGACCATACACCTGCCGGCGCCAGGCCAGCGCATCCCGGTACAGCGCCTCGGCGGCCTCTGGCCCGAACGCCATGTGGCACAACGCGGCCAGCCGGCCGAGCGACTGGCTGTTTGCGTGGATGGCCTGTTCCCGGTCCAGCCCGCGGACGACGCGTTCGCTCAGCTGCCGGGCTTCGTCGACGCGCCCCTGGTTCTCGTACAGCTCGACGAGGCTGTAGGCGACCAGCGCGACCTGCGGCTGGCCGGCGCCGGAGGTCCGTTCGGCGAACGCGATCGCCTTGCGGTACAGGCCTTCCGCCTCGCGATACTGGCCAAGGCGGCAGGCGGCGCCGGCCGCGGCGTGGATGAACAGGACGTTTTCCGGCTCGAGACTGGACGCCCAAAGGAAGGATGTCTTGGCGGACCGGAAATCGCTGGCCAGCATGGCGTCCTGTCCGGCCTTGTAGACTTTGGCTGAGGCGATCCTGTCGACCATGGGTTCCCCGACCTTCATGCTCCGTCCGCGGCGACCATGATCCGTCCGGCAGCGGGTTCGGCCGTGCGGCCGTCCACCATGCGCGCTGGCGCGCGGGTCGCCTGAGTCAACAACGACTCCACCTTGCCGATATTCCCGACCACCGGGAGCGGACATCCATGATACGGCATCAGCCAGCCGTGCGAGGGCTATCGCGCCGGCCGGCATTACCGCATTTCCCGGCCACCTGGGCCAGGCGCGCGATGCGATTTCGCACCGCGCCTGCCTTGGCGTCATTGCCCATGCGGCTATGGAGCTCGGCAAGGCCGGTCAGGTACTCAGCGATCAGGGCATGCGAGTCGCCATACAAACGGCAACGAAAGTCGATCGCGCGCCGGTACAGCGCGAGCGCGGCCCCCGGAACGCCGGCGCGGTGGCACAATTCGGCGAAGCGCCGCAGCACGCGGCTGTTGGCCATTTCGGCTATGTTGGGGTCGGTATCGGCGACGATCTGCCGGCACAGCATGTGGGCTTCGTTCACGCGGCCCTGTCGTTCGCACAGTTCCGCAAGACCGTGGGCCACCGTCACCAGATGCGGGTGCGAGGGACCCAGCGTCGCCAGCGTATCGGATATCGCGCGGCGGAACAGCGTCTCCGCCTCGGCCTGGCGTCCCGCCTTGACCGCCGCCATGGCCGCCGCATGGGTATAGATCGGATTGCTCGGATCGAGCCCGACCGCCCACCGGAAGGCCGAACGCGCGGCGGTGAAATCCCCGTCTTCCATGGCGCGCCGACCATTCTGGTACGCGTCCATCGAACCCAACGTTGTCATGACCCTGACTTCTCCAAGACAATGTATCCCCTGACGCCTTCGCGCCACACCCCGTCACTTTGCCTGGTCTTGAAATCACGGACCTGATTGTCCACCCGCCGGCGTTTCGCCGGTCCATTGTTATATTAACGAACCGTTTACCCTTTTATTCCCCGCCAACCCTGTTTTTTTCGCTGCCGCTCGCAAGTCTCCGGAAGGCCCACAGCGAGGCCCGCAACCCGAGGCCTCATGTCTTGCCGCGTGGCGGGCAGCCCCCTAATCTTGCCGGCATGGCGGTGCCCCCGACAACCACCCTGACGAACAGGCCGTAACACCGGGGCAAAGGAGGATACATGCACGCAGGCGAGGGCCGGAAACCGGACGTTGCGGGCGCTCGCGCGGCAGGTCCCCCCGGCGGGCCCACGGCATGACAGGACAGATCGTCGTCCAGTTCCTGACCGGGCTGGCCAGCGCCGCGTCGCTGTTTCTCATCGCCGCCGGCCTGTCGATCATCTTCGGCGTCACGCGGATCGTGAATTTCGCGCACGGCTCGCTGTACATGCTGGGCGCCTACATCGCGTACAGCCTGACCGAACGTCTGGCGGCCGGCACCGTCTTCGGATTCTGGGCCTCGGTGCTGCTGGCCGCAGTCGCAGTGGCCGTGATCGGCGCCCTCATCGAAATCCTGATCCTGCGCCGAATCTATCGCGCGCCCGAGCTGTTCCAGCTGTTGGCGACCTTCGGGGTGGTGCTTGTGGTGCAGGACGCCGCCCTGTGGATCTGGGGGCCGGTCGATCTGATCGGCCCGCGCGCGCCGGGCCTCGACGGCGCGGTCGAGATCATGGGCCAGTGGCTGCCGGAATACGATCTCGCGCTGATCGCCATCGGCCCCGTTGTGCTGGGCGCGCTGTGGCTGCTGTTCCACCGGACCCGCTGGGGCATCCTGGTGCGCGCCGCGACGCAGGACCGCGAGATGGTCGGTGCGCTGGGCCGCAACCAGGCCTGGCTGTTCACCTCGGTGTTCTTCGTCGGCGCCTTCCTCGCGGGGCTCGGCGGCGCCATCCAGCTGCCCAAGGGCGGCGCCGACCTGCTGATCGACCTCAACGTCATCGCCGCGGCCTTTGTCGTCGTCGTCGTTGGCGGCATGGGCAGCATCACCGGCGCCTTCCTGGCCGCGATCCTGATCGGCGAGCTTCAGGCCTTCGCCGTGCTGGTGTTCCCGGAGAGCACGCTGGTCATCATGTTCCTGGCGATGGCGGTTGTGCTGGTCGCCCGGCCATGGGGCCTGCTGGGACGCCCGATGACGGAACGCGGTGCGGGGCAGGCCGCGGAGCCCCTGCTCCGCCCGGGCGGACCGCGCATCCGGCTGGTCTGGGGGGCGGTGGCCGCGCTGCTGCTGCTGATGCCGCTGGTCGCGGAGGATTTCACGCTGACGCTGACCATCGAAATCGTCATTCTCGCGCTGTTCGCGGCCAGCCTGCATTTCATCATGGGGCCCGGCGGCATGGTGAGTTTCGGCCATGCCGCCTATTTCGGCCTCGGCGCCTACGGGGCGGCCTTGCTGGTGACGTGGCTGAAGACGCCGATGGAGATGGCGCTCGTCGCGGCGCCGCTGGTCGCCGGGGCCGGCGCCCTGGTCTTCGGCTGGTTCTGCGTGCGGCTGTCGGGGGTCTATCTTGCGATGCTGACCCTGGCCTTCGCGCAGATCACCTGGTCGGTGGTCTTCCAGTGGTACGAGTTCACCGGCGGCGAGGACGGGTTGCTGGGAATCCGGCGGACGCCGTGGGCGCAGCACCGCATCGTGTTCTACTACCTCGTTCTCGCGTCATGCGGCGTCGCGATCTACGCCATGCGGCGAATGATCTTCGCGCCGTTCGGCTATGCCTTGCGAGCGGGCCGCGACTCGCCGTTGCGCGCCGATGCGATCGGCATCCATTCGCGGCGCGTCGATTGGGCGGCCTTCGTGATCGCCGGCGCCATGGCGGGCATCGCGGGCGGCCTTTACGTCTTCTCAAAAGGCAGCGTTTTCCCGGACGAGTTGTCGATCCCGCGCTCTGTGGACGGTCTTGTCATGGTCTTGCTGGGCGGCGTGCAGACTCTGTCCGGCCCCATCCTGGGCGCCGCGGGTTTCACCTGGCTGCACGACGAGATTTCCCGCCTCGCATACTGGCGCTTCATCCTCGGCGGCGTCATCATCGCCCTCGTGCTGGCGTTCCCCCAGGGTCTCGGCGGTATCTGGCGGCAGGTCGAGGCGCGCGTGAGGCGCGCGCGGACGAACGGGCCGGAGGCAACGTCGTGACGGTCCTCCAGGCGCGCGATCTCTACAAGGGTTTCGGCGGGGTACAGGCGGTCGCCGGGGTGTCCTTCGAGGTCGCGCGGGGCGAACTGCTGGCCATGATCGGGCCGAACGGCGCCGGCAAGTCCACCTGCTTCAACATACTGAATGGCCAGTTGCGGCCGGACAGCGGCACCGTGAGTCTCAAGGGCCGGGACATTACCGGCCTTCCGCCACGACGAGTCAGCCGGCTTGGCGTCGGGCGCACATTCCAGATCACCGCGACGTTTGCCTCCATGACGGTGGCGGAGAACGTGCAGACCGCGCTGATCTCCCATAGCCGCGAATTGCGCGGCCTGTGGCGCCCGGCGGCCCGGTATCACCGCGACGCGGCGATGGCCCTGCTGGAGCGCGTCGGCATGGCGGACCAAGGGGAGCGCGCCTGCGGCGTCCTGGCCTATGGCGATTTGAAGCGCGTCGAGCTCGCGGTGGCGCTGGCCAACGATCCGGAACTGCTGCTGATGGACGAGCCGACCGCCGGCATGGCGCCGGGGGAACGCGTGGAACTGATGGCGCTGACCGCCGGGATCGCGCGCGAGCGCGGAATTGCGGTGCTGTTTACCGAACATGACATGGACGTGGTCTTCACCCATGCCGACCGGATCATCGTGCTGAACCGGGGCGAGCCGATCGCCGAGGGCACGCCCGAAGCGGTCCGCGCCGACGAACGCGTTCGCGCGCTCTATCTCGGCGAAAGCGCGGACGCGTAACGCATGACTCATACGCCCATGCTCGAAGTCACCGGGCTCAACAGTTTCTACGGTTGGGCGCATATCCTGTTCGACCTGTCGCTGGCCGTCGGGCACGGCGAAGTCGTCGTGCTGCTGGGTCGCAACGGGGCCGGCAAGTCGACGGCGCTGAAGTCGATCGTCGGGCTGGTCCGCCCGGCCAACGGAACGTTGACGTTCCGGGGCGCGGCGATCGCCGGCCTGCCGCCGCATCGCATTGTCCGAATGGGACTGGGCTACGTGCCCGAAGAACGCCGGATCTTTACCGACCTTACGGTCGCCGAGAATCTTGCGGTGGGCCGGCAGCCGCCGCGCTCGGGCGCACCGGAATGGACGCCGGAGAAGCTGTTCACGCTGTTCCCGAACCTGGCCGAGATGCAGGGCCGGCCGGCCGGCCGGATGAGCGGCGGCGAGCAGCAGATGCTGACAGTCGCGCGCACATTGATGGGCAACCCGTCGCTGATTCTGCTCGACGAACCATCAGAGGGGCTGGCCCCGGTGATCGTCGACCAGATGGCGGCAACGATCCGGTCCCTGAAGACGAGCGGTCTCTCGATTCTTCTGTCGGAACAGAATCTTCGTTTTGCCCGCATGGTTTCCGATCGCGCCTACATCGTCGAAAAAGGACGTATCCGCTGGCACGGCGGCATGGATGACCTGGAAGCGGACGAAGCAGCCAAGCAACAGTACCTCGTGGTGTGAATCGTGCTAAACCGTATATCCGACATTTGGCCATCGGATTGCAGGATCGGGGCAGGCCCGGCAACAGGGTAAGGCGCGCAACGATGAGACGGTTTTTCGTTCTGGTGTTTATTGCGACGGCGCTGCTGGCCGGCTGCGCCCAGCCGCTCTCGGCCGGCGAGCAGGTCGTGGATCTTGGCAAGCCTGGCGGGCTGGCGCTGCAGATCCCGGCGAGCTGGGTCATGGAGAGGGGCGAGGCGCCCGAGGAGCGACTCGTCACCCTGAGCTTCAAGCCCGAAGTCGGCGACGAGTTCACGGTACTCGTGACGCCAATCTTGCCCGGGGCGGAAGCGGACCCGGATTTCGGCTCGCCCGAGAGCGTATACCGTATCGTCTCCGCGGCTGCGGAGGAGGTCGTGGTCCACGCCGCCGAAGAAGAGCTTGAAATCAGGGAGTTCGGCGACAGCAGGGTCGGCTATTACTTCTGGGCCACCGATCGCGACCTCGTCGACGAGGACCGGATTCCGCCGGGCGACTATCTCCACCTGACCCAGGGCGCGGTCATGGTCGGCGAACTTCTCTGCACGTTCACGATCCTGACCAACGAGCGGCCGTCGGGCGTCATCGACTCCGCGATGATGATGCTTGGTACGGCGGCGCACCGTATAGGCGGCTGACCCTGACTTTTTCGCATCCCGACATTTTTTGAAGCCGCCGGGCATTTTGCACTGGGATTCGGGCCGCTCCGCGATAGTCTGGGCCGACGGATTGCGAACGGGATGCGGTAACGGGCTGGGCCATGGCAGGGCACATCATCGGCGTCGATGTCGGCGGGACCTTTACCGACCTCGTCCTGATGGACGGCGACGGCGCGCCGCGCGTCGCCAAGGTGCCGTCGACCCCCGAGAACCAGGCGTTCGGCGTGCTGGGCGCGATCGCGAAGGCCGGCGCGGCGCTGGCCGACGTCGACACCGTGGTGCACGGCACGACCATCACCACCAACGCCCTGCTGGAGCGCAAGCTGGCCACCGTGGGCCTGATCACCACCCGCGGCTTCCGCGACGTGCTGGAGCTGGGCCGGCGCACGCGGCCGCAGCCCTACGGCATGAAGGGGCAGTTCGTCCCCCTGATCCCGCGCGAACTGCGCATGGAGGTGGGCGAGCGGCTCGATGCCGACGGCGAGGTGCTGGTTCCGCTCGACACGGATGACGTGCGGACGGCCTGCGAGTTCCTGCTGGCGCGCGGCTGCGAGGCGCTGGTCATCCATTTCCTGCACGCTTACCGAAATCCGGTCCATGAGAACCACGCGGCAGAAATCGCCGCGGAGATCTGGCCGAACGGATTCATCACCCGGGGCCACGCGATCCTGTCGGAATACCGGGAGTACGAACGCGGCGTGACGGCGGCGGTGAACGCCTCGGTACAGCCGGTCCTGCACCGTTACATCGAGCGTCTGAGCAGCGAGCTTGGCGACCGGGGCTATGAGCGGGACCTGCTGGTCATGCAGGGCAATGGCGGCACCGTGACGGCGGAGCTGGTGCCCGACCACGCGGTCAACACGGTGATGTCGGGGCCGGCCTCCGGCGTGATGGCGGCGGCGCATACCGGCGGCCGGGCCGGCTTTCCGAATTTGCTGACCTACGATATGGGCGGCACCAGCTGCGACGTCGGCCTGATCCGCGACGCGGTCCCGCAGGTGAGCAGCGAGCTGGAGCTGGAATACGCCATGCCGATCCACGTGCCGATGGTCGACGTGCATACGATCGGCGCCGGCGGCGGGTCGATCGCCTGGATCGACGAGGCCGGCATGCTGCAGGTCGGGCCGGAGAGCGCCGGCGCCGTGCCGGGGCCGATCTGCTACGGGCGCGGGGGTGAGCGGCCGACCATCACCGACGCCAACCTGGCGCTCGGCCGGCTGAACCCGGACACGCTGCTGGCCGTCGACAATCCGGTGACCCTGGACGATTTGCGGTCGCGGATCGAGGCGGAGATCGGCGCGCCGCTGGGGTTCGACGCGGACGACGCGGCGGCGGCCGTCCTGCAGGTTGCCAATGCCCGCATGGCCGGCGCACTGCGCATGGTCAGCCTCGCCCGCGGCCACGATCCACGCGACTTCGCCCTGTTCGCCTTCGGCGGCGCCGGCCCGCTGCATGCCGTCGCGCAAGCGCGCGAGCTGGGCATCCCGAAGGTGCTGATCCCGACGCGACCGGGCATCACGAACGCGATCGGTTGCGTCGTCGCCGACCTGCGGCACGATTACGTCAATACGATCAACACCCCTGTCGACGCGCTGGACATGGACGAGGTGAAGGCGATCTTGGAGGAACAGATTCGCGAGGGCCGCGACACCATCGAACGCGAGGGCGTGGCGGTCGAGGACCTTCGCTTCGTTCACGACGCCGACATGCAGTTCCTCGGGCAGAGCCACATCCTGACCGTGCCGATCCCGGGCCCGGGCGTGACGCGGGACGATCTGCGCGGCCTGTTCGAGACGGCCTACTGGGAGCGCTTCGCCGTGGAGTTGCCGGAGATCCGCCCGGTGCTGGTCAACCTGCACACCGCCGCCATCGGCCGCCGGCCCCAGGCCGACATCGCGGCGCTGGCCGGGAGCCGCGAGGGCCGCGCGCCCACGGCCGCCGCGATGCGACGGGTCTGGTTCACGGAAGGCTGGCGGGACACGCCGATTTACCGCCGCGCCGATTTCGGCCCCGGCGCCGCGCTCGACGGTCCGGCGATCCTGGAGCAGATGGACACGACAATCGTGATCGAACCCGGCTGCACGGCCGAGGCGGACGATATGGGGAACCTCGTAGTCAGCGTGGGAGAAGCCCCATGACCGCCATCGACCCGGTCACCCTTGCCGTCGTGCAGAGCGGGCTGAGCCAGGTCTGCAACGAGATGGATCTGGCCTTCGTGCGCTCGGCCTTCAGCCCGGTGATCTCGGAGGCGCTGGACCGCTCGGACGGCATCTACCACCGCGACGACGGGGCGCTGATCGCGCAGGGGGACCTGGGGCTGCCGGTATTCGTCGGCACCATGCAGTTCGGCACCAGGGAGGTCATCAAGCGGGCGAAAGACTTGAAGCCCGGCGACATGTACATCGTCAACGACCCCTATCTGGGCGGCACGCATTTGATGGACGTGCGCTTCGCCAAGCCGTTCTTCTACGACGGCGAGATCTTCGCCTGGCTGGCCAATACCGGGCACTGGCCGGACATCGGCGGCATGGTGCCCGGCGGCTTCTCGGCCAGCGCCACCGAGGCCGAACAGGAAGGGTTGCGGCTGCCACCGGTGAAACTGTTCAAGCAGGGCGAGATGGACGAGGAGATCCTCTCCATCATCCTTTCCAACATCCGCATCGCCGACCAGCGCATCGGCGACATCAAGGCCCAGGCGGCGGCGCTGACCGTGGGCGAGCGGCGCTTCACCGCGCTGCTGGACCGCTACGGCAAGGATGTGGTGGAAGCCTGTATCGTCGAGCTGCGCGCCCGCGCGGAACAGCAGATGCGGGCGAAGATCGCGACCATTCCGGACGGCCAGTATCACGGCGTTTCCTGGGTCGACTCCGACGGCGTGGTCGACGCGCCGCTGAAGATCGATATGAAGATCACCAAGCGGGACACCGACCTGTTTTTCGACATGTCGGGCTCCAGCGCGCCCTGCCTTGGCCCGATGAACAGCGTCATCGCGACGACGCGCTCCTCGGTGTATCTCGCCATCAAGCACATCTTCCCCGAAGTGCCGATCAACGCCGGCACCTTCGCGCCGCTGCAGATCGAGGATCCCGAGGGAACGTTTCTCTATGCGAAATATCCGCGGCCGGTTTCCGGCTGCGCGGCGGAGGTCAGCCAGCGCATCGCCGAAGCCGTCTTCGCCGCGCTGACCCCCGCCCTGCCCGACCGGCTGTTCGCCGCGCCCGCCGGCACCAGCGGCAATTTCGCGCTCGGCGGCCACGACCCGAAAACGGACCGCTCCTACGTGCTGTACCTGATCTCCGGCGGCGGCTACGGCGGCAGCGAGGAAGGCGACGGGCTGTCGAACGGCTGTTCGACCATCGGCATCTCGAAGACGACGCCGATCGAGGTGGTCGAGCAGCGCTACCCGGTGCTGATCGAGCAATATGCGCTGCACGAGGGCTCGGGCGGCGCCGGGGAGCACAGGGGCGGTTTCGGCGTCGACTACACGGTGATGATCCGCCGCGGCGCGGCGCGCGCCTCGTTCGTCATGGACCACGGGCGCACCGGGCCGCAGGGCGCGCGCGGCGGCGCCGACCGCGGCGTCCACCGCGTCGAGATACAGCGCAACGGCGAGGTGCACGTGCCTGCGCACCTGTCGAAG
>CAJICD010000187.1_pt1 | contig 11999 bp, 11 predicted proteins | sample 9199521 | NCBI WGS metagenome assembly CAJICD01 (sample SAMEA7708321, study PRJEB35096) | sediment metagenome | biome: marine neritic benthic zone biome [ENVO:01000025]; feature: sediment [ENVO:00002007]; material: shallow marine sediment [ENVO:03000034] sea grass bed [ENVO_01000059] ...
CGCTGGCCAGCCAGCGGCCCGAGCAGTTCCCCGCCGACGTGCGCGACCTCGACGCCTGGGTGCATGGCGAGGCGCTGGTCGAGGGCCATCCGTTCGCGGCCCTGAAAGCCTATCCGCAGGGCGAGACCGCGCCCGAGGTCTGGATGCTGGGGAGTTCGCTGTACGGCGCGCAGCTTGCCGCGGTGCTGGGGCTGCCATACTGCTTCGCCTGGTTCATCACCGACGGCTTCGGCTGCGACGAGGCGCTGGCCCAGTACCGCAGGAACTACCGCCCCAGCGAGCGCTGGCCGGAGCCGCATGTGGCGATCTGCCTGTGGGCGCTGGCCGCCGATACGGACGAGGACGCGCAGCATCATTTCACGCCCCGCGCCCGCTGGAAGCTGTACCGCGACCGCGGCGTCTACGGCCCGCTGGAAAGCCCGGAGGACGCAGCCGCGCATGACTACACAGACAAAGATGCGGGGATTCTCGAGGAGTTGCGCCGGGAGTCCTTCGTCGGCACCGTCGCCGCCGTCGCCGCGCGGATCAAGGCCACGGCGGAGAACGAAGGCGCCGACGAGGTCGCAATCGTCACCTGGGCCCACGACGAGGCGGTACGCCGGCGCAGCTACGCGCTGCTCGCGGACGCCTTCGGCCTGTCGCCGGAGTCGGGCTGAAAATGCCGCGCGGTCAGTCCCGGCAGTTGAATTCCGTCCACAGCGGATAGTGATCCGACAACCGGTGCTGCAGCGAGCTCTTGGTCATGCCGAGCTCGCTATAGATTAAGGGCACGAAATCGAAGCCGCCGGCATTGACGAATTCCATGTTCAGCTTCCTGCGCCTGCCGGTTTCGAACCAGGCGATCTGGTCGTAGAATTTCTCGAGCATCGGATCGGCGCCGGTCGCGAAAATCGAGCGCCGCACGGCGTTGAGCTGGTCCGGCACCGTCAGCCCGGTACTGGTGAATGCCGTCCACAGATCGTCGTTGTGACGGTCGATGTTGAAATCGCCCAGCGCGATCAGGTTGTGTCCGTAGCCGTTGACCTGGCCGGCCCAGCTGTCCAGCCATTCGGCGATACCCTTGAGTTCCGGAATCCGCTCGCTTGACGAATCGCCGTAATCGACGTGCAGGGTGACGAGCGTAAAGGTCTCGCTGCCGGCGCGGAAACTGACGGCGTAGGGCGTGCGCGCGAATTGCCGCTGCAGCGCGCCGGACGGGACGATCGACTCCCAGTCCTCAGGGATCACGAGCTCGCCGGCTAGGCCCGACATCTCAACGCGCCGCGTGTCGAAGACGAACCCCAGTCGCTCGCTGTTCCCGGCGTCGCCCCGGGTCACGTCGGTCATGACGAAATTCCAGCCCGGTCCGAGCGTCTTGACCATGGTGCGCAGGGCCCGCAGATCGCCCTTGATTTCCTGGATGGCGACAACGTCGAAACGCGAAACGATCTCGGTTATCGCCCACAGCGCACGGAGGTCCCGTTTCGGGCTGTCGCCGCTGCCGGCCGTCCATTTGTCGTCGGTCAACGAGGCAAAGGCCTTGATGTTCCATGTCCCGACCAGAAGGTTGCGGTTCGCCGACCGCTTCTGCGGGATCGTTTCGTCGAGCGCCACCCGCAGCGATTCCATTTCGCTCTTTACGGGAAGCGGCACATTCGCGCCACTCCATGACGGAAGGGGAGTGGACATGACACACAGGCTAGGCCCGGCGACTCATCGAATCAACAGGATTCTCGCAGAACGGGAGGCCGCATCGGCGACGGCACGGCACCGGACCGCAGGTGGCCCATCCAGGGCTACGCAGTGCGCTAACGCCCGTAGCCCATGGTCGCGGGGACCCAGGTGCTCAGGCTCGGGAACAGCAGCATCAGCAGCAGCCCCAGCAGCATCAGCCCGACATAGGGGACGATGCCGCGCACGACCTCGGCCATCGGGGCCTTGGCGATGCCCTTGATGACGAACAGGTTCATGCCGACGGGCGGTGTGATCAGCGCGAGCTCCAGGTTGATCATCAGCAGTACGCCGTACCAGATCGGATCGATGCCCAGCGCATCGAGCACCGGAAGGACGATCGGGGTGGTGATCAGGATGATCGAGATCGTCTCCAGGAACATGCCCAGCACGAAAATGACGGCCATCACCGCAAGGATGAAGCCGATCGGCCCGACATCGTGCGCCACCACCGTTTCGACCAGTTCGGCCGGCAGCCGCATCAGGGTCAGCACATGGCCGAAGATCGCGGCAGCCGCCAGCACCATGAACAGCATCGAGGTCGTGCGCACGGTCTCGTAGGCGGTCTCGTACAGGTCGCGCCACCCGAAATTGCGGTACAGCAGGACCGCGATCAGAAGGCTCGCCAGGGCGCCGGTGCCCGCCGCCTCGGTCGGCGTGAAAACCCCGAAATAGAGCCCGCCCAGGACCAGCGGCGGCAGCGACAGCGCGGCCAGCGACCGTTTGACCGCGCCGCCGACCTCCTTCAGCGACGCCCTTTGCTCGGTCGTGCTGGCATCGCCATGGCCGGACGCCCACATGGCGTAGCCCGCGAAAATGAGGGCGAGGATCAGGCCCGGGATCAGCCCGGCGAAGAACAGCGCGCCGATCGAGGTCTCGGAGACGATGCCGTACAGGATCATCGGGCCCGACGGCGGGATCAGGATGCCCAGCGTGCCGCCGGCCGCGACGACCCCGTAGATGTGGCGCGGCCGGTAGCCGTAGCGGGTCATCTGCGGGATCGCGGTGGCGCCGATGGTCAGCGCGGTCGCGACCGACGAGCCCGAGATCGCGGCAAAGATCGTGCACGACATCACGGTCGCCACGCCCAGCCCGCCGGGCAGGTGGCGCACCAACACATGCGCGGTGGCGTACAGGTCGTCGACGACCTTCGAGCGGATCATGACATGCGCCATGAAGGCGAACATCGGAATCGCCACCAGCAGATAGACGTTGAGCTTGGCGTAAACGATATCGGCCAGGCTGCCGATCTGCCCGTCGACGATCAGCAGCAGTGCAATCGAGGCGAGCGCCAGCCCCGCGAAGATCGGCAGCCCCGTCAGTAGCAGCAGGACCAGGCACAGCAGGATCAGCGCAAGAGTCATCTTCTCTCATACCATTGAGCCGTCGAGATGACTTGCAACCGCGCCGCCGTCATTGCGAGCCGGAGGCGAAGCAATCCAGAAACGCAGGCCCGTGGCATCTCGACTCTGGATTGCTTCGCTGCGCTCGCAATGACATGTGAGGCTTCATGCGTCATCTCGAACACTCGCCGGTATCAGTCCGGGACATGGGCGGCATCGCGGTGCGGCGGTTCCTCCAGCCCGAACAGGATCCGCAGCAACTGATTGACCGACGCCAGGATCATCAGGGAGAAGCCGACCAGCAGGCTGGATTGCGGAATCCAGACCGGCATGGCGAGGTACCCGTCCGACAGCAGGTCGACCATGCGGCTGAAGGCGACCATGTCCCAACTGCGGTCCAGCAACACCGCCGCGACGGCGATCATCGCGACCAGCCCCCAGATGCGCGCCGCAGCCTGTCCGCGCGGGCCGAGCCGCGCCGTGGCCAGGTCGACGTTGATGTGGTCACCCCGGCGCACGGTCTCGCCAAGGCCGAACATCACCACGGCCACCATCAGGTAGCCCATCAGCTCGTCGGTCCAGACCTGCGGTGTGTTGAAGACGTAACGCAGCACGACGCTGTAGGTGATCGACACCGCCATAACGACGGTGACCGCCGCGCCGAGGGCGATGAACAGGCGCGAGGCCAGCGCGGACACCCTGTCCAGTGTCCGGAAAACGGGGCCGCCACGGCGGGCGACCCCTCTATCGCGGTCAAAGGGCAATGCCCGCTCCCGCTACATCTTCGAGATCATGTCGAGGAGCTTCTGGCCCTCGCCCTTGGTTGCTTCGTCGAAGGCCTTGCTGAAGGCCGGGTCCATGATCGCCTTCATGGCGGCGATCTCGGCCTCGGTGTGGATATGGACCTTGGTGCCCTTTTCGCGAAGCTGGCCGGGCGCGGCCGCGGCTGCCTCCTCGGTCGCGTCCAGCGCGTCCTTCGCGGCCTGGGCGCTGGCATCGGCAATCGCTTGTCTCTCGGCATCGGTCAGCCCGTCATACCACTTCGGGTTCACATAGCCGTGGAAAAACACGCTGAACAGCGGCGACACCGTGACGTGGTCCTGCACCTCGTAATATTTGCGCGAATATGCGGCGGCGATGTCGGTCAGGCCGGCATCGATCACGCCTGTCTGCAGCGCGTTGTAGACCTTGGAGCCGGACATCGCGGACGGCGCGGCGCCCAGGGCCTTCAGGCCCGCATCGACCAGCGGGTTCAGGCCGCGGATTTTCACGCCCTTGAAGTCCTCCGGCTTGATCAGCGGCGCACCCTTCGAGGTGTAGGCCGACATGTTGGTGGTGAACAGCCAGACGACGTTGCGCACACCCTTCTTGAGCAGCAGGTCGTCGAGATATTTCGCCGGCTCCGAGCCCGGCCATTTGCGCAGCACGCCGATGTCGGTGACCGAATAGGGCTTCAGGGTCACGTTCATCTCGGGCACCGTCTTGCCCCACTGGAAGTTCACCGAGAACGCCGCCTCGATGTCGCCCTTGGCGACGGCGGGGTAGTTCTCCTTGGCGCCGAAGGCCTGGTTGGCGCCGAACACCTGGACGTCGATCGAGCCGCCGGAGCGTTTCTCGATATCCGCGGCCCAGGCTTCGATCTTCTTGGCGATGTGATGCTTCGGCGGCAGCTGGTGGCTGACCCGCATCACCGTTTCGGCCATCGCGGCCTGGGCGCCGAGGGCGACGGCGGCGACGGCCGACAGCAGGACGAGCTTCTTCATCGGTAATCCTCCCTGAACTTATCGGTTGGTAATTCTTGCTTGCGGTTATTTGTCAGCAAGGGGCCGGGTCCGGTCAAGAGGTCTTTGCCCTGGCGAACGACAGGTAGTCCTCCTCGCGCGCCCGCAGGTCGCCCAGCCCCACCATCTCGTTGAATTCGTCGAACGCCACCATGCGGTCGCGCACCGCGTCGGTCGTGCCGTCGCGCAGCAGCGCCTGCATCAGCTCGCGCACCGCCCGCGCGACTGTGTAGGTCGCCGCCACGGGATGGGTCATCACCGCATAGCCGATGTCCTGGAGCTCCGCCGCCGGTAGCACCGGGCTGGCACCGGCCTCGATATTGTTGGCCAGGCACGGCCCGTCCAGCTCGGTGCAGATCCGGCGCATCTGTTCGACCGTCTCGGGCGCCTCGACGAACAGCAGGTCTGCGCCGATCTCGCGGTACAGCGCCATGCGCGCCAGCGCATCGTCGATGCCGTGCACCGCCAGCGCATCGGTGCGCGCCATGATCACGAAATCGCGATCGACTCGGCAATCGAGCGCCGCCTTCAGCTTGGCGGCCATCTCCTCGACCGGCACCACCGCCTTGCCCGCCATGTGGCCGCAGCGCTTGGGAAACACCTGGTCCTCGATGAACATGCCGGCGAGGCCCGCGCGCTCGTAGGCGCGGACCGTGCGCGCGACATTGGTGACGTTGCCGAAGCCGGTATCGCCGTCGCCGAACACCGGGATCGCGACCGCATCGCACAGCCGCGCGTAATGGTCGGCCAGCTCGGTCATCGAGAGCTGCGAAGTGTCGGGCCGGCCGAGCAGCGTGGCGGTCGCCGAATAGCCGCCGCAGGTGATGACCTGGAAGCCGACCTGCTCGGCGATGCGCGCGCTCAGCGCATCGTGCACACCGGGCATGACGGCAATCTCGGGCGCCTCGATCAGCTGGCGAAAGCGTGTGGTCGGTTTCAAGGTCCGGTTCCTGTCGCGCTGAGGTTCGGTCAGAGTTTAGTCGAACCTCACGGATGGCGAAACCGCCAGCAAATGAAAACGGGGCCCGCAGGCCCCGCTTCCTTATGTCTCCGGCGCGATCGGGATCAGATCAGCTTGCCCATGGCCACCGCCGTGTCGGACATGCGGTTGGAGAAGCCCCATTCATTGTCGTACCACGACAGCACCCGCACCAGGCGGCCGTCGATCACCTGGGTCTGGGTGAGGTCGAAGGTCGAGCTCGCGGGGTTGTGGTTGAAGTCGATCGAGACCAGCGGCTTGTCGTTGGTCGCCAGCACGCCTTTGAGTGGCCCGGCGGCGGCCTTGGAAACGGCGGCGTTGATCTCGTCGGCGGAGGTCTCCTTGCCGGCGTCGAACTTCAGGTCGATCAGCGAGACGTTCGGGGTCGGCACGCGGATCGCGGTGCCGTCCAGCTTGCCGGCGAGATCCGGCATGACGAGGCCGACCGCCTTGGCCGCCCCGGTCGAGGTCGGAATCATCGAGACCGCCGCCGCGCGGGCGCGCCGCAGGTCCGAATGCAGCGTGTCCACCGTGGCCTGGTCGCCGGTGTAGGAGTGGATCGTCGTCATGTAGCCGCGCTCGATACCGACGGCATCGTGCAGCACGTAGGCCACCGGTGCGAGGCAGTTGGTGGTGCAGGACGCGTTCGAGACCACGATGTGCTCCTGGGTGAGCTGGTCGTGGTTGACGCCGTAGACCACCGTGAGGTCCGCGCCCGAGGCCGGGGCCGAGACCAGCACGCGCTTGGCGCCGGCCTCCAGGTGCATCGCCGCCTTGTCGCGCGCCGTGAAGATGCCGGTGCACTCGAAGGCGATGTCGACGCCGAGCTCGCGCCAGGGCAGCTTGGTCGGGTCGCGCTCGGCCGTCACCTTGACCTTGCCCTGGCCGAAATCCATCCAGTCGTCGCCCGACGACACCTCCGTCGGCAGCTTGCCATGCACCGAATCGTAGGAGACGAGATGCGCGTTCGCCTCGGGCGAACCGAGATCGTTGATGCCTACGAACTCGATGTCCTTGCGGCCGGACTCGACCGCCGCCCGCAACACCAGCCGCCCGATGCGGCCAAAGCCGTTGATTGCCACGCGTAGTGCCATATGAAATTCCTCTTGAAGCTAGTCGTTGCTGTGTTGTCGGCGTTTACAGCCGTTTCTTCGCCTCGGCGACCACCGCGTCGGCGGTGATGCCGAAATGCTCGTAGAGTTGCCCCGCGGGGGCCGAGGCGCCGAAACCGTCCATGCCGACGAAGCCGCCATGGTTTCGCACCAGCGCGTCCCAGCCCTGGCGGACCGCCGCCTCGATGCCGACGCGCACGGTTTTCGGGCCCAGAACCTGCTTGCGGTAAGCCTCGTCCTGTTGCGCGAACAGCTCGAAGCAGGGCATCGAGACCACCGCCGTCGGGGTGCCATCCGCTTCCAGCGCTTCGCGGGCGGCCATGGCGATCTCGACTTCCGAGCCGGTTGCGATCAGCGTTACATTGCGGTCTCCCGTGGCCTCGGCCAGCACGTAGCCGCCGCGCGCGCAGAGATTCCCGGCGCTGTGCTCGGTGCGCAGCGTCGGCAGGCCCTGTCGGGTCAGCGCCAGAACGGACGGCGTCGCCTCGTTCTTCAGCGCCAGCGCCCAGCACTCGGCCGTCTCGATGACGTCGGCCGGGCGGAACACGTTCAGGTTCGGCATCGCCCGCAGGCTCGCCAGATGCTCGATCGGCTGGTGCGTCGGGCCGTCCTCGCCGAGGCCGATCGAATCGTGCGTCATCACGTAGACCACGCGCTTGCCCATCAAGGCCGAAAGGCGGATCGCCGGGCGGCAGTAATCGGCGAACACCAGGAAGGTGCCGCCATAGGGGATCACGCCGCCGTGCAGCGCAAGGCCGTTCATCGCCGCCGCCATGCCGTGCTCGCGGACGCCGTAATTGACATAGGAGCCTGAGAAATCGTCGGCCGTGACGGCGACGTGGCCGCCGGTCTTGGTGCCGTTGGAGCCGGTCAGGTCGGCCGACCCGCCGACCATTTCCGGCACTGCCCGGGTGAGGACCTCGAGCACCTTCTGCGAGGCAACGCGGGTCGCCAGCTTGGGCGCCTCCTCCGACATCGCCTGCTTGAACTCGTCCAGCGCCGCTTCCCAGCCCAACGGCAGGTCGCCGCCGGTCACGCGCTCGAACTCGCCCCGGATATCGTTGTCCAGCGCGGCGACCCGGCCTTCCCAGGCGGCGCGATCGGCTTCGCCCCTGGCCCCGACCGCACGCCAGGTGGCGAGGATCTCGTCGGGGATCTCGAACGGCGCATGCGGCCAGCCCAGCTTGTTGCGCGCACCGGCGATCTCGTCATCGCCGAGCGGCGCGCCGTGGGTCTTTTCGCTGCCGGCCTTGGTCGGCGCGCCGAAGCCGATCACCGTCCTGCAGGCGATCAGCGAGGGGCGGTCGGCCTCCTTGGCGGCGGTGATCGCGGCGTCGATGGCGTCGGCGTCATGGCCGTCGACTCGGGTCACGTGCCAGCCCGAAGCCTCGAAGCGCAGCAGCTGGTCGTCGCCGACCGAAAGATCGGTCTTGCCGTCGATGGTGATGCCGTTGTCGTCGAACAGCACGATCAGTTTGCCAAGCCGCAGATGGCCCGCGAACGAGACCGCCTCGTGGCTCACGCCCTCCATCAGGCAACCGTCGCCGGACAGCACATAGGTGTAATGGTCGACCAGGTCGCTGCCGTGACGTGCCGCCAGCATGCGCTCGGCCAGCGCCATTCCGGCGGCCGTCGCGATACCCTGGCCGAGCGGCCCGGTGGTCACCTCGATACCCGGCGCGTGGCCGTATTCGGGATGGCCGGCTGTGCGGCTGCCGAGCTGGCGGAAGTTCTTCAGCTGCTCGATGTTCATGCCGGAATAGCCTGTCAGGTGCAGCAGCGAATAGAGCAGCATCGAGCCGTGCCCCGCCGACAGCACGAAGCGGTCGCGGTCCGGCCAGTCCGGCGCCGAGGAGTCGAACTTGAGATGCCGCGAGAACAGCACGGTGGCGACGTCCGCGGCGCCCATCGGCATGCCCGGATGGCCCGAATTGGCCTTCTGGACGGCGTCCATCGACAGTGCGCGAATCGCGTTCGCCATATCGGTATGGGTGACTGTCTTATCCAACGTATCGGTAAGGCTCATGTTGATGTTCCGTTATCTTCCCTATACTCCAAATCGGTCCGCTGGCCACCCCCTGCGGGGTCGCGGCCCACCCGCGGCCGCGTCATGGCGCCGGTTTGGCGGGCCGGCCAAGTTGCCGGTGCGGCAGTATGGCAGCAAGGCGGCAAAATGACGCCCCGCGTCGGTGTCGTCAATGCCCGACCCATCCGGGTAGGCGATTAAGCACGGGTATTTTCGCGCCCGGGGCTCGGATGCGAATCCGACGACCGTCTGTGGGCCGGCCGCCCAGAATAATCCGGGGGTCGTTTTGGGATTCATGACTGTGAAAAGCGGGGATAACTGGAAACTAGCAAGAACAAGGTGGGATTGCACGTCACCCCGTATGTGCGCAAGTTCGTGGAAAACCTGTGGAAAACATATGAGATACCAGACATTTACGGTTTGCCCGCGACTCTGCTATGACAGAGACGCGGCTCCCATGGCCAGGAAGCGAGACAGATGACCGACCCTGCGAAGGCGGTTGAGACAGTGCAGCGCGACGCACGGCGCGCCAGCGGCGTGCTGCCGTACCAGGCGATGCTGGCGCTGATTGCCGAGGGCCAGATCGCGGCGGCGCGGGAAATCCCTGAGGCCCAGGTGCAGCCGGCCAGCATGGACCTGCGACTCGGGCCGACCGCCTACCGGGTGCGCGGCAGTTTCCTGCCGGGGCCGAACGCGACGGTGATGGAGAAGATCGAGCGCTTCTGCATGCACGAGATCGACCTCTCCGAGGGCGCGGTTCTGGAGAAGGGATGCGTCTACATCGTGCCGCTGATGGAATCGCTGCGCCTCGCCCGCGGCATTGCCGGCATCGCCAACCCGAAGAGCTCGACCGGCCGCCTCGATATCTTTACCCGGACGATCACAGACAATTCGAATGCGTTCGAGCGCGTCCGCGCCGGCTATGAGGGGCCACTCTACCTGGAAATCTCGCCGCGCTCGTTCAGCATCGTCGTCCATGAGGGCACGCGGCTGAACCAGCTGCGGCTGCGGCGCGGCGCCTCGACATACAGCGATGCCGCGATTCGCCGGCTGCACGAGGAAGTCGGCCTGATCGACCGGGCGCCAGGTGAGGAGGATGTGTCGAACGGCCTCGGCCTGTCGGTCGACCTCGGCGGCGCGGGCGACGGCGGGCTGGTCGGCTATCGCGCCAAGCACCACGCGCCGCTGATCGACGTCGAGAAGGTCGGGCACTACGACCCGCTCGAGTTCTGGGACCCGATGCACGTCCGGCCCGGCGAGGGCATTTTCCTCAACCCCGACGATTTCTACATCCTGGCCTCGAAGGAGGCGGTGAAGGTGCCGCCGGACTGCGCCGTCGAGATGGTCGCTTACGACACGATGGTCGGCGAGTTCCGGGTGCACTATGCGGGGTTCTTCGATCCCGGCTTCGGCTGGTCGGGCGAGGCCGGCGGCAATACCCGCGCGGTGCTGGAGGTGCGCTCGCACGAGGTGCCGTTCCTGCTCGAGGACGGGCAGATCGTCGGGCGCCTCGCCTACGACAAGCTTACCGAAGTGCCCGACAAGCTCTATGGTGCGGATATCGGATCGTCCTACCAGGGACAGGGATTGATGCTCTCGAAGCAGTTCAAGCGCCCGGGGCGGCGGGGATGAGCCGCCTGGACGACGCGGAAGCCCGGTTGAGCGTCGCGGTCGCGCGGCTCGAAGCGGCGCTGGCGAAGCAGCCGAAGGCGAATGGCGATGCCGACATGGCGGCCGCGCTGGAGGCCGCGCGCCGGGACTACGAGGAATTGCGCGAGAAGACCGATGCGGTTGGCGGGCGCCTCGATGCGACGATCGGGCGGCTGCGCGAAATCCTCGGCGAAGGCCGGGGTTAGGAGGGCGGCGTGGGACAGCTCACGATCAACGTGAACGGCCACCATTACACGATCGGCTGCGGCGACGGCGAGGAGGAACGCCTGCGCAGCCTGGCCCGGGAACTTGCAGGGCGCATGGATGCGCTGGTGGCCGAGGTCGGCCAGGTCGGCGATGCGCGGCTGCTGGTCATGCTCAACCTCCTGCTGCTCGACGAGATCGAGGAGTCGCGTGGCGCAATGGCGCCGGCAGCCGCCGACGGGGCCGGCGAGGACCGCGCGGCCGCGGTCCTGGAATCGCTGGCGGCGCGCATCGAGACGCTTGCCGCGCGGCTCGAGGACGCCTAGATAAGGAGCCGGGCGACTGCGGCACGGTGTGTGAATCGTCTAGATCCCTGGGGCCGATTATCACCTCTAGGGAACTGTCCCTGCCGGGGTCGTGGCCTCGGTATACGGTGCCCACCTGCGTTAGCAGGCCCGAGAGGACTCTGTGATCACGGCCGAGGCGGCAGCGCCCAATTTTCGCCGGCCCCTGTGCCGGCGTCTGTATATTCCGACGCCACTTTCCCGGACACGCATGCAGGCAGCGACCGACATCGACGAAGCAAAACGCGCGCTCCGCGCCGGATCAGCCGCGCGTCGACATGATGCGGCGGCGGCCGACGACGGCGGCGCGGGCACGCGGCTTGCCTCGCACTTCCTGGAAGCGATATCCGTCCCGGACGGCGCGCCGGTCTCGGGCTATTGGCCGATCCGCGGCGAGGTCGACGTGACGCCGCTGCTGCTTGCGCTGGCGGCTCGTGGCCATCCGGTAGCGCTGCCCGTGGTCGCCGCCGCGGGCCGGCCGCTGGTGTTCCGGGCCTGGCGCGAGGGCGACGCCATGGAGGCGGGTCCGTACGGCATCAGCGAGCCGCTAGCGAGCGCGCAGGCGCTGATCCCGCGGATCCTGCTGGTGCCGCTGCTGGCCTTCGACCGGGACGGCTACCGGCTCGGATACGGCGGCGGCTTCTACGACCGCAGCCTGGCGGCGCTGCGCAGCATGGGCACGGTGGTCGCGGTCGGCGCCGCCTGGGCCGCGCAGGAGGTGTCGGCGGTGCCCCGCGGCTCGCTGGACCAGCGGCTCGACTGGGTCGTCACCGAGCGCGAGGCCATCCGGATTCCGGGAGACGCCCCATGAAGCTCCTGTTCCTCGGCGACATCGTCGGGCGCAGCGGCC
>CAJICD010000527.1_pt1 | contig 11974 bp, 10 predicted proteins | sample 9199521 | NCBI WGS metagenome assembly CAJICD01 (sample SAMEA7708321, study PRJEB35096) | sediment metagenome | biome: marine neritic benthic zone biome [ENVO:01000025]; feature: sediment [ENVO:00002007]; material: shallow marine sediment [ENVO:03000034] sea grass bed [ENVO_01000059] ...
ATACGTTGTGGCGCCTGCTTCATGGTCTGCCCGACCAAATGCATCAGCATCACGCGCAACGAGTTCGTGACACAGGATATCTGAGCGATGGCCGAAGCGACCCATAATGTCATCATCGGCAACGGCAGCGCCGGCAACGGTGCGGCGATCACGCTGCGCGAGCGCGATCCGGACTGCCGGATCACGATCATCACCATGGGCAGCCTGCCGTTCTACAATCGGTACGATCTGCCGACCGTCTTCCGCGGCTGCGACGACTGGCGCGAGATCCTGGTCCATCCCCTGGAATACTACGACGACAACCGCATCACGCTGCGCCGCAACAGCCGCGTGACCGACGTGGACGGCCGCGCGCGGAGCATCACCTTCGCCCACAACGAGGTGATGCATTACGACCAGCTTCTGGTATGCGCGGGCGGGCGCGGCTACCTGCCCGAAGAGCTGAGCGACTATTACGGCCTGATGCAGGGCTTCGGTTCCTTCGAGGCGGCGATCACCATGAATCGCGCGCTGCCGAAGGGCGGGACGGTGATCATGCTCGGCGGCGATATGATCGGGCTGGACCTCGCGCGCACCCTGATCGATGTCGGCTATCGGGTCGTGCTGCTGGCCAACGAGTACACGTTCTGGCCGCACCGCATCGACGCCGACGAGCGCGGCGGGTTCATCGCGGCGCTGCAGCATATGGGCATCGAGGTCGTGGACGGCGCGCGGCCGGTCGCGATCGAGGAGGAGGCAAACGGCAAGGCGGCGCGACGCATCGTCTTCGAGGATGGCGGGACTCTGGACGGCGACGTCGTCATGCCGTTCTACGGCCTGATTCCCACAGCCGAGTTCATGCTGCGATCCGGGGTCGACATCGAGCGCGGATTGCTCGTCGACCCGGAACTGCACACCACGGACGCGCATATCTGGGCGGCCGGCGATGTCTGCCAGATCTGGTCGGCCGCCGATAACGAATACCGGTTCTATTACGGCTGGACCAACGTCCGCCTTATGGGCGAGGTCGCGGCGCGCAACGTGACCGGCGCCAGCGAGGCTTTCGAAGGAGTCGACGACGAGCGCCTTCACATCGGAAAGGACGGCCACATCCACTCGCCGTTCTGGGAGCATTAGGCCATGGCAAAGCAAGCCAAGAGCACGGACATCCAGTTTGCCATCGTCGGCTCGGCGGGCGACGGCACCATCGCGGCCGGCGACATATTGAAACGGGCCATGGCGGGCCTCGGCTACAAGGTCATTGCCTTCGACATCTATCCCGCCGAGATCAGGGGTTTCGGGAAGTGTATCTCGCGCGTTCGCGTGACCACCGAGCAGGCCTATTCGCTGAAGCGCCACTCCGACGTCCTGGTGTCTCTCGACGACAGCTACGCGATCCCGCATGTCGGCGAGGTGTGCGATTTCGGCGCCGTCATATACGAGGCATCGCCCATCGCGCGGCAACCCGAAGGCGCGCATATCACCGCCCACATCCGCCCGACCCAGCTTCCCTACGGCCTGAACCAGCGGGAGATTTCCGAGCGCGCGACCAGCGCGGCCCGCTCGCGAAACATCGTGGTGCTGGGATATCTCGCCGGTCTCTACGGCATCGATCCCGGGGCCTTCCGCAAGGTGATCGCGGCCAAGTTCCAGACCAAGGCGCCGATCGTAACGACCAGCAACACCGCCGCGTTCGATGCGGCATATGAGGTGGGCAAGGCGGTGTTCAAGCTGGACCAGGGCACGCTCGGCGAGCCCGCCCATGCGCGCGAAGGCGAGACTGCGACCATGATGACCGGCAACGGCGCCATCGTGCGCGGCTGCATGGATGCGGGGCTGGAGACATTCTTCGGCTATCCGATCACGCCGGCCACCACGATCCTCGAGCGGCTTGCGGCGGAGTTGCCGCGCCATGGCGGCCGCGTCCTGCAGACCGAGGATGAGATCTCCGCGATTTCCGCCACCATCGGCGCCGGCTATGCCGGCGCGCGCGCGGCGACGGCGACCTCGGGTCCCGGCCTTGCGCTGATGGCCGAGATGCTGGGGCTCGGCGTCATGGGCGAGATTCCCTCGGTGGTGTTCGTCAGCCAGCGCGGCGGCCCGTCGACCGGCATGCCGACGAAGACCGAACAGTCCGATCTCAACATGGCGGTGTTCGGCGGCGCCGGCGACGCGCAGCGCATCGTGCTGGCGCCGACCAATGTGGACGGCTGCTACCGCACAGCCGGCAAGGCCTTCGAGATGGCCGAGAAATACCAGACACCGGTCGTGGTACTGCTCGACCTGTATCTCTCCAACCGCTACGAGACCGTCATACCGCCAGCCAAGAACCCCTTCGCCCCCAACATGAACAAGGGGCTTGAGGCCTGGGGCGGCGACGGCGAATACCAGCGCTATCAGCAGACCGACGACCATGTCAGCCCGCGCGCCCTGCCCGGCGACGAGGGGGGCATGCATACGGTGACGGGGCTGGAGCACAGCGAGTTCGGCAAGCCCAGCGACCTACCCGAAAACCACATGGCGATGAATGCCAAGCGTCACGAGAAGCTCAAGGCGGCGCTGGCGCACCCCGACTTTACCATCTGCAAGCGCTTCGGCGACGAGGGGCCTGTCGATGTCGGCATCCTGGGGTGGGGCTCCACCTTCGGCGAAATCCTCGAAGCGATGTTCGCGGCCCAGGCCGCCGGGCTCAGCTGCTCGGCGATGAAGGTGGTGATGCTCTCGCCCCTGCCGGAACAGCAGATCGCCGCATTCATGGACGACTGCGGCGCGGTGCTGGTGCCCGAGCTCAATTACGAGGGACAGTTCGCAAACCTGATCTCCGGCGCCCTCGGGCGGCCGGTGACGCGCCTCAGCAAGGCCACCGGCGCGCCGATGCAGGTTGAGGAAATCCTGGCGGAAATCCGCCGTCTGGCCCAGGCCAAGGCGGCCTGAGGCGCGGGAGAGAGACCATGACCGAACCGCTGAAACCCGTCTATCTCGAAGACAAGCTCCAGCAGGTCCGCGGCGACGGACATCTGCGCTACCGTTCGCGCTCGCTGCCCACCTGGTGTCCGGGATGCGGTTATTTCAGCGTGGCTGAGGGCGTGACGGTGGCGCTGAACCGCCTCGGTGTCCCGCTCAAGGATGCCGTCGTCGTCTCGGGCATCGGCTGCGCCTCTCGTTTTCCGTTTTTCGTGGACGCCTACGGCATGCACACGCTGCACGGCCGCACCCTGCCCGTCGCGACCGGGGTCAAGGTGGCCAACGACAAGCTGACGGTGATGGCGGTGGGCGGCGACGGCGACGCCTTCGCGATCGGCGGCGGCCACATCCCCCATGCGGCGCGGCGCAACGTGGACATCACCTATATGGTATTCGACAATGGCATCTACGGGCTGACCAAGGGCCAAACCTCGCCGACCTCGGTGCAGGGGTTCGTTACGCCGTCGACGCCCTACGAAAGCCACGACCAGCCGTTGAATCCACTGATGATGCTGTTGTCCTACGGGGCCAGCTGGGTCGGCCAGGCCTATGCCGGCCGGCCGCACCATCTGTCCGACATGATCGCGGAGGCGATCGCGCATCGCGGCTTCTCCTACCTGCATATCCTGTCGCCCTGCGTGACGTTCGACAAGACCGAGATGACGTATTCGAACCTGGACATCAGGGTTCGCGACCTGCCGGCGGATCACGATCCGGCCGATCGCCTGGCCGCAATGGAGCAGGCGACTCGCACCGACGCGCCGGCACTCGGGCTGTTCTTCAGCGAACGACGCCCGACCCTGGGGGACGGCTTTGCGGACATCGCGGACCGGGCGACCCGTCCGCCGGAAAAGGCAACCCGTCCGCCGGAAAAGAAAGCCAAAACCGCCCGAAAGAAATAGCCACACCGAAAGACCCGGCACACCAAAGTGTTTTTTCGGTTTCATTCCACGCAAAATAGTGCGTAGAATGGGCGCCTCTTATTGAGTGCGCGCAAACGAATGGGTTAATCGGTGACATCGCAGCCCCTGTTCATCCTGTTGTGTTCTGGAGAACACGAAAAGATCCAGATGGCCGCCATGATGGCCTCCGTCGGCGCGGTCTCCGACCGTACCGTGCATGTGTTTGTCAGCATGAATGCGCTATTCGCGTTCGAGAAGGACGCCCCACCCGACAAGCGATATCGGGGCGGCGCATTTTCCCGTCTGCTTGGCGAAAAGGGGGCGCCCGACGCCATGCAGCTGTTCGAGCAGGGGAAGATGCTCGGCGATCTGAAGATGTACGTCTGCTCGATGGCGCTCGATATCACCGGCTGGAGCGAGGACAGGCTGGTCGACGGCCTGTTCGACGAGGCGCTCGGCCTGACGAAATTCCTGTCCGACGCCGAGGGCGGACAGTTCGTCACGCTTTGAGACACCACGACGGGAGAAACCAAAGATGGCCCAACGCACGAAGATCGATGCCCGGGGCGCCTTCTGTCCGGGCCCGCTGATGGAACTGATCGCCGGGCTCAAACTGATAGAGGTGGGCGACGAGATCGAGGTCTGGTCGTCCGACAAGGGATCGGCCAAGGACATCCCGGAATGGGTGGCCAAGGTCGGTCACGAGATGGTCGGCGTCGAGAACTGCGAAGGATACGACAGCATCGTCGTTCGAAAGGCCAAGTAGCCGCTGTCCGCTGGCGTGTGAGAGGGGGTGCGACACGTAAGGCACTCAACAACGCCAGGGAGGCGAACGTAATGGCAAAACACATCGTGATCGTCGGCGGGGGACTCGCCGGCACGATTGTGGGCAACGGCCTGTGCCGGCAACTCGGCAACGAGTTGCGGTCGGGCGAGGTCCGCATCACCATGATCGGCAATTCCGACAAGCACCTATACCAGCCAGGTCTGCTGTACCTGCCGTTCGGCAGGTTCCGCGAGTCCGAGCTGTACCGTGACCAGCGCAAGGTGCTGGATCGCCGGGTGAACTTCAATAACGACGCCGCTACCAACATCGATGTCGAAAACAACCGGGTGACGTGCGAATCCGGAAAGAGCTACGACTACGATTACGTCGTGATTGCCACCGGTTCGCGCATCCGGCCGGAGACGGTCCCCGGTATGGAGGAAGGCGCGCACTGGTTCTACGACCTCGACGGCGCCCGCAAGATGCGCGACGCGCTGCGCGATTTCGAAGGCGGCAAGATCGTGGTCAATGTCAACGCGCCGCACAAATGCCCGGTGGCGCCGTTGGAGATCACCTTTATGCTCCATGACTACCTGAAGGAAAAGGGCGTCAGGGACAAGACCGAGATCCTCTACACTTACCCGATCGGCCGGTTGCACGCGCTGGAGCCGGTAGGCCACTGGGCGGTGGCGGAATTCGACAAGTACGGCATCAAGTCCGAAACCTTCTTCAATACAAAGGAAGTCGACCCGGCGGCCAAGACCATCACCTCCGAGGAAGGCTCAACCCTGCCCTACGATCTGCTCGTGACCATCCCGCCGCATACCGGCTCGCAGGTCATCCTGGACTCTGACCTCGGCGCCGGCGGCTGGGTGCCGACCGACAAGGAAAAGCTGCTCCACGAAGGATCGACCAATGTCTTCGTGGTCGGCGACACCACCAACATCCCGATCTCGAAGGCCGGCTCCACGGCGCATTTCGAGGCCGACGCGATCATCGACAATCTGGCCTCGCTGGTGACGGAAGGCCAATGGGCCCGCAACTACGACGGCAAGGTGTTCTGCTTCGTCGAAACCGGCATGAGCACCGGCACCTATGTGTGGTTCAACTACACCACGCCGCCGAATCCGGGGCCGCCGTCGCAGATGCTGCACTGGTTCAAGCTGGCGTACAACCGGCTGTACTGGCTGTCCGCCCGCGGCCTTTTGTAAAGGAGGACGGTCGCATGGCAGAACAAGCTGAGGCCACCAAACCAGAGGTCCAGGCGCCGGCCGCCAAACCGAAGGTTTTGGTAAACATGCCCGAGGACGAGACTGCACGATTGATCCTGGCGGCCCGCGAGGCGATGACCGATTCGATGGTCGAGCGGATCGCCGAAACCGGATCGAATGCGCTGGAGGTGCTCGATCGCCTGAATGACGAGACCACCAGGGACGCGATCCACACCGCGCTGGACCGGCTGACGGAACTGCACCGGATCGGGGCGCTGGACACGTTGTTCGACCTCGTTGCGATAATACACGCGTCGAAATCGGCGTCGACCGACAATATCGTCGATCGGCTGTTCGCCTTCTTCGAGCAGATGGTGAACACGCTGGGCAGCGACAATCTTTCCCGGCTCGCCGAAGGCGCGACCATCGCGATGGAGGACGCCGTCAAGGAAACTGCGGGCGCCAAGCCTTCGGGCGGCCTGCTGTCGACGATCTCGCTGCTCTCGAAGCCGGAGTCGCAAAAAAGCATAATGTTCCTGCTCAGCCTCTCGGAGAACCTGCAGAAGCAGTGCTGCGACTAGATTCGTTTTCCCTTGGCAAAGGGGCGCCCGCCCGGCTCTATATCGGGGCCGGGCGTACGGCTCTGCGTGTGCCGCAAACGGGCGCAGGACGGCAGGGGGGAACGATATGGCACGCAATCCGCGATACGACATTCTGTTCGAACCGGTGCAGATCGGTCCGGTAACGGCGCCGAACCGCTTCTACCAGGTGCCGCACTGCAACGGCATGGGCTATCGCGATCCCTCGGGCATGGTGGAGTTGCGGCGCATCAAGGCGGAAGGCGGCTGGGGCGTGATCTGTACCGAGCAGGCCGAGATCCACCATAGCTCGGAGATCACGCCGTTCATCGAAATCCGGCTGTGGGACGACCGTGACCTGCCGCCGCTGGTCGCGATGTGCGACGCTGTGCACGAGCACGGTGCGCTGGCCGGAATCGAGCTTGCCTACAATGGCATGAACGGGCCGAATTTCTACACAAGGGAAATTCCGTTGGGCCCGGCGCATATCCCGATCATCACCTTCACCAACGATCCGGTCCAGGCCCGCGCCATGGACAAGCAGGATATCGCCGACCTGCGCCGCTGGCACCGCAACGCCGCGTTGCGCGGCAGGCAGGCCGGGTTCGACATCGTCTATGTCTATGCGGCGCACGGGTTCGGCGCGCCGCAGCATTTCCTCTCGCGCCGCTACAACACGCGATCCGACGAATACGGCGGAAGCCTCGAGAACCGGGCCCGGCTGCTGCGCGAGCTGATCGAGGACACCAGGGACGCGGTGGGCGACAGCTGCGGTGTCGCGGTGCGCATCAGCATGGACGAGATGATCGGCGAGGCCGGCCTGCACCGCGAGGAGGTCGAGGACGTGATCGCCCTGATGGCGGAGCTGCCGGATCTGTGGGACCTGACGCTCAGCGGCTGGGACAACGACTCCCGCACCTCCCGCTTTGCCGAGGAGGGCGCCCAGCAGCCATTCGTATCGCGCGTGAAATCGATCACATCGAAGCCCGTGGTCGGGGTCGGCCGATTCACCTCGCCAGACGCGATGGCGGCCATGGTGCGCAAGGGCGTGCTCGACCTGGTCGGCGCGGCGCGGCCGTCGATCGCCGATCCGTTCCTGCCGCGCAAGATCGACGAGGGGCGGACCGATGAGATCCGCGAATGCATCGGCTGCAATATCTGCATCACCGGCGATATGACGATGTCGCCGATCCGCTGCACCCAGAACCCGACGATGGGGGAGGAATGGCGCCGGGGCTGGCACCCGGAACGCATCCCCGCCAGCGGATCGGACGGCCGCGTGCTGGTCGTCGGCGCCGGCCCCGCCGGGCTGGAGGCCGCAAGGGCGCTGGGCAAGCGCGGTTATGCGGTCACCCTGGCCGAGGCCGGGCTGGAGCCGGGCGGGCGCGTGACCCGGGAATCGCGGCTGCCCGGCCTGGCCGCCTGGGCGCGGGTGCGCGACTACCGGCTGCAGCAACTCAACGATCTGCCGAACGTGGAGGTGTTCTACGACAGCGCACTGAGCGCCGAGCAGGTCCTCGAATTCGGCTTCGAGCATGTGGCGCTGGCCACCGGCGCGCACTGGCGGCGCGACGGCGTCGCCCGGTTCCACCAGGCCGCGGTCCCGATCGAAGACGGCGCGGAGGTGCTGACCCCCGACGATTTGATGGACGGCGTGCGGCCCACGGGCCCGGTCGTGATCTTCGACGACGATCATTACTACATGGGCAGCGTGCTGGCGGAACTGCTCGTCGATGCCGGCTGCGCCGTGACGCTGGTGACACCGGCGGCGGAAGCTGCCAACTGGACGCAGAACACGCTGGAGCAGGGCGCCATCCAGACGCGCCTGCTGGAACTGGACGTCCGCATCGTCCCGCACCGCGCGGTCGGCAGGATCATGCCGGACGGGGTGGAGACCGTTTGCGTCTTCACCGGCCGTACCGACACGCTCGCCTGCAATGCCGTGGTCCTGGTGACGGCCCGTCTGCCCGATGAGGCGCTGTATCTCGACCTGACGTCCCGCCGCGGCGACTGGCCCGATGCCGGAATCGGCAGCATCACCGCCATCGGCGACGCGCTTGCGCCCGGCCTGATCGCGGCCGCGGTCTATGCCGGCCACCGCTATGCCCGCGAACTGGATGCCGAAGTGCCGCGCGACGAACCGCCGTTCCGGCGGGAGCTTGCGGAGATGCTGACTGAGTAGAAACCGGGAACGGATCGCGGATAGGGGCCCGTGCCCGCGTGCTAACCCGCTTCCGTCATGCGGCGCGCCAGTTCGACCGCGCCGGGGGCGTCGGCGGCGAACCCGTCGGCCCCGATGGCGTCGGCGAATTCGCGGGTCACCGGTGCGCCGCCGACCATGATGCGGCCGTTCCAGCCCTCCTTGCGCAGCAAGTCAACGGTCTTGCCCATGTTCGGCATCGTCGTGGTCAGCAGGGCTGACATGCCGAGCACGTCGGGACGGTGTTCCGTCACCGCTGCGAGAAAGGATTCCGGCGGCACGTCGACGCCGAGGTTGACCACCGTGAATCCGGCCCCTTCCAGCATCATGCCGACCAGGTTCTTGCCGATATCGTGCAGGTCGCGGTGGACCGTGCCGATCACCACCGTGCCGAACGGTTTCGCGTCGGTCTCGGTCAGCAGCGGCCGCAGCACCTCGAGCCCGGCCTTCATCGCGCGGGCCGCCATCAGCATTTCCGGCACGAACAGCGTGCCCTGGCTGAACAGGTCGCCGACCTCGTCCATGGCGGCGATCAGCGAATCGCTGAGGATCACATGCAGGTCGGTGCCGTGTTCCAGTTCCGCCCGCACCAGACGCTCGGTTGCCGCGTCCTCGTAATCGAGCACCGCGTCGAAGATCGCGTCGAGCCGGTCGTCCAGGCCGTCGGTCATGATCGCGGCGTCCTCAATCCAGTATTGCCCTGTCCGCCGCGGCGACGACTTTCGCCATCTCGGCGACGGCGACGGCGTCCGGCAGGCCCGGCGGTGTATCCCGCGCCATCAATTGCTCGTAAATCGCCATCGCGTTGTCCAGCTCGGTGCGGCGGCCCGACTCCTCGTACGGGTCGCGCGCCAGCTTCAGGAAGGTGCTCGGCTCGAACACGTCGCGGCAGTGTCTGAGCGTGTGCTCGTTGGCGAGGAAGTGCCCACCCTGGCCGATCTCGAGCATCAGATCCCAGGCCAGCGTCTCGTCGTCGACCTGCGGCGTGTGCAGCCAGGCGCGCTGCATGGCGCCCAGCTCGTTGTCGATAATCGCCTGGATCGGGCTGAAGGCGGTGGCGCATTCCAGCTGCCCGACACCGCCCAGGATATCCGCGCCGGACAGGCCGACCATGAGCCCGATCAGCGCCCGCTCCGCCTGCGACTGCCCGCAGACGTCGGGGGTGTCGGCGCCGGCGCCGTAGGTATGGGTCATCAGGCCGAAGCCACGTCTGCAGAGCTGCACCGCCATGGCGGCGCCCGACAGCGCCTCGACGCTGGACTGCAGGCTGCGGCCCGTGCGCATGTCGAGGGCGAAGATCAGCGGCGTTGCGATCAGCGGCGTGCCGGGAGAAAGCACATGGGTCAGCACCGTCGTCGCCAGGATCTCCGCGCCCGCCATCAGCACCGTGCCGGGCATGGTGACCGGCGCGGTGCCGCCCGCCGTCGGCAGGCTGCAGGCATGGATCGGCACGCCGTAACGGCCCGCCTGGAGGATCGCCTCGACATCCATTTCCTTGAATTCGAGCGGCGTGAACGAACAGGCGATGCAGCTGACGATCGGCATCGCGCGCAGCCGGTCCTCGCCGCCCGCGGCGATGGCCGCCAGCTCCATCAGGAATCCGACATTCGCCGCATCGTAGGGCTGCACCCAGTTGTGTTTCTCGGAATGCGCCAGCAGCGCGGCGAGTCCGTGGATGTCGGATGTCCGTTCCGGCACCCCGTTGACGAACGGGTGGGCGACGAAACCGATCTCGGGCAGCCCGTCGCCGATGGCGGCAATGGTCTCCACGTCTTCGAGCACGAGCTTGCGGTGCCGGCCGCCGGGTTCGATGAAGCCGTGCCCGCCTGTGCCGGTGCGCATGTGGAAGGTATTGTCGCGGCGCGGAATATCGAGATCGAACCGCTCCGACTTGCTGTAGAGGGTGACGGTCCGGGGCGTCGCGGCCAGCGCCTCTTCCACCAATCGCCGCGGCATGCGCACAAGCTTGCCGGCGGTGTCGACCGCGCAGCCGGCCTGCCCCAGCTTCGCCACCGCGCCGGCGTGGTTGACATGGACGCCGCGCTGCTCCAGCAGCGCGAAACATCGCTCGATCAGTGTCTCCAGCCGTCCGTCGTCGAGGTAGGCGAAATCCGGCCGGCTTGCCGCCGCCGTCGGGCCCGCATAGGGTCTGGGCAACGAAACTTCGAAGGCGGGCGCTTGCGGCTGCGATGCCGGCTGTGCCGCCTTGCCGTTCGCGGCGAGCCGTTCGCGCCGGCTTCGCCGCGCCCGGACCGGTGTTTCGTCGTTGCCCATGACTTGGCCTCCCTGTGCCCGTGCGCCGGGCGTCGGCGCATTATGAAAGCGCCGTCGGGGCGACGCAACGGCGGGCAATGCCCCGTCTGCCGCCGCGATCGGGCCCCCGTGACCGGTCCGCGTTGCGCGCATTCGACAAGGAAACCGGGGCGCGCGGATTGATTCGGATCAATTCTTCGTCGTCCGCGCGCTGCTAGATTGCTAATTTACATGGAGTCTTGGGTAATTTTCGCCGTACTGTCATTGGCGCTGCGGTGTTGCCCGGCACGAAAGCGGATAATTCGCGCTTCCGAAACCTGAGCAGAGGAACAGGAGGGAATGCGGCCGGTATCCCTCAAGCTCAAGATCGGTATCTTCCTGGGTATCACCCTGACGGTGGCGATGCTCCTGTTTACCGTGCTCGTGGTGCGGCACAACCGGCAGGAATTGCTCCAGGAGGCGACCGGCCACGTCAGCCAACTCTCCGAGGTGATCACGCGCAGCACGCGGTTCGCGATGCTGCAGAACCAGCCCGCCTATGTTGGCCAGATCATCCAGGACGTCGGCAACCAGGAAAACATCGAAAAAGTGAGGATTCTCAGCAAGGACGGGACGGTCATCCATTCGACCTACCTGCCCGAGATCGGCACCGCGATACACGAAATGGCGGAGGAATGCGGTCAGTGCCATCGCACCCGCAAGCCCCTGGAAGACATTCCCTCCTGCAGGCGGCCGCGGATCTTTCCGACCTCGGACGGGCGCCGGCTGCTTGGCAGCATGGAAGTGATTCGCAACGAGCCGTCGTGTTTTACTGCGTCCTGCCATCAGCATGACAAGTCCCAGCCGATTCTCGGCGTTCTCGACATCCTGTACTCGCTCGACGAAATTGACCAGACCATTCAGTCCAATTCCATGACCGTCGCCGGCATCTCGCTGGGATTCATCATGGCGGCCTCGCTGTTCGTGAGCTTCCTGGTGCATCGTATGGTGTATGTGCCCCTGCGCGACCTGGAAGGCGGCGCCAAGCGGCTCTCGTCGGGCAATCTGGAGCAGCCGATTCCGGTCCGCAGCGGCGATGAGTTCGGCCAACTGGCGACCTCGTTCAACACCATGACGGCGGC
>CAJICD010000432.1_pt1 | contig 11922 bp, 13 predicted proteins | sample 9199521 | NCBI WGS metagenome assembly CAJICD01 (sample SAMEA7708321, study PRJEB35096) | sediment metagenome | biome: marine neritic benthic zone biome [ENVO:01000025]; feature: sediment [ENVO:00002007]; material: shallow marine sediment [ENVO:03000034] sea grass bed [ENVO_01000059] ...
ATGCTGCTGGCCCTGACCGAGGTGGTGCTGGGGCCGGTGTGGGTCTGGCTCGCCTTCTCCGAAATCCCGAGCCTGCCGACCCTGGCCGGCGGCGCCATCCTGCTGCTGGCGATTGCCGGCCAGGCGCTGAGCGGCATGCGCAGGCGGCCGCCGCCGATCGGCGTGGTTTGACTTGCAGCGGTCCCTGCCGGGGCTCACATAAGGAGAACGCCGCCGGTTGTGTTGCCGCGGCACGGAAATTCAACGGGAGGCCGATCCCATACTGTCCGAGGATCGCAAGAACGGTTTTCTGCGCCGGCTACGCCGGGCCTTTGCATGGGGCCGGCTGAAACTTCCGTTCGGCCTGCGCACGCTGGTCGGATTGCTGCTGATAGTGGGCGGGATACTCGGTTTTCTCCCGGTACTGGGGTTCTGGATGATCCCGCTGGGTGCGGCGCTGATCGCGATGGACATCCCGCCACTGCGCCGCCGCCTGCAGTCCTGGCTGCACCGTGTCGTCCCGCCGCGGCGGCGGTGGCGCGGACGCCCGGAGATCGGCCACCGCAAGGACGACGAATAATGGATCCGGCCCGCACAAACCCCGGAGTCTGAATGATGTTTGGACGCGGCATAAGGCTGTTTCGAATTCTCGGCTTCGAGATCAAGGTCGACGCCAGTTGGCTGATCCTGGCGGTGCTCGTCACCTGGTCGCTGGCCGGCGGATATTTCCCGCAGATCTACCCGGACCTGGCGCCGGCATCTTATCTCTGGATGGGTGTCGCCGGGGCCGTGGGCCTGTTTGCGTCGATCGTGTTCCACGAACTCAGCCATTCGCTGGTCGCGCGCCGTTACGGCATGCCGATCCGCGGGATCACGCTGTTCATCTTCGGCGGCGTCGCCGAGATGGAGGACGAGCCGCCGACCGCGCAGGCGGAATTCCTGATGGCCGTCGCCGGGCCGATCGCAAGCGGTGTGCTCGCTGTATCGTTCCATCTCGTCGGCCTGCTCGCGCTGGGCGCTGCGGCGCCGGCCGCGGTGCTGGGCGTCGCCGGATGGCTCGCCCTGGTCAATACGATACTGGCGGTCTTCAACCTGGTGCCGGCGTTCCCGCTCGACGGCGGGCGCATGCTGCGGGCCGCGCTCTGGTACTGGACCGGCAATCTGCAATGGGCGACGCGGCTGTCGGCGAACGCGGGATCGATCTTCGGATTCGTGCTGATCGGGCTGGGGCTGTTGAATTTCGTCTCCGGCAACGTGATCGGCGGCATCTGGTATGCGCTGATCGGCATGTTCATCCGGGCCGCCGCCTCGAGTTCCTATATGCAGCTCCAGACCCGCCGTGTTTTCGAGGGTGAGCCCGTCCGCCGCTTCATGGTGCGCGACCCGGTCACGGTGCCGCCGGACATCACCGTCCAGCGGCTGGTGAACGATCATGTCTACGTCCACTATCACGAGCTGTTTCCCGTCGTCGACGAGTCCGGGTTGCGCGGCTGCGTCGGGATCGGCCAGATCAGGCAGGTGCCGCGCGACAAATGGGAGATCGCGCGGGTCTTCGAGATCATGTCGCCGACCTCGCCGGAGAATACCGTCGATGCCGGGCTGGATGCGGTCGAGGCCCTCAAGCTGATGCGGCGCAGCGGCAACAGCCGGCTGATGGTGGTCGAGGACGGCCGGCTGGTCGGCCTGATCACGCTCAAGGACCTGCTCCACCTGATCGGCCTCAAGATGGATCTGGAGGGCCGGGAGTGAGATGTCCGGCGCCGTCTGCCGTCAGTCGATATGATGCGCGGTCAGGAACATCGCCTTCTCGAGCGCGACGAAGAAGTGCTGGTAGGGCTCCGGGTCGGTGACTTCCCTGTTCCGGTATTCGGCGTTGGCCCGGACCAGGGTCTGCGTCTCCCCGCGCGGCCGAACCGTTACCGTCATGCGCATCATGTAACGGTCCAGCTTGGTCGCACTGACCGCACCCAGGTCGGCATTGGCTTCGTCGATAACGAACCCGAGATCCTGGAGCGTCCCGATCGCCGTCCGCAAGGTGGATTCGCGGTCGGTGGTGTCGAACACGCGAGTCTGGATGCTGCGAATGGCGACCTGGCTGCGGCTGGATGCGAGGAGCTGGTCGCGCGAGTCCATCTGGCACGCCGCCGCGGCGGCAAGGACGAGGAATGCGCAGGCGGTTCTGGAAAGCGCGCGTATCATATCTCATGTGCCTCCAGGAAGATGGCCTTGGACAGCTGATCGAAGAACTGCTGGTACTGCGCCGGGGCCTTCAGCGCCTCCGCCTTCGATATCTCGTTGTCCGTGTCCCAGACGATCCGCTGGAAGGTGACACGGACGGCGATGTATTCGTGATTTTCTCCGACCGGGCGGGTGATAACCGAAGCCCGCAACTTCTGCTTGTCGTCGATCGGCTCGCGGACTCCGACGAGTGCGGACAAGACGGCACGGGCGACCTGGCTGAATTCCCTCGCATCCCGCATCTTCGATCCAACCACGACGCCCAGCTCTGTCTCGATTTCGTCGATGCTGAATCCAAGATCCTGCAGCAGCCCGGCAACAGCCGACAGCATCATCTTCTCGTCGGCGGTCTCGAACCGGCGCGTTTGCAGCTGACGTTCGGCAAAGGATTGTTCCGTAATCCGCAGCGCTTCCCTGGGGATGCCCGTCTCGCAGGCGCTCAGTACGGCCGCCAACAGAAGGATTGCCAGCCGCGCGGCGTGTCCGGGCCGAACGGTCATGCCTTCCTCCTAGAAGCGCGTGGTGTGGTAAGCGAAATCCCGCACGTGTTTGTTTTCGTCGAACTTGATGATGACGGTGAAGGTTCGCTGGCTGGTCGAACTGGCGCCGGACGAATAGGTGCTGTCTCCCCTGCCGCCGGCGGCGACCGTGTTGGGTGTCCCGAGGATCAGTGCCGTGATGCCGCCCGAACTTTCGGAGCGGACCGACTCCGTTGCGATCTTGTCGTAGACCCAGACTTCGCGGCGCTGCTGGTCGGTGGTGACCACGTTCGGCGAGCCGAGCACCTCGATCACCCGCGAGCCCGACATGCCCACATGGATCTCCCGCTGCACGGTCCCGACAGTAAGGCGGTCGCCGTCCTGGCCCGCCCGTACGGACTGGGCATGGTGTGACGCCAGACATCCCGTCAGCGTCAACAGGATCAAGCTGGCTGCACTCATCGAAAGAAATCGCTTCATCGCTACCTCCGGAATGGCACCGCTGAACTCACGCTCAAGTTTTAGGCTTCGAGCGTAAAGATTCCATTTATGTGCCGCGGAGGAAGAGTACCGGCCCCGCATGGAAAGACGCTGCACACCGGATTTCCAGACATGCGCATATCAGGGAGCCAGTCGGTCGCGCCACATCTCCTCGTAGATGTCCATACAGTCGCCCAGAAACGGCCGGACGCGGTCGGGCAGCGGTTCGCTGCGGGCCCGCCAGGGCCTGAACCCGCTGGACGCGTTGACGTTGTCGTACCAGTATTTCGCCCAGACGCCGTCGGTCTCGCGCGGGCCGGGCGGCCACGACAGCATGGCGGCGTCGAACGGCACGGACAGGACATCGCACAACGCCCGCAGCGTCCCTTCCGCGTCGGTGCCGATGTCCCTGGCGTCGATCACGGGCGGTGTCTCGCCGGTCAGCGCGCGCACGCGCTCGAACAGCCGGAACTGGTCGGCAAAGCCGGTGTCCTGCAGCGTGACGGTCCGCATGGTCTTCGACATCGACAGCAACACTTCAGCCGGATCGCGGATCAGGAAGGCGTTGGACAGCTCCGCGAGCCAGCCATCGTCGATATGCGGCAGCATGTGGTGGGCCATGTGTTTCTGGTAGAAAATCGCCCGGCCGCCGGGGACCGGCCCCAGCATGCGCGCGACCACCTTGCGCCAGTCGGTCTCGTGCGCGGCGACGACCTCGTCGATGCCGGGGTGGTCGGGGGTGCGCTGCGTCAGGTAATGGGCATAAAGCGGCTCGTCCCATACCGCCGTATCGGCCCGGTTGCCCCATGATCGCAGCAGCGCCGTCGAAACGTTGCGCGGCCCGGACCACATGGCGATCCGCGTTGCGGCCACGGGCCTCAGGCCTGCAGCGGCGGCGGGCATTCGCGCTCGATCAATGCGCGGTAAAGCTCGCCTAGCCGCCGGGTCACGGGGCCGGGCGGGCGGTCGCCGATCGCGCGCCCGTCGATCTCGCGCACCGGGGTCAGCCCGCCGAACGTGCCGGTCAGGAACGCCTCGTCAGCGCCGTAGGCCTCGGTCAGCGAGAAATCCCTCTCTTCCGCAGGAATCCGGTTCTCCCGCGACAGCGCCAGCACATTCGCCCTTGTGATGCCGTTCATGCAGTAGCGCCCGGTGGAGGTCCACACCGCGCCGCGCCGCACGATGAAGAAGTTGGTCGAGTTGCAGGTGGCGACGAAGCCGTGCGGGTCCAGCATCAGGGCTTCGTCGGCGCCGGCTTTGTCGGCCTGTATCGCCGCGGTGACGCAGTTCAGCTTGGAATGCATGTTGAGCTTCGGGTCGAGAACATCCGGCGCGCCGCGGCGGACGTGCACGGTGAACAGCTTGAGTCCCCGCGCCGCAACCTCTTCGCTGGCCGTCTTGTGTTCGGCGATGATGACCACCGTTGGCCCGCCGACATTCACGCTCGGGCTCTGGTAGGGCGTGGACTTGAGGCCCCGCGTCACCATCAGTCGGATATGCACGCCGGACTCCATCCCGTTTGCCGAGACCGTATCGTACAGCGCCCGGGTCAGTCCCTCCCGGTTCATGCCGATATCGAGGTCGATTGCCTTCGCGCCCTCGTACAGCCGGTCGAGGTGCCGGTCGAGGAAGGCAATGCGCCCGTTGTGCAGCCGGACCCCCTCCCACACGCCGTCGCCCATCAGGAACCCGCTGTCGAAAACGGAGACCACCGCTTCGCTGCGCGGCACCACCTGGCCGTTGACCCAGACGAGAACCGAGCCATTGCGGGGGTCGTCGGTGAATGCGTGTGCGCCGCGCTCCATGACACTGTTCTCCCTGCGGTCAAGACGCCGGTTCGATCGGATCGCCGGCCTTCAGGCCGAGAACATCGGCCGCGCTGCCGCGATTGACGGCGATTTCCACGAGACCGATGGAATTCTCGTACCAGAACACTTCGCCCGCCGCGACATCGGAAAACGTGCGGGCCCGCGGCAGCAGGCGTCCCGCCGCGGCCATTCGAACGCCGTGAACCAATGTGGACGCCCGCAGGCCGCTCATGACATTCCCGAACCCGTCGACGTAGATCGCCTCCGGCAAATCGTCCGGCCAGGCACTGCCGGACTCTCCTTCACCGGTTTCGGTGGCCTGCGGAAACGCACCCTTGCCCAGCATCGCCGCGACCGGGGCGAAGAGGTCACGGCCATGAAACGTGTCCGACATGGACCCGGGCCGCCAGTCGATACGCCAGCATCGCGCATCTGCCGTGCGGCGCCCGAGGATTTCGAACAGGCCGTTGCCCGGCCCCACGAAATAACGGGCATCGGCCTGGACGATGAGTGGGGGGCGGTCGCCGCCGACCCCCGGGTCGACGACGGCAAGACACACGCATTCCGCGGGCATTTGCCCGGTCAGCGCGGCCAGCAGATAGGCGGCGGCCCGCGGGTCGCCGCGCGGTGCGTCATGCATCAGGTCCACGATCGCCGCATCCGGATCGTGCGCCAGCAGAGCCGTACGCATCTGACCGACGTAGGGTCCCGACAGGCCGAAATCGGAGAACAGGAAGATCATCCGTCACTAATGCATCCCCGCGTGGACCGTGGCAAGCGGTGCGTCTTGGCTTGACGTGCGGCCCGATTTGGGAGACAGCATTCACTCCGATTCGAGCAGGCCCGCCCATGGACACTTTGACCAGCCGGAGGAAATACCGGGTTTGAGAATGCGAATATTGCCATTCACCGGTTTGGCAGCCGTGTTTCTTGTTTCTCTTGCGGGCCTCGTAGGCAGGCTCGGCAATATGGCGCCAATCGGTGAATCCACGTCCGTGCTCACCCTCTGGCTCGGCGCGACGGTGTTGAGCGGAGCCGGGCTCGGCTTTCTGATCGCGCGAAACTTTACAGGCGGAAATCCCGAAGACCGTATCTGGTCACCGGCGGCAGCGAACTGGGGTGAGGTATTGGATTCGATGCCGATCGGGCTGGCCGTTTATGACTCCGACAGGCGGCTTGCGTACTGCAATAAGAAATGGCAAAGCCTTCTGGCGGATCTGGAGGGTGCCGCGACGGCCGGCAGCCTGTACGACGATATCATGATCCGGGTCGCCGGCGCGGATTCGTCCGGCGATTTTGGAGCCGGAATCGCGGGCAACCGACAGATCGATTGTGCGACCTGGGCGCGATTCGACGAGACGAAGCTGGACGATGCCAGCGTTCTTGTCAGTGTGGTCGATTCGACGGGGGAGCACCTTCGTGCCGCAGAGGCGCGTAGCGAGCTGGAACGATTGCGCCTGATCATATCTGCCGCCGGTGCGTGGATCTGGGAAACAGATGTACTGCATCGATTTTCATTGGCCGTTCCGGTCCGTGGCGACCTGAACCCCGACGAATTTTACTGGATGATCGGCCACAGTATTGGTGAACTCGCGTCGCCGGCCGGGGTGGCCGGTGATGCCGTCCTGTCCAGATGTGTCGAGGACATGCAGGAACATCGCAGGCTCAGCGACGTCACGCTCAATCTTCAGGATGGAGTTCGTACGCGTACAGCCCGGTTGAGCGGAGTGCCGCGTACCGATGGCGATGGCGTGTTTCTGGGCTATTGCGGCGTGGGCGTTTTCGACTCCGCGAGGGCCGAACCGGTGGCGGTACCGGTGCGCACCGCACCGCCGCGCGACATCGATCCGTCCAATGCTGCGGGACAACGCGTCCTGCTGGTGGATGACAGCCAGACCAATCGAATGCTCGGCGTCTCAATCCTCGAAAAAATGGGTTACGAGTGCGATGCGGTGGAAAACGGAGAGCAGGCCGTCGCTGCTGTACGCGAAGAAACCTATGGCCTGGTGCTGATGGACATCAGGATGCCCGGGATGGATGGCTTCGAGGCGACCGCGCGGATCCGGGGCCTTCCAGAGCCCGCCGGCTCGGTTCCCGTGGTCGCGATGACGGCGCATGTGAATGCCGAGGACCGGCAGCTATGTCTTGAGGCCGGGATGGATGACCACGTCGCCAAGCCAGTTGACCGGCGGGTTCTGACATCGGTTCTGCGGCGCCTGATCGGCTCCCCCGGATCCGGCGGCAGCCCGCCGGACGAAATCGCGGCAGATGAGATCGACGCCAGCCCGGTCGAAGATGCCACGGTGGTCGACAGCGCCACATTAAAACAATTGCGGGACGATGCGGGCCCGGACCTGGTGAGCGAGTTGATCGCGTCGTTCATGTCCGAGACGGACGAACGTCTGTTGCGAATGCAGGCGGCCACACCATCCGGCGATTTCGAATCGGTAGCCACCGACGCGCACGCAATGAAAAGCAGTTCCGGCACCTTTGGCGCATTTCGTTTGCAGTTCCTGGCGGAACGGCTCGAAGCGGCCGCGAGCGCGAGCAACGCAAGCCTGGTGTCCGAACTGTTGGACGGCCTCCCCGATCTGGTGGCCGAGAGTTGGCGCGAATTCGCCCGTGCCGGCTATTCGCCGCCGGAATGACGCGGCGCCCGTTCGCGCCGACTGGCGGTTTCCCCGGCCGGTCCGTCGGATATCGGGCCAGGGCAATATCCGATCGAACTGAACCGGTGCGGTTCAGATCGATCGGATGAAATTGCCCGCTCTTCCCAACGGCAAGCAGCTTAATCCGTAAAACGGAATCGCCGGAAGCGATTCCATTTGCACGGATGCTGCTCTAGGATCCGACGTCCTCGGCTTCCCAGCTCAATTTCTTGCGGTAGATAGTCGACGGGGAAATTCCAAGCTTGGCCGCCGCTTTTGGGATATTGCCATCGCAGGCCTCGATGGCGCGCACGATAACGTCCCGTTCCACCTTCCACAGGGGCATGATGTCGCCATCGGCTTCTTCCGCGCCCCCGGCTGCTGCGTCGCCGGGGCCCGCGTCCCGCGGCTGCTCGGCCGGCTGCTCGGCGGACGCCCCTGCTTCGGCGGTGGCCACCATCTTATTCAACGGCGGCGGCAGCATGTCGACCGTTACGACCTCGCCGTCGTGCAGCACGACGATATTGCGGATAACGTTCTGGACCTGCCGAATGTTGCCGGGCCATTCGAATTGCCCGATGATCTGCTCTGCCTCTGGAGAGAAGCTGGCAAACTGTTTGCCTTCCTCCGCGGCGTACTGGCCAAGAAAATGTTGCGCGACTTCGATGACGTCTCCATTGCGGTCGCGCAGAGGCGGAAGATGGACGGGGATGACATGCAGCCGGTAGTAAAGATCCTCCCGGAAATTCCCGGCCTCGACCTCGGCCATCGGATCGCGGTTGGTAGCGCAGACGAAGCGGACATCGACCTTTTCGGTCTTTGAGCCGCCCACCTTCTGAAAGGTGCCGGTCTGGATGAACCGCAACAGCTTGGTCTGCAGCGCCAGGTCCATCTCGCAGATTTCGTCCAGGAAAAGAGTGCCGCCCGAGGCCCTGGACGCCGCGCCGTCACGGTCGGCATGGGCGCCCGTGAATGCGCCCTTTACGTGGCCGAAGATTTCCGATTCCATGAGTTCCTTGGGGATTGCGCCACAGTTGATCGCAACGAACGGACCTTTCCCGCGGGGGCTTTGTGCATGAATCGCCTGCGCCGCGACCTCCTTGCCGGTTCCCGATTCGCCGGTAATGAACACGGTGGCCTTGGAGGCCGCCGCAGCGTCGACGGTGCGGTAGACCGCCTGCATCGCCAGTGAAGAGCCGATAAAGTCGAAATAACTCTTACGGGTGATGTCCTCGACCTTTTTGGCGATGGCCGAAAGCGAGTGATGCTTGATGGCGTTGCGTACCGTAACCAGCAGCCGTTCCGCGTTGAACGGCTTGACCAGGAAATCGTATGCGCCCGCCCGCATGGCTTCCACCGCGACGTTGACCGAGCCGTGCGCGGTGATCACCACAACCTCGCTCGGCATCTCGCGCGCCTGCATTTCCTTGAGGATGTCCAGCCCGTCCATGTCCGGCAGCCGCAGGTCAAGCAGCACCACCGACGGTGTCTCCGCGTTCAGCGCCGCGAGCGCCTCCTTTCCGGTGCCAACCGCCGTGACATCCGCATCCTCGCCATCCAGGTACTGCTCGTACAGGCGCGCCAGCGAAGGCGTGTCCTCGACCAGCAATATGTTACTGCTACTCATCCCTTAACCTACACTTCCCGATGTTGGATTTCGGGAGACCACGCGAAGAGCGTCAATGCGGATCCAGAAAATCCCACCGCCATGGCTGTATAAATTCCATCGCGAAGATACCAGAAACAGCCCATACATGTTCAAGCCTTTTCGTATGCCAGCGTGACCTGACAAACTGTTTTTCGGATAATTATAATAAGTTGGGATGACGTATTTTCCAATCAATGAAGAGGAAATCGTTGTGAATTTGGAACAATTTATGGGGGTTTCAAAGAATGAGACTTAACGGAAAGATTGCAGCCGTGACCGGAGCTGGATCAGGGTTCGGCGAAGGTATTGCCCGCAGGTTCGTTGAGGAAGGCGCGAAGGTGATCGTCGCCGACATCGACGATGCCGCCGGCGGGGCCGTCGCGGGTTCGCTGGGCGGGTCGGCCCGGTTCATTCACACCGACGTAAGCCGCGGCGCCGACATGGCCGGTATGGTCGCGGCGGCCATGGATCATTTCGGCGGCCTCGACATCCTCGTCAACAATGCCGGTTATACGCATCGCAACGGCCCGATGCTGGATGTGACGGAAGACGAAATCGACCGGATCCATGCGGTGAATGTAAAGTCGCTTTATCATGGCGCGAAGAGTGCCGTTCCTGTGTTTCGCGAACGCGGCGGCGGCGTGATCCTGAACATCGCCTCGACCGCCGGCGTGCGGCCGCGGCCCGGCCTCGTCTGGTACAACGGCTCGAAGGGCGCCGTGATCACGATCACCAAATCGATGGCCGTGGAACTGGCGCCGGATTCGATTCGCGTTTGTGCGCTCAACCCGGTGGCCGGCGAAACCCCCATGCTGCATCTGTTCATGGGCGAGGATACGCCGGAGCGGCGCCGACAGTTCGTGTCCACGATTCCGCTTGGCCGGTTCAGCACCCCGCGCGACGTCGCCGACTCGGCGCTGTTCCTGTGTTCCGAGGAGGCGCAGTTCCTGACCGGTGTCTGTCTCGAGGTCGACGGCGGGCGGTGCATTTGAGGCGACCATTAACTTTACATCCGCGTGGCGGAGGGGCACACTTGCGCCATGGACAAGCTGATGGATCAGGTCGAGGCGGAGATCGTCTGTGGGCAGTGCGGCCACAAGGTGAAGAAGCCGGTCTCCTGGCTGGTCGAAAACGCCGAATACGTCTGCTCGATGTGCGGGCAGGACGAGGATCTCTCGTCGCCCGAATGGAAGGCGAAGATCCAGACCTATATCGACGCCTGTACGGATTTCGACGCCTGAACCTGTGAAGGCTGCGTGCCTCGCGGCGCAAGAAAAAACCGCCCGAAGGAAGCCTCGGGCGGTTTCTTGTTGGACGGTTGTCCGGGTCGGGGCTCAGTCGCGGGCGACCCCCAGCAACTGCAACAGCCAGACGAACATCGTCACGAAGCTGCCATACAGCAGGAACGCGCCGAAGATCGCCTTCCTCTGCATCATTTCCCCGCCTTCGCCCGAAATATACATTCTCCGGATCGCCTGGGTCTCGTACGCCGTCAGACCAGCGAACACGACCACGATGACGACCGACAGAAGCATGTGCATGTCATAGCTCTGGAAGATCAGGGCGTTCGCCAGCACCGCGATCAGGATCCCGAAGGTCGACATGGCCAAGAAGGCGCCGATCGCGGAAAGATCGCGCTTCGTCGTGTAGCCGTAAAGGCTCATCCCCGCGAAGGCCGCGGCCGTGATGAAGAACACGCGCGCGATGCTCGCGTCCGTGTAGGCCCAGAACATCGGCGCGATCAGCGCGCCCCAAAGCCCGGCATAGAGCCAGTACGCCCCGTGGGCAAGCACGCTGTTACCGCTGAAAATCAGCCGGCCACTGAAAAAGCCCAAGCCCAGGATGCCGAAGAACAGGAACCATCGTCCCTGGAGGACGGTGTACATCAGTTGCTCGTTCGCGGCGACGGCCATGGCGACAATGCCGGTGAAGGCAACGCCAAGGGCCATGTAATTATACACGCGGAGCATGTAGGCGCGCAGGCCCTCATCGATTTCGCCGGCCCGTGTCCCGGCCGGTGTCACAACCTGTGTGCGCGGATCGAGTGCCATTTTTCCTCTCTCTCTATGCCAACTACCGAAAAGCAGTTGTTACGACTGAGCTAATATTGGCATATCGCGGCAATGAATCAACAGCAACCGGTGCCGATCACTGGTATTTTTAAGTATCTCTTGCGATGGAGAACGGATTGGAATCAGGGCTTAACGGAAAACGCGCGCTGGTGACCGCAGGGGCCGACGGCATCGGCAGAAGAATCGTCGAATCCTTCGTCGCCGCCGGCGCCGGCCTCCATATCTGCGATGTCGACGAATCGAAGCTCGCGGCGGCAACGGATTCGCTCCCCGGCCTCGGCGCGACGCTGGCCGACGTCGCCGACCCGGACGCGGTCGACCGGCTGTTCGACGAGGCGCTGGACTCGCTCGGCGGGCTCGACATCCTGGTCAACAACGCCGGGATCGCCGGCCCCACGGCGCCGGCCGAGGAGATCACGCCGGAAGACTGGCGCCGCACCATTGCGGTCGACCTTGACGGCGCTTTCCACTGCGCGCGGCTGGCGATTCCCTTGCTGAAACAGGCCGGTGGCGGTTCGATGGTCAATATCGCCTCGACCGCCGGGCTGTTCGGCTTCGCCAATCGCAGTC
>CAJICD010000039.1_pt1 | contig 11785 bp, 10 predicted proteins | sample 9199521 | NCBI WGS metagenome assembly CAJICD01 (sample SAMEA7708321, study PRJEB35096) | sediment metagenome | biome: marine neritic benthic zone biome [ENVO:01000025]; feature: sediment [ENVO:00002007]; material: shallow marine sediment [ENVO:03000034] sea grass bed [ENVO_01000059] ...
CGCCGGCCCGAGATACGACACCACCGGCAGCATTGCCCCTTTCAGCGCGTGGCGGTTGACCACGATGCGCTCGCGCAGGCCCTTGGCGCGCGCGGTGCGGATGTAATTCGAATTCAGCACTTCGACCATGCTGCCGCGGGTGAGGCGCGAGATATAGGCGACCTGCGGCAGCGCCAGCGCGACCACCGGCAGGATCTTGTTGATCCAGGCGCCGTCGCCCCAGCCGGCGACCGGCAGCAGCGAGAGATAGACACCGAGGATCAAGGTCAGGATCGGGGCCATGACGAAATTGGGGATCGCGATCCCGGTCATGGCGAATGTCATGACCGCATAGTCGGCCCGGCTGTTCTGGTGCAGCGCGGCGAAGGCGCCGAACGCGACGCCGAAGACGATCGCCAGCAGCAGCGCCATCGAGCCGATCTGCAGGCTGGCCGGGAAGCCGCCGAAGATCAGGTCCCTGACGGTGAAGTCGCGGAACTCGAAGGACGGGCCGAAATCGCCCCGCAGCAGCCCGCCGACGTAATCGAAATACTGCTCCACGAGCGGCTTGTCGAGGCCGTAGGCCTTGAGCACGTTGGCCTCGATCTCGGGCGGCAGGTTGCGTTCCTGGTCGAACGGGCCGCCCGGCGCGACCCGCATCATGAAGAACGCGATGGTCACGATGATCAGCAGCGTCGGGACGGCGCTGATCAGGCGGCGGAAAACGTAACGGAACATGGTGGGCCGGCCGTACCGGAAGCGGGGCGTCCCATGGAACGCCCCGCCCGGTGTTGCCCGCTGTTATTTCTCGATGCTCAGATAGCGCCAGCGATGGATATCGTTGACGGTGTCCTGCCATCCCTTCACGTGCTGGGCCACGAGGTTCTTCGAGACGTAATAGTAAATCGGCATGATCGGCTGGTCTTCCATGGCGACCGCCTCGGCCTTGGCCAGCAGCTCGGCCCGCGCCTCGAGGTCCGCGGTCCGCGATGCCTTGTCCATCAGCTCGTCGAACGCCTTGACGTTGTAGCCGCCGTAGTTATGGGCGCCGGTCCTCGATTCCAGCAGATAGAGGAAGTTCTGCGGATCGTTGTAGTCGGCGATCCAGCCGGCCCGGGCGACGTCGAAATTGCCCTGCTTCAGATCGGCGTAATGGACCTTGACCTCGCTGTTATAGAGCTCGACGTCGACGCCGAGCTTCTTCCACATGGCGGCGACCGCCACGGCGATCCGCTTGTGGTTCTCCGAGGTGTTGTAACGCAGCTGGAACTTCAGCGGCTTGTCCGGGCCGAAGCCCGCCTGGCCGAGCAGTTCCTTGGCCCTGGCGACGCGGTCCGCGTGGCTCATGCCCTTGAACGAGGCATAAGACGGCTCGCCATAGTTCAGCGTTCCCGGCGGCACGAAGCTGTAGGCCGCAATCTCCCCCGTCTTCATGACCTTGTCTACGATGGTCTCCCGATCGATCGCCATCGACAGCGCCTGCCGCACCCGTTTGTCGCTGAACGGCGCCTTGCGGGTGTTGATCGGGTAGTAATAGATGCCGAGATAGGGCGCGATCCGCGTCTCGTTGGGAAGATTGGCCTTCAGCCAGTCGATCTGGTCGGACGCGAAGTCGGTCGCAACGTCGATCTCGCCGGCCCGGAACCGCCGCTGGACCGCCGTCCGGTCTTCCTGCGGGTAGAGGATCACCGTGTCGATCGAGACGCTGGCGGCATCGTAGAACTTCGGGTTCTTGGCCAGCTTGACGTGCGAGTTGGGCAGCCACTCGTCCAGCACATAGGCGCCGTTGGAGACGATATTCTCCTTCTTGATCCAGTTCTTGCCGTGCTTTTCGACCACGTGCCTGGGCACCGGATACGCCGTGTAGTGGGTCAGCTGGCCAAGGAAGAACGGCGCCGGCCCCGCAAGGGTGATCTCCAGCGTCTTGTCATCGATCGCCGTCACGCCAAGCGTTTCCGGCGCGGCCTTGCCGGTGTTGACCGCTTCCGCGCCCTTCACAGTATACAGGAGCGACGCGTATTCCGCCGCCGTTGCCGGTTCCAGAATGCGCCGCAGGGCGAACACGAAGTCATTGGCCGTAACTGGGGTGCCGTCCGACCATACATGGTCGCGGATCTTGAAGGTGTAAACGAGGCCGTCATCGCTGATCGTCCAGCTTTCCGCCGCGCCCGCATAGGTCTTGCCGTCCGGCCCCTCGGTCGTCAGCCCGAGGAACATGTCGCCGACGATGCGGTTTTCCCAGGTGCCCGACACGTAATGGGGGTCCAGCGAGGCGGGCTCACCCATATTCCCGACCCGCAGCACCGTCTCGGCCCCGGCCGTATCAACATTGCCCACAAGCCCGATCGCAAGGATCGCCGCCGCCAGCGCGCCGCCGAGGCGCAAATTGCCTGTATGTTTCATTGTATTCTCCCTGAAAATGTCCAGTGATCGCGGTTGTGCCCGGCATCGCCGGACGCAACCCGATCTTGCAAAAAGGTTACTCCCCACCGCCGCGCCGGGCAACATGCATTGCCAGCGGCTCAGAAATCGGTCGGCGCCCCGCCCTCTTCCTTGCGGCGGGCGACGAACGCGTCCAGTTCGTCGCGGATCGCGGGATCGAGCGGTGGCGGCTCGTAGGTGTCGAGCAGGGCCTTCCAGACCCGGTTCGCCTTGCCGTAGGCGTCGGGGCTACCGGCCTCCTGCCAGCTCTCGTAGTTGCGCCAGTCGGAGAGGATCGGGCTATAGAAGGCGTCGGCGTAGCGTTCCATGGTGTGCGCCGCGCCGAAGAAGTGGCCGCCCGGGCCAACCTCGCGGATCGCATCGAGGCCCAGCGTCGCGTCATCCACCGCGATCGGCTCCAGGAACGAGGAGACCATCTGCAGCAGGTCGGCATCGAGAATCATCTTCTCGAACGACGCCTGAAGGCCACCCTCCATCCAGCCGGCGGCGTGCTTGAGGATATTCACGCCGCCCATGACCGCGCCCCAAAGCGAGAAGACAGACTCATACGCCGCCTGGGCATCGAGGGTATTGGCGGCGCAGACGTTGGATGAGCGATAGGGCAGGCCATAGCGCCGGGCCAGCTGCCCGCCGGCCAGCGCCGCTTTCATGTATTCCGGGGTGCCGAAGGCGGGCGCGCCGGACTTCATGTCGACGTTGGACGTGAACCCGCCATAGACGAAGGGCGCGCCGGGATTGGCGGACTGGCTCAGCACCAGCCCCGCCAGGGCCTCGGCATTCTGCTGGGCCAGCGCGCCGGCCAGGGTCACCGGCGCCATCGCGCCGGCCAGCGTAAACGGCGTCAGCACCACCACCTGGCTGCGCCGTGCCATCTCGATGATGCCGCCGCACATCGGGTCGTCGAGCTTGAGCGGCGAGTTGGAGTTGATAATGGTCATCAGGCTGGGCTCGCGGTCCAGCGTCGCACCGTCGATGCCACGGGCGATGCGCGCGATCTCGATGCCGTCAAGGATGCGCTCGCGGCCCAGGGAATAGGCGTGGAACACCTTGTCGGTCATCGTCACGAAGTCGGACAGGCACTCGAGATGCCGGACCGAGGGATGGATATCCATCGGCTCGACCGTGTAGCCGCCGCTCAGATGAATGACGTTCAGCGACTGGACGAGCTTCGCGAAATTCCGGAAATCGGCCTTGTTGCCCGGCCGCCGTCCGTTGTCCATGTCGGCCGCGTTCGGTGCGCTGGCGACCGCGCAATAGGCCGCCCAGGGCCCGCCGACCTTCAGGGACCGCTCGGGGTTGCGGGCATGCAGGGTGAACGTCTCCGGCGCCTTGCCGAGCACGCTTTCGACCAGTCCGCGATCGAACCGGATCCGGTCGCCCCCGGATTCGACCGAAGCCCCGGCGTTCTTGAGAATGTCCTTCGCCTCACTGCTCAGGATTTCGAGGCCGATCTCCTCGAGTATAGCCAGCGACGCTTCGTGGATCGTCTCAACCTCGTCGGCGGAAATGGCCTCGATCGGCCGATAGGGATTGCGCGGCTGTCGCCATGGCGACTGAGCGACCGCTCCGTTCCCGCCGCGCCGGCCAGCTTGTCTGCGGCGCCCGGCACGCCCGCGGCGCGTCGGGGTACCGCCGGGGGCATCGTTCGAATCGTCCATGCCCTCTCCTTCGATGGCCCACTAGAAGGGCACCGTTTGGCGGCCCGGTCAAATCCAAATGCGACACAACGGAGCCCGCTTGCGTCCCGCCCGAATGCCGGACGGGGGCGATCGGCGGTCCGGTCAGTTCAGGTGCGCGGAATAGGCCTTGTCCGATACCAGGATGTGATTGACCAGCCAGGTCTTCAGATAGCTGCGGATATTGTCGCGCAACAGCCCGACGACTTCACCGGACCGGCAGGCCTGCCGCGACGCTTCGAGCCATTCCTCGAATGCCGCGTGCTGCAGCTTGTGCGCCGCGAGGTCCGGATAGCCCGCCGCTTCCATCATCCGCTCCTCGTCACGGAAATGCTCGTCGACATAGCTCTGAAGTTCGTCGAGTACGACCGGCAGGAATGTCTCGCCGCCGAGCCTGTTGATGAGTTCGATCAGCCCCTTGTGCTGCGCGTCGAGATGCGGCTCGCCGACGCTCCAGGCCTCGTCCCATTCCAGGCGTTCCATGATCGGTTCTTTGCTCCAGGCAACGGCGTCAATAGACGAGCATAAGGCTGAGCGACGGGAAGGCAATGACGAGGATCAGCACCAGAAGCATCGTGACCGCAAAGGGAAAGGCGCCGGCGAAGATGTCGTAAAGCGTGATCGTGGGATCGTTGATCGCGCTCTTGATTGTGAAACAGGATAAGCCGAGCGGCGGCGTCAGCAGGCCGATCTCGGCGCCGACCACGGTGATGATTCCGAACCAGACGAGGTCGCCGCCGAAGGCCTCGACCGCCGGCAGGAACAGCGGCACGACGATCAGGATAATCGATGCCGTATCGATGATCGTGCCGAGCAGAACAAGAAGCAGCACGTACACGACCATCAGGCCGACAAATCCGAGATTCAGCGTCTCCAGCCACGCCGCGAAGGTTGTCGGCAGTGCCGCGACTCCCAGCATGCGGCTGTACATCGACGCGGTAATGATCAGGAACATGATGATGGCGGTGATGTGTCCGGTATCCACCATCACTTCCCAGAGTGCCCTTGGGCTCAACTTGCGCCGCAGCGCGGCGATGATCATCGCTACCAGCGACCCGGCTGCGCCGGCCTCGACGGGCGTGACCCAGCCGGTGTAGATGCCGCCCAGCACGACGAGAACGAGAACGACGACGGGCGTCAGTTTGATCGCCATCTGTGCGACCGTGAGCGCCTCCCACCCCTCTTCGCGAAGTTTGGCCGGAGACCGGCCGCCGACCAGTTTCGGCGCGGCATACGCCAGGCCGAGGATGAGGATCCCGTAGGCGATCGACAGCACGATTCCGGGCAGGATCCCGGCAATGAACATATGGCCGACCGACTGTTCGGCGACGATGGCATAGATGATGAGCATCGCGCTGGGCGGAATCAGCATACCGAGCACCGAACTCCCCGCGACCACGCCAACCGAGAACTGCCTGGTGTAGTCGAAGCGTCTCATCTCGGGCACCGCGACGCGGGTAAAGACCGTCGCCGACGCGATCGAGGACCCGGTGATGGAGGCGAATATGGCATTGGCCGCGACCGTCGCGATCCCGAGGCCGCCGCGAATCCGGTAGAACGCCGAGTTCGCGACGTCGTACACGTCGCGCCCGAGTCCCGCCTTGCCGACGACCAGCCCCATGAACGCGAACAGCGGGATGGTCGCGAACACGTAGTCGAGCACGGTGTCCGCGACGGCGAGCGAGAGGAGATTGATCGGCATGTCGATATCGCCGCGCAGGATCCACACGCCGAGGAACGAGACGAGGCCGAGCGCCACCGGAACGTACAGTCCGGCGTAGATCAGAACGACGATCAGTACGACCGATGCGGCGCCGACTTCGATACCCGTCACGACCGCCCGCCCCTCACCCGCCGGGAGCTGCCGAACCCGCGCCACCGGCAGTCGGCGGTCGCAGGTAACGCCAGGCGAATGCAACGAACTGCAGCGCTGCAACAAACGCCCCGATAACGATCACCAGCTTCACCGGCCATACCGGGATGGTGACCAGCCCCTGTACGCCGACATAGAAATCCTCTTGGATGGCCTCGAAGAGCAGGGGCACGCTGCCGTACAGGATCAGCGCCATGAACGTGGCGCCGAGCAGATCGAAGAACGCGCCCATCCAGCGGCCGGCGATCGGCCGGCGCCGCTGGACGATCCGGAAAAATCCGTCGGACCGGGTAAGCTTGCCACGCCGCGTCGCGTCGCCGAGCTGCAGGAATATGATTCCGACCAGCGACAGCTCGGTGATTTCTATGACTCCGTCGATCGGATGGGCAAACAGCTTGCGCCCCAATGCATCGGCGTTGATCAGTAGAACGAGCACGAGAATCCACACCGATCCGATCGTGTTCAGGCCGGACAGGATGACCGTCAGCGCCGATGTGAGGACGCCGCCTTGCGGCGGCGCCCCGGTATTGTTCCGGCCGGTTGCGGGGCCGGCCTCCCCGGACGTCACGAGCCGAACTCTTTATCCCACTGGCGCAATATCGGCTGGTTGCTGCCCCGCATCGCATCCATGTATGTCTGCAATACCGCCTTGCCGGGCAGACCCTTGGATTCGAGATCCTCGGCCCAGCCCTTGGCGACGTTGGGCATCGTCGCGGCCCATTTGTCGCGCTCTTCCTGCGGCATCAGGGTAATGGTCCCGCCGGCGGCCTGGTATTTCTTGTAGCTGCCCTCGGCGATCTCCATCGCAAGTTTGCCCATATGGTCGCGATAATCGATGGCGGCCTCGGCGATCGCCGTCCTGACCTCTTCCGGCAGTCTCGCCCACGTGTCGGCATTCATGGTGATCGCCTTCGAGTTGGCCGTACCGATGTCCGCGCGCAGCATGTGCGGCGCGACCTCCACGAGCTTGAATGTGATCGCCGCCTCGGCCCAGATCATGGCGCCGTCGACGACACCCGTCTTCAGCTTGTTGTAATAGGTGACCAGGCTTCCACCCACGCCGGCGGCCCCGAATCCCTGGAGATAGCGCAGGTTCATACCGGCGCCCGCAATCTTCCGGCCCTTGAAGTCATCCAGGCTCTTGATCGAATCCCGGCTGAGGATCTGGTAGGTGTCCAGCACCGCCAGATTGGTCAGATAGACCTGATTGTATTTCTTCCAGGTCTCCTTGTAGGCGGGGAACGTGTTGACCAGATCGTCCACCGTGCGCGCCACGAGGGCCGGATCGCTGGTCACGAACGGCGTCGCATAGGCGATCATCTGCAGCGGCACCTTGTCGGCGTGGAACACGGTGGTGACGACGCCGATGTCACCGAGCCCCTTCTGCAGGGCTTCCAGGACATGTTTCTTCTTGGCGATCTGACCGCCCCAGGCCTGGTTCCAGTTGATCCTGTAGTTGCCCGTCTTCGCAAGACGCTTGTCGATTTCCGGGATATAAAACTCGATGAACTCCTTGACCCAGAGCGATTTGGGCGGATAGCCGTCGATCGCGGTCAGGTTAATGGTTTCCGTCGCGCGGGCCGGCAGTGGCTGCGCGAGCATCGCGACAATCGCGGCCAGCGGAAGCGCCCGCACGGCCACCGTGATCAGTTTCCTGGTATTCATGGTTCACTCCCTTGTTCGGTCCGTCGGCCATGTTTTCGGCCTTATGTTTATGTTTTGGCCTTCCGATATCATCCTAACCAGTAATACACCATACGGTTAAAGGGACATACCATCGCGCACGCGAAAATGTGGAATAGCGCTATGCGCGAACGGAATGGCGCCTCCCCCCCGGTCAGCAGGGCTTGACGGCTTCCAGCCGCACCGCGGTGACGGGGGGAAACGGCCTGTGGTGCGATATCCGCACATCGGCCAGCCCGGCGGCACGCGCCGCGCCGCGCAGGTCGGCCTCGCTCACCACACCGCCGAGCGAGGCGTTCCAGGCCGACGGATCGACCGCCAGATCGGCTGGCAACGCGCCATCGTGCACGAGATCGCGCGCCACCAGCCGGCCACCGGGACGCAGGATCCGCATAATCTCGGCAAAGGCCGCCCGCTTGTCGACGGTCAGGTTGATCGAGGCATTGGCCAGCACAAGATCCGCGATTTCGTTCTTGAGCGGCAGTTGCTCCATGTCGCCGGCGACGGCGAGCACCGATGAGCCGCCCTCCGTCGCCGAGACCTCGCGCAGGCGGCAAAGCATTTCGGGTGCGAGATCCAGCGCCAGCACCGTACACCCCGGCTCCAGCCGGTGCGCGAGCAGCAGAACATCGAGACCGGCCCCACATCCCAGATCGACCGCGATCCGCACGCCAGTGACGTCGATGTCCTCCAGCGCATACCCGCAACCGGAGTAGCGTGCGGCCACCGAAGGTGGCAGACCTGCGAGCCAGCGCGTCGGATAACCGGCGGCCCGGGCCCTGGCGGACGCGTCCGCCCGGAAGTCGTCCGCCTCGGCGAGCTGGCCGTAGCGTCTGGCGACCTGGGCCTTGACCTGTTCGGCCCAGCCGGGCACGGGCGCATTCATCGTCCGGTCAGTGCGGCATGTGCTCCGGATTCCAGAATTTGCCGGTGCGGATCATCGAGGCGATCCGCTCGCCATGCTCGATCCAGCTGTTTTCGTTGTACTGTGCCTGCGTTTCGAAATCGTAGTCCACGCGCTTCGCCTCGCAGCGCCACTCGCCATCGCCAAGATATTCGACGATCGCGTAGGCCGGGCGGTTGTCACCGTCCCAGCTCATTCCGACCGCGGCGGCGCAGACCAGCGTCTGGTTGCCGATCTTGCGCACATAGGCGCCGTGCACATGGCCGAACGCCATGACGTCCGCGGTGACGCCCTTGATCTTGTCCTTGACCGCCTCATCCGAGAGGCGCAGCGGAATCGCGTCATCGTCGCCGATGCTGTAGGGCGTTGCGTGGAATATCTTGAAGTCATGGCCCAGTTCCGGGGTGTAGGTGATCGAGAACGGCCGCTTGCCGAGCCATTCGAGCTGTTCCTCGGTCATTTGCTCGCGTGTTTTCTTGGCCATCTCGAACATCCAGGCCTGGTGCGGGCTTTTCGGCTCGTGGGTTTCCCAACGCTTGTTGACGACCCAGAGATCGAGATTGCCGACGACGACGTCGATGTGGGGGCTGTCCATCAGGCGCTGGACCACCTTGTCGGAATCCGGGCCGAGCATGACCAGGTCTCCGATCACGATTTCCTTGTCAACATTTTCCTTGGCGACCGCCTCCTGGACCACGTCCAGCTGCGGTATTTGCGCATGGATATCTGAATACAATGCAAATTTCATGGCGTTTCCTCGTCACTTGCCGTGAACGTGAAGTGCGGGGACGGCCACCACATCGGCGAACCTTCCCATCGGCCCCGATTTTTCACTTACAAGTGTTATGAGCATTGCTTTGCGACTGCAACCCCAACACAATCATGGTTATGTTGAAAACCGCGCAATACGCGGGCCGAAAGAAGAGGGAGGATCGAGATGACGCTGGAGTTCCTGTTGCTGGTTTCCGCGGCCGGGCTGCTGGCCACGTACGTGCATCTGATGTTCGCACTGTGGGGGCATCGGTACGGCGTGGCGCGGCTGGATTTCCCGAAGGTGCTCAACCAGTTGTCCTTCGGCGATTCGTTTGACGGGCCGCCGCCCTACTGGCTCGGGCTGCTGCAGGTGCATGTGAACGGCATTGTCTTCGCGCTGCTGTATGCGACCCTGGTCGGGCCGATTCTGCCGGGGCCGGATCTGGCGCGCGGCCTGATATGGGGCGGCATCCTGTTCGTCGCATCGCAACTGGTGTTCGTGCCGGTCTTCCTCGGCCACGGCGTGTTCGGCAGAAAGGGACCGGCGCGCGGATGGATGACCGCCGTGGTCGTCCACACCATCTACGGGGCAATGCTGGGTTGGCTCTGCCCGCTGCTTTGAGTGCCGCCGTGACGATCAGGTCCGGTTGACGATCCATTCGTCGACCACCGGGGTTCCCGCCTCGCGGAACAACTTCGAGATCGGACAGTATCTGGGCAGTTCCGATTCGACCTTCTTGACGTCGGCCGCATCGGCATCCGTGGTCACCGTTATGACCTGACGGATCTGCTTGAAGGGCACGTCGACCTCCTCTTGCAGGGTCACGCCCCGGCGGTCGAACCGGGCCTCGATGGCGACATGCATCGACTGAAAATCGATCCCCTGCTTCCGGGCGATCTTGTTGGCGATCACGTTGGTGCAGCCGGCCAGGGCCGCCAGCGCGGTTTCCGTCGGCGTCGGCCCCAGGTTCGTCCCCTCGCGCTCGACCGGCTCATCGATCACCGTTTCAGTGTCGCGCACCAGGATGTCCGTTCGGGAATGGCTCGGGCAGTTGCCCTCGAGCTTCATGGTCACGACTGTCTTCGGTTTTGGGGTCGCCATCGCCTCTCTCTCCCTTGGTCACGTTTCCGCCCCGCTTCTCGCTGCGCGATTTGAAGGACCCTGCGAGGCGGTTGTCAACCAGAGGCGCCCCGTATCGTTCAGCGGCCGTATCTGGCCTTTGCCTCGCGGCGGCGGGCATGCAGGATCGGCTCGGTGTAGCCGCCCGGCTGTTGGCGGCCCTTGAAGACCAGGTCGCAGGCCGCCTGGAAGCCGATGCTCTCATCGAAATCCGGGGCCATGTTGTGGTAGGCCGGGTCGCCGGCGTTCTGGCGGTCGACGATGGCCGCCATGCGCCGCATCGTTTCCATCACCTGCGCTTCGCTGCAGACGCCGTGATGCAGCCAGTTGGCGATGTGCATGCTGGAAATACGCAGCGTCGCCCGATCCTCCATCAGGCCGACATCGTTGATGTCCGGCACCTTGGAACAGCCGACTCCCTGCTCCACCCAGCGAATGACGTAGCCGAGGATTCCCTGGGCGTTGTTGTCCAGCTCCTGCTGGATCTCCCCGGGTGGCAGGTTGCGGCCGCCGAGCAGCGGGATCTTCATGATATCGTCCAGGCTGGCGCGGGGGCGCGCGGCCAGCTCCTTCTGGCGTTCGGCGACATTGACCTGGTGATAGTGGATCGCATGCAGCGTCGCCGCGGTCGGCGACGGCACCCAGGCCGTATTGGCGCCGGCCATGGGATGCGCGCCCTTGGTCTCCATCATCTCCTTCATCTCGTCGGGCTTGGCCCACATGCCCTTGCCGATCTGGGCGCGGCCCGGCAGGCCGCATTCCAGGCCGATATCGACGTTCCAGTCTTCATAGGCGGTGATCCAGGGCTGCGCCTTGATCTCCTCCTTGGGCAGGAACGGTCCGGCCTCCATGCTGGTGTAGATCTCGTCGCCGGTGCGGTCGAGGAAGCCGGTGTTGATGAAGACCACGCGGTCCTTCGCGGCGCGGATGCATTCCTTGAGGTTCACCGTCGTGCGGCGCTCTTCGTCCATGATGCCGACCTTCATGGTGTTGCGTGCAAGGCCCAGCGCGTCCTCGACCCGCGCAAACAGTTCGCCGGTGAAAGCCACTTCTTCCGGTCCGTGCATCTTCGGCTTGACGACATACATGCTGCCGGTGCGGCTGTTGCGCAGGGCGCCGAGACCCTTGATATCGTGGATCGCGATCAGCGCCGTCACCATGGCGTCGAGGAAGCTTTCCGGAACCTCGTCGCCGTTCCTGTCGAGCACCGCATCGCTGGTCATCAGTTGCGCCGCGTTGCGGACCAGCAGCAGGCTGCGACCGGGCAAGGTGAACGTGGAGCCGTCCGGCGCACTGAATTCGCGGTCCGGGTTGAGGCGGCGGGTCAAGGAATTGCCATCCTTCTCGAAGGTCGC
>CAJICD010000513.1_pt1 | contig 11702 bp, 9 predicted proteins | sample 9199521 | NCBI WGS metagenome assembly CAJICD01 (sample SAMEA7708321, study PRJEB35096) | sediment metagenome | biome: marine neritic benthic zone biome [ENVO:01000025]; feature: sediment [ENVO:00002007]; material: shallow marine sediment [ENVO:03000034] sea grass bed [ENVO_01000059] ...
AAGGGCATCAAGGACGGCACCATCAATTGGGGTATCGACCAGCAACCGTTCCTGCAGGCCTATTTGCCGGTGATCGTTCTCGCCAATTACAATCGTTACGGCGTTCTGCCGGGCAATAACATCAACTCCGGCCCGGGCTTTGTTACCAAGGACGCCCTCGGGATGGTCGAAAAGTTCGCGGGCGAATACCGCTGAGCGACTCAAATGACGGGCGGCGCTTGCCGGCGCCGCCCGGCTGTTTCCGAAAATGCCTGTTTTTTCGGTTGGAAGGATGACCTGTGATCCGAGATGCGCGTGCCAGAATCGAATTGAACAGATGCATGGGGGGGTAGCTGATGAGCGATCAATCCGTAACCGATATCGGCCGGGATGAGCGAATCAAGGCGACATCGCGATTCCGCCAAGCCCTGATCCGGCCGGAACTGGGATCCATTTGCGGCGCCATCCTCGTATTCATTTTCTTCCTTCTCGTCGCCCGCGATTCGGGCATGTTTGCCGCTGACGGTATCATGAACTGGGGTGTTGTTTCCGCCCAGTTCATGATTATCGCGGTCGGCGCCTGCCTGCTGATGATCGCCGGCGAATTCGATCTTTCCGTTGGGTCGATGATCGGATTTTCCGGAATTGTCATCGCCCTGCTTTCGGTTACCTGGGGGCTTCCCATGTGGTTGGCCATCCTGGTGGCCTTTGCCATGGCGATGTCGATCGGCTGGCTCAACGGATTCCTCGTAATCAAGACGGGCCTGCCGTCGTTCATCGTGACATTGGCCTTCCTGTACATCTTGCGCGGCCTGACGATCTTCATCGCCATTTCGACAACCAACAAAACCATCATCGGCGGCGTTCGCGAAGCTGCGCAGGGCGACTGGCTGGCGGCGCTGTTCGGGGGGAAAATCCTGAACGGCCTTTTTGTCTGGTTGGGGGATATGGGCGTGATCGAGACGTTCGTGGCCGGCAACCGCGCCGGTCAGCCGGTGGTCGACGGAATTCCGATGCTGATCGTCTGGGCGATCGCCTTGGTCGTATTCGCCCATATTCTGTTGACGCGCACGAAATTCGGAAACTGGATTTTCGCCTCGGGCGGTGACGCGCAGGCCGCGCGATATACCGGTGTCCCGGTTAATCGGGTCAAGATCCTGATGTTCGTTTTCACGGCCTTTTGCGCCACGGTGTTCGCCACCTGCCAGGTGATGGAGTTCGGCTCTGCCGCCGCCGACCGCGGCGTGCTCAAAGAATTCGAGGCGATCATTTCCGTTGTCATCGGCGGCGCCCTGCTAACCGGCGGATACGGCTCGGTGATTGGCGCGGCGCTTGGCGCCCTGATCTTCGGCGTCGTCCAACAGGGCCTGTTCTTCGCCGGCGTCGAAAGCTCCCTGTTCCGCGTTTTCCTCGGCACGATCCTGCTGCTCGCCGTGATTTTGAACACCTATATCCGGCGCATGATCACGGGGGAGAAGTAAGATGACCGAACCGATCATCCAGATGAAGAACATCGAAAAGCACTTCGGCCCGGTGATCGCGCTGGCCGGCGTTTCACTGGATGTCGTTCCCGGTGAATGCCACTGCCTTCTTGGCGACAACGGGGCCGGGAAATCGACCTTTATCAAGACCATGTCGGGGGTCCACAAGCCGACCAAGGGCGAGATCTTCTTCGAAGGCCAGCCGATGAATTTCGATCGGCCTCGTGACGCCATCGCGGCGGGAATCGCCACTGTCTATCAGGATCTTGCGATGATTCCGCTGATGTCGGTTTCGCGGAATTTCTTCATGGGTAACGAGCCGACAAAGAAGATCGCCGGCCTGTCTTTCTTCGATCACAAGCACGCCAATGACGTGACGATGGAGGAAATGAGGAAGATGGGGATCAACTTGCGCGGCCCCGATCAGGCAGTCGGCACGCTTTCGGGCGGCGAACGCCAGACGGTCGCGATTGCGCGTGCCGTGCATTTCGGTGCGAAGATTCTGATACTCGACGAACCGACTTCGGCTCTTGGTGTTCGGCAAACATCGAATGTGCTTGCGACCGTAGACAAGGTTCGCTCCCAAGGTATTGCCGTTGTCTTTATCACCCACAATGTACGCCATGCGCTCGCGGTCGGGGACAGGTTCACCGTGCTCGATCGCGGTAAAACGCTGGGGACGGCGAAGCGCGGCGAAATCACGCCTGAAGAGCTGCAGGACATGATGGCCGGCGGGCGAGAGCTGGCGACGCTTGAAGGGTCGCTCGGGGGCACGGTGTAACCGTCCCCCGTCTGGCCGGGTTAACCGAAACGGCGCCCGGCTATTGCGGCGATTTCACTTGTACGGATAAGGCTGCCCGCCCTTTGAAATTGCCCTAGTCGTGCTTCATCATGCCGCCGTCCAGCGCGCCGGGCTTGGCGACCATGACCCGGACCGGGACCGTCCCGGCCCTCTCGAAGCTGAGCTCGACGGCGAACATTTCGCCTTCCTTGAGCGGACGCTTCAGGTTCATCAGCATGATGTGCAGCCCGCCCGGCTTCAGGACCGCGGTCTCGCCGGGGCCGATGGCGACCGACTCGACCGGCCGCATCTTCATCACCCCCTCTTCCATCGCGCTGCGGTGCAGCGAGACCATCCCGGCGACGGCCGACGACGCGGCCACCAGCCGGTCCGCCGTATCGCCGCCATTGGCGATCTTCAGATAGACCGCCCCGTTCTTCGCCGCGCCGACCGTCGCCCGCGACCATGGATCATGTATGGTGATATCGCCGGCGGCGACGTCACTGGCCGAAGCGGCCCCCGCCACGCTCAGCATCGCGGCCAGGACGAATGCAAGGATGTGGTATTTCATGGCGGGTTCTAACATTCGCTGTGCGAAAGCCATCAGGATGGCCCGGCCGCCGATCCGGGCCTGCGGTCGCGGGCCTCAACCCCGCCACAGGCCTTCGCGGCGCAGATCCTCCTGCGACTGCTCGATGCCGGTGCGCAGAATCCCGACCATTTCGTCGATCTGCGGGCGGGTGATGATCAGCGGCGGCGACATCACGCACATGTTGATCAGCGGCCGCACCAGCAGGCCGTTCTCCTGGCAATGCTCGTCGATCCGCTTGCCGATCTCGTAGTCGAGCATCATCGGCTCCCTGGTCTCGCGGTCGACCACGCATTCGACGCAGGCCATCAGGCCCTCGCCGCGCACCTCGCCGACCAGCGGGATCTCCTCCAGCTCGCCGAGGCGCTGCTGGAAATACGGGCCGACCTCGCGGACATGCTCCAGGATGCCCTCGCGCTCGATGATCTCGATGTTCTTGAGCGCCGCCGCCGCGGCCACCGGATGGCCGGAATAGGTGAAGCCGTTGGCGAACATGCCGATCTCCGCGTCGGGCGCGCCGAGCATCCTGACCAGGCGGTCCGAGATGAACACCGCGCCCAGCGGCATATAGCCTGAAGTGATGCCCTTGGCCGAGGTGATGATGTCGGGGACCACGTCGTACACCGACTCCGACGCGAACCAGTGCCCCAGCCGCCCGAACGCCGTCACCACCTCGTCGGAGATGTAGAGCACGTCGTATTTGCGGCAGACCTCGAGGCACCGCTTGTGATAGCCGGGCGGCGGAATGATGACGCCGCCGGACGCCATGACCGGCTCGGCGATGAAGGCGCCGACCCGCTCCGCGCCGAGCTCGAGGATCTTGTCCTCCAGGTCGGCGACCTTGGCGTCACGGAAATCCTCGGCGCTCATGCCGTCCGGCCGGCGGTACGGGTTGGGCGACGGCAGGTGGTGCACGAAGCCCGTCTCGAAATCGAGGTTGGTTTTGTCCCGTGTCTTGCCGGAACACGAGGCCGAAAGATAGGTGCTGCCGTGATAGGCGTCGTGGCGCGACAGGATATGTTTCTTCTCGGGACGGCCCAGGCAGTTGTTCAGATACATCATGAAGCGCAGGGCCGAATCGACGGCCGTCGAGCCGCCGGTCGTGAAGAACACGTGGTCGAGGTCGCCCGGCGTCAGTTCGGCCAGCTTTTCGCCGAGTTCCGATGCCGGCGGGTTGCCCAGGCTCCACGGGCTGAAATAGGGCATGCGCAGCACCTGCTCGGCGATCGCCTGCGCCATCTCCTCGCGGCCGTGGCCGATATTCATGCACCACATGCCGCCCGGGCCGTCGATCAGCCGGTTGCCGTCGCTGTCGTGCAGGTAGATGCCCTCGGACTGCGTGATGATCGTGCGCTTGATCTCATCGCGCGTCTTGAAGTCCTCCCACGGATGGACCCAGTGGCGGTCCTGCTCGCGCAGCTTTTTGGTATCGAAGGTCAGATTGGTGCGCATGAGTCCTGCTTTCGTTCGGATGGGTCGATCAGTGGTCCGGCGCCGGGGTGGCGCGGCGGCGCGGCGGGTCGAAGAAGGGGCGCGCAACGATACGGCACCGGGCCGACATCTTCTCCCATTTAATTTCCTTGTTTACGTAGATTTCGGCCCACAGGCCGCCGGTCTTGTCGGCCCAGGCCGCATCGATCGTCGCCAGCGCGATGTTGCGCTTGGCGGTCGGCGACCACATTGCCGAGGTTACCATGCCGATCTGCCGTGATCGTCCATGATAGATCAGCGCGTCGTGCGCCGGCTTGCTGCGCTCGACGTCGAGGCCGACGAGGCGGTAGCGCGAGCCGGACCCGCGCTCGCGCAGCAACGCGCGGCGGCCGACGAAATGGCCCTTGTCGAAATCGACCAGCCAGTCCAGGCTCAGCTCGAACGGCGAGCGCTGGCGGGTCGGCCGCACCGCGTGGTCGGCGGCCATGAAGTCGACGTTGGTCTGGATGAAACCGGCCTCGATGCGCGCCAGGTCCAGCGCCCGCGATCCGATCGGCACCAGCCGGTGAAGCGTTCCGGCCTCCATAAGCCGGTCCCACAGGTCGAGCGCTTTCGCCGGATCGATCCACAGCTCGTAGCCGAGATCGCCGGTGAACCCGGTGCGCGAGATCGTCAGCGGCGTGCCGGATACGTCGAAATGTGCGATCCCGAACGGTTTCAGGTCGGCGATGCCGTCCAGCCCCATCGCCTTCAGAACGGTGCAGGACAGCGGTCCCTGGAGGGCCAGGCCGGCGATCGATTCGCTGACGTCCTCGACGGTCACGTCGTAGCCGAGCGCGCTGTCCTGCAGCCAGGCCAGGTGGCGTTCCTGGGCCATCAGCAGGTATTCGGACCCACCGAGGCGGAAGACCGTGCCGTCGTCCAGCACCTTGCCGTCGTCGTTGCACCACACCGCGTAGGCGACCCGGTCCTGCTTCAGCTTGCGGACATCCCGGGTCAGCAGCCGGTTCAGGTAGCGCTCGGCATCGGCCCCGGCGATGCGGTATTTTACCATCGGCGAGACGTCGAAGAGGGTCGCCGCGTTGCGGATCGCCGAATATTCGTTCGAAAGGTCGGTGAAACAATCGACCGTCGTATAGCCCGCCCAGCGGGACCATGCGTTGGCCTGGTTGAGCGGCGCCGTGCGCGCGTGGAACGGTGTTTCCAGCAGCGGCGCCTGGTACAGGGGCTTCGTCGTCATGCCGCATCCTCCGCCTTCGGCGCCGCCAGGATGCGCCGCGCCGCATTCATCCCGGCCGCGCCCATGACGCCGCCGCCGGGATGCGCCCCGGCGCCGCACAGATACAGCCCTGCGATCGGCGCTTCGTACTGCGCCGAGCCCGGCACCGGCCGCAGCATCAGCATCTGGTCGACGGCAAGGTCGCCATGATGCCAGTGGCCGCCGGTGATGCGGAACTCGCGCTCGATATCCGCCGGCGTCAGCACCTGGCGCCCGACGATCCGCCCGGCGAGGCCCGGCGCATGGCGCGCGATCGCCGCCACCGCCTGCTCGGCGAAGGCGTCGCGCGCCTTGTCCCAGTCCTTGTTCAGGTCGCGCGGCGCATACTGGACCACCGCCGACAGCACGTGCCCGCCCTCGGGGGCAAGCGACGGGTCGTGCAGGGTCGGGATGGTGATCTCGATGGCCGGCTCCGCCGAGTATTCGCCGTATTTCGTGTGGTCGAAGGCGCGCTCCACATAGCCGATGTCCGGCGCGATCACCAGGCGCCCGCCCAGCGCCGCCGGGTTGAGCCCGGTGAATTCCGGCAGACCGTCCAGCGCCAGGTTCAGCTTGGCGGCCAGCCCGTTGGTGCGGAAGCTGCCGACGCGCCGCAGGAATCCGGTATCGAGATGCTCCGGTCCGACGAGATCGAGGAAGGTGGTCTTCGGGTCGGCGCTGCTGACCACCGCGTGCGTCCGCAGCACCGTGCCGGACTCCAGCTCCACCGCCGCCGCGCGGTCGTCCTCGACGACGACGCAGCGCACCGGCGTGCCGGTCCGGATATCGGCCCCGAACGCTCGCGCCGATGCGGCGAGGGCCGCGGTGACGGCGCCCATGCCGCCGGCCGGAATCGCGAGCCCGGCGCGCCCGCCCCTGGCCTCGCCGGCGAGGCGGTAGAGCCAGGTGAGCACGCTGCCGGGCGAGCGCGGGCCGAAATTCGTCCCGAGCACGGAATCGAAGGCCAGCGCCCCCTTCAACCGGTCGTCCGACAGCTCGTCGTCCAGCAGGTCGGCGGCGTTCATGTTGACGATGCGCAGGAAGTCCCGCATCTCCCGCTTGCCCAGCAGGCGCAGCGACAGGCCGAGCCGGGCCAGCGTCAGGCGGTCCTGCCAGTTGCCGCCACCGAGACGCGGCGGGGCGCGGCCGAGGAACGGATGCAGCGCGCCGGCCATGCGCAAGAGCCGCTTGTGCAGACGCCGCCAGGCGTGTGCGTCCTGCTCCGGTACCGTGCCGGCAATCTTGCCGCCGCTGAGCACCAGGTGATTCCCGTCCGGATCCAGCGCCACCGTCGGCAGCCTGCGCGCCGCCAGCTTCAGCCCGTGGCGGCGCAGCTTCAGCTTCGCGCGCACCTGCGGATGCAGCAGATGCAGGATGTGGGCGCAGGACGGCGCCGTGTATCCTTCGACGATCTCCCCGTTGCGGGCGGCGCCGCCCAGCTCGTCCGCGGCCTCGACGACCAGCACGCTCTGGCCGGCCCTGGCCAGGAACGCCGCGCAGACGAGCCCGTTGTGGCCGCCGCCGATGACGATGGCGCCGTATTTCCGGTCGCCGGTCATGATTTCCGCCCCGCGCGCAGGTCGGCGATGATCTCGCGCGCCGCGTTGGCGCCCGGCGCGCCCATCACGCCGCCGCCCGGATGGGTGCTGGAGCCGCACATGTACATGCCCCTCACCGGCGCGCGGTATTGCGCATAACCCGGCACCGGGCGGTTGAACATGATCTGGTCCATGGTCAGCTCGCCCTGGAAGATGTTGCCCTCGGTGAGGCCGACTTCCTCCTCCAGCTCGTGCGGCGTGCGCACCTCCATGTGCAGGATCAGGTCCTTGAGATCCGGGCTGTATTCCGAGAGCAGGTCGATCACCGTCTTGCCGAAGGCATCGCGTTTCTCGGGCGTCCATGGCCCGTCGGCCAGCTTCGGCGGCACGTACTGCACGAAGATCGACATGTAATGCTTGCCCGGCGGCGCCATCGTCGGGTCCAGGACGCTGGGGAACATCAGGTCGACATAGGGACGGCGCGACCACATGCCGTTCTTCCAGTCGTCGTAGGCGCGCTCGAAGCCCTCGATCGTGTCGGTGACGTGCATGTCGCCCTGCAGGGCCGGGCAGTCCGCCGGCACGCCGTTGAAGGTCGGCATGCCGTCGAGCGCGATGTTCAGCTTGCCGGACGAACCCCTTATCTTGAAGTTCCGCGCCGCCTTGAGGAAGTCCGCCGGCAGGTCCTTCGGGTCCATCGCGTGCACGAAGGTGCGCCTGAAGTCCATGTTGGAGACCACGGCGCGGGCCCGGATCTCCTCGCCGTCTTCCAGCGCCACGCCGACCGCCTTGCCCTTGTTGACGATGATCTGCGCGACCGGCGCACCGGCCCGGATCTCGCCGCCGGCCGCCTGCAGCGCCCCGGCCAGCGCCCGGCTGATCGCCCCCATGCCGCCCCGGGCGTAGCCCCAGGCGCCGATGGTGCCGTCGACCTCGCCCATGTAGTGGTGCAGCAGCACGTAGGCCGAGCCCGGCGAGCGGGGGCCGAGGCCGGTGCCGATGATCGAGCTGCCGGCGAAATGCGCCTTGACCAGCTCGGTCTCGAAATACTGGTCCAGGAAATCGGCGATGCTCATGGTCCAGAAGCGGATGGTGTCGTACATCCCGGCCTCGCCGAGATCGCGGAAGGCGCGGCCCATCTCGAGCAGGCCGCGCAGATTGCGCGGGCGCAGCGACGCGGGGTCCGGGGGCGCCTTCATCAGCATCGGCCGGATGAAGCGGCACTGGCGCATGATTTCGGCGGAATAACGGTCGTAGGATTCCGCGTCGCGCAGCGAGTGGCGGGCCAGTTCCCGACGGTTCATGTCGTGGTCCTTGTAGCTGGCGATGTAGTCGCCGTCGCGGGTCATGGTCAGCCCGCCATTGTAGGGGGTGACCTGCAGCCCGTGTTTCGGCAGCTCCAGCTCGCGCATGATCTCCGGCCGCATCAGGCTGCTGACGTAGGAGCAGTTGGAATAGGTGAAACCCGGGTGGAGTTCGCGGCTGACCGTGGCCCCGCCGATATAGGGGTTGCGCTCGACGACCAGGACGTCGAGCCCGGCCCGCGCGAGGTACGCGGCGGCGGTCAGGCCGTTGTGGCCCGCCCCGATCACGATGACGTCGTGGGTTTTCATGCTCCCTGTCCGCCCGGAATGGCGTTGATCCGTGCATCAAGACACCGGCAGTCTAGCCCGGTCCCGGCCGGCCCGTCCAGACAGTTGAATGAAAGTTCAATCAATTATCCCTGTTACCGGATTGGTATATTGCAGTTTTCACCGATTGCCCCTATCGTTGCCCTGTATGAACAGGGCAAGGGCAAGAACAGGGCCGCGCGGCGATATCAAGGCCTTCCGCCGGGAACAGCTGATCGACGCGACGATGCGGACGATCGCCCGGCACGGGTTCGCGCGGACGACGATGGGCCATGTGGCGAAGGCCGCCGGCCTGTCCCAGGGGATCGTCAACTTCTACTTCAAGACCAAGGAGGCGCTGCTCTACGAGACGCTGGCGCATCTCGCCGAGGAGTATGAGACGGTTCTGCAGCGGGCGCTCGACCGCGCCGGTCCGGACCCGGTGCCTGCGCTCGACGCGATGATCGAGACCGACCTGGGGCCGGAGGTCTGCACGTCGACGAAGGCGGCGGTGTGGCTCGCCTTCTGGGCGGAGTCCCGTGGCCGCCCGAAATACCGGCAGCTCTGCCGCAAGCTTGCGAACGACTACTTCCGCCAGGTCCGGGATCTCTGTGCCCGGCTCGCGGCGGGCAAGGATTACGGCGAAACCGATGTCGAGAACATCTCGTGGGGATTCAATTCCCTGATCAACGGCCTGTGGGTCGACATGGCCATCGACCCGCAGTCCTTCGACCGGAAACGCGCCCGGTATGCCTGCCGGGCCTATCTTGCGGGGTTCTTTCCCGCCGAGTTCGGACCGCTGCTTGCGGCCGGGAACATGAACCGTAGACGGGCAGGCTAGATAACGGCAAACTGATCACCAATCCGACGCAACGAAGCGGGGTAACCCGTCTGGAAAGGGAGACTTTACGATGGAAACGAACAGACTGATCGATGGCTTGGCGGAGGGCACGCTCAGCCGCCGCAATCTTCTCAAGGGCCTGTCGGCGCTGGGAATCGGCGTCACCATGGTGCCCTATATTCCGGGCCGGGCCCGGGCCGCCGGCCAGGCGACGTATTTCACCTGGGCCGACTATGAAGTGCCCGAGCTGCACGGCGACTATATCAAGAAACACGGCGCCGCACCGGAATCCTCGTTCTTCGCCGACGAGGGCGAGGCCTACCAGAAGATGCGCGCCGGGTTTACGCCGGATGTCGCCCATCCGTGCTCCTACAACGTCAAACTGTGGCGCGAGAGCGACCTCATTCAGTCGATCGACACCTCGAGGCTCTCGAACTGGGGCGACGTCATCGGCTCGCTGAAGACCATCCCGGGCACGCAGCATGGCGGCAAGCAGTATTTCGTGCCGTTCGACTGGGGCAACACCTCGATCCTCTACCGGACCGACAAGGTCGATATCGAGGAAGAGTCCTGGGGCCTGATGTGGGACGAGCGCTACAAGGGCCGCCTTGCGACCTTCGCCGGCGCCAACGAGACCGTGCCCTACGCCGCGGTCTATGCCGGCGTCGATCCCTGGAACATGAGCGACGCCGACCTCGCCAAGGTCCGGGCGCTGCTGGAGAAACAGCGCCCGCTGATCCGCTTCTACGCCGACGACGAGGCCACCATCGAGCAGGCGATCAAGGCCGGCGAGATCGTCGCCGGCTCGACCTGGAACAGCTCCAGCATCGCGCTGAAGAACGAGGGCATCCCGGTCAGGTTCATGAACCCCAAGGAGGGCATCATGACCTGGGTCTGCGGGCTGGTGATCCACAAGAGCGCGCCGAGCCTGGACAAGGCCTATGACCTGATCGACAGCATGCTGTCGGCCGAGGCCGGCAAGTTCATGATCGTCGAGTACGGCTATGGCCATGCCAATACCAAGGCGTTCGATGCGGCCGGCGACAAGGCCATCGAGGCGGCCGGTCTGTCGCGCGACGCCGAGGCGTTCCTGAAGGCGGGCGTCTTCAGCAACGAATTCAAGAACCGCGACGAGGTGCTGAAGATGTTCGAGGAGGTCAAGGCAGGATTGTAGGCCACCCGTGAGACGTGACGGCGGGCGGGGCACCGGTTCCGTCCGCCGCATGCGTTGCAAGGCCTTACAGCTGCAAGGGCGCCGCGGGCGCCACGGGAAGACTTTGATGGAAATTCCCTGTCGATGACCAGCGCGGCCCGATCCGCGGCACGAGCCAACCCGATTTCACGCCTGGGCAAGAGCGTACAGGGCGTATTGTTCCGTTATGCGGGGCTGCGCGGCTACATGCTGTTCTCGCCGACCCTGCTGGTGCTGGTCGGGGCGATGTGCATCCCGGTCGGCATGCTGGTCATCTACAGCTTCTGGACCCAGAAATACATCGAGATCGACACCACGCTGACGCTGGCGAACTATTTCCAGATCTTCAACAAGGCCTCCTACATGCTGCTGATCGGGAAATCGATCCTGATCTCCACCGCGGTCACCCTGGCGACGGTGTCGCTGGCCTACCCGATCGCCTATTTCATCGCCTTCCGGATCCAGCGGCACAAGATCGTCTGGTTGATCCTGATCACCGTTCCGTTCTGGACCAGCTACCTGCTGCGGGTCTTCTCGTGGAAGGTCATCCTCGGCTATAACGGTGTGGTCAATTCGGCGCTGAAATGGCTCGGCATCGTCGACCAGCCGCTCGCCTTCCTGCTGCACAATCCGACGGCCGTGATCATCACGCTGGCCCACGCCTGGGCGCCGATCGCGATCCTGCCGATCTTCGTTTCGCTGGAGAAGATCGACCGCTCGCTGCTCGAGGCCGCGACCGACCTCGGCGACGGGCCGGTCGCGCGGTTCCTGCGCGTGACGCTGCCGCTGTCGATCCCCGGCGTGGTGGCGGCGTCGATGCTGGTCTTCATCCCGACCGTCGGCGATTACATCACGCCGCAGCTGGTCGGCGGGCCGAATGGCATGATGGTCGGCAATCTGATGCATGCGATGTTCTTCAAGGCCAACAACTGGCCGCTCGGCTCGGCATTGGCGATCCTGTCGGCGTTGGCCATCACGGTAACCAGCCTTGGTATCTGGTTC
>CAJICD010000177.1_pt1 | contig 11593 bp, 9 predicted proteins | sample 9199521 | NCBI WGS metagenome assembly CAJICD01 (sample SAMEA7708321, study PRJEB35096) | sediment metagenome | biome: marine neritic benthic zone biome [ENVO:01000025]; feature: sediment [ENVO:00002007]; material: shallow marine sediment [ENVO:03000034] sea grass bed [ENVO_01000059] ...
ACCGCCAGCAGATCCGCGGTGGCCGGGATGCTTCCGGTGGAGCCGGCGGCGATCACCGGGGTCTCCGGCGGCGCCTCGGACCACAACCGCGCCTGCGCCTCCAGCAACCGGTTGCGGCGGTCGGCGGGATCGATACAATCCTGGTCCGCGAGGATCTTCGGCCAGTGTTCGGTAAGAATGGCAAGGAAGTCCAGGACGTCCTGCCAGTGGGCGGCGAAGCGTTCCGGCGCAAGATCCTTGAGCGCCGCAAAATCGAGCCGTTCGGTCTGTATCTGGTCGAGCAGGCGGGCAAGCTCCCGGGCCAGCCGCAACGCCTGATCCGGCGTGATGTCTCCGCCTTCCTTCCACTGCAGGACCAGCTTCGTCAGCAGCAACTCGCGGCGGCGTTCGGGAATCTCGGGCGGCAGGGTCAGAACCGCATCGCCCGGCGACAGACGCAGGGCGAGCGATTCCTCCTCGACGTCGCCGAGCGGCCGGATGTCGGGCAGCAACAGGGGCCGCCCATCGCTGACCCGCAGGAAGGCCTCGGCAAGCGACCGGCAGGCGCGCCGGGTCGGCAGCAGGACGGTGTAGTCCGCCAGCGCCTCGACGGCGGCGCGCGTCTCGTGCAGCAGTCCGGACGCGAGCGTGTCCAGGAACGGCCGGCCGGGTGCGATGGTCAGGACGCGCTCCGCGGCTACCATCTCGGCAGCCGCTCCCCGACCCGGCCGTCGCCGAACGCCGCCGCCGCCACGGCCAGTTCCCCGGGCGTCCCGACGTGATACCACTCGCCATCGTGGCGCACGCCGTACAGCCGCCCTGCGGCCTCGGCCGCATCGTACAGCAGGTTCAGCGAGAACGGCCCGTCCGGCGCGGTGTCGAACAGCCGCCGGTGGAGGATCTGGATGCCGCCGAACAGAAACGGGGCGATCTCGCCCTCGGCGCGGCGCCGCGCGGCGCCATCCGGTTCCAGATGGTAGTCACCCCGGTCGCTGATGATGGCCCCCGGGACCGCCGGCGTCGGCACCAGCAGCAACAGTGCGTCCATATGCTTGTCGGACCATTGGCCGGCGAGCCGCTGCAGCGCCGGCGTCGGGCCGTCGCGCCACACCGCATCCGAATTCACGACGAAGAACGGCTCCCCGCCGAGATGCGGGAGCGCCGCCTTCACCCCGCCGCCGGTCTCGAGCAGCACCTCTTCGGGAGACAGGATAATGTCGGCGCGACCGTAGAGATGCGCGGCGACCATCTCCGCGCGGTAATGGCTGTTGACGACGATCCGGCCGACCCCGGCCGCTGTCAGCCGGTCGAGCGCACGGTCCAACAGGGTGCGGCCGGCAAGCTCCACCAGCGGCTTCGGCCTGTCGTCGGTGAGCGGGCGCATGCGCAGGCCGAGGCCGGCCGCCAGCACCATCGCCCTTTCGATCCGCGGCGTCTTCATGGCGCGCCCCGCGCCTGCGGCACGGTCCGTGTTTGCGCCGGCAATTCACGGTCGAACCAGGCGCGCAACGGCGCCAGCGCGGGATGGGCGAGGTCGCCCTCCAGCCAGCGCCAGACCCGCGGGATATGCTGCAGGTAGACCGGCTTGCCGTCGCGCCGGTCGAGCCGTGTGAAGATGCCGAGAATCTTGGCGCTGCGCTGCGCCCCCCACAGCGCATACGAGGCTGCGAAGATCTCGGGGTCGAGCTCCGGAAACGCCTTCAGGTAACGGTCCAGCAGCCGGCGGGCCAGATCCGCCGGCACGTCCCGGCGGGCATCCTCGAAGAGCGAGACGAGATCGTATGTGACCGGGCCCCACAGCGCGTCCTGAAAATCGAGGAGCCCGCAGGCCGCGACGCCCGGACGGCCGGGAAGCCACATCAGGTTGTCGACGTGGAAATCGCGCAGCACCAGACCGTCCGGAATCCCGGCGGTCGCGGCGCGCAGCCCGGTCCAGAGTTCACAATATTCGCTGCGGGTCGCCGCCGGCGTGTCCCGGCCCAGCACGGCCGGCATGTACCAGTCGGTCAGCAGCGTCGCCTCATCGAGGAGCGCGGTGTCGTCATAGGGCCACAAGCCTTCGGCGGCCGGATCGCACCCGGCGGAGCGCCGGTGCAGCTCGATCAGCACGTCCAGGGCACGTTCGTACAACGTCTGCTCCCGCGCACTGTCGGCAAGCGCCCGCGTGTAGGTCTCGTCGCCGAAATCCTCCAGCAGCAGCAATCCGGCCTCGGGGTGTTCGGCGATGATTTCGGGCGCGCTGAAATCCATGCGGCGCAGCAGGCGGGCGATCCGCATGAACGGCCGTACGTCCTCCATCGGCGGCGGCGCATCCATCAGTACCGCGTGCCGGCCGTCGCGGGTCAGCCGGTCGTAACGGCGGAAGGAGGCGTCGTCCGCCAGCACCCTCCGCTCGGCGTCGCCCCAGCCGGCCCGGGTCAGGAATCCGGCGATCAGGGATTCGCGGTTATCCATTTTCGAAGGCCTGGAGGAGCTGCGGCCAGTCCCCGCCCGCGATTGTCGCGGTCCGTCCGCGCTCCGAGTCGGTATAGGCGAACAGGATGTTCAGGTGATCGGCCGGCAGCCACGATCCGAGCCGCTCCGGCCATTCGATCAGCGTCACGGCATCGGCCATCGCGTCCTCGATACCCAGTTCGAGGGCGTCCTCGGGCTTTTCCAGCCGGTAGAGGTCGAAATGCCAGATCTCGAAGTCCGGCGCCGCGTAGGTCTGGACCAGCGTGAAGGTGGGGCTCGGCACCTCCTCATCGCCGCCGGCCAGCGCCCGGATCAGGGCGCGGGCGAAGGTCGTCTTGCCGGTCCCGAGCTCGCCGCGCAGCCCCACCACATCCCCGGCCCGCAGCAGCGGCGCCAGGGCCGCCGCCAGCCGGGCGGTGGCGTCCGGGTCGGCAAGCGCGACGGTAAGCGCGCCCGATTTGGCGGCGACGGCCATCTGCGGTTTGTACCCAAGCACCGCTTCCGCGTCAGCGGAAAAATGTGTTACAGCGTTTCAAGTTCGTTTGGGTTCTTGCTCGGCGCCGGTGTCGATCGATCCTGAAATGCTCCAGAGGCACGGCATGACTGGCAACAACAGATGCGACGTTGCGATCGTCGGTGCGGGTCCGGTCGGGCTGTTCGCGGTGTTCGAGTTCGGCATGCTGGGCATGTCGTCCCATGTCGTGGACACGCTGGAGGTGTCGGGCGGGCAATGCACCGCGCTGTACCCGGAAAAGCCGATCTACGACATTCCCGGGTTTCCCAGGATCGCCGCCGCCGAACTGGTCGAGCAGCTGCGGGCACAGGCGGCCCCGTTCGACCCCGTGTACCACCTGGGCCAGCAGGCCATCGCGTTGCAGCCCGCCGCCGACGGCAAGGGATGGCGGCTGGAGACCTCGTCGGGCACGGTCATCGACGCGCGCGTCGTGGTCGTTGCCGCCGGGGCCGGGGCCTTCGGTCCGAACCGGCCGCCGCTGCCGGGAATCGAGGCGTTCGAAGGAAAGAGCGTGCACTACATGGTGCTGCGGCGGCAGGATTTCGCGGGCAAGCGGGTCGTCGTCGCGGGCGGCGGCGACTCTGCGGTGGACTGGGCGCTGGCCCTGTCCGATGTGGCCGCCCATGTCAGCATCGTGCACCGGCGGGCCAAGTTCCGTGCGGCGCCGGAGAGCGTCGGCCGCGTTCAGGCACTGGCCCGCGAAGGGCGCATCGATCTCGTCATCCCGTACCAGCTTGCCGGTCTCGAGGGCGCGGACGGGCAGGTCGAAGCCGTGATCGTCGCCGACCTGGACGGCAACAAGAAGCGCATCGAGGCCGACGCCCTGCTGCCGTTCTACGGCCTGTCCACGTCGCTGGGCCCGATCGCCGAATGGGGCCTCAACCTGGACCGTCACCACATCACCGTCGATCCGCAGACCTGCGGGACCAATATCGACGGCATATTCGCGATCGGCGATGTCGCGACCTACCCGGGGAAGCTGAAACTGATCCTGACCGGGTTCGCCGAGGCCGCGGCGGCCGCCCACGCCGCGCACGCCCTCGTCTTCGAAGGCCAGGAACTGCATTTCGAATACTCGACCACGCGCGGTATCCCGGGCGGTTGACGCCGGGCCGCTAGAGCAGCATCCGCACAAATGGAATCGCTTCCGGCGACTTCATTTGTACGGATAAAGCTGCTCGCCCTTTAAAATAGCGGGCAATTTCATCCAATCGAACTGAGCCGCGCCGGTTCAGTTCGACCGGATATTGCCCTGGCCGCGCTCAGGGCTGACGGACCGGCACGCGGCAGACCGCCTTTGTGCCCTCACCGGGTTCGCTTTCCAGTTCCACCCTCCCGCCATGCAACTCGATCAGGCTCTTGGTCAGCGCCAGACCCAGCCCGGCCCCCGATTCGCGGGCGTTGGGGTCGACCCGTTCGAACTTGTTGAACACTCGCGACTGATCCTCGGGCGAAATTCCGATACCGGTGTCGGTTACGCTCAGCAGCATCCAGTCGTCCTGACGGCGGGCCGAAATCGTGACCGTTCCGCCCGGCGGCGTGAACTGAACCGCGTTCGACACGAGGTTGAACAGCGCCTGGCGCAGGCGCACGGCATCGGCGCGAATCGATCCGATATCGTCAGGGCAATCGACGTCGATCTTGAGGTCGTTCTGGTCGACGCGCTCGAGCGCCACCTCGGCAAGACCGTTCATCAGCGTGCCGACCTGGACCTCCTGCACGTCGAGCGTCATGTAATCGGCCTCGATCGTGGCAAGATCGAGAATGTCGTCGATCAGCGCGATCAGCAGGGTCGATGCCTGCAGGATGCAGTCCACATAGTCGGCCTGGCTTTCGGTCAGGGGTCCGGACATCCGGTTGTCGAGGATTTCCGTGAAGCCGACGATGGCATTGAGCGGCGTCCGCAGCTCGTAGCTGACATTGCCGATGAACTCGGATTTGATGCGGTCGGCGTTCTCGAGCGCGAGATTGCGTTCCCGCAGCGCCCGCTCGACCCGCGCGCTGTCGGAGATGTCGAGCAGGGTGAGCAGCGTGTTGCCGTCGGGGAGGGGCACGACGGCGTAGCGGATAACAGAGTCGTCGGTGCGATGCAGCCGGCCGCTGCGCGCCGGACGCTCGGTAACCATCAGGATGATCCGCTGTTTCAGCTTCGGCCAGTCGGCGGACTCCGGGAAATAGTCGCGCGTGGCCTCGACGATATCGCTGATATGCGGCCCGCTCTCCAACAACTCCTCGGAAAGACCCCAGATGCGCATCATGCCCGAATTGTAAAGTTTCAAGCGGCCATCGCCGCCGAACACGGCAACGCCCTCGTACAGATTGTTGAGGGTCTCCCGCTGCACCTCGATCAGGGTGTTGTATGAGCTTTCCAGCGCCAGCCGGTCGGTGACGTCCTCGATCGCGAAGATCAACCCGCCCAGCGGATGCGGCGACGCGACGAACCGGTAGGTGGTCTGGTCAGGCAGGTGCAGCAACTCCTCGAACGGCTCGATCAGCCTCGTGAACCAGCTGTCCCGCTCCGCCTTGTAGGCCGGGAAATCGACGATCTCGGGAAGCCGCCTGCGTTCGCGAAGCCACTCCAGGATTTCGCTGAGGTTCGGCTCCGCCCGGAGTGTGGCCTGGTCGATACCGGTCTGCTCGGCATAGGCCGTATTGAAGAATTTCAGCCGCTTGTCGACGCCGAAAATGGCGATCGCGGTGTTCAGGCCTTCCAGCACCTCCGCATGGGCGGCGATATGGTCGGCCAACTGGTCCTGCAGCGCCTCCAGCGCCGTGGCGTCGGTCGCATAGCCGCCGATGCACCCGCCCAAGCCGCCCAGCGGCGACTCCGTGAACTCCAGAAGCCGCCGCGAGTTTCCGATCACCACGTGGTGACTCTCGGACTGCGCCATACCGGTCCGCGCGGCACGTTCGGCCAGCGCCCGGCCGCCGCCCTCGATATAGCCGGCGCCGAGCTCGCGCTGCTCCGTGATCGTCGTATTGCGGTCCGAATCGGTGGACTCGGAATAGGCGCGATTACAGCCGGCAAGATCCAGGATCCCGTTGCGCCACCAGATCGGCAGCGGAATCCGGTCCAGCAGCATCTGCATCGTGGATGCCGCGTCGGATCTGTCGGCCAGTTCCGACGCCAGGGCAGCTTTATCCGAAGCATCGACGATCCACAGGACGTCGCTGTCCCCGAGACGCTCGCCCCGTACGGTGATCGCCATCCCGTCCGAGACGCCGAGATCGCCATCGAATTCGACACCGTCGGAATGCAGCCCGTCCAGAAGTCCCTTTAACCGGCGCTGATCGCCGTTGACGACCGCATCGACGAGAATCCTGTCGGCTTCGGACGGCGCGACGCGGTCGGGCCGCCGCGGCAAATCGAGCAGGTCCACCGCGCGTTCGGAAAATGTCGCCGAACCGTTGGCCCAGCGAACCAGACCGGCCGGCACGCTGTTCATCAGGTGGCCGGAGTCCCGCTCCGACATGGCCACTTTGTTCAGCGCCCGCCGCAAGGCAACAGCAAGCCCGACCAACCCCGCCACCGAGACGGCCAGGGCGCCCCCCAGGGCATAGGCCACATCCGCGGACACCCACCCGTCCGCCGCCGCCGGTGAGACGGAAAGCAACAATACGAAGCCCGCAAGCCCCGGGCGCCTGAGTACGATTGTCCGAGTCACGGCCGCAGTTTAGGTAAGCTCGCGATCACACACAAGCCGACCGACGCGTGCCCAGCGTCAATATCTGTAATGGTCGGGCTTGAACGGCCCCTGGGCCGGAACGCCGATATACTCCGCCTGCGCGCTGGACATCGTGGTGAGCTCGACACCGAGTTTCGCCAGATGAAGCGCCGCCACCTTCTCGTCGAGATGCTTGGGCAGCACGTAGACCTGTTTTTCGTAATTGTCGGGATGCTGCCACAACTCCATCTGCGCCAGCACCTGGTTGGTAAAACTGGCGCTCATCACGAAACTCGGATGGCCGGTGGCGCAGCCCAGATTCACCAGCCGGCCCTCGGCCAGCAGGATGATCCGCTTGCCGTCGGGAAACTCGATCTCGTCGACCTGCGGCTTGACGTTGGACCATTTGAAATTCTTGAGGCCGGCGACCTGGATTTCGGAGTCGAAATGGCCGATGTTCGAGACGATCGCCCGGTCCTTCATCGCCCGCATGTGGTCGACGGTGATGACATCCACGTTGCCCGTCGCGGTCACGAAGATATCGCCGCGCGGGGCGGCCGTCTCCATGGTGACCACCTCGAAGCCTTCCATTGCCGCCTGCAGCGCGCAGATCGGATCGACTTCGGTGACCACGACCCGGCAGCCCGCACTGCGCAGCGATTCGGCCGAGCCCTTGCCGACATCGCCATATCCCGCGACCACCGCGACCTTGCCCGCCATCATCACGTCGGTGGCGCGCCGGATCCCGTCGACCAGGCTTTCCCGGCAGCCGTATTTGTTGTCGAACTTGGATTTGGTCACCGAGTCGTTCACGTTGATCGCCGGGAACATCAGGGTCCCGCTCTTGGCCATCTCGTAGAGGCGGTGCACGCCGGTGGTCGTTTCCTCGGTCACACCCCGGATGCTCCTGGCGGTCTCGGTGTACCAGCCCGGCTTGTCCTTCAGGCGCCGGGCGATCGCGGCGAACAGGGACTCCTCTTCCTCGTTGCCCGGCTCGGCGATCACCGATGCATCGGTCTCCGCCCGCATGCCCAGATGCAGCAACAGCGTCGCGTCGCCGCCGTCGTCGAGGATCATGTTGGGCGCCCCGCCGTCGGACCATTCGAAGATCCGGTGGGTGTAATCCCAGTACTCGTCGAGGGTCTCCCCCTTGACCGCGAAGACCGGTGTGCCGGAGACGGCGATCGCCGCGGCCGCATGGTCCTGGGTCGAATAGATGTTGCAGGACGCCCAGCGCACGTCGGCGCCAAGCGCCCGCAACGTCTCGATCAGCACGGCGGTCTGGATGGTCATGTGCAGCGAACCGGCGATGCGCGCGCCCTTGAGCGGCTGCGCCGAACCATATTCCTCGCGCAGCGCCATCAGGCCCGGCATCTCGGTTTCGGCAATATCGAGCTCCTTGCGGCCCCACTCCGCGAGTTCGATATCCTTGACGACGTAGTCCTGCACGCTGCTCATCGCGAATTCCTCTGCAAGCTGGAGACGGCGGGCTGCCGTATAACAGCGCCATCGAACCATTGCAAGAGCAATATAAAGATATCTTTATATATCGCTGCGGCCCGGAATATTCGCTTTCCGGCGGGCCAATCAGGCAAGTGCGTTGAAATCGTCCAGCAGGGTCGCGATGCGCCCCGCATCGGCCTGTGACATGATGATCTCGGCCCTCATACTCGCGGCCGCGACGTCGATCTGCCGGATGCGCTGCTTGATGCGGGCAAGGCAGGGCGAGGCCATCGAAAGGTCGCGCACGCCCAGGCCCAGCAGCAACGCCGTGTATCGGGGGTCGCCCGCCATCTCGCCGCAGACGCTGACCGGGATGCGCGCCCGCATGCCGGCCTGGACGGCGAACTGGATCAGCCGCAGCACACCCGGATGCAGCGGGTTGTAAAGATGCGCCACCTGCTCGTCGGCGCGGTCGATCGCCAGCGTGTACATCGTCAGGTCGTTGGTGCCGATGGCGAAGAAATCGGCATGGGCCGCCAGCGCGTCGGCGGCCAGCGCGGCGCCGGGCACCTCGATCATGGCCCCCAGCGGCGGCAACGGGTCGGCGATCGCCACCTTGCGTTTCTTCAGGCGCCGCACGACGCGGGCGAGGGTTTCGCGCACCTGACGGATTTCGCCGGTATTCGCGATCAGCGGCAACAGGATCCGCAGCGGCCCGTGCGCCCCGGCACGAAGGATGGCGGCAAGTTGCGCCTCGAACAGATTCCTCTGTTTCAGGGACAGCCGGATCGCCCGCAGCCCGAGCGCCGGATTGACCGACTCGCCGATATGCTCGCCCAGCGAATAGGCCAGCTTTTCGCCCCCCACGTCCAGGGTCCGCACGGTCATCTGCCGTCCGCCCATCGCCGCCACCAGCGCGGCCAGCGATTCGTACTGTTCGTCCTCGTCCGGCGGTGAATCGCGGTTCATGAACATGAACTCGGTGCGCAGCAACCCGATTCCCTCGGCCCCCATGGCCAGCGCGGAATCGACTTCCCGCGGCAACTCGAGATTTGCCTGAAGGCCGATCGGCGTTCCGTCGACGGTCTCCGAGGGCAGGTTGATGAGCCGGCCGAGCTGGCGGCGCTCGCGCTCCAGCGCCTGCCGGCGCGCTTCGTATTCCTTCAGTGTCCCGCCGGACGGGGCGACGATGATCCGCCCGCTGGTGCCGTCGACGATCACGGTCTCGCCCGTCTTCACGCCGCCGAGCAGGCCGGCGACACCGAACACGGCCGGAATGCCGAACGACCGCGCCATGATCGCGGTGTGGCCCTCGGCCCCGCCGAGCACGGTCGCGAATGCGGCGACGGTATCGGGGTCGATCAGGGCCGCATCGGCCGGGCTCAACTCCTCGGCGATGATGATGGTGCCGGCCTGCAGGTGGCTGAACCCCTGAAACGGCGTCTCCGTCAGATTGCGGATCAGCCGCGCGCCGACCTCCCGCACGTCGTCGGCGCGGGCCGCCATGTAGGGATCGGGCAGCGACTCGAAGCCGCGCGCCACCTCGGAGATCACGGACAGGACGGCGGCCTCGGCATTGATCCGCTTCGCGGCGATGGTTTCCTCGACGCCGCGCACCAGGCGCGAGCCGGTCAGCATGAGCAGATGGGCGTCGAGCAGGTAGCCGATCTCCTCGGCGGCCGCGTCGCGCAATGCCTGCGATTTGGTCTTCAGCTTGGTCAGTTGCTTCTGCGACCGCTGCAGCGCGGCGCGGAACCGTTCGACCTCCGCCTCCAGCCTGGACTTGGCGATTTCGTATTCAGGCACCTGCAGGGCGCCGGCCTCGCAGACATGCGCCGGGCCGATCGCGACCCCGGCGGCGCCGATCACGCCGGTGAAGGTGCGCTCGCCATTGGCCGTGCCGCGTTCAGTCTTCATCGAATCCGCAGGCGATGAGCGATGCGATCGCGTCGATCGCCTCCTCGGCCTGCCCTCCCTGCGCCCGGACCTCGATCGATGTCCCCGGCGCCGCAGCCAGCATCATGAGCCCCATGATCGAAAGTCCCGAGACTTCGGTTCCGTCCTTGGCAACCGTGATGTCGGCATCGAACTCTCCGGCGAGCTTGACGAACTGGGCCGCCGCCCTGGCATGGAGCCCCCGCCGGTTGACGATGGTTATCCGGCGAACAGCGGCGTGCATCATCCGCCCTTCTCTCCCAGCAGGCTGGATGCGACATTAATGTATTTGCGGCCGGACTCCTGGGCCTGCTCCACGGCCTCGGCCATCGAATGGCCGTCGCGCATGTCGGACAGCTTGATCAGCATCGGCAGATTGACGCCGGCGATCACCTCGACCTTCGCCTCCTTCATGATCGAGATCGCCAGGTTCGAGGGCGTACCGCCGAACATGTCGGTGAGCACGACGACGCCGTCGCCGTCGTCGACGTCGGACACCGACCGGAGAATATCCTCGCGGCGCTGCTCCATGTCATCGTCCGGGCCGATGCAGATGGCCGCAACATTCTTCTGCGGTCCGAGAATGTGCTCCAGCGCGTCAATGAATTCGGCTGCAAGCCTGCCGTGAGTCACGAGGACCATTCCGATCATTGTTGTATCCTTCGATTGCTCAAGCCAATCGTCAGCGGACATCCCGTTCCGCGTCGCGCGCGATATCGCGGTGGGTTAAATGCACACGACGCCCATCCGAGGCAAGCATTTCCGAAACTCGCTCGGCGACGTAGACCGAGCGATGCCGGCCGCCGGTGCATCCGAGCGCGATGGTCAGATAGCTCTTGCCCTCCTTCTCGAACCGGGGCAACAGGAACGTCAGCATCGATACGATGCTGTCCAGGAATTTCGCGAAATCCTGATCCGCGACGATCGCCGCCCCGACCTCGGGATCGCGGCCGGTCTTGCTTCGCAGTTCCGGATCGTAGTGCGGGTTGACCAGGAACCGCGTGTCGAACACGAGGTCGGCATCGCGCGGCAGGCCATGGCGATAGGAAAACGACATGACCATCAGCGCCAGGCCTGGCGCGTGGTCGAGACCGAATCGCCGGTTCAGTTCCTCCTTCAGCGTCCCCGGCGCGGTGAGCGAGGTATCGATGACCACGTCCGCGCGCGCCAGAAGCGGGGCAAGCAGGCTTCGCTCCAGGCGAAGGCCGTCCGCGACCGGCCGGTCGGCGGCCAGCGGGTGCCGCCGCCGGGTCTCGGTAAACCGGCGCACCAGCTCGTCGTCGCCGCAATCCAGGAATACCGAGACGATGCGTCCCCGGCCATCTGCCGCCGCCAGGCGATCGAGTTTCGCGTTAAGGGCTGCAACGTCGAAGTCACGGGTGCGGATATCGATGCCGACCGCGAGCGGGCCGGAACGCGAGCCGTCCGGCTCGTGCGCCACGACATTCTCCAGCAGCGACAGCGGCAGGTTGTCGACAGCCTCGTAGCCGAAATCCTCAAGCGCTTTGAGGGCCGTGGAACGGCCGGCGCCGGACATTCCCGTAATCACGATGATCCGCCTGCTGGTCGCCATGTCCGCGCCCGAGGCGGCTGTTGTCCCGTC
>CAJICD010000562.1_pt1 | contig 11418 bp, 11 predicted proteins | sample 9199521 | NCBI WGS metagenome assembly CAJICD01 (sample SAMEA7708321, study PRJEB35096) | sediment metagenome | biome: marine neritic benthic zone biome [ENVO:01000025]; feature: sediment [ENVO:00002007]; material: shallow marine sediment [ENVO:03000034] sea grass bed [ENVO_01000059] ...
CCCGCCAGCATATAGGTGACGACGATCGCGGCGGCGATGATCAGCGCCGGAACGGCGGTCGCCTCCATCGAGATCGCCAGCCCCTGGATCACGTTGGTCCCGTGACCGGTGATCGAGGCCTTGGCGATGCTCTGCACCGGACGGTACGTGGTGCCCGTGTAGTACTCCGTGACCCAGACGATCAGGCCCGTCGTCACCAGGCCCGCCAGCGCACACCAGTACAGGTCCAGGCTGGTGAAGGTGGTGCCCGCCGCGGTGAATTCGACATCCAGTCCACCGAGCACCAGCCAGGTCACACCATAAATCAGCAGGGCCGAGATAACCGCGGAAGCGATGAAGCCCTTGTACAGCGCGCCCATGATGCTCTGGCTGGCGCCGAGCTTGACGAAGAACGTGCCGGCCACGGAGGCAAGGATGCAGGCGGCGCCGATGGCCAACGGATACAGCATAACATCGGACAGATTGTCGGCGCCCATGAAGAAGATCGAGGCCAGCACCATGGTGGCGACGACCGTCACCACATAGGTCTCGAACAGATCGGCCGCCATGCCCGCGCAGTCGCCGACATTGTCGCCGACATTGTCGGCGATGACCGCCGGGTTGCGCGGGTCGTCTTCCGGAATTCCGGCTTCCACCTTGCCCACCAGGTCGGCGCCGACATCGGCGCCCTTTGTGAAGATGCCGCCGCCGAGACGCGCGAAGATCGAAATCAGCGAGGCGCCGAAACCGAGGCCGACCAGCGGGTCGATCAGGTCGCGGCCGGCCGCGCCCAGATAGTCGCCGAGGAACAGGTAGTAGCCGGCCACCGCGATCAGCGCCAGGCCGGCAACCAGCATGCCGGTGATCGCGCCGGCCTTGAAGGCAATGTCAAGACCGTGCTGCAGCCCCTGCCGCGCGCCTTCGGCCACGCGGACGTTGGCGCGCACCGAAATGTTCATGCCGATAAATCCGGTCGCACCGGACAGCACCGCGCCGATGAAAAATCCCAGAGCCACCTGCCAGCTCAAAACAAAGTAAAGGATGACGATGACAACCGCGCCGACGGCGGCGATCGTCATGTACTGGCGTTTCAGAAAGGCCGCCGCGCCCTGTTGCACGGCAGCGGAAATTTCCTGCATTCGATCCGTTCCGGCGTCGGCGCCGAGAACCTGGCTCCTCGTAAGGATGCCGTAGACGACGGCGAGTACGCCGCATCCGATGACCGCATAGAGCATCTCGATTTATCCCGGTATCTGGTTTGTCAGGCGGGGCAGGTTGCATCCCCTCGTTGATACGGCAACCGGCAGGCAACGGAACCGCATCGCGGCGCGCGCCCGCCGGGAAACCGGCGGGACCATGCCAGACTTGCCGGGGGAACGCAACCGCACATTAGGCCGTCCGGGCCGCCTCCGCACGCTGCGCTGCGCGACGCCGCAACCGCAACCAAAGGGCGGTGGCGAACACCGTCAACAACGGCAGGACGATCGCGTAGCTGACGGCCTGCCAGCCGAAGCGGTCGTAGATTACGCCGGAGGACAGGCTGGCGACCGCGTTGGCGCCGAAGACGAGGAAGTCGTTGACACCTTGCACCTTGGCCTTTTCGGGCAGCGTGTAGACCTCGGTCAGCAGCGTGCTGCCGCCGATAAACATGAAGTTCCAGCCGATCCCCAGCAGCACCAGCGCCGACCAGTATTCGACGACGCCGGCGCCGGACATGGTGACCGCGACCATCGCAAGCATCGCCACGGTGCCGGCAAGAACGATTCGCACGGCGCCAAAAATGCGGATCAGATGGCCGGTGAAGAAACTCGGCACGAACATGCCGAGCGCGTGCCACTGGATCACGAACGCGGTATCGGGAAAGCTGTGACCGTGCCCCTGCATGGCAAGCGGCGTCGCAGTCATCACCAGGGCCATGCTGGCGTATCCGATCATCGCGGCCAGCACCGCGATGAGGAAGGTCGGCTGACGTGCGATTTCGCGCAGCGGGCGGCCCTCGCCGACGCGCTCCTCCTCACCCGGCGGCGGAATGGCGATGAACTGGATCAGCACGATCGCCCCGGCGGCGAGACCGGCCATCGTCAGGTAACTGCCGGCAAACCGGGCGCCATCCACCAGGCCCGCGCTCGCCTTGGCGAGTTCCGGACCGATCACGGCGGCCACGATTCCGCCCAGAAGGACGTACGAGATCGCCCTGCCCTTGTAGTCCTCGTGGACCGCATCGGCCGCGGCGAACCGGTAATACTGCCAGAACGCGTTGTAGCAGCCCTGGATCAGGCCGCCGAAGGCGAAGATCACGAAGCTGCCGGTCAGCAGCCCCCACGCGCCGACGAGGGCCGCGCTCACGCCGAAGCCGGCGCCGACGGTGAAGCCCGCGCGGCGGCCGACGCGTTTCATCAGCAACGAAGCCGGAATGGTCATCGCCATATTGCCGACGAACATCAGGGACACCGGCAGGGTCGCCAGCGACGTGTCGACGGCGAGCATCTTGCCGGCAAGCGCCGATACGACGATCACCATGGTCGCCCCGGTCATCGCCAGCACCTGGCACAGGGCCAGCACCAGGACCGTGAGTTTCGGGTGAGCTGGAAGCGCCCTTTCGGTAAGCGGCCCGGCGGATGGCGCGTTCATTTCGTGCGGATCTCGATTCAACGAATGGCGACGGATCGTCGCACTGCCATACAATCCAACGCCGGAATTGTCATCCGCGGCGGTCAGCGCCCGTGCACCCACCCCTTGCGGGGCAACTGCATCTCGGTGCCGTCGGGCCCGGCGATGCGAAGCGCACGATCCGCGACGATTCGCCCGATCGGGGTGAGCGGCAGCGCCAGATCGTTGGCGATCCTCACGGTCTTCGCCGTATAGCCCGGCGCCACCGTAAACAGCAGCTCGTAATCGTCGCCGCCGGTCAGGACCGTGGCCAGCAGATCCGGCTCCCGGTCGAGAACCGTGCGGGCCGCATCGGACAGGGGCACGGCCGTTGCGTCGATCTCCGCACCGACGCCCGATGTCTCCAGGACATGCATCAGGTCCGCCGCCAGCCCGTCGGATATATCGATCGCCGCGCTGGCCAGTCCGACCAGGCGCAGGCCGAGACCGATCCGGGGGCGCGGCAGGCGGTAGCGACCGATCAGCTCGTCTCGCTTGTCGGCGGAGATCCCTTCCAACTCCTCGTGCAGCAGTATCAGGCCGATCGCGCCATCGCCAATCGTCCCGCTGACATAGACGATGTCCCCGGGTTGCGCGGTCGACCGGCGGAGCGCCTGGCCAACCTCGACCGTGCCGAATGCGGTGATGGTCAGCGCCAGCGGTCCCGGTGTGGCGACGCTGTCGCCGCCGGCCAGAGTGATGGCGAAGGCGGCCTGATCCGCCGCCAGCCCCTCTGCAAAGGACTGCAGCCAGGAATCGTCGATCGAATCCGGCAGCGCCATGTTCAGCATGTAAGCCAGCGGCGTTGCGCCCATCGCCGCCAGGTCCGACAGGTTGACCCGCAGCAGCTTCGCGGCGATCAGGTCGGGACGCTCGTCGCCGATGAAATGCACGCCCGCGATCATGGTGTCGGTCGTCGCCACGATGTCACGATCCGCCATCGGCCCAATCACGGCGGCATCGTCGGTCAGCCCGAAGGCGCCGGCAAAGCCCTCCGTCAGCGGCGCAAGATACCGCGATATCCGCGTAAATTCGTCGCTTCTATCGGGCACGACCGCCGTCCTGTTGCGCCGCGTTTCCGGATCTGCGTAGAGTCGTGGCAAGCTTGTCGAGGACACCGTTGACGAGTCTTGGCTCGCCGCCGTCGAAGAACGCTTCGGCAATCCGCACATATTCGGTAATCACGACGGCCGCGTCGGTTTCCGGGCACGACAGCATTTCCCATGCGCCGGCCCGCAGGATCGCCCGCAGGACCGCTTCCAGCCGCTCCAGCGGCCACTCCTTCGCCAATGCGGCACCGACCATCCGATCCACATCCTCCCGACGCCCGGCGACACCGCGGACGATATCGCCTAGGAACCGCGGGTCGGGTTCGACCGGCAGCGCGTGCTCGGCGTCGGGGTCCTTCGCACGCTGCGCATGCTCGTGCAGCGCGGTCTCGGGGCTCGCCTGAGACATTTCCATCTGGTAAAGGGCCTGAACCGCGGCGAGCCGCGCCGCGCTTCGCCCCTCATAGCCGGTCCGGGTTCCTTTCATTCGGACTCCTGGCCAAGAAGCCGGCGCAGCTCGATCATCCGCAGACAGGCCTGCGCGGCGTCGGCGCCTTTGTCGTTCCTGTCGACGGCCGCGCGGGCCCACGCCTGGTCCCGGTCCTCGACCGTCAATATGCCGTAGCCGATCGCCAGTCCCTGCCTGATGGCAAGGTCCTGCAGTCCGCGCGCGCTCTCGCCACAGACATAATCGTAGTGGCTGGTTTCGCCCCGAATTACGCAGCCGAGCGCGATGTATCCGTCGAACCGCGATGGCCCGGCTTCATGCGCCATGGCGATGGCCGCAGGGATCTCGAAAGCGCCCGGAACCGTGACTCTCTCGTGCGTCGCGCCGGCAGCCTCCAGCGCGGCCACGGCACCGCGGCAGAGTTCGTCGGCGATGTCCTCGTAGAATCGCGCCTCGACGATCATGACATGCGGCGGTCTGGTGTCGGTCATGTGTCGCTGCGCCCCCGCCCCGGGATGGTCACGGCTTTTCGATCGGCCGCTGATCGACCACTCTCAGCCCGTAGCCCTCGATGCCGATAATCGTCTTCGGTGTATTCGACAGCAGGATCATGTCGCGGACCCCGAGGTCCAGGAGAATCTGGGCGCCGACGCCGTAATCCCGCAGCTCGCCGCCGGATGCGGGCGCTTCGCCACGCGCGATCGCGGCCTGGGCGGCAACCCGGTCCGACAGGGCTGTCGGCTGGGGCTCGCGGATCAGCACCACGACGCCGCGGCCCTCGCGTCCGATCATCTCCATAGAGGCCTGCAGCTCGCCGCCCTTGCCGCTTCCGGTGCAGCCGAGCACGTCGTCGAGCACGTTGAGCGCATGCATGCGGACCAGCACCGGCCCCTCTTCGCCTTCGATGTCGCCCTTGACCAGCGCCACGTGCTCGGCATGGTGGATGCGGTTGGTGTAGACATACATCCGGAACGCACCGCCGTACTGGCTGTCCAGCGCGACCTCCGCGCCGCGCTCGACGATCCGGTCGTGGCGCAGGCGGTAGGCGATCAGGTCGGCGATGGTGCCGATCTTCAGTCCGTGCCGCTGGGCGAATGCGATCAGGTCGTCGCGCCGCGCCATCGTCCCGTCCTCGTTCATGATCTCGCAGATCACGCCGGACGGGTTCAAACCGGCGAGCCGCGCGAGGTCGACCACCGCTTCGGTGTGACCGGTGCGCACCAGCACGCCGCCTTCGCGCGCCATCAGCGGGAAGACATGGCCCGGCGTCTGGATATCGTCCGCGCCCTTTGCCGGATCGATCGCGACCGAGACGGTACGCGCCCGGTCTCCCGCAGATATTCCCGTGGTCACGCCGTCCTTGGCCTCGATCGAGACGGTAAACGCGGTCTCCAGCCGGCTGGTGTTGCGCTGCTCCATGAGGTTCAGGCCCAGCCGCTCGACGCGCTCGCGGGTCAGCGCGAGGCAGATCAGCCCGCGGCCGTGCTTGGCCATGAAGTTGATCGCATCGGGCGTCGCCATCTGCGCCGGGATCACCAGGTCGCCCTCGTTCTCGCGCTGCTCGTCGTCGACCAGAACAAACATGCGCCCGTTGCGGGCCTCGTCGATGATCTCCTCGGCGGAAGACGCGATTTCGCTGAACGTCACGCGCCAGGCCTCCTCTTTCAGCGTTTCGGCCATGTCACTTGTCCCTTTCAAGCAGGCGCGCAACATATCTGGCCAACATGTCGATCTCAAGGTTAACCCGCGCGCCGGGTGCGAGTTCCCCGAATGTCGTCACCGCCGCGGTATGCGGGATGATGCACACCCCGAAGCCGGCCGCGCCGACCTCGTTCACCGTCAGCGATACCCCGTCCAGCGCAACGGAGCCCTTGGGCGCGATGAAATGCGCCAGCGCGTCCGGAGGCCTGATCGTAAACCGCGTCGCCTCGCCGTCCGGCCTGCGATCGGCAATCTCGGCCACGCCGTCGACATGGCCCGAGACGATATGACCGCCCAACTCGTCGCCAAGCCGCAGCGAGCGCTCCAGGTTGATGTGGCGTCCCGGTTGCCAGTCGTCCAGCGTGGACATGGCAAGCGTTTCGGCCGAGACGTCGACGGCGAACCAGTCCGCACCTTTGTCGACCACGGTCAGGCAGACCCCGGAACAGGCGATCGAGGCGCCGATTGCAACTTCCGCCATCGGGTATGCCGTCTCGATCCCGAGGCGGGCGCCTTTTTCAAGGGGCTCGAGCGACTGCAGCCGCCCGATATCCGTAATCAGGCCGGTAAACATTGCATGTCCTCAGTCATGGCGCACATAGCTCTCGACAAGATCCTCGCCGGCGGATTGCACGGAGAGCCGGCGGTAGCGGCGCATCAGCGACAGCGTATCGATACCGTAGGCCGCGACCGCCGGCACGCCATCGCCGCCCATGATCCCCGCAGCCCGGAACCATCGCAGCCGGTCGACCAGGTCGGCCCGCAGCAGGCCGGCGGCAAGGTGCCCGCCGCCTTCGACCAGAACGCGGGTCAGGCCCGCATCGCCCAGCGCCGACAGCATGGCGGCCGGGACCGGATAGCCATCAGGGCCCTCCGCCACCTCGATGATTTTCACGCCACAATCCTCGAACGCACGACGCCTGTCGCGGTCGCCGCCGGGCACTGTGATGAGCCAGGTCGGTGTCTTCGCGGCCGTCACAACGAGATTTCCGGTCAGCGGCAAATGCAGCCGCGCGTCGACGACGATGCGGACCGGCGAGCGATCCTCGAGTCCGGGCAGCCGGCAGGTCAGTGCCGGGTCGTCGGCCAGCGCCGTACCGATTCCGACCATGACCGCATCATGCCGCGCGCGCATCAGATGAACACGCTGGCGGGCGGCATCACCGGTAATCCAGCGGCTTTCCCCGGTATGCGCCGCGATCCGGCCATCGAGCGTGGTCGCAAGCTTCAGCGTCACCAGCGGCCGCCCCGCGCGCTGGCGCATCAGGTAGCCGGCATTGACGGCTTCCGCCGCCTCCCGCAGAACGCCGGTGTCGACGGCGATTCCGGCGGCCCGGAGTTGCCCAAAACCGCCGCCTTTGACTCGCGGGTCCGGATCCTCGGTGGCGGCGACCACCCGCCCCACACCGGCCTCGATCAGCGCGCCTGTGCAGGGCGGCGTCTGGCCCCGGTGGGCGCAGGGTTCCAGTGTGACATAGGCCGTCGCGCCCCTGGCCGATCCGCCGGCACGCGCCAGGGCTTCGGTCTCGGCATGCGGCCGGCCGCCCGGCTGGGTCCACCCGCGCCCGACGACATTCCCGCCCGGATCGGCGGCGACCAGAACGCAGCCCACCGCCGGGTTCGGCCAGACGCGGCCAAGTCCACGGCCAGCGAGGGAGAGCGCCGCACGCATGTGTGCAGCGTCGGCTGGATCAATTCTGCTCGACACCGAGTTCGTCAGTGATGAAGGTCTCGAAGTCCTTGGCTTCCCGGAAATTCCTGTACACCGACGCAAACCGGACATAGGCCACCTGGTCGAGGGCCGACAGGGCCTCCATCACCAGCTCGCCGATCGCCTCGCCGCGGATCTCGCTCTCTCCGGCACTCTCCAGGCGGCGGACGATGCCGTTGATGACCCGGTCGACGCGGTCGGGGTCGACCGGCCGCTTGCGCAACGCGATCATCATCGAGCGGCTCAACTTGTCGCGGTCGAAGACCTCGCGCTGGCCGGTCTTCTTCAGGACGGTCAGCTCACGCAGCTGGACCCGCTCGAAGGTCGTGAACCGGGCGCCGCAGCCGGTGCAGAAGCGCCGCCGCCGGATCGCCGAATTGTCCTCGGTCGGCCGCGAATCCTTGACCTGGGTATCGTCGTGGCCGCAAAACGGGCACCGCATCCGTCCTACCCTCCGCTCATTGTCAGTTCATTTCCGCGTAGATCGGAAACCGGCGGCACAGTTCGCCCACGCGCGCCCGCACGGCCTGCTCCACCGCGCTGTTGTCGTCGCGGTTCGCGGCCAGGCCATCGAGCACCTCGACGATCATCTCACCGACCTGCCGGAATTCAGCGGCGCCGAACCCCCGTGTCGTCGCGGCAGGCGTGCCGAGCCGCACGCCCGACGTCACGGTCGGCTTCTCGGGATCGAAGGGCACGCCGTTCTTGTTGCAGGTCATGCCGGCGCGCTCGAGGCTCTCCTCCGAGATATTCCCGGTCAGTCCCTTGGGCCGCAGATCGACGAGCATGAGATGGGTGTCGGTGCCGCCCGAGACGATATCCAGGCCGCCTTCGAGAAGGGTCTGCGCCAATGTCCTGGCGTTGCCGGCGACCGCCTGCGAATAAATCTTGAACTCCGGCCGCATCGCTTCGGCGAAGGCCACGGCCTTGCCGGCGATGATATGCATCAGCGGCCCGCCCTGGAGGCCCGGAAAAACAGCCGAATTGATCTTCTTGCCGAGGTCCGCGTCGTTCGAGAGGATCATGCCGCCGCGCGGCCCGCGCAGCGTCTTGTGCGTCGTGGTGGTGACGATGTGGGCGTGGGGCAGCGGGCTGGGATGTACCCCGGCGGCGACGAGACCCGCGAAGTGCGCCATATCGACCAGCAGCAGGGCACCGACGGAATCTGCGATCTCACGGAATCGCGCAAAATCGATGATGCGCGGATAGGCGGAGCCGCCGGCGATGATCAGTTTGGGCTTGTTCTCGCGCGCCAGCCGCTCGACCTCGTCGAAATCGATCAGCGCATCCTCCTTGCGCACGCCGTACTGCACGGCGTTGAACCATTTGCCCGACAGGGCCGGCGGCGCGCCATGGGTGAGATGCCCTCCGGCGGCGAGCGACAACCCCATGATGGTATCGCCCGGCTTGAGCAGCGCCAGCATGACCGCGCCGTTCGCCTGGCAGCCGGAATGCGGCTGCACGTTGACGAACGCGCAATCGAACAGCTTCTTCGCGCGCTCGATCGCCAGGTATTCCGCGACGTCCACGTATTCGCAGCCGCCGTAGTAACGCCGCCCGGGATAACCCTCGGCGTATTTGTTCGTCATTACGGAGCCGGTGGCCTGAAGCACGGCCTTGCTGACGATGTTTTCCGATGCGATCAGCTCGATCTGGTCCTGCTGCCGGGTCAGCTCGTCGCCGATCGCCCCGAAAATCTCGGGATCGCTGTCGGCCAGTTCCTCGCCAAAAAACCTGTCCAGGTCACGTCCTGCCAATGCTGCGGGCATTTCACTCATAATTCCGAATTTCCCTTGCCATTCTATTCGATATCATTGATTTCGATGGTCGTCCGGGTGCCAGGGTCTCACGACATCTTGTCAATGCGGCGCTGGTGCCGCCCGCCCTCGAACGCCGTCTCGAGAAACATGCGCACACAATCCGCCGCGGTCTCGGACCCGGCGGTGCGCGATCCCAGCACCAGCACGTTCGCATCATTGTGCTCGCGCGCCAGCCGGGCATCCGTTACATCGCAGCACCGCGCCGCCCGGACGTGACGGTGGCGGTTCGCAGCGATGGAGATGCCGATCCCCGTGCCGCAGATCAGCACCCCGCGCACCGCCGTACCGTCGGCCAGCGCCGCCGCCACGGCACACGCGAAATCGGGGTAATCCACCGATGCCAAATCGTCCGTGCCGAGATCCGCAACTTCGTAACCGGCGTCACGAAGTTGTTTCTTGATCGCTTCCTTGACTTCGAACCCGGCATGATCCGAAGCGATCGCAATGGCTTCCCGCGGCATGGATATCCTGTTTTGCCCGTTTTCCGGCTCGCGCAGCTGCGGCCAATCGGCACAACCCCGTGTAACCTTGGCTGACACGCATACCATATGTCGCTGGGCCATGCCAGCCTGTGGGAATTGGCGGAACGACCCGCCGCGGACCACGCCGCCAGCCGAGCGACGCTTACAGCATCTAGCAGTGTTTCGTCCGCAAACAACAATATATCGAAGCACCGCATCCGGAAATGCCAATCGAGATTGTGTCTACTTAAGTATGTTAATAAATATAGTTAACGTTCTGGAGAGTTCAGTTGACTAAAGTACTTTAAATGAGTAATAATTACTCATAGAAATCATATTGGATCAGGAATCAATGTCGGAAAATTCTGGTAATGCCGCGGCGCGCGGCGATATTCTTCGTATGACGACGGACGTCGTGGCAGCGTATGTCGGGAACAACATGCTTGCCGCAGGCCAGGTCGGCGACGTCATCAGCACTGTTTTCGGGTCGCTCAAGAACCTCGACGACCATGGCGGGACGAGCACGCCGCCGACCCCGGCGGTCCCCATCCGCAGATCGATTACCAAGGACCATATCGTGTGCCTCGAGGACGGCAAGAAGTTGAAGATGCTGAAGCGCCATTTGCGCTCGAGCTACGACATGACACCGGAGGAGTACCGGGCGAAATGGAACCTGCCGCTCGACTATCCGATGGTCGCGCCGGCCTACGCGCAGCAGCGTTCGGAATTCGCGAAGAAGATCGGCCTCGGACGCAAGACCAAGGTGTCCCCGCGCAAGAGAAAATGATCGATCCGGGCCCGCGGAACCGACTGGGCCCGGCACTGGTCAATGTCGCTGGGGCCGGCTCCGGAGCCGGCCCCTTTTGCGTTTCCGGCGAAAGTGTTGCTGCGGCGCGACATGAAATCCGCTATACATCGCCGGCCGCAGGGCCAGTTGCCAGCCTTCGACCGGAGCTAAGACCATGAGCGCGCCGCAGACAACCAGTCCAAATCCTTCGGGAACCGAAAGCAAGAGCGCTTCGGCCCCGTTTTCGTGGGAGGATCCGCTGCTTCTCGAAGACCAGTTGACCGAAGAGGAGCGCATGGTCCGGGACACCGCCCGCGACTACGCGCGCGAGAAGCTGATGCCGCGCATCCTCGAGGCCAACCGGCACGAGTTGTTCGACCGCACGGTGCTGAACGAGATGGGCGAACTCGGGCTGCTCGGCTGCACCCTGCCCGAGGAATACGGCTGCGCCGGGCTCAACAACGTCTGCTACGGACTGGTGGCGCGCGAGATCGAGGCCGTCGATTCGAGCTACCGCTCGACGCTCAGCGTCCAGTCCAGCCTGGTGATGCACCCGATCCACGCCTACGGGACCGAGGAGCAGCGGCAGAAATTCCTGCCGCGCCTTGCGACCGGCGAGATCGTCGGCTGCTTCGGCCTCACCGAGCCCGACCACGGCTCGGACCCCGGCGGCATGAAGACCCGCGCGAAGAAGGTCGACGGCGGCTACAGCCTGACCGGCAACAAGATGTGGATCACCAACTCACCGGTGGCCGACGTCTTCGTCGTGTGGGGCAAGACAGAGGACGGGGTGATCCGCGGCTTCCTGCTCGA
>CAJICD010000030.1_pt1 | contig 11337 bp, 12 predicted proteins | sample 9199521 | NCBI WGS metagenome assembly CAJICD01 (sample SAMEA7708321, study PRJEB35096) | sediment metagenome | biome: marine neritic benthic zone biome [ENVO:01000025]; feature: sediment [ENVO:00002007]; material: shallow marine sediment [ENVO:03000034] sea grass bed [ENVO_01000059] ...
CACGCTGAGCGCCATCGTCCAGTGAAAGACCCTGTCCGGCCATTGGTGACGCGTCCCGGTCTCCCCCAGTTGCGAATGCATTCACAAGCCTCCCCTCGGCCATGACGCCCGGGCATCGTTTAATGTGCGGGAAGAATCAGCGCGCCCGACGGCGCGCCCTCAATACCTGATGCACGATAATGGCGAGGCCCGCAAGTGCGACCGGGACCCACAACAGGTCCCAGGACGCGCCGACAAGCAGTTTTCGGCCATAGACGTCCGTCGTGTAGCGCAGGACCTCCATCGAATCAGGCCGCCAGCGACCGCGCGGCGCGCTTGGCCAGGTTCTCCAGCAACGGAATCTTGAAGTGGTTGTAATTGAGCGGCTTCGCGCCCCGCGATGCGACCCGCGCGACCAGCGTTTCCAGCTCCTCGCCGGGGGCTTCGCCCTTGATCAAGTCTTCGACGCTGGTCATCCGTCGCGGCGTGCACTGCACCGCGCCGCTGGCCAGCCGCACATCGGCGATGCGGCCGGCGTCCATCCTTGCGGCCATGGCGATGTTGAGCAGCGCGAAATCCCACACATTGCGGTCTGCAATCTTCTCGAAGTACTGGCGCGAGCCGGCCCATTTGCCGGGGAAGCGCACACCGAGGAGGATTTCGCCGGGTTGGAGCGCCGTCATGCGGGTGATATCGATTTCGGGTCCAACGAAGAAATCCTCCGCCTTGACGATCCGCTCTCCTTTTCTGTTCCGGATCACCATCTCGGCTTCCAGCACCACGGTGGCCGGCGCCGTATCGGAGACCGTGACCGCGACGCAGCGGCGTGCCTCGAACAGCGTGTGCTCGCGGTTCATCGCCGTCGGCGTGTTGGCGTAGCAGGTGTTGCCGCCCGCGCGATAACACGGGAACCCGTCGCGATAATAGAAGCAGCGGGTGTCCTGGGAGATATTGCCGCCCAAGGTGCCGGCGTTGCGGATCTGCGGGCTGGCAACGTGACCCGCGGCCTCCGCCAGGACCGGGAACTTCGTGCGGACAGCCTGGCTCTCATTCACCTCCGTCAGCGTCGTCATGGCGCCGATATAGAGGCCACCGTCGCTTTCGTCTCGGATCCCGTGCAGTTCAGCGATGCCGGAAATGTCGACCAGCACCGGCGGTTTCTTCACCCGGTCCTTGAACCAGTCCAGGCTGTCCTTCCCGCCGGCGATGATCCAGGCCTCCTTGCCGTGCTCGTCCAGCAATTCCAGCGCGTCGGCAACGGAGTCGGGCTGGTACAGTTCGAAATCGTACATTACGTCAGACATGGTCTCGTCTCCCCGCCTCCCGGCTCACTCGCAATTCGTTTGCAGCGGCTTGTGGGACTGTGGCCGGCCCGCCGCCGCATTGACGATCATGTCGGTGACGACCGGAGTCCGGTTGAACATGTACCCGCCCAGCGCCTCCGAAATGGCGCAGATCAGCGCCGACGAAGCCGCGCCTTCCAGCGGTTCGCCGACGCCCTTGGCACCGATCGGGTTCTGGGGGTCCGGCTGGTCGACCGCGTCCCAGCCCATCTCGGCGGGTATGTCGAGATAGGTCGGGGGCTTGGCCTGATGCAGGCCCCGCGCGCCTGGGCGGCCATAGGCCGGGTCGTAAATGTGCCGCTCGGTCGAAGCGAGGCCGAACCCCATGACGGCGCCGCCGCGCACCTGCGCAGCCAGTCCCTGAGGATGCATCACCGTGCCGCAATCTGCCACGCCGATAAAGTCGAGGATCTCGTACTTGCCGGTCTCCACATCGAGTTCGATCTCGATGAAGCCGACCGACAGCGCCGGGACCACCCCCTCCTTGGCGAGCGTATCTTTGGCGACCCCGATCAGCCCGGTGCCGGCGATCGCCGAGACCGCGGCCTTGGTCATCGGATTGATATCCCCTGGCACCTCCTGGCCGCTGAACGCACCACCCAGCTTGACCGCCCGTTTCGCGCAGTCGGCGAACGAGACGCGCTGGGCCGGATCCGATTTGTGCACGACGTGCTCGTCGACCAGATCGTAGTCGTCCGGCGATCCGCCCAGATCCATCGATGCGAGCCTGAGCAGCTTGTCCTTCGCGTCGCTCGCGGCGACGAAGTTCGTCCGGGACATGGTGAAGCTGGTATTGGAGCCGAACTGACCGAGATTCCACGGCAGGCTGCGCGCCGTGCCGCCCCGCTCGATGGTGCAGCGCGACCAGTCGTAACCCAGCACTTCCGCCGCGACCCGCGATGTCGAGGCATAGGAGAAGGTGCCGAGATTGCCGACGCCGGTGTGGATGTGGAGGATCCCATCCGGCGTGATCCGCACCAGCCCGTCAAAACCGTTCCGCCCGGCGCTGTGGTAGGCCTGACCGATCGCGACGGCGCGCACCTTCGAGCCGCTGCGCTGGCCCGAGGTCTTCACCCGCTCCGCCCAGTTGAACCGCTCGGCGCCCTTTTCCAGGGCCTCGCGCAGATAGGCACTGGTTACGGGCCCCTGTTTGGCGCCGTATTTCGCGTCCTTGCCGCCGCCGCCCGGCGCATTCGCAAGGCGGATCGCCAGGCGATCGACGCCGAGTTCCCGCGCCGCCTTGTCCAGCAGAGGCTCGAACATGTTGGCGGCCTGGTTCTCTCCGGGCCCGCGCTGCGCGCCCTTGGGCACCGTGTTGGTCAGCACCGGAATGGCGCGGAACCGCATGTTCTCGGGCTGGAAGACGATGCTCGTCGCATTGCCGACATTGTTGGCGTCGGGGAATCCCGATGTCGAGCCGAGATCCTGCACGACGAAGACATCGGCTGCGATGAGCCGCCCGTCCTTGCGGAAGCCGAACTTCGCCCAGGCCTGGAAACCGGCTCGCGCGTAGCCGTTGTAGTATTCCTCCGCGCGGCTTACCCGCGCGAGGCACGGGCGCCCGCCGAGCTTCTTCGACATCAGCGCCGGCAGCGCCATCAGCGGATAGGAGGTGGCCTTGCCCCCGAAGCCGCCGCCACAATACTCGGCCACGAACACAAGATCGGACATCTCGATTCCAATCAGCCGAGCCAGCGCCGGCTGGGCGAAAGCGGTCGACTGGGTCGAGCCCCAGACATGGCACTTGCCGTTTTCCCAGTAGGCGGCCGCCGTGCGCGGCTCCATCGCGTGGTGCGCGTTCGATGCGTGCACCATGCTCTCTTCAACGACGACGGCGGCCTCCTTGAAGGCCTTGTCGACGTCGCCGAACGCCCACTCGACGACCGGGGTTCCCTTCGGCAGCGAATCCTCGCCCGCCAGCGCGAAGTCCTTGCCGCGCCATTTGATCTCCTGAAAATCGATGCGCCGGCCCGCGACGTTGCCGCCGGAATGCGCATTGGGTCCGCCGGGCCTCAGGCTCTCCAGCGGGTCCACGCAGAAGGCGAGCGGCTCCAGTTCGATCTCGATCGCCGCCACCGCGTCCTCGGCCGCCTGTTCGGTTTCCGCGGCGATCGCGACGATCGGCTGGCCGGCATAGGCGGGCTCGGCGGCCAGGATCGGCTGACCGGGCGGCGTCGGCTGCTTGACTTCATCAGGCGTCAGCGCGGCAAGAAAACCCGGGACCTTCTCGGCCCGTCCAAGATCGATCCTCTTGACCATGGCGTGCGGCATGGGCGATGCCAGGATGCGTATGAACGCCATGCCGTCGGCGCGGAAGTCCTCGGCGTAACGCGCCGCGCCGGTCACCTTGGCTTCCAGGTCCGGCGGCGTGAAATTCTTGCCGATCAGTTTGTATGCCATGGTCAGGCCCTCCCTGCCGCTTTCATGACGCCGCGCAGATAGTGGTCATAGGCCCCGCAGCGGCAGAGGTTGCCCGACATGGCCAGGCGCGCCTCGTCGACCGTGGGATTGGGGTTCTTCTTCAGCAGTGCCACCGCGGCGACGACCTGTCCCGGTGTGCAGAAGCCGCATTGCGGTCCGATCTCGTCGATAAAGGCCTGCTGGACGGGATGCAGTGTGCCGTCCGCGGCCGCAACCCCTTCGACGGTGACGATGTCCTTGCCCCGCACGCGATGGGTCAGTGTCGAGCAGGAGTAGATCGCCGTGCCGTCGGCCATGACCGTGCAGGCCCCGCATTCGGCGCGGTTGCAGCCGATCTTGGTGCCGGTCAGTCCAAGGCGATAACGAAGGGTATGGGCGAGCGTTTCGTTCGGCGGAACCTCGACCTGGCGTTTTCGGCCGTTGACGGCGAATGACACCAGTCGCTCCACCGCGCGGGCATCGGCCCGTGCCCTGGGCACGCCGGGGAATATGTAAGCCGCGCCGGCGATCACCACGCCCGAACAAACAACGCCGCGAATGAAATCGCGGCGCGTCATGTTCAGCGGCTTCCAGGTCGAGATATCCGAGCCCTCAGGACCGATTTCCCTGATCGCGGGCTCGCTGTCATAGTCCAGAGTCGGGTCGTACGGACCGTATTCGTCCATCGAAAATCCTCCCTTTTCCGCCCGATCCGGCAGGCCTTGTCACCTGTGCCGGAGAATATGTCGGTTCTATTCGGATGCTCGGGCGCTCCCTGCGACAAAATGTAGCACCCGGAATCGCAACCGGCAAGTTCGCGCTCTTGCCGCACATGCAGAAGTGATCAAAGGACACCGGCGATGCATACAACCGGCGCGAACGATGAACCGCACGCGATTTGTGGGTACGAGTTATACGGTCTGGCAGCCGGAAAGTGCCGAATCAACCGCAGCGCGATCGTTGGCGGCGACGCCAGGCAACGTGATGCTGGTCACGTCAATCGTTGCCGCCGTGTTTGCCGTGCCGGCCGCTGTGGACTGACATTGCCCTCCGGTCCTCGATCTCTACTGCCAGACGCGTCACGAAATCATCATGGCGCCGTGGGCCTGCCCGGCAATGCGTCACGGCCCGGGAGCTGAGATCAAGCACCACCAGACGATTCACGGCGTACAACGCAAGTCGGGGTGGCGAGGCACGGGTTGGGACCACTCGCTCGCCAGGCGACGATCTGCCCTCACGGCAGTTTGAATTGCGCCTGCTTGCCGTTGACGTCGAGGGTGTAGGTGCCGCGGGACAGGCCCGCGGTCTCCACGGGGTAGGTGTCTCGGAAGCGCTTGATCATCTGGGCGCACATCACGTCGGCGGGGCGGGTGGTGATGATCTTCAGGCGGATCAGCGCGCCTTCGCGGGTCTGCTCGGTATTGCGGATCGTCGTGCAGGAATCCGACATCCAGCCGTAGACCGCGACCCTGACCTGGACCGGCCTGGTTTCGAGCACCGCGATCTCGATCCGCTCGACTCCGGCCAGGCGGAGGATCGGCTTCGCCGCGTTCGTTGACTCTTCGGCGGCGGCGTTGGCCGGCCTGTCGGTCGGCGGGCAGCCCGCCAGAAGCACGAGCGCCGCGGCGGCGAGGGCAAGGCGAGAGGTCATTGCGATCATTGGACTCCTCCGATGCATCTCCCCCGTCCCGATAGTAGCATGAATTGCCGCCGGGCCGGCTCTCACTGCCCGGCGCCGAGCTCCGCCCGCAACTTCTGGCGCAGCAGGTCGATCGGCGCCGGCGTGCCGTAGCGGTCGGTCATCCAGAACGTCCAGCCGTTGCAGCTCGGCGCGCCCTGTACCGCCGCGCCGACCTGGTGGATCGAGCCGCGGTGCTGGGCCGAGACGATCGAGCCGTCCGCACGCACCTTGGCGGTCCAGCGCTTGCCCGGATCGAACAGGATATCGCCCGGCCGCAGCAGGCCGTGCTCGACGACCCAGCCGAACGGGATGCGTGTCTCGCGGCGCTTGGCCGGCGCGTCGACCAGTTCGAGATCCACCACGTCCGATATCGCGGCCAGCCGCGTCTCGGCGATGCGGCGGTATTCGGCCTCGCGCTCGATGCCGATGAAGTTGCGGCCCAGCTTCCGTGCCACCGCACCGGTCGTGCCGGTGCCGAAGAACGGGTCCAGCACCACGGCGCCGGGTTGGGTCGAGGCCATGATGACGCGGTGCAGCAGCGCCTCCGGCTTCTGCGTCGGATGGGCCTTGCCGCCGTTTTCGGCTTTCAGGCGCTCCGGCCCCACGCACAGCGGGATCAGCCAGTCGCTGCGCATCTGCAGATCGTCGTTGAGTGCCTTCATGGCCTGGTAATTGAAGGTGTAGCGTGCGTCCTTTCCGCGCGAGCACCAGATCAGCGTCTCGTGCGCGTTGGTGAAGCGGGTGCCGCGGAAGTTCGGCATCGGGTTGGTCTTGACCCAGACCACGTCGTTCAGCACCCAGAAACCGAGGTCCTGGAGTGTTACGCCGACGCGGAAGATGTTGTGGTAGCTGCCGATCACCCAGATCGTGCCGTCATCCTTTAGGATCCGGTGCGCGGCGGCGAGCCAGTCGCGGGTGAACCGGTCATAGGCGGCGAGGGAGTCGAACCGGTCCCAGTGTTCCTCGACCCCGTCGACCCGCGTGTTGTTCGGCCGGTGGAGTTCGCCGCCGAGCTGCAGGTTGTAAGGCGGGTCGGCGAAGATCATGTCGACGGATTTCTCGGGCAGACCGCGCATGACTTCGACGCAGTCGCCGCCGAGGATTTGGTTCACCGGAAATACTTTAGAATTTTTCTTGCTCTTGGACATCGCGCGAATATGAGTCCTTAGATTCTACAGGTCAATCTATTTTGATTCCCAAATCTTACGGAATTATTACTTTATCAACTTCGCAACGGGTGCGAAGCTCCTGCGGTGGTGGGGGGTGACGCCGTGTTTTTCCAGGGCGTCGCCATGCTGACGGGTGCCGTATCCGGCGTTGCGCTCCCAACCGTATCCGGGGCATTCGTCCGCCAGACGCGCCATGATCCGGTCGCGCGTCACCTTGGCGACGATCGAGGCCGCTGCGATCGAGAGCGCGCGGGCGTCGCCGCCGACCAGGGTGCGGGTCGGAATGTCGAGCCCCGGCGCGCGGTTGCCGTCGACGATCGCATGCTGCGGGCGGACGGGCAGGGCGTCGACGGCCCGGCGCATGGCCAGCATGGTCGCCTGCAGGATGTTCAGCGAGTCGATCTCCGCGACGCTGGCCTGTCCGACGCCGGCGGCGGCATGGGCGGCGATCAGGTCGAACAGCCGCTCCCGGACGGGCTTTTTCAGTTTCTTGGAATCGTCGAGCCCGGCGGCGAGCTCCCCGGGCATGGACCGTGGGTCCAGCACCACGGCGGCGGCGACCACCGGCCCGGCCCACGGACCGCGCCCGGCCTCGTCGATCCCGGCAACGGTGCCATGCAGCGACGCTTCCAGCGAATAATCAGGCATCGCCACCGTCCCGCCGCTCCTCTTCCCAATCGATCGCGTCCGGGCCGTCCGGCGGCTCGTCGTCGGGCAGCGGATCGTTCGCCGGCGGCGGCGTGGCGTCTGGCCGGGCCAGCATCTCGCGCCGGTGCTTGCGTCGCCAGTAATGCGCCTTGATGCGGATAATCAGCCCCTGGAACCACTGCCCGACGCCCGCGGTCAGCCGCTGCGTGAGCCGCCACTCGCGGACATAGACGACTTTCAGCAACGCCATCGGGGTCTTGGCGCTCAGCGTACGCTGTTCGTGCAGGCGCCGCACCGTGTGCATCCACAGCGGGCTGGTCACCAGTGAGACCACGGTGATCGCCACGACCAGGCGGTGCAGATCCGGCGTGATGACATTGCTGGCCAGCGCCGCCGCCCCCAGCACGAACGAGAACTCGCCGACCTGGGCGAGGCTGAGGCTGGTCATGAAGGCGCGCTGCGGCTGCTCGCCCATCAGCTGCAGGATGAACACGTTCAGCGCCGTCTTGAACACCGAAACGAAGAACCACAGACCCAGCACCAGGGCCAGGTTTTCCCACATGTATTTGAGGTCGATCAGCAGGCCGATCGACAGGAAGAACACCATCAACAGGATGCTCTGGATCGGCTGGGCGACGTTCTCCACCGCGCGTTTCTCGGCGCTGTTGCCGACCAGCAGCCCGGCGAAGAACGCACCGTAGGCCGGGCTGAGTCCGGTCAGCCCGCCGAGCGCGGCGAAGCCGAAGCACCAGCCGATCGCTGCCAGCGGCAGCAGATCGATATTGCCGACCACCAATCGGAAGGGCAGCAGGCGAACCCGGCGCCGGCTGCCGAACCAGGCGGTCACCGCGATCAGCAGCCCGACGGAGACCAGCACCTTCAGGACCACCGCCCACTGGAATTCACCGCCGGCCAGCCCGCCGACGATCAGCAGCATCGGCGCGACCGCCAGGTCCTGGGCGATCAGCACGCTGATCGCGGTACGGCCGACGCGCGTGCGCAGCTCGCCGACATCGTCCAGCATCTTCACCGCCACCGCGGTGCTGCTCAGCGCCAGCACGAAACCGAAGAACACGGCGTAACCGAGCGGCCAGCCCAGGAACTGCTGCACCACCAGCATGGCCGCGAGGCTGACACCGATCTGGATCAGCGTCGAAAACAACCCGATTCGCCAGGTAACGCGGAAGCTCCTCAGCGACAGCTCCATGCCGATGAAATAGAGCAGCATCAGCACGCCGAGCTCGGCCAGCGCGCCGACCTGCGCGCGGTCGCTCACGAAGCCCAGGCCCGAGGGGCCGAGCAGTACACCGGCCAGGATATAGCCGACGATCGCCGGCTGCCTGAGGCGCGTCATGACGACGCCGCACAGCGTCGCGGCGACGATGACGAGGGCCATACCCGTCAGCTGCAGGGTGTCTTCCATGTATCCCGGCGCGAATCGGTGATCTCGGTGCTCAGGATAAGCGCAGACTCCCTAATAAATTACAACAAATTGAAGCTGGTCTCGCCGGCAGCCCGCGGCTTATGCTGCCGCCCGGTTCCACTTGCCCAAGGGAGGCTCTTCATGGCCAGGGGTTACTGGATCGGCCGCGTCGACGTGTCGGATGCCGACGCCTACCAGAAATACGTGCAGGCCAACGCCGCGGCCTTTTCGAAGCATGGCGCCCGCTTCATCGTCAGGGGCGGCGCCTTCGAGGCCCGGGAAGGGAGTTCCAGGTCGCGCAACGTCGTCATCGAGTTCCCCGACTACCAGGCGGCGCTGGACTGCTATGATTCGCCCGAATACCGCCACGCCATGTCGTTCCGCGAGGGCGCCTCAGAGGCCGACATCGTCATCATCGAAGGCTACGACGGCCCGCAGCCCGGCGACTGACCCTCAGGCGTCGACGGGCGGCGGACACCGGATCGCCGTCAGTCCTCGTACTGGTCGTGGCGGCGCAGCCATTCCATGGTGAACGACAGCCCGGCCTCGTCGCGGCCCTTCGGCACCAGATCGAGAAGGTTGTAGGCGCCGATCAGCATGTCGAGGCCGCGGGCGTAGGCCGAATAGGTGTGGAAGATGTCGCCGTTTTCTTGCCGGCGGAACACGCTGACGCCGGGCGCTTCCGCCATCGGGAACTGGCCCATCCGGTAGTTGTAAAAGACCTCGCCGCCGGCCATCTCCTCGTCGCTGAACGAGACGTGGTAGTCGCTGTTGAAATCGCTGCCCAGCGACGAGAGCCACTTGAACCTCCAGCCCATGCGCGCCTTGTAGCCCTCGAGCTTGTCGAGCGGCGCCCGGGAGACCACCACCATGCTGACGTCGCGATGGTTGAGATGCACGATCGCGCCGTCGAAATGATCGGCCAGGTAAGAGCAGGACGGGCAGCCCTCCTCCCAGTCGGGGCCGAACATGAAGTGGTAGACGATGAGCTGGCTGCGCCCGTCGAACAGGTCGGCCAGCGATTGCTTTCCGCCCGGCCCTTCGAAGACGTAATCCTTGTCGACCTTCACCCAGGGCAGCTGGCGCCGCGTCTCGCTCAACGCATCGCGCGCCCTGGTGAATTCCTTTTCCCTGGCAAGCAGCGCCTTGCGCGCGGCGATCCAGTCCTCTCTCGATACGATTATGTTGGGTTCCATTTCTCTCTCCCGTTAACCCGCCATCCGGGCGGCCAGTCTGCCGACGATCTCGCTCCAGCCCTTCTCGTAATTCGCGGCCGTCGCGGCCTCGGAAATGCGCTCGTGCGTGAGCACCAGTTCGGTTTCATCGCCGCGGTCGTGGAATTCGAGGGTGATCCGCGACTCGCCCCTCGTCACGTTGGACTCCCAGGTCAGCACGATCCGGGACGGCGGGTCGATTTCGACATATTCGCCGGTCATGACGTAGTCCGTCTCCGCACCGCGCATGACGATGCGGAACGTGCCGCCGACGCGTGCGTCGAGTTCGGCTTCGGTCTCCCTGATGTCGTCGGGGCGCATCCAGTCGCGCATGCCGTCCGCGTCCAGCCAGGCGGCAAACACCTGCTCGCGCGGCGCCGGAATGGTCTTCGAAATCGTGACGGCCGGCGCCGCTGCAATCGATTGAGCGGTCATCGCGTTCCAGCTCCTCTCGCCTCAGCCCGCAAGGTATGCGGCAAGTTTGTCGAACACGCCGCTCCAGCCGGATTCGTGCTGTGCCGCGACCTCGGCGCTGCCCAGGCGTTCGTGGGTCAGCACGAGTTCGGTCTCCGCACCCTTCTCGCGGAATTCCAGCGTCACCAGCGAGCCCCCGACGCCCTGGACGGCATGCGATATCCAGGTAAACACGATGCGCGACGGCGGGTCGATCTCGACGTATTCGCCGGCCATCTCGTAGGTGTCTTCCACGCCGTGCATGACGATGCGGAACATGCCGCCGACGCGCGCGTCAATCTCGACGTCCGCATGTTTGATGTCACCGGGGCACATCCAGGTCCGCATGCCGTCCGCGTCCAGCCAGGCCGCGAAAACCGCCTCGCGCGGCGCCGGCATGATCCGCGACATCCGCACGGTGGGCACGGTCGTCACTGTCTCTGCGGTCATTCTTCCTCGCTCCTCTTCTGTTCTTTCGCCTTGTTGTCGTGCAGGAATTTCGCCAGCGCGTCGAGCCGGCCTTCCCAGAACCTGCGGTAAAAGTCGATCCAGTCGCTGGCCGCGGTCAGCGGGGCACCGTCGAAGCTGAGCCAGTGCTCGCGCCCGCGCACCTCGCGCCGGACCAGCCCCGCGCCCTCGAGCACCTTGAGGTGCTTGGACACCGCGTTGAGCGACATCTCGAACGGTGCTGCGACCTCGGTGACGCGCGCGTCGCTTTCCGTCAGCCGCGCCAGGATCGCCCGCCGCGTGGGGTCCGCCAGCGCCGCCAGGGTCGTGTCCAGTTCCGTGCTCAAATATTCAACCATGTGGTTGACAATAGAGCCGCGCGTCGGCGTTGTCAAGCAGGCGGGCCGGTCAGTAGCCGACCGCGACCTGGAAGAGCCCGTCGACGACCTGCGCCATACGGCGGTAATCCAGCGTGTCCGGGGTGTCGGTTGGGCGGTGGTAGTTCGGGTTGCGGAAGAACGCGGTGTCGGTGACCATGACCGCGGGAAGGCCGTGCTGCCAGAAGCTCCAGTGGTCGGAG
>CAJICD010000337.1_pt1 | contig 11230 bp, 8 predicted proteins | sample 9199521 | NCBI WGS metagenome assembly CAJICD01 (sample SAMEA7708321, study PRJEB35096) | sediment metagenome | biome: marine neritic benthic zone biome [ENVO:01000025]; feature: sediment [ENVO:00002007]; material: shallow marine sediment [ENVO:03000034] sea grass bed [ENVO_01000059] ...
CTGCAGCGTCACGCCGACGACGTCGTAGCCGGCCTCCGCCAGCAGGGCGGCGGTGACCGACGAGTCGACGCCGCCCGACATGGCGGCGACGACGCGCGCGCCGCGCGGGATATCGTTCATCGGTTCGATCATGTGCCGGGTATATAGGCCGACCCCGCCATGGTCTCAATCCCCTGGCGCGGTCTGATGGCTCCAACCGGCCACCCGTTTTGTCGAAATCGAGTTTGGTAGATGAAATTGACTTGCAATTGCGGCCGCGACGGGTAGAGACTCGAAATCAAGGATATGTCGATTCTTGCGTGATCACCGGTCACAGGGGAGCTTACCGATGCGATACACTGCCGCAACGAGTCTGGTTCTTTCAATCGTCGTTTCTCTGGCACTGCTTTCGGCGACGGACGCGCCGGCGCAGGAGAAGGGCTGCCTGTCGTGCCACGAGGGCATAGAGAGATTCAGCGACGGTCCGATGATGGACACGATCGCGGCGATGGGGGCCGATGTCGGCGATCCCGGCGGCTGCGTGGTGTGCCACGGCGGCACGCCGGGCGCGACGACCAAGGAGGCCGCCCACAGCGGCGCGCCGGCGAGCCTCAGGGAGGCCGACGGCCCGCAACTGTTCTACCCCGATCCGGGCAGCGTCTGGATCGCCGAGAACACCTGCGGGCAGTGCCATGACGGCTACGCCGAACGGCTGCAGAAATCGCTGATGAACACCGAGGCCGGCAAGCTTCAGGGCAACTTCTGGTCGTGGGGACTGCTGGACGACCACAAGGTCGTCTGGGGCAACTACGACCTTATCGACGCGGACGGCCGGACGCCCGCCATCGGCACCGACGCCTACAAGAAGTATATGACGGCGATGACCGCGGCCCATCCCGACCAGTTCCCGCTGGAGATGAAGCAGCCGCCGGAGGTCGACGTCAACGCCATCCCGGATCATCCGAACATGGCCGGCATCACCTATTCGCGGCAGCAGTGCCAGCGCTGCCATGTCGGCGTCACCGGGCGCGAGAAACGGGGCGACTATCGGGGCAACGGCTGCTCGTCGTGCCATGTGCCCTATTCCAACGAAGGCAAGTACGAGGGCGGCGACCCGACCATCGACAAGGAGGTCCCGGGCAAGCTGCTGGTGCATCGCATGCAGGCGACCCGGAATTCGAAAGTCCAGGTCGGCGACGTCGATTACACGGGCATCCCGACGGAAAGCTGCAATTCCTGCCACAACCGCGGCAAGCGCATCGGCGTGAGCTACCAGGGCATCATGGAGTTCCCGTACGGCAGCCCCTACAGCGAGACCGGCGGCAAGCAGCCCAAGCTGCACACCAAGAACTACATGTACATCAAGGACGACCTGCACCACGCGAAGGAGAGCCGTCCGGGGAATCCGGAGGGCGGCATGCTGTGCCAGGACTGCCACACCTCGATCGACATGCATGGCGACGGCAATCTTCCGGGCACCACGCTGGCCCAGGTCGAGATCGAATGCGCCGACTGCCACGGTTCGGTCGACAGGTTCCCGTGGGAACTGCCGCTCGGCTATGGCGAGGAATTCCAGCAGGCGGTCGCCGATACGCCGCGCGGCCTCACCCAGGACCTGCCGGACTACATGGCGTTCGCCACCCAGTACGAGCCCGAGGACGGCTATCTGCTCACCGCAAGGGGCAATCCCTTCGGCAACGTGGTGAAGAGGGGCAAGAAGGTGATCCTCCACTCGGCCGCGGGCCAGGACTTCGAGGTGCCGGTGCTCAAGCAACTGGCCGTCGACGATGCCTGGAAGAACATCAACAGCCGCGTCGCCATGGGCAGCATCGCCAAGCACATGGACTCGCTGGAATGCTATGCCTGCCATGCCGACTGGGCGCCGCAATGCTACGGCTGTCACATCACGGTCGACTATTCGAAGGGCAAGACGGACGTCGACTGGCTGCGCAACGCCAACGCGCGCGGCGAGGACGGCCTGACAGCAGACAATCCGCTGGGTACCAACGGCCTCACCAGCCCGGGCAAGGTGTCCGAAACGCGGTCCTACCTGCGCTGGGAGACGCCGATCCTGGGCATCAACGGCGAGGGCCGCGTCAGCCCGCTGATGCCCGGCTGCCAGGTGATCACCACGGTCATCGACAAGGACGGCAACACCGTGGTGCACAACGAGACCTGGAAGACGCCGGAGGGCAAGGGCCTCGACCACGCCGCGGTGCAGCCGCACACGGCCGGCCGCCAGGCCCGCACCTGCGAGAGCTGCCACGACAATCCGAAGTCGCTGGGCTACGGTATCGAGGACGGGCGATTCATGAAGGGCTACGACAAGGGCTTCGTGGTCGATCTGGAGACCGCCCAGGGGCAGACGATCCCGCGCCAGACCCAGGTACAGTCCCCGGCCGTACCGAGTCTGGACCATGATCTCTCGCAGATCGTCACCCGCGACGGCAAGCAACTGGTGAGCATCGGCTCGCACTGGCCGCTCACCGGGCCGCTGCCGCAGGAAATGCGCGATAAGATGGAGCGCACGGGGCTGTGCATGGGCTGCCACCAGAACATGGCCGATGAAGAATTCTGGGCCAAGGTCAACTCGCCCGGCTGGGCCACAAACGAGCAGCACCGGGAGGTCATGAACCGGGCCGTTCAGGCGCTCTCCAAGCAATAGAGAATCGGAGGATCGAAGGATGATGACCAAACGTCATTTGACCACCATCGGGGCGGCGCTGGCCGTCGCCCTCCTCCTCTCGCCCGCGGCCGGCGCAGTGGAAGTCTCGGCGTATACCGTGGGCGAGCTGCTCGGCCCCTGCATTGTCGGCGACAACGACTCGCGCGAGGGCGCGGTCTCGGAAATGGAGTGCGAGCAATACATAAAGGGCTTCACAGACGCCTATATCCAGAGCGGTGCCGCCAAGGACGACAACGTGTGCCTGCCGGCGCAGAACCGCGACGACGAGGTTCGCTGGGCGTTCATGCGCTGGGCCCATGAACACTACAGCGACCGCAACAAGATCAAGGCATCCGACGGCCTGCGGGATACCCTGAAGGCCAACTTCATGTGCAAGTAGGCGGCCGGTCGGATCTCGACTTTCGAACGGCGGGCGTCAGCCCGCCGTTTCCATGAGGCGGGCCAGCCGGCGCAGCGGCGCGTCGTCGTGCAGGATGCCGAGCGGGACCGAGAAATGGCCCTGTTCGCGGACGAACAGGTTCTCCGCCGGCACGCCCCAGCGCGCGGCGAGATCGCTTCCCTCGTCGAAACGGGTCACACTGTCCGCCTTGCCCAGCACCATGACGATGCGCTCCGGCGGCATCACCGGCGGACCGAGCGGGTCGGTCAGCGGGCTGAGCGCGGCCAGCGCCGCATCGTCCCAGCCGGCCGCCGCCAGCGCCTCGTCGAGCCCGAATACGCCGGCCAGTTCGCTGTCCACCGCCACCTGCTGCACGCTGCCGCCGGTCGCGACGAGGTAGAGCAGGTCCGGCCGCAGGGGATCGGGCCACCTCGTTGCCTGGACCGCCGCCAGCTGGCTGGTCAGCGCACCAAGGCTGGTGCCACCCAGCCCCACGACCCCGCTGCCCTGTTCGCGCGCCCAGGCGGTCAACACGGCGATTTCGCCGAGCGATGCCTGGAACAGGTCCGGCGCGCCGCGCGGTGCCGTCGCGATCATGTCCTCGCCGCCCCAGCGGCCGGGCGCCAGGCGCCGGTTGTGCCACGGGGCTTCGGGTGCGATCACCCGCACGCCGGAGCGGATCAACGCATACGGGGTGCCGATCACAGTGCCCCACATCTCGGTCTCGACCGCAAGGCCATGGCACAGGATCAGGGTTGGTGCGTCGGCCGCCGGTGCTTCCGGCTCGTAGACCTTGGCCCAGGCGGTATCCTGGGTCGCCCGGCCCGGCGAGGCGAAGCGCAGCCAGTACTCCGTTCCCTCCGGCCCCGGTATCGCGTGGGATCGCTCGATTTCCGGCAGCGGGTCGGGGGCGGCGTAGAATGCGGACGGATCGGCCGGCGCCGGCCCGAACAGCCCCTCCATCCCGGTCGCGGCCGGAATCGACCAACGGACCACCGGCGGCTTCGCCATGGCGAGGAGCGGCATGAGAAGCCCGCGCGAGGCCATCCACACACGAGCCGCCGCGCGGCGCTCAAGCTCCGTCTCGACGAGCACCTGCGCAGACGGCTCCGGCCCGGGCGCGAACAGCCGGCGCCGCCAGGCCTGGTCGATCCGGCGGTGCCATCGGCAGGCCCTGTGCACGCCCACCAGCGCCTGCTCCAGCAACCAGCCGTCCGTCTTCGCCGACCGGCCCAGCGGGACCTCGTCGCGGAACCGTCCGGGGTCGCCCTCGGCCACCGAGGCCGCCGCCCACAGGCGGCTCAACGGAAAATACCGCGAGAGGCTGCCGAACGCCGCACGGTCCAGCCAGGGCCGCGCGACCCAGTCGCCGAACCGGCTGCGCAGAAACTGTTCCGGCGCGAGGCCCCGGGGCAGCCGCGGGGAGTTCCCGGATCCGAACAGCGCCATGGCAAACACCTTCCTATCTGCATTGTCGCCAACCAGCATCGAATTTTACCGTGCGGCCGCGATAACGCTATCTTAACGCACCCGGGCCCAATTTCACCCGGTGCCGGACACGACCACCATGATGCATCCGCCGAACAGGGCCGTCGAGGCCGGACCGTTGGTGCCGGACGGCCGGGTCCGGCTGGCGCTCTATGCGGTGATCTCGATGGCCGCGCTGCTGCCGCTCGCGATCGTGGACATCCCGCCGCTGGTCGATTTCCCGAATCACGTCGCGCGCCTGCACGTGATCGCCAATATCGACACGGACCCGGCGCTGGCGGCGAACTACGACGTCGTCTGGGGCGTCATGCCGAACCTCGCGCTGGAGGCCATGACGCGGCCGTTCATGGCGTTGCTGCCGGCCGAACACCTCGGCCGGCTGTTAATCGCCTTGACCTTCGCGCTGCTGATTGGCGGGACGCTGTGGCTGCACCGGCTGCTGCACGGCGGCATCGGGTTGTGGCCGGCCGCGGCCTGGCTGTTCCTGTACAACCATCTGCTGCTCATGGGGTTCCTTGGCTATCTGTTCACCCTGGGCGCGGCGCTGGTCCTTTTCGCGGCTTGGATCGCCAGTGAGGGCGGGCCGGTCTGGCGCCGCCTGACGCTGTTTCCCCTGGCGCTCATCGCCCTGTTCTTCGGCCACCTGTTCCCGTTGGCGATCTACGGCATATGCGTTGCGGCATGGGAATTCCGGAAGGGCGTGCCGCTTCTGCCGCGGGACTGGCGCAGGGCGGTGCGCATATGGGCGATCGGCGCCTGGCAGTTCCTGCCGGTCGGACTTCTGGTCCTCTCCACCATGCCGGCAAACGGCGAACGCAGCTTCTTCTACGGTCCAATTGACGCCAAGGTCCGGGCGTTGTGGTCGCCGGTCCTGACCTGGTACAAACCGATCGACGCGGCGCTGATCCTGTTCGTTCTCGGCGTTCTGATCGCCGGCTTTGCGACGCGGAAACTGGTGCTGGCACGCGCGATGCGCCTTCCGTTGGCGATCCTCATCATACTGGCCGCCGTCATGCCGTTCGAGATGGCAGGGGCCTGGGGCTATATCTGGTACGCGGACGTGCGGCTGCCAACGCTCATCGCACTGCTGCTCGTGGCGGGGCTGCGGCCACGCGCCGTCTCGCCGAAGGCCGCGCTGGCGGTTGGCTGCGCCGCTGCGGTCCTGTTCACGGCGCGGATTGCCGATGTCGCAATCGACTGGCGCGCCGTCGGGCAGGACTATGGCGAATTCCGCGCCGCCCTTGGCAGGATCGAGCCGGGCGCCAGCCTGCTTCCGGTGCAGAAGCAGAATGTTCCCCGGGCCGGTGGGGAGACCCGTTTCGACGAAGCCTACTGGCACATGCCGGTGCTGGCGGTCATCGACCGGTCTGCCTTCGTCCCGACGCTTTTCACCGACCCTACCAAGCAGCCGGTCCGGGTCGCCGCCTCGCGTGCGGTGATGGATACCGAATTCGGCGCGCCGATCGAACTGGCATTGCTGCTGGACTCGGCGCATGGCGGCGGCAGGGTCTCGGGCGGCGTCGGCATGAAGCCGTTCTGGGAGGACTGGCCGCGGCGGTACCAGTACGTGGCGATCACCCATTTCGGGGCGACGGGAAATCCCTTGCCGGACCTGCTGGCGCCGGTCCATGAGGGCTCGTTCTTCGATATATACCGGATCGCGGCGCCGCCGGGTTCCGACTGACGCGCCGTCCGGACATGTTGCCTCCAGCCCGCTCCACCGCCGGCCGGCCGCGGTATTCAACAATGCATTAACCTTGCTGTGTTAGCGTCCCGCTGCCCGCCGGCGCCCGGGTATCGGGATCCATTGTCCCGGGTCGGCCACATGAAACCGGCGATACCGGGGCGGCCCGGATGGCGACGACCACGCAACGTGGATGAAAGAGCGATGAACACCCCGCCGCGCAGCGCCTCGCCGACTCCGCTCGGGTACCCGCGAATCGCGGCACTGATTCTGCTGCTGGTCGTCCACGCCATCTTCGCCATCGAGGTCGTGCAGCCGGGACACTTCAGCACCGACGAGGTGATCTATCACCAGATGGTCAGGTCGATCGAGCTCGGCACATGGCCCGAAGTGCAGACCGGGTTCGAGGAGTTTCCGTCGGCGGAATTGCGGCATCATTTTCACAAGCTTCGCGACGGCAAGCTGATCCCGCAATATCCGTATCTTCATTCCGTTCTTGCGTGGCCCTTTTACAAAGTGGCTGGATATCGCGGGCTGTTCGCCCTGAACGCACTGGCCCTGGTCGGCGTCGCGGCCGTCTGCTTCGCGGCCGCCCGCCGGATGTATGGAAGCGCGAAACTGGCGGCGGACGCCGTGATCGTATTGCTGCTGGCAACCTTCCTGTGGCAGTACGGACATGCAGCGTGGCCTCACGCAACATCGGCCCTGTTCGTGGGCGGCGCCGCGCTGCTCTCGATTGTGGCCGCCCAGGAGGAAGTCCGCTCTCGCGCCATCGCGTACTCGGCCGCGGCCGGGCTTGTCATCGGGATCGGCGCCGGAGTCAGGCTTGACACGGTCTTCATCCTGCCGGCACTGACCTTTCCGTTCCTGTTCGCCGCGCCGGCGCGGCTGCGAGAAGCTGCCGCCGCCGCACTGGGCACCGTCCCGGGTCTGCTGGTCCTTTCGCTCACCAACTTCGCGAAGTTCGGCGCCCTGTCCCCGTTCATGTATGGCAGTGGGGGTGGAACGGCCGATCTCGTCAGGCACGCGCCACCGGCGATCATCGGCCTGATATCGTTGGGCATTCTATGGATCGTGACGCGCCCTCGCATATCGTCGAGACTGAAAGGAAAACCACTGTTGTGGACAGGCGCTCTCCTGCTGGGCGCCGCGGCAATACTCCTGCTGCCACCGCTTTTCAGGGCCGTACTGCAACTCGGGGACGGCGTCTGGCAACTCCTGGTCGACTTTCGTATCCGCGATCCGGATATTATCGAAGCGGGTCTCACCCGCGGTCCGCTGGGCGGCATGGTCTACAGCGGGGCCGTCAAGAAGTCCCTCCTCCAGAGCCTCCCGTGGCTGCCCGCCGCGGTGCTGGCCGCAGGCATGGCGCTGCGGCCCTGGCGAACCGCGATGGTCCATCAGATCGCGGTTCTTGTCATCGCCGGTTATTTCGGTTTCTACGCCTTTACCGCATGGCATGGCGGAATGAGTTTCAACCTTCGATACTTCGTGCCCTTCCTGCCGTTCATCGCCATCTACGGCGCCCGTGGGGCACATGTTCTGGCCAACGGCGCAGGCCGGCGCACCCTTCGCGCCGCATTTCTGCTCGGCTTCGCGACATTCGTGACGGGCGTCATATTGCTGTATCGGGATCTGGCGCTCGAATCGAGCGAACCCTTGATCCTGAACACGCCACTCTGGCTGGCGGCGCTACTGGCCATCGCGGTTCTCGCTTTCGCCCTGACGAATGGCTCCCGGAGACTTGTCCGCGGCGTCGCGGTGATGATCCTGGCCGTCTGTTTCTCGTGGTCGGCGGTTGTATCGATCAGCTACGATTTCCTTCTGGCCACCGGCCAGCGCGCCTATTACGGCTCGCTCGCGGCACAGGCCGCGCCGCATATCGAAGCCGATTCCATCCTGTTCACGAAGTTCGGAACCCCATACTTCACCCTGATCGATATGGGCCGGGTCCGAATCGCCGCGGTCCGGCGTGACGATTTCGCGGGGTTCCAAGAGCTCGTCGACCATCATCTTGCGGCAGGGAGGCCTGTCTACGCCGTCTTCGACGACGAGGCGTGGGGCACCGTCCGCGACCGTGGATATCTGACGGGAATCGTGGTCACGGAGTTGGCGAGCTATGAAGAGCAGACCCTGGCCCGACTGACCCGCGCCGAGGGAACGTGAGTCCTCGAGTTCGGCTGGCAAGCCCGCAACGGCGGGCGTCAAGGCCCGGTTAACCTTGTCCTGTTAGGTTCATCACCGGGTTGCGAAAAGCGGACCGCAAATGAAACTGATCGTCCAGATACCCTGCCTCGACGAGGAAGAGACGCTGCCGCAAACGGTGGCCGACATACCGCGCAATATTCCCCGTGTCGAGAAGGTGGAGATCCTGATCGTCGACGACGGCTCCACCGACCGCACCGTCGAGGTCGCCCGCGAAATCGGCGTCGACCACATCGTCCGGCATCGCAACAGGAAGGGGCTGGCGCGCGCCTTCCGCACGGGCATCGATTCCTGCCTGCGCCGCGGCGCCGACATCATCGTGAATACCGACGGCGACAACCAGTATTGCGGCGCCGATATTCCGAAGCTGATCGCGCCGATCCTGGACGGCAAAGCCGATATCGTGGTCGGCGACAGGCAGACCAACACGATCCCGCATTTCTCGACGTTCAAAAAGCTCCTGCAGAGGGCGGGCAGCGCCGTCGTGCGCCGTCTGTCCAACACCGACGTGCCCGACGCGGTCAGCGGCTTCCGCGCGATCTCGCGCGAGGCGGCGCTGCATCTGAATATCGTCTCGCCCTTCAGTTACACGATCGAGATGCTGATCCAGGCCGGCCGCAAATACATGCACGTCACATCCGTGCCGATCCGCACGAACTCCAAGACGCGCGACTCGCGTCTGTTCTCGAGCATTCCGCGATTCCTCGAGCGCTCGCTGACGACGATGGTGCGGATGTATACGATGTACCGGCCGCTGAAACTGTTCTTCGCGATCGGGCTGCTGCTGTCGCTGGCCGGCGCGGCGCCGGTGGTCCGCTTCCTGTATCTCTATTTCACCGGGGACGGCGCCGGGCATATCCAGTCGCTGGTGCTCGGTGGCGTGCTGCTGATCATCGGGTTCATGACCTTCATGATCGGACTGGTCGCCGACCTGATCAATTTCAATCGCCAACTGGTCGAGATCACTCTGGAAAAGGTCCGCCGGATCGAGCTGGAGATGGGCATCCTGGAAGACGGCGAAGTCGTTCCGGGCGATGCGGCGCCGCGCGCGAAACCGGTGGCCCGCGCCGAGGACGATCCGCGGCCCGCCGTTACCCTTCGAGGCAAAGAGTAAGCTGCTCGCGCCAGTCCGGCAGCGTCATGCCGAAGGTCTCTTTGAGCTTCCCGCAATCCAGCAGCGAATTCGCCGGGCGTTTCGCCGGCGTCGGATAGTCGCTGGTCGGGATATCCAGGATCCGCTTGCACCGCACCGGCTGACCGGTCGCGCGCATCCAGTCCACCACCGCAACGGCGAAGCCATGCCAGCTGGTCGCTCCGGCCGCGGTGAGATGATAGAGCCCGCCCCGATCCCGTAGTTCGCCAATGCCGCCGGCTCCGCCACAACCAGCCACAAGCAGCGCCGTCGCCTCGGCGATGGTACGCGCCCAGGTCGGGGCGCCGTGCTGATCGCCGACGATGCGCAGTTCCTCCAGCTCGCCGGCCAGCCTGCGTACCGTGAGCAGGAAATTGGCGCCTCGAAGCGAATAGACCCAGCTGGTGCGCAGAATCAGATGGGCGCAGCCCGAAGTCCGGATCGACTCCTCACCGGCCAGCTTGGTGCTGCCGTACACGCTGACCGGGTTGGTTTCGTCGGTCTCGTGGTAAGGGCGCGAAGAGTTCCCATCGAATACATAGTCGGTCGAGTAATGCACAAGCGCTGCGTTCAGGCGCTTCGCCTCTTCGGCAAGCACGCCCGGGGCGTCGCCGTTCACCGCCTGCGCGGTTCCGGTTTCCTCTTCAGCGCGGTCGACCGCGGTATAGGCGGCCGCGTTGACGATGAGCGACGGGGCGGCCTCACGCACGATCCGGCTGAGCGCGCCGGCCTCGGCAAGATCGACGTCGGCCCGTTCCAGCGCCCGCACCACGCCCAGCGGCGCCAGTGTCCGGCGCAGCTCCCAGCCGACCTGGCCGTTGCCGCCGAGAAGCAGGATCGGCCGGGTCACCGGCCTCCTCCGTAGTGTGGCAGCCGGGCCGGATCGATGTCGGACAGAAACGGGGCGGCGGCATCCTTGTCGGACACCAGGGGATCGGAGACCGGCCAGTCGATGGCGATTTGCGGATCGTCCCAGCGGATCGTTGCTTCCGCCTCCCGGTTATAGAAGTCGGTGCATTTATATGCGAACAAAGCCGTCTCGCCGGTGACGCAAAACCCGTGCGCGAACCCGGCAGGGATGTAAAGCTGGCGCCCGTCATCCGCAGAAAGGGTCGCTGCCGTCCATTTGCCGAAACCGGGAGACCCGACCCGGACGTCCACCGCCACATCGAAGACTTCGCCCTGAAGGACGTAGATCAGCTTGCCCTGCCCGTTCGGGTTCTGGAAGTGCAGCCCGCGCAGCACGTCCCGGCCCGACAGGGACAAATTGTCCTGCACGAAGCCGCCCGGGATACCCGCTGCCTCGTAGCGGCCGGCGTGAAAGGTCTCCTGAAAGAACCCGCGCGCATCGCCGAAGCGGGCCGGCTCGACGATCAGAACGCCCGGAAGATCGGTTTCGGTAACCTTCATTCCGCCTCGCGCTTCAGGAGGTCCAGCAGATACTGGCCATAACCGTTCCCGGCCAGCGGCTCCGCCAGGGCGCGCAGGGCCGCATTGTCGATGAGGCCCATGCGCCACGCGATTTCCTCGACGCACGAGATCTTCAGGCCCTGGCGCGCCTCCACGACCTCGACGAACTGCGCCGCCTGGAGCAGCGATTCATGGGTTCCGGTATCGAGCCAGGCCGCGCCGCGGCCCAGCATCTCGACCCGCAGGTCACCGCGTTCGAGATAGGCC
>CAJICD010000368.1_pt1 | contig 11221 bp, 9 predicted proteins | sample 9199521 | NCBI WGS metagenome assembly CAJICD01 (sample SAMEA7708321, study PRJEB35096) | sediment metagenome | biome: marine neritic benthic zone biome [ENVO:01000025]; feature: sediment [ENVO:00002007]; material: shallow marine sediment [ENVO:03000034] sea grass bed [ENVO_01000059] ...
AGCCGCCAAACCCCACAACGGCTCTGGGCCCGAGCTGCTTCAAGAGACGACGCGCTTGAAGCAGGCCCAGGCCCAGCTGGAAAACCGCCGATATCTTTGCCGTCAGCCCGCGTCCACTGATGCCTGCTGCGCGAATGCGGTGGGTTTCGAGATCGCCAAGCAATCCGCCGTAAACGCTGCCCCTGCGGTCGGTGACGAGGACGAGGCGGTATCCGCGGCCGATGAGAGCGCGCGCAAGAGCCTGTGCCGGGAAGACATGTCCCCCGGTTCCGCCTGTCGCAAGTACAATGGGTCCATCGGCTCTACTCGTCACTCTGCCTCCCCGACGCGCCTCCTTGTCAGTGCCAGCAACATGCCCATGCCGAACGACATGGCCAGAAGCGACGATCCTCCGTAGGACATGAACGGCAGCGTCATTCCCTTGGTGGGGATCAGGTTGAGGGTTGAGCCCATGTTGATCAGCGCCTGCAGGCCGAACTGCACCAGCAGCCCGAAACCGGCCAGCGTGACGAAAACATTGTGCTCGTTGAACAGGCGGTAGAAACCGCGCAGCACGATGAAGGCAAACAGGGTGACGATCGTCAGCGTCGCAATCAGCCCGAATTCCTCGGCCGCGGCGGCGAGGATGGTATCGGTATGGATGTCCGGGATACTGGCCTTGATAATGCCCTCACCGGGCCCCTGGCCCATATAGCCGCCCGACATGATGGCCTGCATCGCGCGATCGACCTGATAGCTCGTGTCGGCGTTGGGGTCGATGAACCGGTCGATCCGCAGTGCCACATGCGGGAAGGCGAAATAGGCGCCCACCATGCTGAGCCCGCCGAGGATCGCCGATCCGCCGATCCAGGCGATCGACAGGCCGGCCAGGAACCACTGGGACAGCCATACGGCGGCCACGACACCAGCCTGTCCGATGTCGGGCTGGGCCAGCAGCAGGGCAACTACGGCGGTAAAAAGCAGGGTGCAGATCGCTGCTCCGGGAATCTCCCGGCTGAACGGCCGCGGCGCGAGAAGCCAGGCGGTCAGCACAACGAAGGCCGGCTTTACGAATTCGGACGGCTGAAGCGAAAAACTGCCGAAGTCGATCCACCGGGCCGCGCCCTTCACTTCCGCGCCGATCATGACCGTCATGGCCATCATCGCCATCGCGGCCAGGAACACGGCAAGCGCAAGCCGCCGCACGTTCTTGAGCGACAGCGTCGAGATCGTCAGCATCGTGACGAGCGCCAGCGGCAGGAACATCGCGTGCCGCACGACGAAGTATTGCGGGTTCAGACCGAGTTTGACCGCGACCGACGGGCTTGCCGCCATGGTCATCATCATGCCGGCGCCGGCAAGCAGGAAGAGGGCCAGAAGGGTCCATTTGTCGACGGTCCACCACCAGCGGCCGACGAGGGAATTATCGGTTCGGGATAAAGCAGGCATCAGGCAGTCTCTCCACGTTTGAATTCACGTAGAGACCCCCCGGGCATTTCAGCCACGAGCCTCTGAAACTCGATCCCGCGTTGTTCAAAATCGCTGAACTGATCGAAGGACGCGCAGGCAGGTGAAAGAAGCACGACCGCGCCGGCGATTCCCTCTCGCAAAGCAGCGTCGCGAGCATTCCGTACCGCGGTTCCAAGGTCGCCGCTTATTGTTGTATCGACCCGGTCCCGCAGCTCCGCCGCGATCCGGTCCGCTGCCTCCCCTATCAAAAAGGCATGTCGGACCCGCGACAGATACGGATCGAGAGCGGAAATGTCGCTCTCCTTGGCACGGCCGCCGGCAATCCAGTAGATATCCTCGTAGCAGGCCAGCGCCCGTGCTGCAGCGTCGGCATTCGTTGCCTTGCTGTCATTAATATAACTTATTCCATCGATTTTATCTATTTGTTGCTGCCTGTGTGGAAGGCCCGGAAAACTGCGGATTCCATCGATAATCGTGTTGGATTTGAGATTAAATTGCGAAAGCGGCGAAGAAACCGCGGCAAAGGCCGCCGCGATGTTCTGGTGATTATGCACGCCGGGCAGCGTTTCGATGTCTCCAACGGGGAATGTTTCGTGCCTGCCCCGCGTTTCGTTGTGGAGCACGCCGTCCAGCACATAGACCCCGTCCGGGACGGGGTGCCGCGACGAGATTCCGAAGACGTCGATTTCACCGATCCGTGCGGCATCCGTCGCCTGCAACCCTTCAAAGATTCTCCGGGAGTCCTCGTCGTCCAGCCCGACGACGATCGTCGCGCCGCGCGGACTGGACTCGGTCAGCGCCCGCTTGGTGGCGACATACCCTTCCATTCCGCCGTGGCGATCCAGATGGTCCGGGCTGATGTTTATCAGCACGGCAACATCGAACGCGTGCGACGGGGTCAGTTCGATCTGGTAGGACGACATCTCGAGCACGTAGAAGCCGTCGCGATCTAGCATCTCGAACTCGCAGACGGGTGTGCCGATATTGCCGCCGACCTCGACCGTCTTGCCCGCCCGCCCCAGAATGTGGCCGATCAGGGCGGTCGTGGTCGATTTTCCATTCGTTCCGGTGATCCCGACGAAGGTCGGACCCGCACCGGAACGGACAAGAAGCTCGATGTCGCCGATGATTTCCGCGCCGACCTCGCGCGCCCGCGTGGCCGAGACGTGCGGGGCGGGATGCGTATGCGGGATGCCCGGGCTCAGGACCAGCGTTTCAACGTCCTTCCAGCTGTCGGGCTCGGACAGGTCGGCAAGCGGAATACCCGCCTCGCTCGCCGCCGCGCGCCCCGCGTCGCCGTCGTCCCAGGCGCGGACCTCCGCCCCGCCGGCGGCCAGCGCCCGCGCCGCGGCCAGCCCCGAGCGGGCGAGGCCCATCACGGCGACCGGCTTGCCGGCAAAGAGGCTGAGGTCGATCATCGGGTTCGGCCGCTCCTTACCGCAGCTTCAGGGTGGCGAGGCCGATCACCGCAAGAATCGAGGCGATGATCCAGAACCGGATGACGATGGTGGGCTCGGCCCATCCCTTCTTCTCGAAGTGATGGTGCAGCGGCGCCATGGCGAAGACCCGCTTGCCGGTCAGCTTGAAGGAGACGACCTGGACGATGACCGAAATGGTCTCCAGAACGAACAGCCCGCCGATGATGGAGAGTACGAGCTCGTGCTTGGTAACGATGCTGATGGCGCCCAGCGCGCCACCCACGGCCAATGAGCCGGTGTCGCCCATGAACACCATTGCCGGCGGCGCGTTGTACCACAGGAACCCGAGGCTGGCGCCGACCAGCGCACCGCAGAATACGGCAAGCTCGCCCGTGCCGGGCACGAAAATGATCTGCAGGTAGTTGGCGAACACCGCGTTGCCGACGAGATAGGCAATGAAGCCGAAACAGCCGGCCGCCATCATCACCGGAACGATGGCCAGCCCGTCCAGACCGTCGGTCAGGTTCACCGCATTCGACGCGCCGACCATAACGAAAATGGTAAAGGGAACGAACAGGAACCCCAGCGGGATCAACACGTTTTTGAGGACCGGCACGGCAAGGCCCGTGGCCAGGGCCGGGTCCGCGACGGTCATGGCAATCCACCCGGCGATGCCCGCAATCGCGATCTCGAAGACGAGCTTGACCTTTCCCGGCAGCCCTTTGGAGTTGCGTTTCGAGAGCTTCAGATAATCGTCCGCGAAGCCGACGGCGCCGAAACCGACGGTGACGAACATTACGATCCAGACATAAATGTTTCTCAAATCCGCCCAGAGCAATGTCGAGATGCACAGCGCCAGCAGAATCAGGAACCCGCCCATGGTCGGCGTACCGGCCTTGGCGAGGTGGGATTCCGGCCCGTCGTCGCGAATCGGCTGTCCCCCGCCCTGCTGCGACTTGAGCCAGTTGATGATTCGGGGGCCGAGAAGAAAACTCAGGAAGAGGGCCGTCATCATGGCGCCGCCGGTCCTGGTGGTGAGATACCGGAACAGGTTGAAGACCTGAAATTCGTCCGCGAGCGGTGCAAGGAAATTGAACAGCATGGCGTCTCCTAACCCCGGCCGCCGGCGGCGCGGCGAACCGTGCCGCCGTTTGTGTTGTCGCCCTGCAGCGCGAGCAGCGCTTCGACCACCGGCGCCATGCGGCTGCCCAGCGAGCCCTTGACCGTAAGCACGTCGCCCGGCTGCACGACCTCGGCGACCGGCCCGAGGAGACCGTCGCTGGACGCGGCGTGCAGGCCGCGCATGGAGTCAGGCAGGGTGTCGATCAGCCGCGCCATGTCGGGGCCGCAGGCGAATACCAGATCCACGCCCGCGCTCCGCAGATCGGCGGCCAGGCCGGCGTGCAGCGCGGCGCTGTCGTCGCCCAGTTCCAGCATGTCGCCGAGCACGGCGATGCGGCGGCCGCCGGGACCCACCGGCATCGCCCCCAGAACGGCGAACGCCGCGCGCATCGAGGCCGGGCTCGCGTTGTAGCTCTCGTCGATCACGGTGATCGATCCGCCGCCCGGCAGGGCCACCGTGTGCTGCGTGCCGCGCCCTTTCGGCGCGCTGATGCCGGCAAGCGACTCGGCCGCCGTGTCGATATCCGCGCCGAGCAGTGCGGCGGCGCCGAGGACGGTAACACCGATCATCGCCCAGTGGCGGCCGGGCGCGCCGGTACGGAACGATATCCGGCGGCCTTCGATATCGGCCTCGACCCGGTTGCCGCCGCCGTCGATCCGCCAGTCGACCAGACGGCAGTCGGCGCCATCGCGCCCGCCGAAGGTAAGGATACGGCCGACGCCGGCGTCGAGCGCGTGCTGCCGGAGCCTCTCGAAATGCCGGTTCTCGGCGTTCAGAACGGCGGCGCCGTCGGCGCCCATACCGGCAAAAATCTCCGCCTTGGCGTCGGCGATCGCCTCCTCGGAGGCGAAGAACTCGAGATGCACTGATTCGACCGTCGTGATGATGGCGACATCGGGCCGCAACAGCTCGGAAAGCGGCGTGAGTTCGCCAGGATGATTCATCCCGAGTTCGAAAACGCCGTAGACGGAGTCGGCCGGCATCCGGGCCAGCGAGAGCGGCAGGCCCCACTGGTTGTTGAGGTTGCCCTGCGTCGCGGCGGTTCTGCCCTGGGCAGCCAGAACGTGGGCCAGCGCGTCCTTGGTGCCGGTCTTGCCGACACTGCCGGTCACCGCGGCGACCCTGGCGGCGCCACGCCGGCGCGCCATGCGGGCCAGCGCATTGAGGCCGTCCATGGTGTCTTCCACGACGAGCAGCGACAGGTCGGGCTCGGTCTGCGCGCCGGCCCAGTCGCTGTCGACCATGGCGGCGACCGCGCCTTTCGACAGCGCCTCGCCGGCGTATCGGTGACCGTCGGTATTGGGTCCGCGGATGGCAACGAACAGGTCGCCGGGCGCGACCGTGCGGCTGTCGATCGAAACGCCGGTCGCGGCCCATTCGCCGGTCGCCGTGCCGTTCACTGCCGCGGCGGCCTCGTTGGAGGTCCACAGTGCCGTCACGATGCGCCGTCCCCGCGAGCACGCACCGCGTCGTGCACCGCTTCGAACTCGTTGAAGGGCAGGGTCTTGTCGCCGACGATCTGGCCGGTCTCGTGGCCCTTGCCGGCGACCACCAGGATATCCCCCGGCCGCAACGCGGCAATGCCGGCCCGAATAGCCTCGGCCCGGTCGCCGATTTCCAGCGCGCCGGGACAGCCCGTCATGACCTGGCGCCTGATGTCCGCGGCGTCCTCGCTGCGCGGATTGTCGTCGGTGACGATCACGTCGTCGGCGAAGCGCGCGGCGATCTCTCCCATGACCGAGCGTTTGCCCGCGTCACGGTCGCCGCCGCAGCCGAACAGCACCGTCAGCCGGCCGGTGACGAACGGCCGCAGCGCCTTGAGGACGGTCCGCAGTGCGTCCGGTGTGTGGGCGAAATCGACGATCGCGGCGGCGCCGTTGTCCAGGCGGGCCGCGACCTCCAGCCGACCGGGCACCGGCTCCAGGCCGGGCAGGGCGGTGGCCGCCGACTCCGGATCCGCGCCGCAACTGATGGCGAGCGCCAGCGCGCAGAGCCCGTTCAGCAGCTGGAACCGGCCGGGCAGCGGGAACTCGGTCGCAATGGTCCGGCCGGCGACCGACACGGTCAGCCGCCAGCCGGTGCCGGTGATCGTGGCGTCCGGGCAATGGATATCGCCCGCCTCGATCCCGTAGGTCATGAAATTCTGCCGGCGGCGCACCGCGATCGCCGCGACCCGCTCCTGATCCGGCACTTCGTGGCAGGCGACCGCTGCGCCGCCCTCGGGAAGCAACTGCTCGAACAGGCGCAGCTTCGCCTGCCGGTAGGCCTCGGGCGTTCCATGGTAGTCCAGGTGGTCGCGGGAAATATTGGTCAGGGCCGCAGCCGACAGGCGCACGCCGTCCAGCCGGTACTGGTCGAGGCCGTGGCTCGATGCCTCCATCGCCAGATGGTCGATGCCGGCGCCGGCCAGCCGGGCCAGCGTATCGTGCAGCGCGACCGGATCGGCGGTGGTCAGGGCCGGGCCGCTGTCCAGTTCGGGCACGCCGGACGACACGCCCAGCGTTCCCATGCTGGCGGCCTTTTCCCCCAGATGGGTCCAGATCTGCCGCAGGAAGGTGGCGACCGAGGTCTTGCCATTGGTGCCGGTGATCGCGGCAACCATGGTCGGCTGCACGCCGTGGAATGCCGCCGCCATCAGGGCGAGCCGCCGCCGCGGGTTGTCGTCGGCGACGAGTGCCGCGGGGAGCGTCCGGTCCGGGCCAACGTCCGGCGGCGCCAGCACCGCCGCCGCGCCCGCCGCCACCGCCTGCGCGATGAAGCTGCGCCCGTCATGGACCGAGCCGGGCAGCGCCGCGAACAGCGCGCCCGGCTGGACCGCCCGGCTGTCGGCGGTGAGTCCGGTAACGTCCGGCCCGCCGTCAAGGTCCGGCGGGATTCCCCCGGTCGCCTGTCCGGCCCGGTATGCCGTCTCGCCGATCAGTTCAATAAGACGCAAGCTTGCGCCCCTCCGTGGTCAAATCCAGATGCAGCTCTTGCAACTCGGGTGAATCCGCCGCCATCGGCGCAATGCCCAGCATCGGCGCGATCCGGCCGATCACGCTGCCGACGACGGGCGCCGCCACCCGGCCGCCGGTCGCATTGCCGTTGGTGCTCTCGTTGCCCTGCGGCTCGTCCAGCATCGCCAGCACCACATAACGCGGCTCGGTAATCGGGAAGACGGCGACGAAGGACGACACCAGCGACTTGCCGGCATAGCCCTCACGCCCGGGTTTTTCCGCCGTACCGGTCTTGCCGCCGACCGGATAGCCGGGAACGTCCGCCCGCCGTCCGGTGCCGCCCAGAACCGTCAGCCGCATCAGTTTGCGGAGCTGCAGCGACGTCGCATCCGAGAACACACGCCGGCCGGCCGGCCCCGGCCGCCCGCCGATAAGCGTCGGCTCGTGGACGACGCCGCCATTCGCGACCGCCGCGACCCCCGAGGCGAGATGCAGAGGGCTGACCGCCAGTCCGTGTCCGAACCCGATCGTCATGGTGTTCACGGGCCGCCACGGCGACGGGACGATCGGCCGCCCGATCTCCGGTATCTCCAGCGGCAGCGGATCCAGCATGCCGAGCCGCCGCAGATAGCCTTGCTGGCGCTCGCCGCCGATGTCCCGGGCGATCAGGGCCGCCCCGATATTCGAGGAATATACGAAGACTTCCGGCAACGACAACCAGCGCCGCTTCGGGTGGTAGTCGCGAATCGTGAACTGCGCCACTTTGAGAGGCCGCGTGGCATCGTAGCGCCCGCCCATGCCGGCGACGCCGGAATCCAGCGCCATCGCCGCGGTAAAGACCTTGAAGGTCGAGCCAAGCTCGTAGACGCCCAGGGTCGCCCGACTGAATCGCGCCGCATCTCGGGCCTTTCCGGGATGGTTCGGATCGAAGTCGGGCAGCGAGACGAGCGCGACGACTTCGCCGTTGCGGGCGTCCAGAACCACGCCGGCGGCAGCCTTCGCCCTGAAGGCCAGCATGGCGCTGCGAAGCTCCTCGCGCATAACGTGCTGCACCCGCAGATCGACGGTCAGCCGCAGCGCCGCGTCCGTTCCGGCCAACCTGCCGTCGAAACGCTTTTCCAATCCGGCGATGCCGGTGTTGTCGCTGTCGACATATCCCAGCAGGTGCGCCAGCAACGGCCCATGCGGGTAGACCCGGGTGTACTCCGGAATGAAGTCGAGTCCGGGGATGCCGAGCGCGGTGACTTCGAGCTGCTCGCGCGGCGTGAGGTTGCGGCGCAGCCAGACGAAGGTGCGATCGGATCGGAGTTTCTTGAGAGTCTTGGCGTAGTCCAGATCCGGCAACACCGTGACCAGCCCGCGTGCAGCCTCCTCGGGGTCGAGAAGGCGGCGGGCATTGGCATAGAGCGAAGCGGTGGGCAGGTCCGTCGCCAGCACCTCGCCGTTGCGGTCGACGATGTCGGCGCGCGGCTTGAGCGGCGTGTCCGCGGTGCGGTGGGCGACCGCGCGGTGCTGCTCGGATTCGCCGAGCGTCGCAAGCTGGGTCAGCCGCCCGCCGACCATGGCGAAGGCAAGCATCATGAAGAACCCGGCGACGAGCATGCGCGCCCGCCCCGTCTCGAGAGCCCTGCGGACGTCTTCGTCCAACCGCGGCGGCATATAGGGGCCGAACGCACGTCCCCTGCGGCGGCGCGGACCCGTTGCGCCCGCGATGCGTTCGATCTGCCAGCGTTCACTCATCGGATAACTCCTGTCGAGGCCGGCACCGCCAGATCCTCGGGATCCAAAACATCCAGCACGTCGGGCAGCGGTGCGTACGGAATGTCGTCGGTGGTTCCGATCTGGCCGGCGGACAGGCGGCGCATGCGCGGCAGATAGGTCTGCGAAAGCTCCTCGATTCGCGCCGGCCGCGCCAGATACACCCACTCGGCCCGCAGGTCGTGCGTTGCCGCACGCTCTTTACGTATCTCCAGCTCCAGCGCCGCGAGGTCGGATTCCATGCGCTCGACCTCATAGGCGATGCCGTAGAGCGCGGCGCCGGTGATGCTGGCGCCGACGAGCCAGACCGTCAGGATCAGGATCTTCATGCGGCGCGCTCCTCGGGCCAGACGGGGGCGCCGGTGCGCTCGGCAGCCCGCAGCCGGGCCGAGCGGGCCCGGGGATTGGACCTCACCTCCTCCTTCGAGGGTTTGAGGACGCCGCCCCTGATGAGCGAAAAGGTCGGCGCGCGGCCTTCCTCCTGCGCCGCGGGGAGGTGTCGCGACGTGCGGGGGGAGGCTCCGGCTCGAGCCCGGAGGAAGGCCTTGACGCGCCTGTCTTCGAGGGAGTGGAACGCGACCACCGCGAGGCGACCGCCGGGTGCGAGCAGGGATTCGGCCGCGAACAGGGCGCGGTCCAGTTCTCCCAGCTCATCGTTGACGTGGATCCGCAGCGCCTGAAACGTGCGGGTCGCGGGATCGATACCATCGCGCGATCGCGGCACCGCGCAGCGCACGATATCGGCCAGCGCGAGGGTGCGGGTGATCGGCTCTTCCCGGCGCGCCGCGACGATGGCCCGGGCAACGCGCCGGGAATGGCGCTCCTCGCCGAACCGGTAGATGATGCCGGCGAGTTCGTCTTCGGCCAGGCTGTTCACGGCGTCGGCCGCGGTCGGCCCCTCGCCGCCCATGCGCATGTCGAGCGGCCCGTCGGCGCGGAACGAGAAGCCGCGGCCCGCGTTGTCGATTTGCGGCGACGAGACGCCGAGGTCCAGGGCGATGCCGTCGACCAGCGTGACGTTGCGGTCGCGCAGCAGCGCCGCCATCTCGCCGAACCGCCCGTGCACGAGGCGGAGCCGTCCCGGATAGGCGGCGGCGAGGTCCTCTCCACGGCGGATCGCATCGGGGTCGCGGTCGACAGCCCAGACGATGCAATCCGCCGCTTCGAGAATCGCCCGGCTGTAACCGCCGGCGCCGAACGTGCCGTCCACATAGACCCCGCCATCGCGGGGGGACAGCACCGCCAGCACCTCGGTCAGCATCACCGGGCGGTGGGCAACGTGTTCAGGTCTATTTCGGCCGGCGCTCATGAGTCGGCCTCCGGCCGGCGCAGTTTCAGGGTGCGGCCCCTGGCGCGGGCGCGGGTGGCCGCAGCGTGTTCGCCGTAGGTCTCGGGATGCCAGATCTGGAACCTGCGGCCGCGCCCGACGAAGGCCGCGCGCTCGTCGATACCGGCAAAGGCCGTATGTTCCGCGGGGATCATGATCCGCCCCTCGCCGTCGAGCGACAGCGGGCGCGCATCGGCGAGGATGACGCCACCGAGATCCTCTTCCTCGTCGGAAAACAACTCGAACGCTTCCAGGCTGTCGGCGAGCCGGTCCATGAATTCCTGGTCGCAGGCCTCGAGCGCCGGCAGGCTGGGAGACCGGTAGACATAGACGACACGTGCGTCGCCATCCGGCAATTGCGAACGAAAGATCGACGGCAGGGACACCCGTCCCTTGCGGTCGACCTTGTTCTCGTATGTGCCGGTGAACAGCGCCATCTCTCTGGCCACGCGTCATCCGCATTGTTGGTCCGGTCTGCGTCGCGTCCCCGTTGCGGCATCCGGTGAATCGAGACGGCCGGTTTTTCGGCCCTCGTGGCACAACATGCCAAACATGGGACATAATGGGATATCATGGGAAATTACCGTACGTCAATGGGATTTCATAGTAATTCGGTGGTAATTCCGGGTCGTATTTGTTCTCTCCAAAGAACTTCTTTTGGTGTCTTTGCAGAATCTCCACACAAGAAGTTGGGACCGCAGGCACGTTATTAACTGTTTATAAATAATATGTTCCTTTTGTGTTCTTTTTATGTTCTTTGAAAAAAATCCAGCAATTCATGGGAACGACAGGGAAAATCGAGGCCGGGCCATCGGGAACGGGTCGGTCCTCGACGTGAAGGGGCCGGCTAGCGCCACGGGCTGCGCATCGAAGATACGCAGCCCGCTCCCGTAGCCAGCCCGCTAGAGCAGCATTCGTACAAATGAAATCGCTTCCGGCATTTTCATTTGTACGAATAAAGCTGCTCGCCCATTGAAATAGCGGGCAATTTCATCCGATCGATCTGAACCGCACCGGTTCAGTTCGATCGGATATTGCCCTGGCCGGCGTCGAGTGTGGGAGAGGGTGCGCTCAGACGGCCTGTAAGCCGGGTTCTGTCCACGCCCGCCGCCGAAGCGAGGGGCGATGGATGGCCATTCGTCTGGGACGCCCGTTGCCGGACGCCTCGCGCGACCTACCCGGGCGGCGGCGCGGAAACCCGCCTGCCGGC
>CAJICD010000474.1_pt1 | contig 11209 bp, 14 predicted proteins | sample 9199521 | NCBI WGS metagenome assembly CAJICD01 (sample SAMEA7708321, study PRJEB35096) | sediment metagenome | biome: marine neritic benthic zone biome [ENVO:01000025]; feature: sediment [ENVO:00002007]; material: shallow marine sediment [ENVO:03000034] sea grass bed [ENVO_01000059] ...
CGCGGCTCATCAAGTTGTATATCGGACTGCGGCTGCTGCTCGAGGCCGCCGCCGGCGCCGGCGGGCACGTCGCCCCGGCGACCCTGTTATATCTGTACTGGGAGCCGCTCAACGCGGCCCGCTTCGAGGAATGCGACGAGCACCACGCCGAGATCCGGCGGTTTGCCGAGTCGGTCGAGGGTGCCGACGTCGCCTTCGCAGCGATGAGCTATTTCGACCTGTGGGCACAATGGGCCCGCGGCGCCCCGCCGTCCTGGCTGGCGATGCACCTGACCCGCCTGCACCAGCGCTATTCGTTCCGGATCTGAGAGGCGCGAAGATCGGCTTCCGGGTCTCCTACCCGAGCGTTCCCCTTGCCGGGTAGTTGCGCCGGATCGTGAATTCGAGGCACTCCATCAGCATGTCGTAGTCGGGGCGCAGGAACGGCGCGGTGGTGATGAACGACAGATACAGCGCGCCGTCCGGCCGGACGATGAACAGGCCGGGCTCGCAGAACGGGTAGGGCTCCTTCTCGGCGATGCTCTCTGAGATCACCAGGCCCCAGCCGCGCGCCTCCTCAAGCGAGACACCATAGCCGACGTCGAGGTTCTCCAGGCCCCATTCCGCAACCGACTGCCGGGCGCGCTCTTCGGTATCCGTGCTGAGCGCGAAGAACGTCGCGCCGTGCTGCGCCAGTTCGTCGAGGCGGCTGTCGATCTCCCGGAGCCGCCGGGCGCAGCGCGGGCAGTGCAGGCCGCGGTAGAACTCGATCACGGCAAACCGCTCGCCGGCCCGCTCCTCAAGGGTCCAGCGCCCTCCGCCGACCAGCGGCACGTCGAGCGCCGGGACCTTCGTCCCCGGTATGATCGTCGTCATGGCGCTCAACCCCCAATGCGCGGTGCGGCGGAGCCGACGTTGGCGCGCCTCTCCCGCCACGGCCTGCCAGACCGGCGCGGCCGGCCGCGCTGTTGCGGCCGGCCATGCCAACCCGCCGCGATCACACGTCAGTTCGCGCTGGCGATCTTGCCGGCCGGCACGACATCGACGGTGATCTGGTCCGTGCCCGAATTTCCCGCGCTGTCGGTGACGAGCGCAGTGACCACATAGCTGCCGGCCGGGACTTTGCGGATGTTGACCCGGCAGGTCGCAGTGTAGGTGGTCTGGCCGCTCAGTGCCCGGCTGCAGATCACCGGCTTGTTGGCGTTGATCTCGGTGCTGATCTCGACATAGGCGAGCGACTGGTCGTCGCTCGCTTCTATGGTGATCTCAAGCTTACCCGAGACGGCGGCACCGTCCGCGGGCGACAGAATGCTGATCGTCGGTGCGATCGTGTCAACCGGGTCTGGCGCGTTGTTCGGCGCCGTTGCACGGGCGATATTCGAATAGCCCGAAATCCCGCCGACACCGACAGCCTTGACCCGGTAGTCATAGGTGGCGCCCGGTTCCACGCTCAGATCCTGGAACTGCGGGTTGGGCCAGTTCGACGCGATCACCTGCCAATTGCCGCTGCCGACCAGGCTGCGCTCAACCGTGAAACCCGTCTCCAGGTCGCTGGAATCGGTCCAGCTCAGGATAATTGCGATCCAGGGTTCCGCGGCCGTTGACTCATGGGCAACGGCCACAAGGTCGGTCGGCGCCGGTGGCGGCGGCAACGGGTCGGCCGGCGACAGCAGGATGGCGCCGCCGGTGCCGCTGCCGGCGACCTGGCCGAGATCATTGATGGCATCGGCCCGGGCAATGAAGCGATCCTGGAAACCAGCCGCCAGAAGATCCTGGAGCAGGAACGCCTGGTCCAGGGCATCGATATACAGCAAGGCCCGGAAGGCAAAATCGACACCGGTGGTGCCGACCACATCGCCAGACTGATTGATGTCGGTGGCGCTGTCCTGCCAGGAGTTGGCGGTGATAATCTGCCAGCCGCCCGTACCTGTATGGCGAACGGCGGCGGATATGCGCCTGCCCGCGCCGTCAGACATGCTGGTGACTGCCCGTCCGGCCGTCCAGCCAAGATTGTTGATCGCGACAAGGGACGGCAGGCTGGTGCCCTCGGGGGCGCCAAGATCGGTGAAGCTGCCGTTCAGATCGCCGACGAATCCGCCGCCGGTGACCTCGCCGAAATCATTCACATCAGCCGGCCTGACGGGGAAATCGAACGGGGCGAGGAGATCGCCCAGCGCGTCGTATTTCATCGCCGGCGAGCCCGAGACATCGAAATCCGTCGAGTAGCCAACCACGATCCACTGATTGTTCACCGCCGTGGCCACGCTATTGGCGAATCCATCGAGGGCACCGATCTCGCGGGCGTCGGTGATGGTACCTGCGGCTGTGGAGTAGATCCACAGCACCGCTGCCTGCCGCCGGTCCGGCGTGCCGGGATAGGCGGTGCCGACCGCCAGGATATTGCCGGCGGGGTCCCGGTCCGTCAGATCGACGGCCGACGCCGAGAGCCCGAGCGGGGGCAACAGCACGGGGCCGTGCTCCGCGGTATACAGGAACGGCGTCAGAACACCGTCGAGGACCGCCACGCCAGCGGTATCTCCCGACTCGTTGACCTCAAGGGCAACGCTGTAGGTGACGCCCGGATTGGCGGCGATCAACTGACTGCCGATCTCCGTCACGCTGTAGGACGGAACCGTCTCCAGGGCCGGGGCGGAATGTGAAATAATTACAGCAAGAAGGACGCCGAGCGCCGGTATCGCGCTCATTCTCAGTTTCTTCATTCTTTCTTCTCCCAGTAAATTTCCTTAGCCAATTTCCTCCCCACCGCAAAGCGGCGAAATTTCCGTTCTTCTAGGCCAAGGGGTCGTCCTGAGATGTTAATCCGAAAGAATGGACTCGTGCTTCTGATCGCGCAAGGGGTTAACCATAAATTGTACTACTAATTGAGATAGATCAATTCTCCGGGGGCCGGGAAAGATCAGAGGGGGCGTCAGCGCCGCGATTCAAAGAAGGCCTGCAACAGGGCCGCCGCCTCGTTTTCGCCGATGCCGCCATAGACCTCCGGCCGGTGATGGCATGTCGGCTGGGCGAAGAATCGGGGCCCGTGTTCGACACCGCCGGCCTTCGGATCCGTCGCCCCGAAATAGAGCCGACGGATGCGGGCGAAGGAAACCGCCGCGGCGCACATCGCGCAGGGCTCAAGCGTCACGTAGAGATCGCAGTCCGGCAGCCGGGGCTCGGCGCGCCCGGCCGCCGCGGCCCGGATGACCAGCATTTCCGCATGCGCCGTCGGGTCGGAGGTTTCCTCGGTGCGGTTGCCGGCCCGGGCCAGAACCTTCCCCGACCCGCCGTCGACCAGCACGGCGCCGACCGGAACCTCGCCCCGGTCGGCCGCCGCCCGCGCCTCTTCCAGCGCGATGTCCATGAACCCGGTGCGTTTCATCGCCGAACCGTGCCTGCCGCGCCGCGACGCGTCAAGCGGCCCGGGCCCGGCCCTGGAGGATGGCGATCAGGTGCAGGATCGCGAACAGCGGCACCAGGAAGCCCGGGATCATGCTCAACGGCCAGGCGCTCATGGACGCGGCGGTGACCCCCTGCACAAGGCCCGGCACGGCGCCCGAGGCCAGCGTTCCGGTCGCTACGGCGACGACGAAATCGAGGAGGCCGAGGAGGTTCCATGCCAGGAACCTGCGGCCGGCCGCGAAATCGGGCCGCCGCCACAGCGCCAGCGCTACCAACGGCGCGGTGAGTCCGACAGCGACATCGCCGAGCCCGGCCGGCCACGCGAACAGCCCCGGCAGTATCCCGAAGGCGAGCAAGACCAGGAACACGCCGCCAATGACCCGCCAGGCCTGCAACATCACCACGAGCCGCAGGTCAAGGCCGAGGACCCAGGCGCGAAAGGCCGGGGATATCCGGTACCACAGCACGAATACGAGGACCGGCACTCCTGCCGCCGTCAGCACGCGCAGCGGCGGCGCGCCTTGCGGCGCCTCGAGCGCACCGCCCAGCGACATCGCGAATACCGCGGCCAGCCAAAATGCCGCAGCGCCGAGAACAAGCCCCGCGGGCGACCGTGTGCCGGCCGCGTCGGGAATTCCGTGATCAGTCATCGTCCTTCTCCTTAGCTTCGTTTCGGTCCCCTGCGGTCGGACCAGTCCGTCCGCATAATGTTTATATGTGTATATACACTCTTTAAGTCAAATAAAAAGATCCTAGCCGCGGATCGACCGGCGCACGGTCTGTAACTGGCGCAGGAACGTGGCCCATTCCTCGTCCCCGAGCCGGTCGATCATCCGGGTCTGGGCCCGGCGCCACATGGGCATCGCGCGCGACAGCGCGTGTTCTCCCTCCGCGGTCACCAGTACCCTGCGGACCCGCCTGTCATCGCCGGACTCGATGCGGATCAGGCCGGCCTCGGCAAGCGGCCTGAGGTTGCGGGTCAGCGTGGTGCGATCCATCGCCATGTCGTCGGCAAGCCGGCTGATCGGCGTTCCGCCGGCCGCCGCCGCCATGGTCAGCAGCGAAAACTGGGTGCTCTTCAGCCCGCTGTCCTTCAGCGCCTCGTCGTAGAACTGGGTGACCGCGCGCGCCGCCTTGCGCAGGTTGAAGCTCGTGCACATCGCGGTTGCCGAAAGATCGCTCTTATCCACCCTGAGACGCCCTCTGCCCTGACCATGGTTCACCGGACCTGTACATGTGCCTATCGCTACCGCCTGTCAAGCGGCGGCCATTGCGCGGCCCTGCGCCGCGGCGTAGTCTGCCGGCCATGAGCGCACCGGCAATCGGCATCACCCTGGACCACGAGAGCGGCGGCGACTCCGCATGGTCGCGCTTTCCCTGGTACGCCCTGCGCGACCACTACATGGACGCGGTGGCCAAGGCCGGCGGCGTACCGCTGGCGCTGCCACACCAGCCGGCGCTGGTCGACGCCTATCTCGACCGCATCGAGGGGCTCGTCATCACCGGCGGCGATTTCGATATCGACCCGTCGCTGTACGGCTCATCCCGGCGGCACGCCAGCATCAGGACCAAGGACAGGCGAACACAGTTCGAATGGGCGCTGACCGAAAAGGCGCTGGCCCGCGACATGCCGGTGCTGGGCATCTGCGGCGGCATGCAGCTGTTGCATGTGATCCTCGGCGGCACCCTGATCCAGCACATCGCCGACGAGGTGCAGGATGCGCTGGCCCACGAGCAGCCGAACCCGCGCGACGAGGCCGGGCACCACGTCCATATCGAGTCGCAAACGCTGCTGCACCAGATCTGCGGCGTCGACAAGCTGGCGGTCAACAGCGCCCACCACCAGGCGCCGAAGGACAGCCCCGGCGGGATCCGGGTCAGCGCGCTGGCGCAGGACGGCGTGATCGAGGGCATCGAGAGCACCCGCCACCGATTCGCTCTCGGCGTCCAGTGGCACCCGGAATTCCTGCTCCAGCCCGCCGACGAGCGCATTTTCGCCGCCTTCGTCGCCGAGGCGGCGGGCATGCCGGCGACCGAATTCGCCAAGGGCTGACCCGCGTGGCCGGGACACCTGGAGAGCGGATCGCCAAGCGGCTCGCGCGGGCCGGGCTGTGCTCGCGACGCGAGGCCGAGGCGTGGATCCGGGCCGGCCGTGTCGCGGTCGATGGCAAGGTGCTCGACGGCCCCGCGGTCACCGTCACCGACGCCAGCGCGATCACCGTCGACGGCAAACCGCTACCGGCGGCCGAGCCGACCCGGTTGTGGCGCTATCACAAGCCGGCCGGGCTGGTCACCACGACCCGCGACCCGCAGGGACGGCCCACCGTGTTCGAACGCTTGCCGAAGGACCTGCCGCGGGTGGTCAGCATCGGCCGGCTCGACCTCGGTTCCGAAGGGCTGTTGCTGCTGACCAATGACGGCGAGCTGGCGCGGCGGCTGGAGCTTCCCGCCACCGGCTGGCTGCGGCGCTATCGCGTGCGGGTGCGCGGCGCGGTCGACCCGGCGCGGCTGGAGGCGCTGGAGGCCGGGATCGAGATCGACGGCATGCGCTATGGCCCGATCCGCGCCCGGCTCGACCGGCAGCTCGCCACCAATGCGTGGCTGACCGTCGCCCTCGCCGAGGGCCGGAACCGCGAGGTGCGCCGCGTCTGCGAGCATCTCGGCTGGCCGGTGCTGCGGCTGATCCGCATCTCGTACGGCCCGTTCCAGCTCGGCCAGCTCAAACCCGGCGAGGTCGAGGAAGTCAGGCAGCGCGTATTGCGGGACCAGCTCGGTGCGGGACCGAAGGAGGCAGGCGGCGGCCCGGCGAAGCACAAGGCGAAGAGGCCGCATCGCGGCAAGAAGGGGGGTGGGCCCGGACCGGCGGATTCGCCGAAGCCACCCCCTCCCCGACCCTCCCCCGCCCATGGCGGGAGAGGGAGAAAAAAGACCCTCGCCACAACGAATAGCCCCTCTCCCGCCGGCGGGGGAGGGGTTGGGGAGGGGGTGGACTCTCCCCGCAAAGGCGCGGGCGCGAAATCGAACAAGAAACCTCCGAGGCCCCATGCGAATCGTCGCCGGCAGCCATAGGGGCCGCCGGCTCGTCGCGCCGCCCGGTCGCGGCGTGCGGCCGACCGCCGACCGCACAAGAGAGGCACTGTTCAACATCCTCGAGCATGGCGGATTCGTTGCCGGCGGCGGCTCGCCGGTGCGCGGCGCGCGGGTGCTGGACGCCTTCGCCGGCACCGGCGCCATGGGGCTGGAGGCGCTGAGCCGCGGCGCGGAAAGCGCGGTGTTCATGGAGAACGGCAGGGAAGCGCTGGACGCCCTGGCACACAACATTGCGGCCTGCCGCGAAGACGACCACACCGAGATCCTGCGTATCGACGCGACCCGCCCGCCACATGCCCGCGCCGCCTGCGCCCTCGCCTTCCTCGACCCGCCCTATGACAGCGGGCTCGCGACGCCCTGCCTTTCCGCCCTGGCGGCGGGCGGCTGGCTGGCGGACGGTGCGATCTGCACCATCGAGTTGGCGGCCGGCGAAGACTTTATCCCGCCGGACGGCTTCGAAGTGCTGGAGGAACGCCGTTACGGCGCGGCGCGGGTCGTGCTGCTGCGATATCCGGGTGGCGGCACACAGGGCAGGCGCTGACTCCGGTCCGCGCCCGGCTCATCTGGGCCGGCGATCGCTCAGGGCGTGGCGTGGAGGTCTTCCTGCCGCTTGTCGAAAGCCTTGCGCTGCATCTCTTCGTCCGCCTTGCGGCGGTCTTCGCGCTCGTCCCGCTCGGTCGCTTCGCCGCGGTGACGGCGGGCCCGCGTGGTCAGCAGCATCAGGTCGAGGATCACGAACAGGGCGGTCAGCAAGTAGACCATGCCCAGTTCCATGACAAAGCCGATGATCGAGTGAAACATCGTATCTCTCCTCATCGCAGGGCGACGCCGCGTGCCGCCGCCGGTCACATCCTCCGGCCCTCCCCCGCAACGCCACTTCGCTTACGGCGCGCATATTCCGTCATCTCTGACAACTTTGCCATGCGGTAATTTAACGATCCGTAAAGACCCGGCCCGATCATGAGCCGCATTTGCGCAGCATAAGCCTAAAATGCAGGGGCCCAGGGCGATCACATGGCTGTCATGCGCAGCCGACCCAGAGATTTTATTTTACTTGATATGAAATGTGGTATAATATTCGTTAATTCTAATGTTTTCGGGAGACCACCGATGAGACGAACAATCATCGGCGGCGTCGCGGGCGTTGCAGTTGTCGTTGCCGCGCTGACCCTTGCCGCCGAAACCGACCTCGATGCCCGCAGCAAGGCCAGCCGCGTCGTGATCAAGGCCTTCGCGGGAAGTCTGCAGGCCGAACTGAAAGGCGCGATCAAGTCTTCGGGCCCGGTGGCCGCGATCGAGGTGTGCAACGAAAAGGCGCCGGAGATCGCGCGCATGCACGGCGAGGACCAGGGTTGGTCGGTCCGCCGCACCAGCATGAAATTCCGCAACCCGGACAACGCGCCCGACCCATGGGAACTCATGGTCCTGCAATCCTTCGAGAGCCGCAAGGCCGCCGGCGAAGACCCGGCGGCCATCGACCATGCGGCGTTCGTCACGCAGGACGGCAAGCGCGTGTTCCGCTACATGAAGGCGATCCCGACCGGCGAGGTCTGCCTGAACTGCCACGGCGCCGCGGAGGTGAAGCCGGCGGTGGCGGCGAAGCTGGCCGAGTTCTATCCCGACGACAAGGCGCGCGGATTCAAGGTCGGCGACATCCGCGGCGCGTTCACGATCATGCAGCCGGCCGACTGACGCCGGCAGCGGCGCGACGATAGGTCGCGCCGGCTTGGCCCCGGTCGCCGGCTGATTGGATTATACTTTCGCCGCAATATGGTCTAATATTCGATTGTTCTAATATTCTTGGGAGCACATCGATGATACGAGCGATCATGGGCGGCGTCGCGGGCGTTGCGATTTTAGTCACCGCGTTAACCGCCGGTGCCGAGACCGACCTCGATGCATACACCAAAGCCAGCCGCGAAGTGATCAAGGCCTACTCGGACAACCTGAAGGCCGAACTGACGGGCGCGATCAAGGCGTCCGGCCCGGTTTCCGCGATCATGCTGTGCAATCACAAGGCGCCGTCGATCACGCGCCTTCACGCCAGCGGCCAGGCCGTGTCGATCGGCCGCACCAGCCTGAAGTTCCGCAACCCGGACAACGCGCCCGACGCCTGGGAGCAGACGATCCTGAAATCCTTCGAGGACCGCAAGGCGGCCGGCGAAGACCCGGCGACCATCGACCATGCGGCGATCGTCATGCGGGGCGGCAAGCGCGTGATCCACTACATGAAGGCGATCCCGACCGGCGAGGTCTGCCTGAACTGCCACGGCGGCGACGAAGTGAAGCCCGAGGTGGCGGCGAAGCTGGCCGAATTCTATCCGAACGACAAGGCGCGCGGATTCAAGGTCGGCGATATCCGCGGCGCGTTCACCATCGTCCAGCCGGCGGAATAAAGACGGCTGAATCCGCCTGGCGGACACGGGCGGGCACCCGCCTGTCGTCACGGATGCCGGCGGGAACGGAACGCGAAAGACGATCAAATTCTCCTCGTCTCTTCCGGTTTCTCCTTGTGCGCCCGGATGTTGAACTGGCCACCGATGCGATACCGCGCACCGGTGTCTCCTCTTGGCAGTTCGTACCGTCCGGCATGCTGGCGGCCGTCTGCTGGCGACGCATAGGTGAAGGACACGTAAGTCCGGCGAATTACGAGAAAGCCGTCGTAATCGGGATTATTATCCGCCAGGAACGTCGCAATGTCGCACGGGCCGGGGTCCGTTGTGGTGACGGTCTTGATGATCACCTCGACCTCTCTTTTTTGCAGGTAACAGAGTTCCCGCACGTTGGTCACTGTTGCCGGAACGTCTTCGTAGTCCTGGCTTCCGAAGTAGGCCAAGCCCAGGAAGAACACGGTCCACAGGCCGATCATCAGAAGAAATGTCTTGGGCGTGGGTTTCATCGCGCAAACTCGAATGTTGCAGCTGCCGCCAACCACCGCCGTATCATCCAACTCAGATGTTACGGTGGGGTTAATCGGTCTTGCGCGGGTTTGGACCTTTCCGTTTCGGCCCTCTATGCCGCCGGGACAGCGACGCCAAGTGTTTCCGTTACAGGGCAGGCCGAACACGGCGCTTCCGTGGGGACGGGTCCCCGGGAATGCGCCGTCCCGCCCCCGCTCACCCGCGGAACAGCCGCGGATTGCGGGCGATGAACTTGCGGGTCCAGGCCTCGATGAACGAGCGCTGGCCGCGCCGCATGTACCACCAGCCGAGGGCGCTGATCGCGAACGCGCCCAGCGTATCGACGATCAGGTCCCACATCGTGTCGGTCAGGCCTGACGGGTCGCCCAACATGGGTTTTTGCATGTTGGCGCCGAACAGCCGGTCCATTGCGAACTCGAAGACCTCCCACAGCGCGCCGACGGCGACCGCGAACAGGAAGGCGAACAGGGCGACGAAGCGCGGCCGCATGTGCACATCGACGCGCGCATTCTCGTTCAGCACGTAGACCAGCAGGAAACCGACGAGACCGAGCAGAAGCCCGGAACTCGCGTGCAGGCCGATGTCCCACCACCAGATCCGTTCGTACCAGCTGCGCACCTCGCCGAGAAACAGGGCGGCGAACACGAACAGGATGGCGAGCACCTGGAACTCCGCCGGGATGCTGACCGGCAGCCGGCGCCCGAGCACCGTCGGAGCCAGGGTGACGGCCATGATCACCAGCACCAGGACGGCGGTCAGCCACTCGCCGCGCCACAGCACCAGCCCCAGCTCCACCGCCATGACCGCCTGCAGCACCGCCAGCACGGCAAGGTGGACGCGCCGGGCGCGGCCGGAGTCGCCGGCCGTGTCGGAGGACGGCCGCGCGTCGTTATCGGGTTCGGTCATGGCGCCCCCGCGATGGCCTCGACCTCGAGCAGGAATTCCGGCTTCACCAGCCGGTCGACGATCAGCAGCGTGTTGGGTGGGAAGACGTCGCCGCCGAACCAATGCGGAAACTGCTCGGCGCGCAGCTGCATGAAAGCGGGAATGTCGTCCGCATCGACGAGGTAGGTGGTGAACTTGATGACCGAACGCCAGTCGAGCCCGAGCCCGGCCAGCACGTCGTGCAGATTGCCGAACACCCGATGGAACTGCGCGTCGAAATCGCCGGCGCCGACGACGCCGCCATCCGCGCCGACCGAGAGCTGGCCGGCGAGATAGACCGTCCGTCCCCCCTCGATGCAGCCGACATGCGAGTACAGCCCCTGCGCCGGCGCGGCGCCCTCCGGGTTCTCGTACCAGACCTTGACCATCCGTGCCCTCCGTCGTTGCGATTGCGCCTGGAGGCGGATAGTACGCCGTGGAAGGGCAATTGCGCCATGGCGGCGGCAGGGCGGACCGCGGCGCCCGGGCGGGACGGTCAGGCCGCGCGCACGGCGTTCAGGAAGTTCTCGACCTGGCGCTGCATGGTTTCGGCCTCGCGGTAGAGCTCCGCCGCCGCCTCGAGCACCTCGCCGGAGGACTGGCCGGTCTCGTCGGTCGAGCGGTGCACGCCGCCGATATTGTCGGAGACCTCCCGGGTGCCGTGCGCCGCCTGACGCACGCTGCCGGCGATTTCGTGCGTTGTTTCGCCCTGTTTCTCGACCGCGCCCGCGATCGCCCCGGTGATCTCGTCCATCTCGCGGATCGTCCCCTGGGCGCCCCTGATGATGGTCGCGGTGCTGTCGGTTTCCTGCTGGATCGTTGTGATCTGCTCGGCGATCTCCTCGGTCGCCTTGCCGGTCTGGCTGGCGAGGTTCTTGACCTCCTGCGCGACG
>CAJICD010000535.1_pt1 | contig 11170 bp, 9 predicted proteins | sample 9199521 | NCBI WGS metagenome assembly CAJICD01 (sample SAMEA7708321, study PRJEB35096) | sediment metagenome | biome: marine neritic benthic zone biome [ENVO:01000025]; feature: sediment [ENVO:00002007]; material: shallow marine sediment [ENVO:03000034] sea grass bed [ENVO_01000059] ...
CTACTGGTTCGCGGTGCGCTACAACCTGCCGGTCGAAGAGGCGTTCCAGCTTCGGCGGCTCGCGAAGACCTTCAAGGAAGCGGCCTGGGCCTTCATGCTTCCGGTCATCATTCTTGGCGGCATTTTCGGCGGCTGGGTCACCGCGACCGAGGGCGCGGCGCTGGCGGTGTTCGCGGCGCTGTTCATCGGCGGCGTGATCTATCGCGAACTGGACTGGCGGCATCTGCGCGAGGCGATGATGGAAGGCGGCGTGCAGACTGCCGTGGTGATGCTGCTGGTGGCATCCTCGGCGCTGGTCGGCGTGTTCCTGACCGAGCAGCAGGTGCCGCAGCAACTGGCCGCCACCATCGGCGAGTACACGCAGAACAGATACGTCGTGCTGGCGCTGCTGAACGTGCTGTTCCTGGTGCTCGGCCTGTTCCTGCATTCGGCTGCGGCGATCATCCTGGTGGTTCCGATCGTCATTCCGCTGGTCAACGCCGTCGGTATCGACCCGGTCCATTTCGGTCTTGTCGTGACGCTGAATCTGGGCATCGGCCAGCAGACGCCGCCCGTGGCCAGCGTCCTGATCACCGCCTGCTCGGTGGCCAAGGCGAACATCTGGGAGGTCAGCAAGTACAATGTCTATTTCGTCGCCGTGCTGCTCTTGGTGCTGATGCTGGTCACCTACGTTCCGATCGTCCCGATGGGGCTGGTCTATTTCTTCTACGGTTGAGGAACTCGGAGCGATGCCGAAAGACACGATCCTGGTTGGCCGCGACGATTTCGTCGCAACGGTCACCTTGAACCGGCCGGAAAAGCTGAACGCCATGACCAAGCCCATGTGGCAGCGCCTCGGCGAGGTCATGGCGGAGCTGGAAGCCGACGACACGTTGCGCTGCGTGGTGTTGCGCGGGGCCGGCGGCAAATCCTTCTCACCCGGCAACGACATCTCGGAATTCGAGACCGACCGCTCGAACGCCGAACAGGCCAAATCCTATGGCGAGATCCTGCACCGCACGCTGACCGCGCTGAAGACCTGCCGGCATCCGACCGTGGCCCTGATCGAGGGCATCTGCGTCGGCGGCGGGCTCGAGATTGCGGCGCTGTGCGACCTGCGCATCTGTGGCGAGTCGAGCCGCTTCGGCGTGCCGATCAACCGGCTCGGACTGGTCATGGCCTATCCGGAGATCGACGGACTGCAGCGACTGGTCGGGCGCTCGACAGCGCTGGAGATTCTGTTGGAGGGCCGCGTCTTCGGCGCGGAGGAAGCAAAGGACAAGGGCCTCGTCACGCGCATCGTCCCGGACGACAAGGTCGAGGATGAGGCGATGGCGGCGGCGCAACGCATCGCCGACGGCGCGCCGCTGGTCGCGCGCTGGCACAAGAAGTTCCTCGACCGGCTTGAGGATCCGAAGCCGCTGACTCCTGAGGAACTCGACGAGGGCTACGCCTGTTACGACACCGAGGATTTCCGGATTGGCTACAATTCCTTCCTGGCCAAGATGAAGCCGGAGTTCAAGGGACGCTGAGCATGGCCGAGGGTCACGGTCCGCTCAAGGGTATGAAGGTCGTCGAGCTCGCCCACATCATGGCCGGGCCGGTGTGCGGGCTGATGCTCGCCGATATGGGCGCCGACGTCATCAAGGTCGAAAAGATGCCGGGCGGCGACGATACCCGCCGCATGGTGCCGCCGGACATCGACGGCGAATCGGCGGCCTTCATGATGATGAACCGCAACAAGCGCGGCATCGCCGTCAACCTCAAGGAGGAGAAGGGCAGGGAGGTGCTGCGCCGGCTGCTGACGGACGCCGATGTGGTGACCGAGAATTACCGCCGCGGCACCATGGAAAGGCTCGGGCTCGGCTACGACGTGCTGAAGAACATCAATCCGGGCCTGATCTACTGCGAGATCTCAGGATTCGGGCGTACAGGCCCCTATGCCGACCGCGGCGGTTTCGATCTGATAGCCCAGGGCATGAGCGGACTGATGAGCATTACCGGGGAAGGGCCGGGCCGTGCGCCCGTCAAGGTCGGGGCGCCGGTCAGCGACATCACCGCCGGCATCCTTGGCGCGATGGGCGTACTGGCGGCCTACGCCCACAAGATGAAGACCGGCGAGGGGCAGCGGGTCGATACGTCACTATTCGAGGCGGCGATCACCCATACTTACTGGCAGTCGGCCATCGCTTTCGCTACGGGTGAGCCGCCTGGAGCGATGGGCTCCGCGCATCCCCTGAACGCGCCCTATCAATCGCTGCGCACCAGCGACGGCTGGGTCAATATCGGAGCGGCGAACCAGGCCAACTGGCTGCGCCTGCTGGACGTTCTGGAAGCGCCGGAACTGGCGGAGGACGAGCGGTTCCGGGACAATCGCGGCCGCATGACGCATCTCGCCGAACTCGTCGGGGCCCTGGAAGGGCACATGAACGCCCGCACGACCGCCGAATGGCTGGCGAAATTCGAGGAAGCGGGGTTGCCCGCGGGGCCGGTGCTTGACATCGCCGAGATGCACCGGGATCCCCAGACCGTTGCACGGGAGATGGTGACCGAGGTGGAACATGCGCGCCTGGGCGCGGTGAAGACGCTCGGCCTTCCCGTCAAGTTTTCCCAGACACCCGGGGGCGTGCATATGGCAGCGCCCACCTACGGGCAGCATACCAGCGAGGTGCTGGCCGAATACGGTTACGGTAGCGACGAGATTCTGGCATTGGCGGAGTCCGGCGTGATCGTGGTGGCCGGGTAGAGTGCCGGCCATGGCGGTAGGCGGATCGGTGTGATCATTCGCCAATGTCGCGGCCCCGTCGCGTTCCATAGAGTTTCGAACCGCCGATACGCGTTTTGCGTGATATGGCGTTGCACCGGGGCGCGCCCGGACCGCCGGAGTTAACTCGATCTTAAACCTCGCTGTTCCATCTTCAGGGCCGGACGACCGGCCGCGGCGCCGCGCGGTGTGGCGGGTTCTCCGCTTTATCGAATGCCGACCGGGCGGGTCGATGACCGCGCGCGGATGATGTTCGGGCTGGAGCCGAAAGAATGAAATTTACGATCACACGGAAGCTCGTGTTCATGGGAGTGGTAGCTGTGGCCGCCCTGTTCGCGTTGGTCGCGATTTCCTGGCGCGCCAGCGTTGCCGTAGGGAAGGCGACCGGCGAAAACCAGGTCATGCTGCAACAGGCCCAGACCCTTGGCGATCTCCGCGTTTCCACCCTCGAACTCGTGCTCGCCGCGTCCGACTCGATCGTCGACGCCGACGAAGGCTATGTCTACGACGCACGCCTCGAAAGGATGGATCGGGGCATCACAGCGCTGCGTGAAAACCAGGAAATTGTCGATACGGTGGCGAGGCGCGCGAACAAACCGCAGCTGGCGGCCGAGGTCGTCGAACTGACCAACGTTGCGGACCGCGTGATCAGGGTTGAACTCGTGCAGGCGATCGAGAGCCGTTCCGGCAAGGACGCCTTCGCCCGATTCGATGATGACATTGACGAATACGGCGAAGGGCTGGTTGATCTGCTGGCCGAACTGCAGGACATGGTCGTCGCGGATCTGGAGCGTTCCGGCATCGAGTTGAATCAGGAGGTCGCAGAACTGCGACGGACCGCGCTGGTTATGGGTGCCGCATTCGCCGGCGGTCTCATATTCGTTCTGTTCATTGTCGGCGGGACCATAACGCGACCGATTTCACGTCTCACAACGGTCATGGGCGAGCTTGCTGGTGGCAATACCGACATTACGGTGTCGGGTCAGGATGGGTCCGACGAGGTGTCCGACATGGCTCGCGCCGTTCAGATATTCAAGGACAATGCCATCGAGAAGGTCCGGCTTGAGGATATTCAGGCGGCATCGCAGGAGCGCGTCAGCGAAGAGAAACGCCAGAGCGTGCGTGAAATGGCCGACCGGTTCGAGCTGCAGGTCAAGAAGGTCGTCGACGGCGTCTCCTCGGCTGCCACCGAGATGCAGGCGACGGCGCAACAGATGTCGACGACGGCCGAGGAGACCAGCCGCCGGTCAGCGAACGTGGCGACGGCCTCGGAAGAGGCTGCCGCCAACGTGCAGACGGTGGCGGCGACGGCCGAGGAGCTGTCGGCCTCGATCGCCGAGATCGGCCGCCAGGTCATGCAATCGGCCAAGATCGCGGAAAACGCAGTGGTTGAGGCCGAGTCGACCAACGAGACCGTCCTGGGACTGTCGGAGGCGGCAAGCAAGATCGGCGAGGTGGTTGTGTTGATCAACGACATTGCGGGGCAAACCAACCTGCTGGCGCTGAATGCGACGATCGAGGCGGCCCGTGCCGGCGAGGCCGGCAAGGGCTTCGCGGTGGTTGCCAACGAGGTCAAGAACCTTGCGAACCAGACGGCCAAGGCAACCGAGGAAATATCGAAACAGATCACAGCGGTGCAGGAAGAGACCAACGGGGCTGTTGGCGCTATCGAGAAAATCCGCTCGATCATCGGCGAGGTCAACGAAATTGCGACGACGATCTCTTCCGCCGTCGAAGAGCAGGGTATATCTACCCAGGAGATCGCCCGCAACGTCCAGCAGGCGGCCCGCGGCACCCAGGACGTCAACCAGAATATCGAGAGCGTGTCCAAGGCGGTCGGTGACACCGGCACCGCGGCGGGCCAGGTGCTCAGCGCGTCGCAGGGCATGGCCCGCCAGGCCGAGGGACTGCGCCGTGAGGTCGAAAGGTTCCTCGGAGAGGTCCGCAACGCCTGACGCCGGCGGCAACGAACGTCTGGCCTGACGGTGCCCGGCTTCGGCCCGGCCCCGCTTGACTTTTCCCCTGTCATCCACACCCGATAACGTGTACCGTATCCGGGGTATGCGGCTGCTGTGAGCTTGCCATTAATGGGAGGCGTCCCGCGCTAGCGGTCGTCGGACAGCAGAACAGAGGGCTTGCAGGCACGATCAGGTATTCCGCAGGATTGTCGGAAACGTGCCGACCGTAACAAATCATTTACTATATGCGGCGACACTCTCGGTGAGTGGCTGGGAGATTTCCAATCCCGTGACGAGCAGTTCGAGGCGGCGATGAACGCCTGGAAGACGAATCTTTCAGAGCTGAACGTGTTCAGCCTGCGGTTCCGCAACAGGATGGCCGAACGGCGGTTCCTGTACAGGCATATGCGCGATTCCCGGCCGGTCATCAGGCTCGGGCTCTTGGCCGGTGCACTCCTCTATGGCCTGTTTGGCGTTCTCGATGCCCTGCTGATGCCCGAGGCCATCCAGACCTTCTGGTTAGTACGGTTCGGCTTCGTTTTCCCCGTCATTTCTGGTGTCTTCGCCCTGACCTATCACCGAAACTTTGTTCGTTGCGCCCAGGCGGGTCTCTCGCTTGCGATGTTTGCCGCCGGAATGGGCATCATTGCCATGACGGTGTTCGGGGAACCGCCAGCGAGCCACTGGTACTATGCGGGGTTGATGTGCGTGGTAATCTATTGTGCCAGTGTCTTGCGCATTCATCACGTCTATTCGTTGATCGTGTCGCTGATTCTGTTCGGTTTTTATCAATTGTCAGCGATCTTCCTGAATCCCACTCCCCACGAAGTGCTTCTGAGTAACAATTTCTTTCTGGCGGTTGCGATTGCCGTGGGCGCCGTCGTCAATTACGTGCAGGAGCTTCATCTGCGTCTGAACCATCTCCAGACCCGCCTCCTGCTATATGAAAAAGCGGTTTCGGAGAGATTGCGGCGGAAAGCCGATGCAGCCAATAGGGCGAAGACCGAATTTTTGGCCAGCATGAGCCACGAACTGCGTACCCCGCTCAACGCGATCATCGGGTTTTCGGAAATCGTGAAAGAAGAGATTCTCGGACCGTTGGGAACGCGCCGCTACAAGACCTACGCGGAGGACATCTATTCCAGTGGCGCCCATCTGCTGAATATCATAGGCGACATGCTCGACCTCGCTACCGCCGAGGCCGGCAAGCTGTCGTTCGTCGAGTGCGAGGTGGATCTGTGCAAGATCGTGGATGAATCCCTGCGCATGTTCCAGGTCCCCGATATCTCGCACGGCCTGATGATTTCTGCATCTTTACCACCGGACAGTGTCCTGGTTTTAGCCGATCCCGGCCGGCTCCGCCAAGTGATCATCAATCTTGTCTCAAATGGGGTCAAGTTCACCGAACGGGGTGGTGAGATCTCCGTGGCGCTCCGGATCGATCAGACCGGCGGTTGCGTCCTGAATGTATCGGACAGCGGCATCGGCATGGCGCCCGAAGATCTTGGAAACGCGACACAGCCGTTCTATCGCGCGGGGAATCCATATACCAGCGGGCGGGGCGGAACCGGGCTTGGGCTTCCCCTTGTCCAGAAGATAGTCGAACAGCACGGTGGACAGCTGACAATCGACAGCAAACCCGGCCGGGGGACCATCGTGACAATGCGGCTGCCCCCCGAACGAACGATCCTCAGGCCTTCCCAGCCCTTGAAGCTGCCGGGTTGAAGCTGTCGGCGTTCATCCGCAAACGGGTAGAAAACGGCGCTTAAACCCGGGCAAATTACATCAGGGTTTGCGAAGATCAAGCATATACACCCGGCCGGTCGGGTCCGTTTCGAGCTTGCTTGACTTTACCGGCAAACCCTCGATCAACGCCCACATCGCCTTCTCATCACGATAATAGACGCTCCAGTCGCAGATGAACTCCATCGGCCACAGGCTGTTAAAGCTGGTCTTGCGCAAGTTGCCTATGACAAGGCGCCCACCCGGAGCCAGTCGGTCGTACAAAGAAGCGACCAAGCCGCGCGCCCGATGATCGGTCAAATAGTCGACAATTCCCATGCTGTATATCAGGTCTTGCGGCCCGATGCCGGGGAATATCCGGTTCTTTTTGGCCAAATCAACAAAGGACATGTTCCAGCACCGCACGGCAGCCTTGCCCTCGTGCCGGGTGGTTTGGGGATAAATCTCCCCGTACGCCAGTTCAAGAGCCTCATGCTCCTGGTCGATCAACGTAAAGGATATCGGCCCTGGGATCCTATCCGCTTCAAGGAATTTGGAAACTTCCTTGGCGGGCCCGCTTCCGATGCTGGTGATATGCGTGATCGAGTTTGAGTTCCGACCCTCGATCTCATCTGAAATGATCTGCTGCATCATCCGCATGCGTGTGCCGACGAATTCGCCAACCTCCAGTCCGATGCGGTGCAGAAGTTTGCCGGTGGCTGTTTCTCCTTCATTTTGCCACGCATAGAACTGGTTCATCACCTGGTAATCGCCCGGATAGCCTAATGGTTTCTCATAGCTGCGGCGCCAAATCGGTCCATCCATGAACTCGGGTGTCAGCACAAGTTCCGTAAACCGCTTGGTCGCCCGCAAGCGATCCGGTTCCGCCATCAAGGGTTCAACAAGGGCGTTGGCGTTTTCCCAATGCTGCCGCCAGGTCGGGAGTATCCGCTCTTCACAGATTGCCAGCGCTTCGTCTACCGGGCTGCGCGATGGTTGGGAACAACCGTTGCCACGTGATTCGTGACGTCCCAGAATAGCGCGGAAATGCCGCAGCAGATAGAGGACATCGGCGGCGAGTTTCCGGTAGGCCGGATCGACCAGTCCTGAATCAGGAACGAGGCCGCCGCCGATTTCAAGGTCGAGCAACAGGCGGTTGCGCTTGCTGATCACCTCTGCGATATCGAGGTAGTCCGAGGTTAGGCCGAGGCCGACTTTTACCCCGTTTTTTTGGCGTCCGATGCGGCAAACCCGTGCCTGTCCTTCGTGGAGGACCAGGTCGTCCAGCAACAGCCGGACGGAAAACTCGTCGCCGATTCGAGGAGCCCAAAGCGCCGACCCGGGCGCGATCGCGCTGAACCCGGTCATGCTCAGGTCTTCCAGCGCCAAAAGGGTATTGTCGACTTCCACCCTGGCTGTGGCCCGTGGGAACAGGTCCCGCGCCTTGAATCGTTCTGCCCGATAAAATACCCGCCGCCCGGACGCGCCGGACAGGCGTTCATACGTATGCATGTCACCCTGCCTTCAGAAAAATTACTGTTTGCTCACTCCCTGTATCCTCGCCAGTCGCCCCACAACCGGATGAGGAAGTAATCGAAATTTCCCAATCAACGGGAAATCAAATCTAACCCTTTGCTCTTCCATGAAAAATTTCTTGATGCTACCGCGCCTTAAGAAAAAGCGCAAAGCGTTTTTTTCGAATTCGCAGTAGACGCATATTTGGCCTTCACGTGACTTCGAAGTTCAGATCCATATCGATTTTAGTCTTGAGTTGATTGGCGAGTCGCTTTCCGACGTTTCCCGGCGCCGACGCGCAACGTCCAATCAACCGCATGATATTGCAATATACTCGGACGATTATAAAGGGAAAAATCTATGCGTTATACCCGGATATGGTTAATGATACCGGATGGCCGATGACTTTCGAATTTCTGCTAACCTTCTAGAATCATTTCTACTTCCTGGTACGGCCGCGTTGCAGCCGACAGTGCCCGCGGCGATTCTGGCAAGGGCGAAACACGCGGAATCCGCTGTGGGTATGGCTTGTCGCTGGATGGCCGTGGAATCGTGGTCCGGGCCCCGGCGCGTCGATTGGCCGCAGCCCGCTTGCGTCCGCCGGTCCGGGCGGCCTCATACATTTCTGCGGTGGCATTCGACTCGTGGACCGGTTCGGGCCAGCCTGTTACCGAATCGCGGTTCAATTAACGTGTGGACAAGCGTCTGCGGATGCTCTGGACAATGGACTCAACGGTATCCCTCTGTGAAAACGCGGTCGCGTAAAGGCCGTCCGGGTCCATCAGGTAGAGATGGGCCGAGTGGTCCATGGCGTAGTCGCCGGCCTCTGGCAGGGGAACTCTGGCGTAATAGGCGCGGTGTGATTTCGCCGCGGCGGCGACCTGTTCCTCGCTGCCCGTAAGGCCGATGATCCTCGGGTGGAACGCGGCCGCGTACGCGCCCACGATATCCGGCGTATCGCGGGCCGGATCCACCGTTATGAACAGCGGTTGCAGCGCGTCGCCATCCGCGCCCAGATCGTCCATGATCAATGCCACAGTACCAAGCGTGGTCGGGCAGACATCGGGGCAATGGGTATACCCGAAGAAGATCAGCAGCCATGAGCCGCGGAAATCCACATCGGTCAGCGGCCGCCCGCTCCCGTCAACAAGCGAGAACTCGCCGGTAACGATCTCGCGCGCGATCTCTTCGGCGGTCCGCGCCTGCTCAGTCTCGCTGACCGGCGTCTCCCGGCTCGTGAAATAAACGGCGGCAAGCAACGCGGCGGCAGTTGCCACAGCAAACCAGAGTATCAGCCTCAACGTACGCACGGACACTCCAATTCAGACGATACAGTCTTGCCGCAGTTATGCGGGGTTCGTGTCCCCTGATCCCGGCGCATCTTGCCGCATTTCGATCGTCGAAGTAAGGCGCATTGTTGCGCACGCCAATCCCACGGCGCGGCAAAATCCCCCTTCCACATGCCATGCCGATTCCGTTGGGCACGGGCTTCAGCCTCGCGATAGGCGCCGCCCGTATCCGGGTCGGCCAGGGCCCAGCCGGTGTGGACCATATTCGCCGACAGATCGAAACCGCCGGAGGCGCAGAGGGCCGTGCGGCCGCCATCTTCCCGCGCTTCCCCTTGCGGTCGGCAGGACACCGCGGCGCCGGCGATCAAGTCCATCAAGGCCCAGCGCGCGAGGTCACCGCACGGGATTTCCTTCCCTGGCCGGTGGCAGGTCTGGCCGTCCTCCGGCGCGTCGATCCCACGCAGGTGAAAGCGCTGGCCGTCGATTGACAGCGTATCGCCGTCGATTGCCTGGGCCGCGCCACGCACTTCCTGCGGCCACGCCGGCGTTGCCATGGTTGCGACAAGAACGCCCGCCAATGTTAGGATTGTTTTCATAGCCGTCGATTTTACCATTGGGCGCGCCGTCTTGGCCGATCACGATATCGCTATCCGCGTTGAATGCTACGCCGGGCACAAGGGCGAAGAAACCCCGCGGCGCCTCATCCTCGACGGCCGCACCATCGAAGTGGCCGAGGTGGTCGATCAATGGCTCGCGCCCGACCACCGTTACTTCAAGCTGCACGACTCCGACGGCGCGACCTGGATCGTCCGTCACGATACGGCCGCGGGAACGTGGGAGCTGACGATGTACGAGCGCGCAGCACAGTCTTGATCGTTCCGTCCACCACGCCGAATTTCCCTATGCGACGATGCGAGCCTGTGCTTGGATCGAACTGCAAGAGTTGGTAGGTGGCCAGACGCGACGGGCAGGCGCCGAGCCGCTGTCAGAACGTCAAACGGAGGCAAACATGCAACGGATGATCCGTCATGCGGCGGCGCTGATCGCAGGCGCTGCCATTCTGTTGCCGGCGGCGCAGCTGTCGGCGCAGTCCGAACCGAAACGGGCGATCACCAAGATCGCGGGCGATCTCTACCGGTTCCAGAGCAACTTCCATTTCTCGGTGTTCCTGGTTACGCCGGAGGGCGTCATCGTGACCGACCCGATCAACGCCGACGCCGCAAAATGGCTGAAGGCGGAGATCAAGAGCCGTTTCGACAAGCCGATCCGGTATCTGGTCTACAGCCACGATCATGCCGACCATATTTCCGGTGGCGAGGTGTTCGCCGACACCGCGACGGTGGTGGCGCATGAGAAGGCGCGGCGTGCGATCCTTGCCGAGAACCGGCCGACGGCGGCGCCGGAGGTCACCTTCAGCGACCGGATGACGCTATCGCTTGGCGGTAAGTCCGTCGAACTGATCTATCCGGGCCGCTCGCATTCGGACAACCTCATCGTCATGCGGTTCCCGGACGAGCGAGTCCTGTTCGTGGTCGATATGGTCACCGTGAAGCGGTTGCCGTACAAGAATCTCAGCGACTCCTACTTTCCCGACTGGATCGATGCGGCACGGCGGGTCGAGGCGATCGACTTCGACATACTGGCGCCGGGACATGGGCCGCTCGGCACACGGGCCGACGTCACCGCCACGCGCGCCTATCTGGAAGACCTGGAGGCGGCGGTGCTTGCGGCGGCGCGGTCGGGCCAGACGCTGGACCAGATGAAGCAGAGCATCAAGCTGGACGCCTACAAGGACTGGGGACAATACGAGGCCTGGCTGCCACTCAATATCGAGGGCATTTACAACCATATCCGGCTGCATCGCCGCGGCGGCTGACGCCGCCTGGCAGGTACGGGACCCGGCCGCTGCGCCGGGCCCGTCCCTACCAATAAAGCGGATAGCA
>CAJICD010000319.1_pt1 | contig 11057 bp, 11 predicted proteins | sample 9199521 | NCBI WGS metagenome assembly CAJICD01 (sample SAMEA7708321, study PRJEB35096) | sediment metagenome | biome: marine neritic benthic zone biome [ENVO:01000025]; feature: sediment [ENVO:00002007]; material: shallow marine sediment [ENVO:03000034] sea grass bed [ENVO_01000059] ...
CAGCGAATTCGACCTGCGGTTCCTGAACGCGCGCTACAGCTATTCGTTCTACCAGGACGACCGCGTCGATCTTGCGGCATCCCTCGGCCTGCACATCACCGACGTCGGCCTTGCGGTCGAGGAGGTCACCCGCGGCACGCGCGGCGATGCGCTCACGGCGCCGCTGCCGCTGATCGGGGCGCGGCTTGACGTTGCGATCACGCCGAACTGGTACATGCGCTCCCACGCCCAGGCGCTGTGGGTCAAGTTCGGCGATATCGAGGGTCGAATCGCCGATCTGCTGCTCGCCGCCGAATACCGCGGGTGGGACCGGTTCGCAGTCGGCGCCGGTGTCAACTCTTTGCGCCTCTTCGTCGAATCCCGCGACTGGGGCGGCTTCAACGGACGCATCGAATCCAATTTCGTGGGGCTTATGCTATACGGCAAGGTGCTGTTCTGATGCGCGGCCGCGGCACGTGTCACGGCGTCCGTGCGGCGCGCGCGCGCCGGCCCGTTGGCCCGAAGTCCTATTGGCGCGCCGGATACGGCCGCTATAATGGCGCGAAATGATGACGCCAACGGACTCCGGGCAGCTGCATTACCCGCTACGAGGTAAGATCCACGCCGGGGACGGGGAAGAGACAACCGAACGGGAGGCACGGATGCGATATCCAGTCGGTTTAATGACGGCCGCCATGCTCGGCGCGGCTGCATCGCAGGCGCTCGCGCAACAGGACCCTGACGCATGGGATCCGTGGGAGAAATGGAGCATCAGCGGGGGCGCGTTCCTTGCCGACCTCGATAACACGGTCCGGTTGGGCGCGCCCGGCATCGGGCTCGAATTCGATCTGGAGGAGGCTCTCGGCCTGAAGAGTTCGCAAACGGTGTTCCGCGTCGACGGCGCCTACCGCCTCGGCGCCAACAACCGCCACCGTCTCGACTTCACCTGGTTCGACCTGTCGCGCGATTCGACCAAGACGCTGCTGTCGGACATCACTTTGCCCGACGGCACGGTCCTTCCCATCGGCGCCACCGTCAACAGCGACTATACCCTCGCCTTCTACAATCTCCGCTATTCCTATTCGTTCATCAAGGACGAGCGTATCGATCTTGCCGGCTCGCTGGGGCTGCATATCACCGACATCGGGTTGTTCATCAACGAAGTCGGCGGACCCGGCGCGGGCGGTGAGGGCGTGACCGCGCCGCTCCCGGTGGTCGGCGGGCGCCTGGACGTGGCGCTGACGCCGAAATGGTATGTGCGCTCGTCGATGGAGTTGCTCTACCTCGAGTTCGACACCTTCTCCGGTAGCCTGGTCGACATCCTGGTGGCCGGAGAATATCGTGGCTGGGAACATTTCTCGCTCGGCCTCGGCATGAATGCCGTACGTGCCGAGATCGAAAACGACAATTCGCTGGGGCTCGATTTCAAGGGGAGCTTCGCCACGGATTTCGTTGGCCTGATGCTTTATGGCAAGGCGATGTTCTAACGGGTTATCCGTTGAACCCGCTCCGGCCCGCGTCGGCTCGCCGATCCAGCCACAGTCCGGTCGGCGGCAGGATGATCCACGGCACGATGTAGTAAACCGACAGATACCAGAATACCGACAGGAATCCGGCGCCGTAGCCAAGGTAGACGCCGCAATACAGAACATCGTAGAGCAGCAGCGGGACGGTGATGTAGAACGCCAGCCAGCCCGCGACCGCCAGCCTGCGACCGCGACGGACCGTCTTGAGCACGCGAAAAACGACGTACCAGAGCGGGAAGAGAATCGCCAGATCGAACAGCGCCATGAACCGGTCGGAATACTGCCGGTAGTAGTCGGGCAGGCCGATGACCCAGAAGACCGCCCAGGCCAGGGTCACGATCCCGAGTATCTTGAGATGCCATCGGACACTCATCGGCCGGTGACAGGCCCGGCGCGGTCGACCATCCCCTCCACGCCGTCCAGCGCGCCGGGAGTCAGCTCCAGCGCCAGGAACCGCTCACGCTCGACCGGGCCGGGCAACTGCAGTCGCTCTGCCGCCGCCCGCATGAAACCGAGCGGCTCGTAGTACGTCGCGTCCCCGACCAGCAGGATTGCGGGCCAGCCCCGGGCCCGCGCCCGCGTTATGCCGTGCCGCATCAGCGCCCTGCCGTGGCCCTTGCCGGCGAGATCCGGGCGCACAGCGATCGGCCCCAAGAGGAGCGCCGGCTTTCCACCCGGCAGCGTGACCGGCCAGAAGCGCAGGGTGGCGGCCAGACCGTCACCGTTCTCAATGACGAATGCGAGGCCCGGCGCCGGTTCGATGCCGTCGCGCAGCCGGTAGACGGTCTTCTCGTGCCGGCCGGGGCCGAAGGTGAGGTCGAGCAGCCGCTCGATGGCGGCCGCGTGGGCGTCTGTCTGTTCGATGATGTGCATTGCGGTGGTCCTGCGGCGAAGTCCGTGTCGTGCGCCGCCGCAGGGCCGGGGGATTTAGCAGTCCCGCGAATACGGCCCGGACGGCGGCGTGGCAAGGGGCCGGCGCGCCAAGGCGCGGCCGCTTCCTCGTCGTCGCAGGCGTCGTGTCCGGGTCACTTCGTGTCTCCGAATGCGGTTGAACGGGTGCGCTATATCACGGGGTGCGCGGGCGCGTCCAGAGGACAGATGTCAGGGATCAGGGATCAAGATTCCTACTTCTGATACCTGATTCCTGACTCAGTGGATCTGATGCGCCTCGTGCGGGCTGTCGAGCGAGAAGGCGGGGACGGCGACGTCGAACATGTCGCCCTCGGGGCCTTCCATCTCGTAGGTGCCGACCATCACGCCCGACGGCGTCGAGAGCGGCGTGCCGCTGGTGTATTCGAAGGCCTCGCCGGGCGCCAGAACCGGCTGCTCGCCGACCACGCCGGGGCCCCGCACCTCCTGCACGCGGCCCAGCGCATCGGTGATCGTCCAGTGCCGGTTGACGAGCTGCACCCGGCGCTTGCCGAGATTCTCGATGCGGATATGGTAGGCCCAGACGAAGTGGTTGTCGTCAGGCTCGGACTGCTCGTCGAGATAGACCGGGCGGACCGTGACCTTGATGTTGTCCGTGGTTGCTTCGTACATCGCGTGACCCTCTTGCTGTCCTGCCCCGGCCGGTGCCGGCAGCAACATGGTATGCCGCCGCGCCGAAATGTCCAGCCGCAACCGGGCGAAATTGCCGTCTGGCCGGATCGCCGCCCGCCACCGTGCGATCAGGCGATGCGGCCGCCCCGTCACGCGGCCAGGACCGATACGGTAACGCCCAATTCCGGCGCAAATGGGGCGCGAATGGGGCGGCGGCGCCGGCCTGGTCGGTTCCTCTGGCCGGCGCCGCGCCCCCGCCCGGGTCACTCGAATGCGGCGCCCGGGCGGCTGCCAACCTTACGCAGGATAAGCGCCAGCGGGCAGAAGCGGGTGAAGGCCGCCTGCAGCAGGTTGGCGCCGACGAAGGCGGTGACGATAAGCCAGTACGTCGAATGCACCTGGGAGAGCGCGAGGCTGGCGAGAATCACGGTGCCGGCGAATGCCATTACGATGCGGTCGATGGTCATGATCGGTGCGTCCCTGGTTCGGCTGCGGCCCGGCCGTTCCGGCACCGTCCGGCTATTATATAAGATAAAACTAATGTATACGCAATGCCGAAAGTACCCGGCCCCGCGGGACCGGCACCGGCCGCGGCAAGGCAGAGATCTCGAGCGACCTGCCTCAGGCGCCTATTCGAAGGCCGCGCCGGAACGGGTGCCCAGCTTCTTCAGGATCGCCGCAAACGGGCAGAATCCGGTGAATGCGCCCTGCAACATGTTCAGCGCGATCAGGCCGGCGGCCAGCTGCCACCAGGGCGAATGGAAATACGAGAGAAACAGGCTCAAGAGAATCACGCTTCCGGCAAAGGCCAGGACGATGCGGTCGATGCTCATCGACTCCTCCCGATGTTCGGAGTGGTCTTGCATACCATAATATAAGTATTTTCTAATGTAATTGCAATGCCAGAAATCGGATCGCGGGTATCGGGCATCAGGGGTCGGCGGCAGTCCCCTCTTCCGAAACTTTATCCCTGTCGTCGGACAGCTGAATCACCGGGCCGCGGGCCGCCGCCGCGTCGTCGGGGTCGTGGGTGACCAACAGCACCGGCAGGCCGCGCTCGGTGGCGTGGCCGAACACGAAGCAGCGGATGCGGTCGCGCAGCGCGGCGTCGAGCCGCGAGAACGGCTCGTCCAGCAGCAGCGCCTTGGGCGCCGCCAGCAGCGTGCGCATCAGTGCGATCCGGGCCCGCTGGCCGCCCGACAGGGTGGCGGGATCGCGGTCGGCAAAGCCCGGCAGCTCCGCCTCCTCCAGCGCCGCGGCGATGCGCTCTTGCCGCTCCGCGCGGGCGACCGAAGGGGGAATGCCGAACGCCAGGTTTTCCCCCACGGACAGGTGCGGGAATAGCAGGTCGTCCTGGAACAGGATACCGACGCGGCGCGCCTCGGGCGGCAGGCGGGTAATGTCCTGACCGTCCAGCGTCGCTCGTCCGGCAATGCCGAAGGCCGGGTCGACGGAACCGCACAGCCAGGCCAGCAGCGTCGACTTGCCGGAGCCGCTCGGCCCCATCACGGTCACGATCCCGCCCGGCGGCACCGTCAGGTCGAGGCCGGCGATCAGATCCGTGCCGTCCAGCGCCACGGTGACGCCGCCGAGCACCAGGCTGCCGTCGCCGCTCATACGGTGAATTCCTTCATGCCGCGGCGCCCGCGATAGAGCCATGCCGGCACCGCAATGGCCAGCGTGAAGCCGATCCAGGGCAGCAGCGCCTGCAGGAAGGCGTAGACGCCGATCGCCCGGCGGTCGCCGCCGGCAGCGAGGCTCACCGCCTCCGTCGTCAGCGTCGCGAAGCGCCCGCCGCCCGCGAACACGGTGGGCAGGTACTCGCCGACGCTGACAGCGAAACCGACGGAAAGCGCAAACAGCACCGGGCGCAGCAGCATCGGCAATTTGATGCGCCAGAACACCCGCCCGGGCGAGGCGCCGAGGCACAGGCCTGTGCGCGCATAGCGCTCGTCGAGCCGGCGCCACGGGCCGGCCAGCGCCAGGAATACGTAGGGCAGGACGAACAGCAGATGGCCCCAGACCAGCGCCGCCCAGCGCCCGTCCAGCCCGGCCGCGACCAGCAGCACCTGGACCCCGAACAGGAAGCCGATCTGCGGCGCCAGCAGCGGTGCGTAGATCAGCCACAGCACACGCGAGCCGGGCGTGACTCGGTATCGCTGCTCGTTCTCGAGGCAGCCCAGGACCAGGGCGATGGCGATCAGCGCCGCCGCCAGCGCAACCGACACCGTGGTCCAGCCCGGCCACGCCAGCGCATCGGCCTGGCGCGCCCAGTTGCCGGGGCTCCACACCGACGGCAGCACGTCCGGCCAGCGCCAGCGCCGCGCCACCGACCAGATCGCCATGCTAAGAATGCCGAGCAGCCCGACGCCGAACACCAGCCCCATCGCGCCGGTGGCGACGATCCGCCCGCCGTGTTCGCCGTGGCCGCGCCCGCCGGCCGCGATCCAGCGCCGCCCGAGCCCGCCGGCGATCCGCTCGGCGCCGTGGAACAGGCCGATCGCGCCGAGCACCAGCACGAACTGCAGCCCGGCCCCGGCGGCGGCGACGAACTGGCGCGAGAGATCGGGATCGCTGAACCAGCGCAGCACACGCGGGGCCAGCGGCGGCGGCGCGCCCGGCGCCAGCACCAGCGCCATGTCGACCACCGAGAGCGAATAGGCCAGCACCGCATAGACCGGCAGGCGAATCTGCGGCCAGACCAGCGGCAACACCGTCTTGAACCACGCGGTCGCCGGCCCGTAGCCAAGCGAGCGGGCGACCGCGAGGGTGCGGTCGGCCGGCACCTGGCCGAGCGCCGCCAGCGCCATCAGCAACAGGAACGGCACCTCCTTGAGCACCAGGCCGCAGACCAGCGCAATGCCCCACGGATCCGGCGCGCTGGCGATGTCCGGCGGCCGGTCCCAGCCGGTCAGCCAGGGAGAGAGGGCGCGCGCCGTCCAGCCGCTCGGCGAAGCGAGAAAGGCGAAACCGATCGCCACCGCAACGTGCGGCACCGCCAGCAGCGGCGCCAGCAGCCGGCGCACCACCGCGACCGGCCGCGTGCCGTGGCAGGCGGCAAGGAACGCCAGCACCAGGGCCAGCGAGACGATCACGGCGGCGAACCCGGTGGTGAGCGTCAGCCGCAGCGAGGCGGCGAGGCCCGGCTCGGCGAGCAGGCGGCGCCACGGCGCAAGGGTGAACTCGGTGCCGCCGAGCGCCGGCAGGATCCCGAAGGCGGGCAGCCAGGTGCCGACCAGCCCGGCGGCCACAGGCCCCAGGAACAACAGCAGCGTCAGCGCGGGCACCCAGCGCAGCATGCTATGTCATTACGCCTTCGCGCATTGTTGTCTTCCCAACGCACGCCTCATCCTGAGCCTGTCGAAGGATGCACCGGCGCGCAGCGGCCACGGACCAAAGCGCGCCCCATCGACCGCCTGCGTGTAGGTGCACCCTACTCCTGCCAAGGCTGCCGAGTGACCTCACCCTTCGACAGGCTCAGGATGAGGAAAATACATTTGGTTCGAGCGGCATTGCGCAGCGGTCACGAGCCGTAGCGCGACAGCCAGGTCTCCTCGATCCGGGTCATCCAGCTCGGATGCGGTTCCGGCAGCGTCAGACCGAGCGCATCCGGCGGCAGGGTGGCGGCGCCCCGCGGCAGATCGGCGAACAGCTTGCGGCCGGCGGCGTCGAGCCGGTCCATCGCCAGCACGGTGTTATCGCCCCAGACCTCCGGGTTCTCCTTGCGGGCCTGCGCCTCGGCCGACATCAGGAAGTCGGCGACCACCATCGCGCCTTCCTTGGCCTTGGCGTTATAGGGGATGGCGACGAAATGGGTGTTGCCGATGGTGCCGCCGTCGAGCACGAAGCTGCGCGCGGTGTCGGGCAAGAGGCCGGCGGCGATCGCCGACGAGGCCTCGGCCGGATAGAACGAGATCGCCATGTCGACCTCGCCGTCGTCCAGGAGGCGGATCAGCGCCGGGCCGTTCTTCGGATAGATCTTGCCGGCGCGCCACAGATGCGGCGTCAGCGCGTCGAGATAGGCCCACATCGGCGCCGTCACGGCCGCGAAATCATCGCCGGCCGGTTGCTGCAGCGCGGCGGCGTCGGCGGCGGTCTCATAGACCACCTGCTTGAGAAAGGTCGAGCCGATGAAGTCCGGCGGCGCCGGATAGGCGATGCGCCCCGGATGGGCCTTCGCGTATTCGAGGATCGCCGCCATGCTGCGCGGCGGGACCTTGAGCACCGCACTGTCATGGATGAAGTTCAGCTTGGCCATACCCCACGGCGCCTCCAGCCCCTCGGTCGGCACCGTAAAATCGAGCCGCGTCGTCGGCTTGTTGACGACATCGACCAGCGCGAAATTCGGCAACTGCTCGGCGAACGGGCCGAACAGCAGGTTCTGGTCCTTCATCGCCTTGAAGTTCTCGCCGTTGATCCAGATGAGATCGACCGAGCCGCCCTCGTGCCGGCCGGCGGTCTTCTCGGCCAGCACCTTGCGCACCGCCTCGGCCGTGTCCGAGAGCTTCACATGCCGCAACGTGACGCCGTATTCGGCCTGCAAGCGCGCACCGACCCAGGCGATATAGGCGTTGATCCGCTCGTCGCCGCCCCAGGCATTCCAGAACACCTCCTGGCCGCGCGCCTTCGCCGTCACCTCGGCCCAGTCGATCCGTTCCTGCGCCCCGGCGCCCCAGGGCGCCACCACGGCCAGAAGCAGGGCGACGGCCAAATTCAGTTTCGTGCGCATCTGTCGAGGCCTCCCAATTGCCAGCGATTGCGTGTGCCGCCGAACCTAGCGGCATCCGCCGCGCCTGTCAGCCACGCAAAACACCGCTGACGCAACTGTGATGCCGGCCGATGCAAGAGGCCAGAGGCTGACATCGCGGCGGCGGCGCACTACCTTATGCGGTGACCGTCGAACGCCACCAGGAAGGGCCCGAACCATGCCGTCCGAAACCGCGACCAATACCCTGCAGCAGACAGCCGACCGTCCTTCCCGCGACGAGGCAGAGAAAGCCGTGCGCACGCTGATCCGGTGGATCGGCGACGACCCGGCGCGCGAGGGGCTGCTGGACACGCCCGGCCGGGTGACCCGTGCCTGGGAGGAATTCGGCGCCGGCTACGAGCAGGACCCGAAGGAGATCCTGGCCCGCACCTTTGAGGAGATCGCCGGCTACGACGAGATGGTGGTGCTGCGCGACATCGGCTTCGAGAGCCATTGCGAGCACCATATGCTGCCGATCATCGGCCGCGCGCATGTCGCCTATCTGCCGCGCAACCGCGTGGTCGGGATCAGCAAGCTCGCCCGCATCGTCGAGGCCTTCGCCCGCCGGCTGCAGATCCAGGAGAAAATGACGGCCGAGATCGCCGACACCATCCAGGAGGTGCTCGACCCCTACGGCGTCGCCGTGGTCGTCGACGCCGCGCATCACTGCATGACCACAAGGGGCGTGCGCCGCGGCGGCGTCAACATGGTGACCAGCCGCATGCTCGGCGCGTTCCGGAAGGACCCGTCGACGAGGCGCGAGTTCCTGGCGATGATCGGGCACCCGCACGTGAATTTAGGCTAAGGCGACCGGCCGGCGAAAGCCGGCGCCGAAATCGTCCAACGCCGAGACAGTCCCGGCGGCTCTGGGACGCCGTGCCGCCGGTCACGCGGCGTCGCGGCCGTCGTCCTCCACGCGTTGCACGACCCGCTTGAAATGGTCCGGGTGCAGGGCGTGCTCTATCACGTCTTCCAGATGGTCGAAATGCATCTGGTGCAGGAAGCCGTGGACGCTGGCGGGGCGAACCGCTTCCTCGTGGTCGGGATGCTGGACCAGAAGGATGCAAAGGGCGCCCACCAGGCAGGCGAAGCCACAGATGGCGAAGGCCAGCGGGAAGTTGCCCAGGTCGCCCAGCATGCCGCCCAGCAACGGTCCGGCGATGCCGCCGACCCCGTACGACAGGAAGATGAACGGGTAGTTCTGGCCGACCCGCTCGTTACCGAAAATGTCGGCGGTGAGCACCGGAAACAGGGCGAAATTGCCGCCGAAATTGAAGCCGATCAGCATGGCGCCCAGATACAACAGGTATTCGTTGCCGGCCATGGCGCTAAAGGCGAACATGAAGGCAGCCTGGGTCGTGGCCATCACCATCACCGAACGCCGCCGCCCGATCCGGTCGCTCAGCGTGCCCCAGGCAATGCGCCCGGCCCCGTTGGCCAGACTGAAGAATACGGCCATGGCGGTGCCCGCGATCGCGCTCGCCTCGACCGGCCCGTAGCCGGCCGCCTGCAGAGCCTCCATCGGGTAGAGCTTCATCAGGCCGATCGACATCAGCCCGGCGCCGGCGCTCACCGCAAAGGTGAGGAACACCAGATAGAATTGCGGCGTGCGCAGCATCTCCGGGACGGTGAAGTTCTCCCGCCCCTTGGCCGCGGCCGGGGTCGTCGCGACGAAGCCTTCCGGCTGCCAGCCCTTGGGCGGCATGGTCATCCACAGGCTGCCGACCAGGATCAGGGCGGCGAAGGCGGCGCCGTAGACGAGGAACGTGGTGGACAGGCCATAGAGATCGATCAGGTGGCCCCAGGCTCCTGCCATCTTGACCCAGCCCATGGCGCCGAAACCGAAGCCGGCCACCGCAAGGCCGGCGATGAGGCCTTTTCTGTCCGGAAACCAGCGCACGCCGACCGCGATCGGCACCACATAGGCCAGACCGATCCCGGCGCCGCCGACCAGGCCGATACCAAGGCATACGGCCCAGAACTCGGTGCCGCCGAGCAGGCCCGCCAGCGCGTAACCGGCGCCGAGCGTCAGGCCACCGGCCGCCGCAAGTTTGCGCGGGCCCAGCCTGGCAAGGGCCCGGCCCGCGAAGACCATGACCAGTGCGAAGGTGACCAGACCGACGGCGAAGACCATCTGGGTCTCCATCTTGCTCCAGCCGGCGGCCTTGAGGGCCGGTGTGAACACCGACCAGGCGTAGATGGCGCCCAGGCTGAGTTGTATGAGGATCGAACCAAAGACGACGAACCAGCGGTTCGGGACGCGATCAGTCTGCATCAATCTGCACTCCAGGTTCGGCTTCGGCTTTGGCCACCGTCCATTGACACGGGCGTGCCTTATTTCCGTTTCGGCCGCGCCCGCCGAAGATGCCGACGCAACCGGGCGCCAGGCGGTTGCGGCGAACCGACTTCGCCGCGGTCCGTGGATGTCCCGTATCTTTCCGGCCGATCATACGAAAGGTCGGGCTAAAAAAGCCTTAATCCTGACCCCGCACCGCGATGGCTCCGTTTTCGATGCCTGTCCGGCGGCGTTGAGGCAGGTCAATGCGGCCGGGTCAATAATGTGCCTTATGTCGGCCCACCCATTTCCAAGCAGCGACGGAGGTTGCCATGGATATGCCAAGCTCACGGATGACGCTGGCCGATCCCAAACAGTGCGGGCATGTGACGCTGATCGATCATGCTGCCGACAAGCAGTATGAACTGCCGGTACTGGAGGGCACGGAGGGGCCCAACGTCATCGACGTGCAGAACCTGTACCGGGATACCGGCTATTTTACCTACGACCCGGGCTATGCGTCGACGGGCAGCTGCAATTCCCAGCTCACCTTCATCGACGGCGATGAGGGTATCCTGCGCCATCGCGGCTTTGCGATCGAGGAACTGGCGGCGCAGAGCGACCACATGGAGGTGTGCTTCCTGCTGCTCTATGGCGAGCTGCCGACCGCCGAGGAGAAGGCCGCGTTCGTCCACGAGATCACCTATCACACGATGGTGCACGAGCAGCTGCACTACTTCTATCGCGGTTTCCGGCGCGACGCCCATCCGATGGCGGTGATGGTCGGCGTGGTCGGCGCGCTGAGCTCCTTCTACCATGATAGCACCGACATCCACGATGCGGAGAAGCGGCGGCTCGCGACCCACCAGCTGATCGCCAAGATGCCGACGATCGCGGCCATGGCCTACAAGTATTCGGTCGGCCAGCCGTTCGTCTATCCGCGCAACGAGTTGTCGTTTGCCGACAATTTCCTGCACATGACGTTCTC
>CAJICD010000096.1_pt1 | contig 11044 bp, 9 predicted proteins | sample 9199521 | NCBI WGS metagenome assembly CAJICD01 (sample SAMEA7708321, study PRJEB35096) | sediment metagenome | biome: marine neritic benthic zone biome [ENVO:01000025]; feature: sediment [ENVO:00002007]; material: shallow marine sediment [ENVO:03000034] sea grass bed [ENVO_01000059] ...
CGTCCCGGTCCTCCGCCATGGGGAACACGCCGATCGCGTATGCCCTGAGCAGCATGTCCGGGGTCAGTTCCGGCATCTCCATGCGCAGCTACCCCGCTTGCCGGTGCATTGCCGCCGGTTCGCTCCGGCTCTCTACCCTGTCCGCCCGCGGCCAGTCCTACGATACCGCCAGTCGCGCGGGCAGGAAAGGGAGTCGACGCCGTTCGCCGGCCGGCCGCCGACGCACACAGGCCCTACCTGTGCGCAATCCATTTCTCGAGCCAGTGTATGTCATAGTCGCCGTTCAGGAAATCAGGTTCTGAAATGAGGCTCTGATGCAGGGGTATCGTGGTCTCGACGCCGCCGACGACGAATTCCTCCAGGGCCCGGCGCAGCCGCATCATGCACTCGTTGCGGGTCGCGCCGTGCACGATCAGCTTGGCGATCAGGCTGTCGTAGTAGGGCGGCACCGCATAGCCCGAATAAATCGCCGAGTCGACGCGCACGCCGAGCCCACCCGGCGCGTGGTAGTCGGTGATGCGGCCCGGCGAGGGCAGGAACGTCTCGGGGTGCTCCGCATTGATGCGGCACTCGATGGCATGGCCGTTGATCGAAACCGCGTCCTGGCCGTAGCCCAGCGGCGCGCCGGTGGCCACGCGCAGCTGTTCGCGCACGAGGTCGATGTTGCAGACCATCTCCGAGATCGGATGCTCGACCTGCAGGCGGGTGTTCATCTCAATGAAATAGAACTCGCCGTTCTCGTAGAGGAACTCGATGGTGCCGGCGCTGCGGTAGTTGATCTTCGACAGCGCGTCGGTCACGATCTTGCCGATCTTCTCTCGCGATTCCGCGTTGAGGGCCGGCGAGGGCGCCTCCTCCAGAACCTTCTGGTGCCGCCGTTGCAGCGAGCAGTCGCGCTCGCCCAGATGCACCACGTTGCCCTGCCCGTCGCCCAGCACTTGCACCTCGATATGACGCGGCTGGCCGAGGTATTTCTCGATATAGACCGCATCGTTGCCGAACGACGCCTTCGCCTCGGTGCGGCACAACGCAAGCTTGGCGGCCATCTCGTCGGCGTTGTGGGCGACCTGCATGCCCTTGCCGCCGCCGCCGGCGGTGGCCTTGATGATCACCGGGTAGCCGATTCCGTTGGCCAGTTCGATCGCCTCGACGTCGTTCGTGACCTCGCCGTCGGAGCCGGGCACCACCGGAATCCCGAGCTCCATGGCCACGGTCCGCGCGGTGATCTTGTCGCCCATCATGCGGATATGCTCGGGCGTCGGGCCGACGAAGGTAAAGCCGTGCTCCTCGATCATCTCCGCGAACTTGGCGTTCTCCGACAGGAAGCCGATGCCCGGATGGATCGCATCCACGCCGGTGATCGTCGCCGCCGAGAGGATCGCCGTCATGTTCAGGTAGCTCTTGGCCGATGAGGCCGGGCCGATGCACACCGACTCGTCGGCCAGTCGCACATGCATCGCGTCGCTGTCCGCGGTCGAATGGACGGCGACGGTACTGATGCCCATCTCGCGGCAGGCGCGGTGCACCCGCAGCGCGATCTCGCCGCGGTTGGCGATGAGGAGCTTCTCGAACACGGGCGGGTCCGCCTACTCGATGATGATCAGCGGGTCGCCGAATTCGACCGGCTGGGAATCGGTCACCAGCACCGCCTTGACGGTGCCGGCACGCGGCGACGGAATCGGGTTCATCACCTTCATCGCCTCGATGATCATCAGCGTGTCGCCCTCGCTGACGCGGTCGCCGGCAGTGACGAACATATCCGCGTCCGGCTGCGGCGCGAGATAGACCGTGCCGACCATCGGCGAGTTCACGGTTCCCGGGTGCTCCGCCGCCGCTTCGGCCGCCGGCGCCTCCGCCGCCGGGGTCTCCGCCACGGGCGCCGCGACAACGGGAGCCGCAGCGGCCGCAACGGGCGCGGCGGCGACCATGGAAGGAACGGCGGCCGCTCCCGCCGTCTTCGACAGGCGCAGCGTGCTGTCGCCCTGTCTGAGTTCCACTTCGGTAAGGCCGGTCTCCGCCATGATCTCGGCGATTTCCCCGATCAGCTTGCTGTCGAAGTCGTTCTTTCGCGCTGGCATCGTCACCCTGCTATCGATTGAGACATCCGCACCCGGGGCACCGGGCACGCCAATCCGGCCGCCGATCGCGGCCGGGGTCCTTCCCGGCGTTCGGCGAATCGGACCGGAAAACTCCGCCCGGCCCTTATAGCATGCCATGCCGCCCGCGCAATCGCCGCGGCCATGGCTCCGGTCGCTGCGGAGTCTGTGCCGCCGGCTCCGCGGCTCGTGTCGCGCAGACGAACGCCGCCCTCCACTAGAGACGATACGCCGCGCTCCAAAGGTACGACGCCGTGCTCGGGAACATCAGCGGTGTCCCTGGACGCGCCGATCGCCCCGAATCCCCCTATTATGGGTTGATTTTTCCATAAATTGTCGCTCCCGGAGTAGCATTTCGGTTTACTGTCGACGCATACTCAGGTAGTATCAAAGTCCCTACTGCTGGACTGGTTTATGCGCTAACCGGCCGGGGGCAATCAGGCTCAAGACAGGGAATGGCATGTCGTGCCGCTGGCTTTCGTTTTCGGAGGCGCGGCCGGCGATCGACCCGTGTGGTATCGGGCGCGTGGACAGGTGCGATTGCAAGGAGCGGCGGTGCGTTTACCGCGCGTCGCCGGCGCACATGACGGAAACCGGCCGGTCTGAGAATCACAGTCAAGAGCGCGTTCGGCACTCGATCAAGCGCGCCGCCGTGGTATTCGCCGCGATCGCGCTTGTCGCAACATCAGGTTTCTTCATCGTCAACGCCTACCAGCGCGAGCAATGGCACGTGCGGTCCGAGGCGGCCCGCGCCGCCGATCTGATATCCGTGCGGGTCGCCGAGAACCCGGACGGATGGCGGCGCGATGTCCGGTGGCTCGACGATACCGTCAATGGGCTGCATGGGCCCGAGGTGGGAAGCTGGCACGAAGTCATCGACGCTTCCGGCGTCGCCATTACCAGGTTTGGCGAGGCATCCGGCACGTTCCGTGTCGTCGGCGTAGCCGATATCGTGGCCGGGGGCGAGGTCGTCGGGACGGTCCGGGTCGGGCAGGTGCCGCACCGGGCGCTCGAATTCACGGTCCTCGGCCTGACGCTCGGAGCCGTCCTGTCGGTCTGCGTCATCGTCGTCCTCTGGATCCTGCCGATGCGGGCCCTCGATGTTGCGTTCGGGAGAACCGAGACATACCGCCAGACGCTCGAGATCAGGGTTGCCGAACTCGAGTTCACGCAGAAGATGCTGCAGCAGCAGGACACCCAACTGCGCCAGACTGCGAAACGGCTGCTCAGTGCGCGTGAGAAGGAGCGCAAGGCGAACCTCGCCAAGTCCGAGTTCCTCGCCAATATGAGCCACGAACTGCGCACGCCGCTCAATTCGATCATCGGCTTTACCGAGGTCATGGAACTCGGCAGTTTCGGGAAGATCAGGAACCCCCGCTATCGCGAATATCTCGGACATATCCACGCCTCCGGCCAACACCTGCTGGAGTTGATCAACGACATGCTGGACCTGGCCAAGGTCGAGGCCGGCAAACTGGAGCTTGAAGAACACGCCGTCGACTTCGGCGATCTGGTCCGCAGTTGCCACGATCTCGTCGAGCCGGGCATGGACAGCGCCGGCCTGGTGTTCGACGCGCAGATCCCGGAGCCGCCGCCGGTTCTGATCGTTGATGAGCGGAAGCTCCGGCAGATTCTCATCAACCTGCTCTCGAACGCGACCAAATACACGACGGCGGGCGGGAAGGTCTCGGTGCGGGCCTGGCTGGATCCGGCAGGGTCGTTCTCCTTCAGCGTCTCGGACACCGGAACCGGCATGGCGCCGGAGGACATCCCGAAGGCGCTGGAGCCGTTCGGGCAGATCGACAACCCGATGCTGACCGGCGAGGAAGGAACCGGGCTGGGTCTGCCGCTGTCCAAGGCGCTGGCCGAACTGCATGGCGGGACGATCGCCCTGGAAAGCGCGCCCGGGAAGGGTACGACGGCAACGGTGACGCTGCCGGCCGAGCGCGTCCTCGACAGCCGCAAGGCATTCACGGGCGTAAGTTAGCGTAGCGTCTACGGGGAATCGCCGCGGCCCCGGCGGTTGATCGCGTAGTCGCCGGCGCGGCCGCGCAACGGCTGCAGCAGCATCCGGTCCAGGCGTAGCTCGTGCCCGTCGCGGAACTGCTCGATGCCGATGGTCATGCCCTGATGCCCGGCGGCGGGCTGGTCGCGGTAGGTGCCGAACAGCCGGTCCCACCAGGGCAGGTTGAAGCCGAAATTGCTGTTGGTCTCGCGCGGCAGGATCGAGTGGTGCACCCGGTGCATGTCCGGCGTCACCACCAGCCAGCGCAGCCAGCGGTCGAGCCCCAGCGGCAGACGTGCGTTGGCATGGTTGAACATCGCCGTGCCGTTCAGCAGGATCTCGAACACCAGGACCGCCACGGCCGGGGGACCGAGCGCGGCGATTGCGGCGAACTTGATGATCATCGACAGCAGGATCTCGACCGGATGGAAGCGCGCCCCCGTGGTCACGTCGAAATCGAGGTCCGCGTGATGCATGCGGTGCAGCCGCCACAGGGCCGGCACCGCGTGGAACATCACGTGCTGCAGGTAAATCACGAAATCCAGGATCGCCACGGCGAGCAGGAATTCGACCCAGAACGGCAGATCGACGGCCGAGAGCAGGCCCCAGCCCCGCGACGTCCCGGTGGCCGCGAACTCGACCGCAGCGACCGGCAGCGCGATCTTCAGGACCAGCGTATTGAGGACCACGATGCCGATATTGCCGGGCCAGCGCCGGAGCCGCCCGAACGAACGCGGGCGGCGCGGGGCGAGCGCTTCCCAGAGCGCCATCACAGCGAACACCCCGACGAAACACGCAAGCCGGATCGTGTCCCCGTGGCTCATCAGAAAATCGTTCATGAACGATACATAGCGACTCGACATCTTGGTTCGCAATGGCGCTCAGTCCGGCGGCACGCCTTCGGGCGCCGCCGGGGCCCGGGCGCCGGCCCGGCGCGCCTGGCGGTACATGATGGTGCCGACGCCGGTCAGCACCAGCGCCGCGCCCGTGACCGTCATCATGGTCACGACCTCACCCAGCAGCAGGACGGCGCTGACCATCGCGGTCACCGGCAGCAGCAGCAGGAACGGCATGACATGGCTCACCGGATGGCGGTTGAGCAGATGGAACCACAGCCCGTAGCCGAATGCGGTCATCACCAGGCCAAGATACAGGATCACACCCCATCCCAGCCAGCTGGCGCCGGCGATCGCCGCGGCCTGGCCGTCCTCCAGCAGCAGGGAGGCGACGAACAGTTGCGGCGCCGAGAACACCGCCAGCCAGGCGATCAGCCGGAACCCCCCGACCGCACCGTCGAGCGTCTTGACGAGGATATTGCCCACCGCCCAGACGAACGCCCCGGCCAGGACCAGGAACAGCGGCAGCAGCTCGTCCTGCATCCGCGGCTGACCGGCGATCAGGGCGACGCCTGCGAAGGCCAGCACCATGCCGCCGATGCGCCATGCGCCGATCCGGTCGCCCAGGAACAGCGCCGCCAGAAGCGTGGCGAACGGAATCTCGAGCTGGATCACGATGGCGGCGGTGGAGGCGTCGACGCCGGCAAGCCCGGTGAAGGTAAGGCTGTACTGGACGGTGCTGATCACGAAGGAGATCAGCAGGATGCGGCGCATGTGGCCGAACGGCGGCTTGACGAACCAGACCAGCGCCAGCGCCGTGACCGAAAACCGGAAGGCGGTCAGCAGGATCGGGGGAAACTCGCCGAGCGCCGCCTTGGCCAGCGTCAGCCCCAGGCCCCAGGTAACGGCGACGACCACGCCGAGGAAAATATCGAACGGCTTCATCTCGGGGAACCATAGGCTGAAGATTCAATGACGCGACACCATACGGACGCTGCTGCGCCGGGGTCCAGCCCCGTCAAAAAAAAGAAGATCCCGCCGGCCTAACCGACCGGCGAGATCGTCGAGAGGAGAGAAAACGGCTTTTTTTGTTTCGGTGGATCTCAGGCGTGGCCCACCGTTGCTGGACAATTCCAGTCTCCTGCCAGCCGGGAGAGCTCGTCCGCCTCTTCGTGCCGGCCCAGGAGACGGCAGACATCGGCGAGGCGTGGCAGAATCTGGACGGTTTTGGGGTGACGACTGCCGAAGACTTCCCGGCGGTACGCGATTGCGGTGCGATACGCCCGCTCGGCGGCGGCGAGTCGTCCTTGTCGCCGATACAGATCGGCAAGACAGACGTGAAGCCTGCTTCGTGCAACCCTCGACTGACTGGTGCGCCGCGATTCCAGGACCTGAAAGCAGAGTTTCTCGGCGTCCCGGTAACGGCCCTGGGTGCGGTACAGCTCGACAAGGCGCGTGGCGATGACCGCAAGGCTCGGGCCGTCGTAATCCGGCGACTGCGCCGCTGCCGCAATCGCGGCGCGGTAATGGAATTCGGCGCTGTCGAGATCGCCGAGGCGGCGTGCGGCGACGGCCGCACCGTGCTGATGGAGGGGATTGTCCGGGTCGATCGCGGCGCCGCGGCCGAACGCGAGGGCGGCGCCGGCGAAATCGCGCTTCCTGAGCGCCTGCCTGCCTTCCACCAACGAGTCGTTCGCCACCAAATCCTGCATGCTGCCCTTGTCCGAATTTATTGTATCCGGCTTCGAATTCGCGAATGACTCAGCTATTCTTTTTTCGAATCGCCCAAGAGAATCATTCCATTATTCGTACACCGCACTTTAATACATTTTTTATCATGAAATTCGTTAAATCGATAATGAAATCGATTATATTTTATCTAAAATACTTGATTAATTGTCGGCAAATTGACGGCGGCAACTTGCAATCGTTGTCCACACCGGCCGGCGCGATTCAGTCCGCCGGGACTTCGAGCACGTCGACCCGCGCGGTCCCGTCGGCGAGCCGGGTCATGGCCAGATACCCGGATCCGAGAAACGCCACCTGGCTGCGGGAGTATCGGGGCAGGTAGCGGCGCCAGACTTCGGTGCCGTCCGAGACCCGGATGACCCGGACCGAGTCCCTCACAGAGCCGATCGAGAGGTTTCCGGACACGCTGACCGCGACATAGCGGCCCGCCGGATCGGCCGAAACAGCGATGACCGAACGGCCCTTGGGAATCTCATACAGGCCGTCGCCGGCCGGCAATGACCAGGCCACACGGTACCGGGCATTTTCCCGATACCCGTCCCAGGCGATCCAGCCCCCGGCCAGCAATCGGAAATTCGTGCCGACGTGTTGGAACACCGCTGGCCGAATGGGGCTTTCGATGTCGCGCCCGTCGCGCCCGATAGTGTAAAGGCCCGGTAGGTCCGGAGAACCGAGAACCGGCCGGCCGTGTGGTCGAAATCGAGCAGCACCGGGCTGGACCGGTGCTCCATCTCGAGCGGCACGCGAGAGTCCGGCCCGTTCGGCAGGACCCGGACGGCGATCGAATAACCGGTCAGCCTTCCGTCATTGTCGCGGTCCGGTTCGAGCCAGGCCATGGCATTCGCCGCGGCGTCGACGACGGGCGTCCAGTTGTCGAGGCCCTCCGGGGCCTCCAGCCTCAGCGGCGCGGTGTGGCCGGCCTCGAGGTACCAGTGCTCGAACTGCCCGTCGCCGTCCGAATCCATACGGAAATACGCCGTGCCGCCGGGCGCGACGAAACCGACGCTGCCGCGCACGCCCGGGAAGAAAAGCTCGCGCCGGTGGACGCTGCAATCGGGCATCGACAGCACGCCGTAGCCGCCGTCGCCGAACTGGATCCAGACCTCGCCGGCATGCTCCAGCGCCAGTGTCACGCCGGCCGGCAGGCCTGTGGTCGAGGCGCCGGCAACCGCGCATGCCACGGGCCAGTCGCCGGTTTCGGGCGCGTCGTCGGCTTCGATCAGGAACTGTGCGGGGATGAATACCAGATAGGCCCAGATGACAGCCACCGTCGTCACCGGCAGCATTCCCGCGAGCAGCAGCCAGCGCAGGCGGGAGCCGCGCAGGATCCAGCGGAACGCCACGAACCAGGAAACCTGTAGCGCCAGCGCCAACCCTACATCCACCGCGAGCCAGAGCTGTTCCCGGTCGCCGCGGCCGTCGACGAGTTCCACCCAGAGCAATATTCCAAGGAGCGTTCCGCCGTGGACATGCAGGATCGGAACCAGATAGACGAAAAAGGAGAGCAGGAGGGCCGTTATGTTCCGACGCATCGGGACGGTCCCTCACTGCGCCAGGGTGCACGCACCGGCCAGGCAATACGCCGCGGGTTTGCGCCTGCTGACGTTGACGCTCATGCAAATCATGCCGGTCGACTCGACAACGGTTATGAGGTGATCGTAATAGGCGGTGGCATCCACTTCATGCTTTTCGTTGACCGGCTGCCATTCGCCGCACGGGGCCTGGACGGCGATGCAGATGTCGCCCGCCCGGCACAATTCCCATTCCGGGCTGAACACGGCGCGGTCCTTTTCCCCCGCCACCAGACCGGAAACGACGTAGGCCAGCGCCGCCGCGAGTGCCAGGACACCCAAGCCGCCCGCAATCCAGAAAAGACGCTTGCCAGTCATTGGGATCCGCCTATCTCTCCGTCTCATTTCCGGCCTGCCATCCGCCCGGCGAGAGCCATGCAGGAGGCGCCGTACTGCACTGCAAAAATACCGTTACAAATACGTCCGATTCGCGCGTAATCTTAACCCACTGGAAGAATAAAACACGATTTCATTAACGCATTCTTGTTGCAGGAGGACAATGCGATGTCCGACAAGATACGCCAGAAAAATGAATATGCCGGCGGCCCGGTCGGGGCCCTGGCCACGGTGCCGGCCGAATTCCTCTCGTCGGCGATCTATGAAGTCGTCCAGGGCGCCTATCATCTCGGCGAAAGCGTCGGTCGCGTAGCCGGCAAACTTCGCCGCCGCTGAGATTTGTGCCCTGAACCGTATTGAACCGGCCCTGGATCAACCTTCGGGGCCGGCGTTCCGGTGTGTGACATTCAGAGCATCGTAACCGATCTCCAGGCATTGGCGAAGGCTGCGGAAACCGCCAGCTTCGACCTTCGCCGGGCATTGCGCGTTCCGTTCCGGTCCGCTGTTCGCCGCAAATTTTCCACGCGATAGCCAATTGGTGAACGCACGGGGCCGTCCGCGAACGGGAACGTGATATGCTCCGCGGCGGGCTGGTCACGCCTGCGACAGGAGCCAAAGACCCCATGAAATCACCGCGTATTGCACCTTACGGCGCCTGGAAATCGCCGATCACCGCAGATCTGATCACCGGCGGCAGCATCGCGTTCACCCAGGTGGCGCTCGATGGCGGCGCTGTCTATTGGGGAGAGCAGCGGCCGGCGGAGGGCGGACGCACGGCGATCGTGCGGCGCGCGGCGGATGGCGCGATCGCCGACGTAATCCCCCAAGAGTTCAGCGCCCGCAGCCGGGTCCATGAATATGGCGGCGGCGCCTTTGCGGTGCGCGACGGCACGGTCTGGTTCTGCAACGACGCGGATCAACGCGTGTGGATGGTCGAGTCCGGCGGCACGCCGCGTCCGTTGACGCCCGAGGGTGCGACGCGCCACGCGGATTTCTCGGTCGATGCGATGCGCCGGCGCCTGGTGTGCGTGTGCGAGGATCACGACGGGGCAGGGGAGCCGGAAAACCTGCTGGTAGCGGTATCCTTCGACGGCGGAGTGACGCCGTTTCATCGCGGCCACGATTTCTACGCCGCGCCCCGCCTGTCGCCCGACGGCGGGCAACTCGCCTGGATCTGCTGGGACCATCCGAACATGCCCTGGGACGGCACTGAACTTTGGTTGGCCGATCTCGCGGAGGACGGCGCGCTGGTGAATGCCAGACGCATTGCCGGCGGAATCGACGAGTCGACCTTCCAGCCAGAATGGTCGCCGGACGGCACGCTGCATTTCGTCTCCGACCGGACCGGCTGGTGGGACCTTTACCGCTGGTCCGCCGACGAGGCGGAGCGGGTTTACGGGGATGAACTGGATCTTGGCCGGCCGCTCTGGCAATTCGGCATGACGACCTACGGCTTCGTGGACGAAAAAACGGTTCTCTGGATGGGGGCGCTTGAGGGTCAATGGGGCATGCGGATATTGGATACGGAAACCGGCAGCTTGCGGCCGCTCGATCTGCCTTTCGTGGATTTCGACCATCTTTGCGTCGCCGGCGGCCGCGCTGCGTTTGTCGGCACCGGCCATGCCGAACCGGCGGCGGTCGTGCTGTTTGACCCGGCCACGCTGGAACATGAAATCGCACGCCGGTCCGCCGATTTCCGGATCGAATCCGATTACATTTCCAGGGGCGAATGCATCGGCTTCCCGACTGCTGACGGTAGCAAGGCATTCGCCTTTCGCTACCTCCCGGCGAATCGTGATTTCCGTGCGCCGGACGGCGAGCTTCCGCCGTTGATCGTCAAGATCCACGGAGGGCCGACGGCGCAGGCCCGGCTCGGCCTCAACCTGAAGATCCAGTACTGGACCAGCCGCGGCTTCGCGGTGCTGGACGTAAACTACCGCGGGTCGACCGGCTTCGGAACCGCCTATCGCCGCAAGCTGGACGGCCAATGGGGTCTGGCGGATGTCGAGGATTGCATCGCCGGCGCGCGCTGGCTTGCCGAAACGGGGCGGGTCGACGGCGACCGGCTGCTGATCACCGGCGGCAGCGCGGGCGGCTACACGGTGCTGGCGGCGCTCGGGTTCCACGACGTCTTCAGAGCGGGGGCCAGCCATTACGGGGTCGGCGACCTGATGGCCCTGGCGGATGACACCCACAAGTTCGAGAGCCGCTATCTCGATCGCCTCGTCGGGCCGCTGCCGGAGGCGGAAGAGCTGTGGCGCGACCGGTCGCCGATCAACCACGTCGACGGGCTGGACTGCCCGGTGATCTTCTTCCAGGGACTCGACGACAGGGTGGTGCCGCCGAACCAGGCCGAGGCGATGGTCGACGCGTTGCGGGAGCAGGGTATCCCGGTCGCCTATGTCCCGTTCGAAGGCGAGGGGCATGGCTTCCGCAAGGCGGAAAACATCA
>CAJICD010000303.1_pt1 | contig 10973 bp, 5 predicted proteins | sample 9199521 | NCBI WGS metagenome assembly CAJICD01 (sample SAMEA7708321, study PRJEB35096) | sediment metagenome | biome: marine neritic benthic zone biome [ENVO:01000025]; feature: sediment [ENVO:00002007]; material: shallow marine sediment [ENVO:03000034] sea grass bed [ENVO_01000059] ...
GGGCAACGACTTCCAGATCACCACCCCGTTCTGGCGCGAGCTCGACCGGCTGTGCGAAGAATTCGACGAGGCCGGCCGGTTCGTGGCGCTGCCCGGCTACGAATGGTCGGGCAACACCGGGCTCGGCGGCGACCGCAACGTCTTCTTCCCGGAAGCGGGCCGGCAGATCCGCCGCTCCTCGCACGCGCTCATCGAGGACGTCTCGGACGTACACACCGACGCCAACTCGGCGGCAGAGCTGTTTGAGGCGTTCGCCGCCGACGCCGAATGGGACGTCGTCGTGTACGCCCATTGCGGCGGCCGCTACGCCGACGTCAAGCTGGCCCATGACGGCCGCTTCGAGAAGTCGATGGAGGTGCATTCCTCCTGGGGCAGCTTCGAATGGCTGGTGCAGGACGCCTTCGAGATGGGCTACCGCACCGGCATCGTCGCCAATTCCGACGGCCACAAGGGCCGGCCGGGGGCGAGCTATCCCGGCGCCTCGCTGTTCGGCGCGATCGGCGGGCTGACCTGTCTGATGACGGAGGAGCTATCGCGCGACGCGGTGCTGGACTGCCTGCGCAAGCGCCGCCATTACGCGACCACCGGCGGCCATGGCGGGCGCATGCATATCGACGTACGCGTTCGGCTCGACAACGAGGGCGTACGCTTCCACGACGACCCGGCGCTGGGGCCGGCGGAGGGCGTCGCGGCGGGCGAGGCGATGATGGGCGATATCCTGCGCACCGCGGACGCCGAGGTCGAGTTCGCGGTCGATATCCTGGCCGCCGCCCCGATCGAGCGGGTCGATATCTTTAACGGGCTGGAGCTGATCGAGACCGTACGCCCGTACGGCCCGGACGAGCTGGGCAACCGCATACGGGTGATCTGGGAGGGCGCGGAATACCGCGGCCGCTTCCGCCAGGTGATCTGGGACGGCGAGGCGACGCTGTCGGGCAACCGGATCATCGACGCAAGGCCGGTCAACTTCTTCAACCGCGACAAGACGCTGGACCGCGTCGGCGAGACCGGCCTTGCCTGGCGGGCGCTGACCACCGGCAACATCGGCGGCTTCGATCTGTGGGTCGAGGATCCGTACGGCGGCACGCTCAAGCTCGAGACGCCGCTGGTCTCCTGCGGCGTGCCGCTGGAGGAGATCGGCTACGAGGACGAGGTGTTCGACCGCTCCGGCGTGCTGCCGCGCTACCTCAAGATCTTCCGCCTGCCGGAAGAGAACACCCACCGGGCGATCCACTTCACCCAGCGCATCCCGCTGCGCGAGGCCGGCGACAACCCGCTGTTCATCCGCCTGACGCAGGAGGACGGCACAATCGCCTGGACCAGCCCGGTCTATCTGATTCGGTAGGGGGTGTGAGGCGAATGGCTCCGGCTGCAGTGCGACCTGGCCCTTTGACACGCGGTTCTGCCGCTCATCGAAATGAGGTTCTCTGCACGAAGGAGCGGCGGAGCGTCATCCCCCACTCCAACCCCTCCCCCCATGGAACGCTTCGCGTTCCCGCCGGCCACCGCGCAAGGGAGAGGGGCTCTATCGTGCAGCCGCACATAAATCAGCCCTCTCCCGCCTGGGCGGGGGAGGGTTGGGAGGGGGTGGGGCTCGGCGAAGCCGGGAGACGTAGTTCGGTGCACAGATCTCTATGATTCCCAGACTCGTCGCCATCCTCACCCTCGTCGCCACGACCCTGCTTTCCGCGGCCCCGGCCTCTGCCACGGCGACCGCCACGGAGACGCGGGCCGGCTGGCGGTTCGAGGCGCGGCCCTCGCGGCTCAGTCCGGACTGGACCGACCAGCTGTTGTGGACCGGCGCGGTCAACGAGACACAGGGCCTCGGCGGCGCGCCGGTGCGGCCGGTCCTGCTGCTCCGGTGCCGCCAGGGCGGGATGGCGGTGGTGTTCGATTTCGGCGTCTTCGTCGGCGGCGGCACGGTGCGGATCGAATACCGTATCGGCAGCGGCAACGTGCTGGCCGGCGATGTCACCGTCGCCCCCGACGGCCGCCGCTTCGGGGTGTGGCAGCGCGACCGCGCGATCGGCTTCATCAAGGCGTTGTTCGGCCAGCCGCAGCTGCGCCTGCGCGTCGACCCGCCGGCCGGCGACCCGCTGATCGCCGCCTTCGACCTGTCCGGGCTGGAGGACGCCGTCGGGCCGCTGCAGGAATCCTGCGGCTGGGAGTGAGTCCCGTTCCCGCGCCGCGCCCCTCAGTGCCCGCCGCCCATGCCGCCCGTGCCGTCGATGCCGGGCACCAGGGCGTAGTTGGTCAGCAGGTTGAGATGCGTCTTGTTGTCGGCGCCCGGCGTGACCGCGAGTTTGTCGCCGCCGTGCTGGAAGGCGAAGGATTCTGCGGCTTTCAGTTCCAGGAACCAGCCGGGGCAGGTAACGTTCTCGGCACCGCCGCCGACATGCACCGACTCGTCGTCCCAGCGCAGCTTGGGCGTCCCGCCGCCCGTGAGGCTCAGCATGCCTTCGACCACATCCCCTTCCAGTTCGCCCGCCATGGCGACGTCGCAGGCCGCCGGAATCTCGACGTCTCCCATAAGCGCCTCCGTGCCGTCCGACGTGATCCAGTGGAAATGGCTGTAGGCGCCAGGTTGCGGGATCGCCGTGCGGTCCACGAGCCACACCGGGTGGTCGTTGCCGTTGACGCCGCCGTGGTACAGGAATTTCGCCTCGCCCGCGACGCCGCGCAGCCTCCAGCCGACGACGCAATCCAGGTCGACGCCGCAGATCTCGTCATGCATCGCGCCGCGCGGGTGCCGTGCCACCGGCAGTCCCGAAACCTCGTCGATCTCGCCGGTATAATAAACGTACAGCACGCCCGACAGATCGCCGTTGCGGCGCAGCCTGCTCTGCTGGTGGGTGTCGATGTGGTTTCCGAACAGGAAATCGAACGCCGGCGCGCCATCGTCGTCGTCGTCGTCCCGCTCGTCGGCGGCTGTCGGCGCGGCAATGAGGGAAAACGCAAGTCCGAACGCCAATGCGCCGATGATACTGCTGGCCCTGATCATGATCGAATCCTCCTGGTATACTTTTTGGGTCGACGGCGACACCCTTGCCCGGCGTCGCGGTATTCGGGCTCACAAAATGCGGCAAGGCAAGCACAACGGGATGCCAACGGAGCGGACCGGCATTCCCTTGCGAAAAAAAACCGGGGAAGGAGGGCACCTCCTTCCCCGAAGTATCACATCAGTTGGACGTCGCGATCAATCGTTCACGCGATCATGATCATCGTCGTCCTCACTTCGCCTTCGCCGTCCGCATTGTCTTGGCCGGCTTGCACGCGCGGCCGACGGTCTTGAGGGGCTCGGACGTACCCTCGAACATGGTGCCGTCCGCCAGCATGCCCGTGCAGGTGAGCGTCTCGTCGCCGCACTCGATGCCCAGCGCCCGGGTTTCGAACAGCCCGACCACGTCCATGTAGCCGTCCTCGTTGAAGTCCTCCATGTTGAGCCGATCGGGCTCGGCCATGTCGGGACCGCACTCCACGTAGGCGATCTCGAGATCCATCATGTCGGCCCAGAACTTGATGGGCGTCACCCCGTTGTTCCCGGGGTTGATGGCTCCCGGGACCTTGAGCATGACCGTCACCATCGGCGGCACGTCGTCGCCGCTGCCGGCAAGGCCGAGCTCGACCAGGGGCTCGTCCGGATCGTTGCTCATCACCTCCAGGCAACCCATGTCCATGCCGACGTCGACCGGCATGTAGGTCACCGAGAGGGCCCGGCTGCCGCCCGGCGGGATGGTCGCCGGCGAGGGATCCGCGAAGTCGAACTCCGCACTGGTGCCGGCGCAGCGGTTGACCATCATCACCTCGAGGTCGGCATTGCCCAGGTTCTGGATGTCCGAACTCAGGGTCGACATGTTGCCGATCACCACCGTGCCGAAATCCAAGGCCATCGGATCGAGGGCGATGTCCGGCTCGGGCACGACCAGATCCTCTCCGGTGCCCGTCAGGCCGAGTGCGACCAGGGGTTCGTCCGGATCGTTGCTGGTGATCTCCAGCGCGCCCATGTCCATCCCCAGATCGACCGGGGCATAGGTCACCGACAGTGTCTGGCTGCCTCCCACCGGAACGGTGAACGGCGTGGCCGGGGCCACGAAGCTGAACTCCGCGCTGGTGACCATCGACGGCGCAATATCGGTCACCGTCAGATCGGCATCGCCCAGGTTCTGGATCTGCGAGGTCAGCGTCGCCGTATCGCCGATCACCACCACGCCGAAATCGAGACTTGCCGGCGCGAGGCTGATATCGGGCACCAACACCACTCCGGATCCCGCCACGCCGAGCTCGACCGTGGCCTCGTCGGGATCATTGCTGGCGATCGCGATGCAGCCCGTGTCCGTCCCCAGATCGACCGGGGCGTAGTTGACCATGAGCGTCTCGCTGCCGCCAGGTGGGATGGTCGTCGACGCCAGCGGCATGAAGCTGAACTCCGTGCTGGTCCCGGCGCAGAGGTTGATCATCGAGACGACGAGATCGGCCGTCCCGAGGTTCTGCACCTGGCTGCCCAGCATCGCCGAGGAGCCGACCGTCACCGGGCCGAAGTCCAGTGCCACCGGGTCGAGGTTGATATCCGACGTCGGCACCGCCTCGGCCGTACCGGTCAGTGCGACATCGACCACCGCCTCGTCCGGGTCGTTGCTGGCGATCGACAGCGTGCCGCTGTCGGCCCCCGGGTTTGGCGGGCTGTAATCGACCGGAACGTCGACCGTCGCCCCCGGCGCCACCGTGAACGGCGTTGCCGGCGCGCCCGCACCCAGGAAGAAGTCGGCGCTGCCGCTCAGCGTCAGGCTATCGACGCTGCAGTCGGCCGTGCCGGTGTTCCCCACCGTGGTGCTCAGCGTGGTGGTGCTGCCCTCGAGCACCGTGCCGTAGTCGAGCGTCAGCGGAGCGACGTCGATGTCGCACACGAGAGGCGCTGCGCCGGTGCCGTCCAGGGCGAGCTGGACAACGGGCTCGTCGGGATCGTCGCTGGCCACGTCGATGCAGCCCGTATCGGCCCCGTCGTCGACCGGCGTGTAGGTCACCGACAATGCCTGGCTGCCGCCGACCGGAATCGTGAACGGCGTCGCCGGCGTGCCCGTGAAGCTGAACTCCGTGCTGGTGCCGGCGCAGAGACCGATGTCCGTTACCGTCAGATCGGCGGTGCCCAGGTTCTGGATGTTGGACCCCAGCGTCGCGTCGTTGCCGACGGTCACCGTACCGAAATCGAGCGCCATCGGCGCGAGGTTGATGTCGGGTACGGGCCTCGCTTCGCCGGTGCCCGTCAGGGCCAGGGCGACTGTGGGCTCGTCCGGATCGTCGCTGGCAATGTCCAACGCACCGCTGTCCGTGCCGAGGTCGACCGGGCCGTAGGTCACCGTCACGGTCTGGCTGCCGCCCGCCGGTATGACGAAGGGCGTGGCCGGCGCCGTGAAGCTGTACTCGGCGCTGGTGCCCGCACCCGGCACGATGCCGCTGACCGTCAGGTCGGCGGTGCCGACATTCTCGATCTGGCTGGACAGGGTTGCCGTGTCGCCGATGAACACCACGCCGAAGTCGAGCGATGTCGGGTTCAACGCGATGTCCGGCTCGCCGGCGGCGCAGTCGGAATCGCCAGGATTGCCCGCGGGGATGCCCGGGGTGTCCTCAAGTATGTCGCCGTCATTGTCCAGACCGGTCGGCCCGACGATCGCTTCGGTCCCGGCGGGATCGTTGCAGGCGTTCGTCGGCTTGTTGGGATGCGCCGCATCGGGCGTGAAGTAATAGGGTGGCGGCACGCTCTCGGCGACGGTGGTGAACGTGGCGGGGTCGTTGTCCACGTGGCAGCCGCCGCAGAACGCCGCCCCGGCGTTGGTGTGGTGTTGCCGCAATCCCGCGCCGATCTGGCCGTTGTTGAGGTCTTCCTGGCGGCCGTGACAGCCCACGCAGGAGATCGGATCGAAGCCCGTTCCACCGACGGAGGAGTTGAGCAAGACCGGAAATCGGCCGCCGGCCGAGTGACAGGTGTTGCAGTCTCCGCTCAGCATCGTCAGCCGGTGGACGTCGTGCATGTCGTCGGGCCAGGGCGTCCCGTCCTTGCGGGAGACGTAGCCGGCGGCGCGGAAGTTGCCGTGGCAATCGGCGCAGTTACCGGAGTTCCTGTCGACCGAGTACTGCTCGAACGCGTTTGCCTCCGGCACCCCTGTGGTCATCACCCACAGCAGCGCCAGCGGGACCATAAGTACGAAACGTCTCATATCTTGGGTCTCCTATTGGCGTTGGTTGACGTAAAGCTCCACCCTCGGCCCTAAGTCCGCCAATCGTCCTTCGTTCCGCCCGTCGGCCGCCTGCACGTCTGCGGAAGATTTTCGTCTTCCTGTTGCGTACAGGCGGCCAATACACCGCGGGCGGTGATGCGGTCGCCGGCCCTCAGAACTGGGCGATCGCCGCCGTCAGAACCGCGGACGAATACGACGGATTGTGCACGCCGCCGCTTCTGTCCGTGTGGACCAGCTGGTAGTTCCAGGTCGCCTGCAGCACCGTGTCGCTGACGAGGTCGAACAACGTCCCCGTCGGCGGAGGTCCACCCGGCGGGATCACGTCGATCGTCGTCAGCCTGACCGGGCCGACCTCACCGCTGTCGAGCTCGAAGACCAGCGCCTGCCGGCCGCGGCTCCCGCCGAGGCTGATCGCCGCGATCTGCGCCGGGTCGGTGATCGTCGCCTGGCCGTCCAGATCGAGGCTGTTGCCCGCCGCCAGGAGGCCGGCGATCAGATCGTCGTAGTAGTCGATAATCAGGCCTTCCAGCTGGTGCAGCGGTCCGCCGATGGCCGCCTGGACGCCTTCCGCGTTGGGCTCGCCGCCGGTGTGGCACTCGATGCACACCTCCGCGCTCGCGAAGAAGGTGTGATTGGTGCCGCCCTGGTTATAGGACAGCACGTCCGGCGGCGGCGTCTCCTTCATGTGGCAGGTCACGCAGGTATCCGAGACGAACGAATGGGCGCCCCGGGTCCCGACCGTCACGAAGTAGGCGTTCTGCCCCATGATCAGGTCCGCCTGCACGCCGCCGTGCGGCGCCCGGTCGCGATCGGTGGTGGTCGGCCAGGTGGCATCGTTGCGCAGGCCCCGCCTTGTGTTGTGGCAGGTCATGCACATCGCCCCCTTGCCGACGCCGAAGGCCTGGAAGCCTGCGACCAGAAGCGGCGTATCGTCGCTGATCCGCACATTGGCGTTGGTGTTGTTGCCGCTCGTGGTGCCGATGGCGTGCGGGTCGTGGCAGGTCACGCAGGTCTGCGGATGGGTCTCGTCCTCGGTCCAGCCGATGGAGATGTTGTCCAGCGGGTCGCCGGGAACCTCCCCGGTCAGCACCGGCAGCCAGGTCAGGAAGCCGTTGCCGGTGTGGCACCGCGAGCAGTTGCCGCTCTGGCTTTCGTCGATCGCCAGCTCGTAATTGGAGTGGCGGCTGAGCTGCCATTGCTGGAACCGCGCGTGGCGAAGCGGCTCGCCATGACACGTGGCGCAGACATCGGACGCGAGGCTGAGCCGCGGCTCGTCGGGCAGGAATACCCCGCCGGCATGGCCGGTGCTGTAACTGCCGGCAGGCCCATCCTGTGGCCCGTGGCAGTTTTCGCACTGGATGTTGGCGAGCTGCGCGCTGGCCGGGAACTCCGCGAGCATCCGGGTCCAGTTGTCCGGCCCGGTGGTCGGCAGCAGATCCGACATCAGGAAGTCGTCGTAGTCCGCGGCCTCGTCAACGCCACCGTTCATGGCCTCCGGGTCGAAGCCGACCGTGTGGCAGCCGAAGCAGTACTCGCCGTAATGGTCGTTGAAGTTCAGATTGTTGGTGAAGATCTCCGCATGCCCGGTCTCCTTCCACTCGCTGAAGGTGTCGGGCGCGAAGCCGCCACTGTGACAGCCCGTGCAAGCGGGATCCGCCACCGGCCGGCCGTTCCCGTCCTGACCGACGATGACGCCGCGCCAGGTGCCGGCGTGCACTTCCAGCACCGCACCGGAGGTGAGTTCCTCGACCGTGTACAGGCCCGGTTCGTCGGGCATGAATTCGGGCGTCTGCGTCGCCGAATCCATCAGCATCGCCATGGAACCCGGCGGCACACCGGTGAACATCCAGTCCCAGGCAGCCTGGTCCTTGCCGTACAATATGACCGGGATATCAACCGGCACCGTGCGGATGCCGGGATTGACCCGCCAGTCGAGCGCGGCATGCACGTCGAGGTCCGCCGAATAGGTGCCGGACGTCGTCGTCACCGCGAAGTGCAGGGCGACGTGCCCGGCCCGCTCGAGCGCGAGATGGTTGATCCCGACCACCTGGAAGCGGTCCTGCAGGCCGCCGACGAATTCACCCGGCGGCACCTCTACGTTGGGCGGCAGCTCGTCGGCGCCGACCGGCGGCTCCTTCAGCAGGTGGATCAGTTCGGCCTTGAAGTCACCGGCCGGGGGCAGGGCCACGTCCGTGGTTGGCGCGGTGGGCTCGCCGATGGTCGCCGCGGCCCCCTCGCTCTGTGTCCATTCGGCACCGACGAAGTCGGAGCCGTCCATGATGGTCCAGCTTCCCATGGCCGTTACCGTTCCGCTCGGGAAGGCATCGCCCATCGCCTCGGCGTTCACGATCACCAGGGCCAGCGGGTCGAGCACGGCGTCCAGCGTGGTCTTGCCCTTCGAGAGGCTCAACGCCGGCAGCGTCAGGGTGTGGTAGTTCGTCGCCTCGAAGCTCGCATCGTAACCGCCGGTCACGAGGGGAAGCTTTTCAGAGTAATCCCCGTTCGCATCGGTGACGGTGCCGTAGGAGACCGAAGTGGCGGCGAAGGTCACGCTGGCGCCGCCGACGCCCTGTCCGGTCAGGCCATTGGTCACCGTGCCGGAGATCATCACGAACGGCCCCTGCTTCTTCGGACCCTTGTCCTTCGGACCCTGCGCCCCTGCGCCCGAGACGTTGGCAGCGACGGCATCGATCGCCACGTCGTTCCCGGATGCGGCGACGGCAGGATCGGCCGCCTTTGCCGCGTCGGGGGCGGAAAAGCCCATGGCGGCGATGACGGCGCCCGCGACGATGCAGCCTCGCCACACGCGTCTCGAACACACGTTTCTCGGGATATTTCCAATCGTTATCATGACAGATCCCCATGTAAATAAGAGTTGCGGGCACGCGTCTTACACGCGCGTGCTTACTGCCGACTCTTTCCGCCTGTCATTCGGATGCCGGATGCTGCGCGACGGGCAGCGTCATCCTGAGGCCGGTTCCGTGTCCGGCACGGTTACGCGACAGATATCGCCGCGGCCCCACCATCACCGCGCCTGCCGTGCAGTTGGCAGGCGGGCGGCCGCTTGTCCGCGCCATGTCTGATTGTGCCGGGACCGGTTCGAGGGGATGACGGGGGTAGACCGGATATGTCGATCCCCGTTTCGATGCGGCTGCAATCGTCGCGCCCGCGTCGAACCAAAGGCTCGAATCCGGTGAACACAGGAGGGCGCATGGCCCAGTCCCCAATCGGTATCCTCGTCCACGTATCGTCGGAGTTGAAATTGTGGGCAATCGGGCCAGAAGTCATTGAGGTGGGTCAGATTTTACATGTATTTTCGTGGAATTCTTGGCGAATGCGACAATACGCCGCGGCCTGGGACCGGATGCGGTTGGCGCGGTCCCGATTCCAATGCACCCGGCGTGCCGTTCGAGCCGGTCGCGCCGCCGGCTCTCCTTAGCGGACGTTCAGCACCGAAGTCTCGGCCCGGCCCATCACATCGAAGGCGACGCTGCCGGCAACGAAGCGCTTGAGGCGGGATTTGCCGGAGTCCGAGACCACGACGACCGAGGCGGACTTGCCGGCCTCGAGGATCGTCGGCACCGGCGCGCCGCGTTCGACGCGGGCATCGTCGACCGTGATGCCGGCGTCGCCCAGCCGGCGGGCGAAGCGCTCGACCCTGGTCTCCAGTTGCCGCACCCGGTCACCGTCGGGCGCGGCGGCGAGGATGCGCACCGGCTCGCCGACGGTGTGCGCCAGCACCGCGCCGCGCTTCAGCGATTTCAGCGAATGCTCGCTGCCGTCGGTGCACAGCAGATAGCCGCGGCCGCGGCAGGGCCCGCGCACGGTCAGCACCGAGCACGGCGCCAGCATCGCGACCTTCTGCACCGTGCTCGGCTCGAGGAACGAGCGGATCTCGCCGCGCCAGCGCTTCGGCGGGCCCACGACGATCAGGTTGTACGGCCCCAGCTCGTACTGGTCGAGGATGCCGCTGGCGACGTCCGGCGCGGTCTTGAGCTTGAGCACGACGCTCTTGCCCGAGGGCGCCCGGTACTCGACCTTGTTGTCGCCCAGCGGGTCGCCGAAGACGTTGGTGTGGTCGATATGCTCGTCCCATCCGCCGCCCAGGAATTCCTCCTCCAGCAGCAGGTTCAGGCCGTGCCGCAGGAACTCGATACCCGGCAGCTCGAGGCCCCATTCGAGCAGGTTCTGGCGCGCGACGCGCACCTGGAGCCCGCCGGAGTTGAGCCCCTGGTCGATGCGCCGGACGTACAGCAGGATCACATCGCACGCGTCCGACCGGCCGATCTCGGCGGCGGCCTCGACCCCGCTATAGGACCCATCGGTGCCGTTGACGCAGGCCAGGATGCGGAAGCGGCCGCGCCGCCGGACGCGGATCTCCTCCAGCTTGCGCTTGCGCTCGCGGGAGCGTTCCAGCACCGACGCTCTGGCTCTGGCGCGGGCCATGTTCAGACCCCGATCATCGGCCAGTAGACGAAGGCGGCGGCCAGCATCAGCAGCATCGAGACCACCACCATGCGCCAGCCGACCTTTAGGAAGTCGCCGGGGGTGAGATACCCGGCCGCGAAGACGATGGTGCAGGCCGGCGTGCCGACCACGGTCAGGTACGCGAAGGCCGAAGAAATAGCGGTGATGAAGCCGATCACGATCGGGCTCTCGCCGGCCACGGTGGCCATGTTCAGCACGATCGGTCCGAGCACGGCCACGGCGGCGCCGTTCGACATGGTGTTGGTGACGAAC
>CAJICD010000329.1_pt1 | contig 10907 bp, 7 predicted proteins | sample 9199521 | NCBI WGS metagenome assembly CAJICD01 (sample SAMEA7708321, study PRJEB35096) | sediment metagenome | biome: marine neritic benthic zone biome [ENVO:01000025]; feature: sediment [ENVO:00002007]; material: shallow marine sediment [ENVO:03000034] sea grass bed [ENVO_01000059] ...
CACCGGGCCCATGCCGTCGCGCTCGCGTGTGAGCCGCTCGAGACGGCTCGCCGCGGCATCGCCGTCCGGCAACGTCTCGTCCTCGCCGATGCCGGCCGCGGCCAGGATCCGCTCGGGCGCCACGTCCAGCTTCTCCCGGACCCGCTCGGTCACCATCGTGCGGTCGCGCTCCGCCTGTTCCTGATGGGCTTCGGCACGGACCAGACGCTCGCGCGCCTCGGCCTGCGCCGCCTCCGACGCCCGTAGCGTCCTGTCGGCTTCCGCGAGGGCTGTTTCGCCCGCGGCAAGCGAGTCAGCGGCTTGGTTGCGTTTGGTTTCGGCATCCTCGATCTGGGTCATCAGGGCGCTCCGCTGGGCGTCGATCTCCGCCGGGCGTATGGCCAGCAGCTCGCGTTCCTGTTCCGCGCGGCTGCGTCGCCCGTTGAGGTCGGCCAGCCTCGATTCCGCACCGGTTGCGCGCTGCCGCCACGATACCGCCTCGGTCTCGATCGACAACAGCCGTTCGCCACGCCGCTCGGATTCGGCGATCAGTCTGTCGTGGGCGCTGCGCGCTTCGGCCTGGGCCGCGCGAAATTCGCCAAGCTCCGCCTGCATGGCGCTGACCACTTCCCGCGCCGCCGCAACGTCCTCGAGTTGGCTTAGTTCGGTCTCCGCTTCGCTGCGCGCCCGCTCGGCCTCCTCCCGATCGTCCCGTGCCGTCTCGAGTGCCTCGATCAGTGCGGTCAGGCGGGATTCCTCGGCGATCCGCGCGTTCATCAACCCGGTGTGGCTCTCGCGCGCGGCGCCGAGCGCGGCAAACCCGGTGCGCACTGCCTCCCGCGCCGCACGATCCTGGGCGACTAGGGCCTCGTGCGCCGCGCGGGCGTCGTTCAGAGTCTTCTCGGCCGCCGCGGCCGTGCGCGCGGCGTCTTCCCGCCGGGGCCGGAGTTCGGCCAGCCTGTTGCGCTGGGCCAGCCGGGTCGCCGCTGTGGTGGGGGCACCAGGTGAAACGGTGTAGCCGTCCCACCGCCACAGCCCGCCGTCGCGCGACACCAGCCGTTGCCCGACGGTCAACAAATCCGCGAGTGGCGCGGCAGCCGCGGCATCGTCGACGACGCCGACGGCCGCCAGCCTGCGGGTCAGCTCCGCCGGGGCCACCACGAACCGTGCCAGCGGCAGCGCGCCGCCAGGCAGGGGCGTCATGTTGACGGGTGGCAGCCGGTTCCAGTGGACCGGCGCCGCGCTGTCGACCGGGGCGTTGAGGTCCTCGCCGAGCGCCGCGCCCAATGCCGTTTCGTATCCGGCATCCACAGTGACCGCATCGATGACCGGCGGAAACGGCGTTCCGTCCCGGGGGTCCACTTCGGATTCGAGCAATTCCGCGAGCGCGCGCTCTTCGGCCGCGAGCCTCGCCAGCGCCGCCTGCGCCTCCTGTTGGGTCGCCTGTGCCGCAGCCTCGTCTTCCCCGGTTTTTGCGCGTGCGGCCTCGGTGGCTTCCTGTGCGGCACGGGCCCGCTCAGCCTCTGCCTCGGCCGATTCCGCGGCGCGCGCCGCGGCCCGCAACGGCGCGTCCTCACCCAGCGCCGCCGCGCGCTGGGCCCGCTCCGCCTCGAGTTCCGCCTCGCGGGCCGACAGGCGCGCGATCCGCTCGCCGAGTTCCGAGCCGCGCCGTGTCAGCGCACCCCGCCGCGCCTCAGTCCCGGCGAGCCGCGCGGTCGCATCCTGAAGCTCGGTCTCGCGCCGCTCGACACGCTGCGTCGCGGCCTCCAGCGCCTCGGCCGCCGCGTCGCGCGAAGCCGCCTCGCCGTCCTGGGCGGCGGCCAAGGTTTCGCGCTCGGCCTCCAGACGCGTCAGCGCCTCCGCGGCGTCGCCTTCCAGGATGCGTTCACGCTCGATATCGGCGGCGATCTGCACCAGCCGCTGTTCGAGTTCGGCCTGTGCCGCGGCGACCCGGTCCGCCTCGCCGTCGATCTCGCGGCGCGCCAGCAACAGATGCTGCAGCGCCGCGGCAGCCGCGACCTCGGCCTCGCGCAACGGCGGCAGCGCGGCCGCGGCCTCGGCCTGGGTCTTCGCCGCGCCGGCGGCCGCGGCGGTGCGTTCGGCAACCGATCCGCGGGCCTCTTCGAGCGACCCATTGGCCGCGGCGACAGCCTGCGTTGCGTCGCTCCAGGCGTTGTGCAGCAGGATCGCGTCGAACCGGCGGATCTGCTCGGACAGCCGGCGGTAACGGGCGGCCTGGCGGGCCTGGCGCTGCAGGCCCTGATGCTGGCCCTCCAGGGCCACGATCACATCCTCCAGCCGCTCCAGGTTGGTCTCGGCGGCACGCAGGCGCAGCTCGGCCTCGTGGCGGCGGGTATGCAGGCCCTTGATGCCGGCAGCCTCCTCGAGAATGGCCCGGCGCTCGATCGGCTTGGCGCCGATCATGGCGGTAATCCGGCCCTGGCTGACCAGCGCCGTCGAATGCGCGCCGGTAGCGAGATCGGCGAACAGCAGCTGGACGTCGCGGGCGCGGACTTCCTTGCCGTTGACCCGGTAGGTCGATCCCGAATCGCGTTCGATCCGGCGCGAGATTTCCAGCTCGTCGCTATCGTTGAACATGGCCGGCGCGCGGCGGTCGGAATTGTCGATGTGGAGGATGACCTCGGCGATATTACGTGCTGGCCGCGATGTCGTGCCACCGAATATGACATCGTCCATGCCGCCGCCGCGCATGCTCTTGGCCGATGTCTCGCCCATCACCCAGCGCAGGGCCTCGACGACGTTCGACTTGCCGCAGCCGTTCGGCCCGACAACGCCCGTCATGCCAGGCTCGATGCGCAGCTCGACAGGGTCCACGAAGGATTTGAAACCGGAAACCCGAAGCTTGGTGAAATGCACCTGTGCGTGCCCGTTCGGTTTATCGGGGCGCCGCGGACGGGATCATTCCGCAGCGTCCTCCAATATGTCCTTGAAATCCGCGTAGCTCATCCCGCCCCGGACGACGCGCCCGTTGACCACGAAACTCGGCGTGCTCTGGATATCGAACTCGATCTGGCCGTCGAGCGCCCGCTCGCGAATGCCGGCGAACAACTCCTCGTTCTGGGTACAGCTGTCGAAATCCGCCTGGCTCATGCCGCCGAGCCGCGCCAGCTGGGAGAGCGCCTTCATCGGATCTGCGCTGGCCGTCCAGTTCCGCTGCTGCTTGTAGAACACATCGAGGAACTTGAAATAGCTGTCCTCGGGGGCGCAGCGTGCGACCATGGCGGCATATACCGCGAGCGCGACGGGGGCGGTCGGGAAATCCCGGTAGACCAGTTTGGCCCGCCCGGTGTCGATCCACTCCTTCTTGATCTGCGGCAGCGTGTCGGCGTGGAAGTCGGCGCAGTGCGGGCAAGTCAGCGAGGCGTATTCGATGATCGTGAGCGGCGCTTCGGGATCGCCCAGGATACGTTCCTCAAGCGCCTGCTCCGTCGGCAGCGGCGCGGCCTGTGCGGCGGCGGCCAATGCCACGACAGCAAGGCCTGCAAACAAAACGGAAAGTCTGGTCACCTGTCGCCTCCGACCCGAACGATGCACGATTCCCACCATATCTGGTGGCTGCGGAATATAAACCTACTATCAGGGCTCGATCAAGCGGGGTTCCACCTCGATCCGCCAAACCTTACGGATTCACGGAGCGCAGAATGGCGTCGAAATCGGCGAAACTGACCGCGCCGCGGACCATGCGCTCGCCGACGATGAATGTCGGCGTGCTGTTGACGCCGTGCTGGTCCTGCCCGACGAGGCGCATCTGAAGGACGCCGTCCACCAGATCGTCGTCGTCCAGGCAGGCGTCGATATCGGCGCGGCTCAATCCCCTGGAGCCGGCGATCTGCGCCAGCACGGGAAGCGGGTCATCCATCCGCGACCACGCCGCCTGGCGGCGGAACAACACGCCCAACAGGCGGAAATACTCCTCCTCCGGGGCGCAGCGCGCGATCATGGCCGCCGTCGCCGCGTTCTTGTCGAGCGCGAAATCCCGATACACCAGCTTCGCCCGTCCCGTGTCGAGCCATTCCCGTTTCAGCCTGGGCAAGGTGTCCTTGTGAAATGTGGCGCAGTGCGAACATGTCAGCGATGCGTATTCGATGATCGTGATCGGTGCGTTCGGGTCGCCGAGGACCCGGTCCTCCAGCAGCATCGTCTCGGTCGACTCATCGCAAGCGGCGAGGGTCAGCGACAATATCACGACGGTCAGGATGGAAACGGCTCTGGTCACGGTGCGATCTCCTGGCGGCGGATCCGGTGCTCACGGATACTGGTTCGCGATTGTGGCGGCATCAAGATGGGGCCGTGTTCCGGCGCCGGCTATCCGCCCTCTTCGGTGCGCCCGTCGCTTATCATGGCCCGGCCCAGCCGTGCAAGCGCGGCCCGGACGTCCGGATCCTCGATCGCGGAAAGCGCCGCCTCCAAATCGTCCGCCCGGCCGGGCTCGGGACGTTCGTCCGGCGGCCGCTTCGCGGCGCGGCGCGGCGCGGCCGATGTGTCCGCGGGCGCCTGCAGGATACTGATGCGGTCGATCGCCCGGTAGCCGAAATGGCCGTTGACGCGCTCCAGGACCTGCGGGGCCAGATGCTGCAGTTCGGTCGCGAAGCCGCCAGAAACCCGGATCCGAAGCGTGCCGCCGTCTTTCCTGCCGGGCGCGAAGCTGAGGCGGTCCGGCCAGCAGGACGCCGCCAGCTCGGGCCCGACGACGGCGCGCCAGTCGGCGATCAGTCCGCCCTCGGCGAAGCCGCGCCGCCCCAGCGCGCGCTTTGCGATACCGCCGACCGAGGCCGCCAGCGGGCGCGGTCCGCCGCCGCGCTTGCCGCCGCCGCCTTTCACTTGTGTCCCGTCGCCGCCCATGCTGTCCTGCTGCTATGAAACCCCGCGTTCTAGTTACGCCCCGATGACCCGACTGCGCAAGGCCCCGTCCGCTGCGGCACTGCTCGCCTGGTACGACCGGCACCGCCGCCTTTTGCCGTGGCGCGCCGCGCCGGGAACGAGGCCCGACCCGTATCACGTCTGGCTTTCCGAGATCATGCTGCAGCAGACGACGGTGGCCGCCGTCGCGCCGTATTTCGAATCCTTTCTGCGACGCTGGCCGACCGTTACGGACCTTGCGGCGGCCGATCTGGATGAGATCCTGCACGCCTGGCAGGGGCTGGGATACTACGCGCGGGCGCGCAACCTGCATCGCTGTGCGCGGCAGCTGGCGGCGGCGGGCGGCCGCTATCCCGAATCGGAGGCCGAGCTCCTGAAACTGCCCGGCATCGGCCCCTATACTGCCGCGGCGATCGCCGCCATCGCCTTCGGCCGCCGCGCCGTGGTGGTGGACGGCAATGTGGAGCGGGTCATGGCGCGCATGTTCGCCGTCGAAGAGCCGCTGCCCGGCGCCAAGCCGCGGCTGCACGCGCTGGCCGACAGCCTGACGCCGGCCACCCGGCCGGGCGATTACGCGCAGGCGGTGATGGATCTGGGGGCCACGATCTGCACGCCGCGAAATCCGAGTTGCGTGCTGTGCCCGTGGGGCGAGGCCTGCGAGGGTCGGGAGGTATCGGATTTGCTGCCGCGCCGTGCGCCGAAGCCCGACCGGCCCCTGCGCCGCGGCATCGCTTTCTGGATCACCCGCCCGGACGGCAGCGTGCTGCTTCGCCGCCGCCCCGAGTCCGGCCTCCTCGGCGGCATGATCGAGGCGCCGTCGACGGAATGGCGCGAGGGGCCGATGCCGTCGCTTGCCGCGGCCCGCAAGGCGGCGCCGCTGCCGGTGCGCGACTGGCGGCAACTGCCGGGCACCGTCGACCACGGTTTTACGCATTTCCGGCTGGAGCTGGCGGTCCTGTCGGGCCGCGTCGGCCGCAATGCGGGCGACGGCGAGATCTGGTGTCCTCCCGACCGCCTCGGCGAGCAGGCGCTGCCTACGGTAATGAAGAAACTCGCGCGGCATGCGCTGAAACACGGGTAAGGGGCGGCACGGGCCCACCGGTCCGAATCGCCTGCGACAATTGACCGCCCTATTGACCCACGTCAATACATTCACAATGCGAAGTATGTTAAATAAGCAGTAATTTCCGCATGGAATAATTCCCAATTTGCCAACGGAGTACGTCATTCATGGATGGCGCTGTTTCATTGTCTCTGGACGATCGATTTTTCGAACTCCGATTTGAGTCGATTGGTGGACTTGGGGCCCATGCCGCCGGACAGATCCTGGCCACGACGGCGGTTCTGCGCATGGGCCTGAACGGCGCCCATTTTTCGTCGTACGGTTCGGAAAAGAAGGGTTCGGCGATCAAATCGTTCATTCGGCTCGGACCGGCCGATCAGCCGATCCGCACCAGCGCGCCGGTCGAGTCGCCGGACGTCGTCGTCGTCTTTCACCGCGCCCTGCTGAGCCACCCTGCGACCGTCGCCGGGTTCCGCGCCAACGGCACGTTGATCTTCACCGGCCCGCCCGGCGAGATCCCCGATGGGCTTGCGCGCCTGCCGCGCACGGCGAAGATCATCCGCATCGATGCCCAGCGCATCGCGGCGGAGGAGAAATCGCGGCCCAACGCGGTGCTGCTCGGCACCCTCGCGGAAACGGTGCCGTTGTTCGATGGCGAAATTCTGCTTCAGGCGCTGACCGACGAGTTCGCCCGCAAGCGCCCCGAGGCGGTGCCGCACAACGAATCCGCCTTCCGCCGCGGTGCGGCGGAGTTCGAGATCCTGCCTGATGTCGGGCGGGCGGAGGGTGATCTGCCGATCATCAGACCCGATCCGTTCTGGGGTTACCAAACGGCGCCGCCTGGCGGAATCATCCGCAACGCCGGGTCGACGGCGTGGAACGACCTGTCCACCTCGCGTGCCGGCTGGCTGCCGGTCCTCGACGTCGAAAAATGCATTCACTGCGGCATGTGCGACATGGTGTGTCCCGATCTGTGCCTGGTGTGGACGGCCGAGGGCAACAAACCGGTGCCGGCCGCGGTCCAGCTGACCGGCATCGACTACCGCTATTGCAAGGGCTGCATGCGCTGCATCGAGACGTGTCCGACCGGCGCGATGACCCGCGAGGCGGAAACCCCGGGACTGGCGGCGCAATTGACCAAACCGCTGTTCCCGCAACTGGATGGCTGACATGGATGAAGCCGTGACGCCCAACGCAAACACGATCTCCGAAGAAAAGCTCGAAACCGGCGCCCGGGATGGATCCGCCGCCGATCGGGGTCTGATCCGGCAGCGCACCGAATTCCGTAACGGCAACGAGGCGGCAGCCCTGGCGGCACGCGACATCGGCTTCCATCTGATGGGCTATTTCCCGATCACGCCGTCCACCGAGGTGGCCGAGGCGCTTTCCGAGATGCAGGCCGAGGGCGCCCACGATATCGCCATGATTCCGGGCGACGGCGAACATGGCGCCGCCGGCATCTGTTACGGCGCGGCGCTGGGCGGCGGCCGGGTGCTCAACGTGACCTCGTCGCAGGGATTGCTGTATTCGCTGGAACAACTGCCGGTACAGGCCGGCACGCGGGCGCCGATGGTGCTCAACGTCGCCACCCGCGCGGTTTCCGGGCCGCTCGACATCCGCTGCGACCATTCCGACCTCTATTTCGTCCTCAATACCGGCTGGATCATCCTGCTCGCCCGTGACCCGCAGGCGGTCTACGACCTCAACTTCGCCGCGGTCCGTATCGGCGAGCACGAGGACGTGCGGCTGCCGGTGCTGGTCGCCTATGACGGGTTCTTCACGAGCCACCAGAAGCGCCGGCTCGAGGTGTTCGAGGATGCCGACGCGGTCCGGGACTTCCTCGGCACGCCCGATGCGCCGGTCACGGCGCTGGATCCCACGCGCCCGACAACGTTCGGGCCCTACATGAACGATCCCGACCTGATCAACAACAAGATGCAGCTGACCGAGGCGATGGAGGCCGCGAGGCGCGTGATCCCCGAGGTGCTGGCCGAGCTGGCGACGCTGACCGGCCGCACCTATCCGGTTGTGGACGCCTACCGCATGGAGGATGCCGACGCCGCCGTCGTGCTGTTGAATTCGGCCGCCGAGACGGCCAAGGAAGTCGCCGACCGGCTCCGCGCCGAGGGCCAGCGGGTCGGCGTCGTCTCGCTCAACGCGCTGCGCCCGTTCCCCGGTGATGAGATCCGCGAGTTGTTCAGGAACGTGCGCGCCGTGCTGGTCGGAGACCGCGGCGATTCCTACGGCGCCGGGAACGGCAACCTGGCCTTGGAAATCCGCGCCGCGCTGCAGCAGGATTCGGAAAACCATACCCTGATCCTCAACCGCATCTACGGTCTCGGCGGCCGGGATTTCTATGACGCCGACGCCGAACAGTTCTTCGCCGAGGTGCTCGAGGCGGCGGCGCAGGGATCGGTGGAGACGCCCTTCGCCTACCACGGCACCTATGCCGGCGATCCCGCGGCCAAACCGCTGCCGGGCCTGCCGCCGATCACCAGCGAGGAAGTCTCGCGCGGTATGGCCAAGGTCACCGAGGACCCCGAGAGCGGCCGGCTCAAGGTCGAGCTGGAACCCCTGTGGGCGATGACCGCGGTGCCGTGCCGGGTCGCCCCCGGCCATGGCGGCTGCCCGGGCTGCGGCATCTTCCCGGTGCTGCACCAGGCCTACAGCGTCCTCGAGGGCGATCTGGTGGTGTTGTTCCAGACCGGCTGCGCCATGGTGGTGACCACCGGCTATCCGCACACGGCGCACCGCATCACCTATATCCACAACCTGTTCCAGAACGGCGCGGCGACCATGTCCGGGCTGGTCGAGATGTATCTCGAGCGCATGCGGCGCGGCGAGCTGCCGGGATCGCCCGACATCACCTTCATGATGGTCACCGGCGACGGCGGCATGGATATCGGCATGGGGCCGGCGCTCGGCGCCGCCAACCGCAATCACCGCATGATCATTCTGGAGTACGACAACCAGGGCTACATGAACACCGGCGCCCAGCTGTCCTACGCGACGCCGCTGGGCCACCGCACGGCGACCAGCGAGGTCGGCGAGGCCAAGGCCGGCAAGGCATTCCACCACAAGGACACGGCGCAGATCTTCGCCGCCTGCCACCTGCCCTACGTGTTCACGGCCAGCGAAGGCTATCCCGAGGACTTCATGCGCAAGGTCGCCAAGGCGCAGTGGTACGCCAGGCGCGAGGGGCTGGTCTACGGCAAGGTGCTGTCGTTCTGCCCGCTCAACTGGCGGACCGCCGACGATGCCGCCGAGGAGGTGCTCCAGGCGGCCCTCGACTCCTGTTTCTTCCCGCTCTACGAGGTGGAGAAGGGCCACACGACGCTGACCTACGACCCGGAGGCGGTCGGTCGCCGCCGGCCGGTCGCCGACTGGCTCGGACTCATGGGCAAGACCCGGCATCTGCTGGGGCCGGACAACGCGGAGCGGCTCGAATCCATCGAGAAAGAAGTCGACAGGCGCTGGCAGCGTCTGAAGATCATGCACGGGCACGAGGGGTTGTGAGCGATGGCACGGATTATCAGCAAACGCCCGCTTACCCCGGTCACCACCCTGTTCGTCGTCGAGGCGCCGCTGATCGCGGCGGCGGCGCGGCCGGGGCAGTTCGTCATCGTCCGCGTCCATGAGGACGGCGAGCGGATTCCGCTGACCATCGCCGATTACGACGGCGGCCGCGGTGAGGTGACCATCGTCGTCCAGGAAGTCGGCGTCACCACGAAGATGCTGGGGGCGCTGGACGAGGGCGACGACATCCTCGACATGGTCGGCCCGCTGGGCACCGCGCCCGAAATTGCGCCCGACGGCCACATTGTCGGCGTCGGCGGCGGGTTCGGCGCGGCGGCACTGCTGTGCCTGATGCGCGATCTGACACAGCGTGGCGCGCAGACGACGGCGATCGTCGGCGCGCGCGAGAAGGACCTGCTGATCCTGACCGACGAGTTGCGCGCCGTCTGCGGCAATCTGGAACTGTGCACCGACGACGGCTCCGCCGGGTTCAAGGGATTCGTCACCGAACGCCTGCAGCAGCTGATCGACGGCGCCGGGAACGGCGGTGCGCGTCCCGACCGGGTACTGGCCATCGGCCCGATGCCGATGATGCGCGCCGTCGCCGATACCACCCGCGCGGCCGGAATCGAAACCCTGGTTTCGATGGACCCGCTGATGATCGACGGGACGGGCATGTGCGGCGGTTGCCGCGTCACGGTCGGCAACGAGGTCAAGTTCGCCTGCGTCGACGGCCCGTTCTTCGATGCCCACGCGGTGGATTTCACCGAAGCCGTGCGGCGCAACAAGATGTATGCCGACCTCGAACACGATGCCGCCGAACGGCAGGCCACGGCCTGCCAGCGGGCGGCGGGAGCAGCCTGATGCCGGTCAAACGAACCGACAAGACCCCGATGCCCGAGCGCGACGCCGGCCTGCGCGCCCATGATTTCCTCGAGGTCAACGAGGGCTATGATATGCAGCGGGCGATGTTCGAGGCCGAACGCTGCCTGCGCTGCCAGGACGCGATCTGCGTCGAGGGCTGCCCGGTGCGCATCCCGATCCCCGACTTCATCCACGCCATCGCCAAGGGCGACATGGCCGAGGCCGCGGCGATCCTGCGCGGCGCCAATCCGCTGCCGGCGATCTGCGGGCGGGTCTGCCCGCAGGAGAGCCAGTGCGAGGAGCGCTGCCATATGAGCAGCGGCTTCAGCGCCGCAGCCATCGGGCGCCTCGAAAGATTCGTCGCCGACTGGGAGCGCGACCAGCCGGCCAACGGCGGCGCCCCGAAGCCCTGGCGCGACGAGAAGATCGCCGTCGTCGGATCGGGCCCGGCCGGCCTCGTGTGCGCCGGCCAGCTGGCGGATATGGGCTATCACGTGACGGTGTTCGAGGCGCTGCACGCGGCCGGCGGGGTGCTGCGCTACGGCATCCCGGAATTCCGCCTGCCCAACGCCGTGCTCGACTGGGAGATCGACGTCCTCAAACA
>CAJICD010000264.1_pt1 | contig 10884 bp, 10 predicted proteins | sample 9199521 | NCBI WGS metagenome assembly CAJICD01 (sample SAMEA7708321, study PRJEB35096) | sediment metagenome | biome: marine neritic benthic zone biome [ENVO:01000025]; feature: sediment [ENVO:00002007]; material: shallow marine sediment [ENVO:03000034] sea grass bed [ENVO_01000059] ...
GCAAACTCCTCGCCACCGAAGCGGCCCACAAGGTCCGATTCTCGCAGAGTTTCTTGGCATATCTCGGTCAGACGTTTCAAAACATCGTCGCCCGCCGCATGCCCAAAGGTGTCATTGATATCCTTGAACAGGTCTATATCCATCATGAACACCGCCTGGGGCATCTGGTATCGCATGGCGCGGCTTTGTTCGCGCCCGGCCAGATCCATGAAATGACGGCGGTTCAGCGCGCCCGTCAGAGAGTCCGTTGAGGCCATTAGCCGCAATTCCATCTCATCCATCGCCATCGCAGCCAGATCTTTGAGCATCGTCTCTTGCTCGGGGGTCAGAGTCCGGGGCTGGCGATCGATGATACACAGGGTTCCAAGATTATGGCCATCGGGCGCCTGCAGCGGTGCGCCCGCATAAAAACGGATATTGGGCTTTTTGGCGACGAGCGGATTATTCTCGAACCGGGGGTCCCGGACCGCGTCCTCCACCACCATTACGTCATCCGACAGGATCGCATGCGAACAGAAGGCAATCTCCCGGGGCGTTTCAGTAGCCTCAAGGCCCTGTCGGGATTTGAACCATTGCCGGTCCTGATCGACCAGCGAGATCAGTGCTATCGGCGTCCCGAAGATCTTGCTTGCCAAGCGTGTGATACGATCGAATGCTTCGTCGGGTCGGGTATCGAGGATTTCGTAACGCTCAAGTGTCGAAAGCCGTTCATTTTCATCGGCCGGCATTACGTTTTTCATTTACTTGACCCTATATAAAAACATATCAAGCACATAAGTTAACGCGACTTCAGTTCTAAACACCGGCTACGATACATTATTCCCATGTATTTTGCACGGCTTCCGGGATATCGGGGTTGTGGCAGGGCGGGGAGATGTCGAAGTGCAACCGCCTGTGCTTGCGGCCCGATGCACGGGATGGGAAACGGCAGGTGGCGACCGTCAGTGGGGCGGATGGCAGGCCGTGGCGGGGCCGCTCGGCGGCAACAGCATCGTGGGAGATCCGGATGGGTGAGCAGTACGACCGCAGCACCGAGAACGTCGCGAACATCGTCGGGCTCGAACACGTCAACCTGACCGTGCCCGACCAGCTTCTGGCGACGCTGTTCTACATCACCGGCATGGGCTTCACGCGCGATCCGTATCTCGTCACCGGGGTCGCGAACATGTGGGTCAATGTCGGCCGCAGCCAGTTCCATCTGCCGACCCGCGGTGCACAGGTGCTGCGCGGCCATGTCGGCCTGGTGGTCCCGGATCTCGACGCACTTGCCCGGCGGCTGGAGGCGGTGCGCGGCGATCTGGCGGAGACCCGTTTCGCCGTCAGCGCCGGGGCGTCGCGGATCGATGTCACCTGTCCCTGGGGCAACACGTTGCGCTGCCATGCGCCGGATCCGCGGTTCGGGCCGGTCGTGCTCGGCATGCCGTATGTCGCGTTCGATGTCGCGGCCGGCGCTGCCGGCGGAATCGCGCGGTTCTACCGTGAGATCTTCAAGACGCGCGCGGCGGTCGAGGAGGTTGACGGCGCACCGGCCGCCCGCGTTTCCGTCGGCTATCGCCAGGATCTCCTGTTCCGCGAGACCGCCGCGAAGCTGGCGGATTACGACGGTCACCACATCCAGGTTTATGTCGCCGATTTTTCCGGACCCCACGAGGCACTGAGCGGTCGCGGCCTGATCACCGAAGAGAGCAATCGGCACCAGTATCGCTTCGTCGACATCGTCGACCCCGACGGCGGCGAGAAACTCTATTCGCTCGAGCACGAAGTCCGCGCGATGAGTCATCCCCTGTTCGGGCGGCCGATGATCAATCGCAACCCCGCGCAGACCAACAACAGCTTCGCCCCCGGTTACGACGACCAGCCCTGGGCATCTCCCTGGGACTTCGGGTCGGAAGGACTCTAGGATACCGGGGATTGAGCCCGCGGCGCACCGGCCCGGACGATCATTCACGAGGCGCCGTCATGAACCGGCTTGCCTTGTTGGCCGCAACCGGTCCCGCCTTCAGGGTGTTGCTCGATGGCATCGCGCAATTCGGCGCCGGTCAGGCGGTCTCCATATCCTCGACGCCGACGCCGCGCTCGGCCAGGAAATGACCGAAGTCGCGCAGTCACCGATGAATAACGAGTAAGGGGAACGGACAGAGACCAGAAACTATGGTCGATTTTACCAATTATTAATCCGCCAATGGAAAAGTCGGGAAATTGTTCTTACTTTGCGAGCAGTCAAATTTCCCGGCACGCAACGGGCTTGATCGTGATACGTTACCGTGTCCGGCGAACCGGGCTCCAAACCGGAAAAAGGAGACATTAGCGGTGCTGACCGGAAGCATAAGGATTTTGTCTGCCGCTTTGACGCTGCTGGCGACCACAACATTCCTGGGTGCGGCGACCTACGTCGACGACAAACCGATCGTCAGAGATATCCGCAAGGATATTCGCGACTGTCGGCAGACGAACGTGTTGAAGGTGCCGACGATTACCTGGGGCGCGGATATCGTAACTTCCTACGCCAACGGCAATGCCAAAACGACGCAGCAGGGGTCTATTTTTGCGCAGGAGGGCCTGAATATTCAGCTCTTCCGGCAAGACAACTTCGGCAAGCAAGTCGAAGCCTACCTGCGTTGTGAGACGCCGTTTCTGCGGGCGACCCTGGGCATGGCAAATCTTGTCGCGGACGTCACCGAAAACGACCCGCGAACGAAGATGATCGCGGTTCACCAACTCTCATGGTCCGCCGGCGGCGACGCGCTCGTGGTCAAGCCAGGTATCGAAAAGCCTTCCGATCTGCGGGGTAAGACCATCGTCGTTCAAAAGGGAGGTCCACACGTCGACTATCTGATGACGGTAATCGGTGACGCCGGACTCTCGATCGACGAGATCAAAATAAAATGGGTCGAGGAGTTGACGGGTGTCGACGGCAAAACCCCCGCCGACGCGTTCCGCGACGACGCCGGCGTACATGCGGCGATGGTGATCATTCCGGATGCGCTGACGCTCACCAGCAACGGGACCGTCGGAACCGGCTCGGAAGGTTCGGTGCGTGGCGCGCGCGTATTGCTGTCGACCAAGACCGCCAATCGAATCATCGCGGATTTGTATTTCGTGCGCGCGGATTTCCTGAAGTCCCACCGCGACATCGTCGAGAATTTCACCCACGGCTGGCTCCTGGCCGAGGAGAAGGCGCGGGCGGTTTTCAGGACCGAGTCGGGTGAAAAGAAGGAAATGCTCATGGCCGCCGCCGAGTTGCTTCTGGACGCGCGAAGCGATACCGAGACGGCCGCCGCGCTCTGGGCCGACGCCGAGACAGTGGGGTGGGCGGCGAACAACAAATTCTTCAGTGACCGGGGGTATCCCCGCCGCTTCACCAAGCTGAACAGCGAGATCCAGTCGCACCTGGTTACGCTCGGCCAGGTCGCGGGACGGCATCAGATTGGCTGGGCGCGCTGGGATTACGCGTCCCTCGCCGAGGGTCTCGACCGCAGCGAGGCGAGGGACAAGCCGCGCTTTGACGAGGGCGCCGTTAGCGGCATCATCGCGCGAAAGCAGGCCCAAGGCGCTCTGAACCAGGACACCCTGTTCCAGTTCGAGATCAATTTCCGGCCGAACCAGAATACATTCCCGATCGACATCTACCGCAACGAGTTCCTGCGCGCGATCCAGCTTTCGTCGACCTATGCCGGCGCCGTTCTGACGATCGAGGGGCATGCCGATCCGCTCGGCTACCTGCGGCGCAAGAAGAAAGGCGAAAGCCAGGTGGTGCTCAACCGGATTGCTCAGAGCGCGCGCAACCTCTCGCTTTCCCGCGCGCAGGCGGTCCGCGACAACATGATGGATCTGGCCGAGCAGGACGGCATCACTCTCGACAAATCCCAGTTCACCGTCTTCGGCAGCGGTTTCGGCAACCCGAAAACCGGCACCTGCGGTACCGATCCCTGCGCTCCCAAGACCGAGGCGGATTGGCTGTCGAATATGCGCGTCGTGTTCCGGATCGTGAATATGGAAGCCGAAGCGTCTGCCTTTGTGCCGTTGGACTGATCGGGGGAAGGTCCATGCTCAGTATCCTCCATCGATTGGCGGCCGTCGGCCTCGGCGCGATGTTACTTGCAGGTTGCGACGACCCTCCCGAAGGCAAGAAGAACGCAGCCGGCGACGGCAGCGAGAGGACTCCGATTGCAAAGGCCGCACTTTGGGGATCGTGGGCCGCCGACAAGGCCCAGGGGCCGCTGCCGGAAAACGCCACGGCTGATAATTACTACATCATCTTCGACGGCTCGGGTTCGATGAAGGAACGCGAGTGCACGGACGGGGAAACCAAGCTGGCCGTTGCCAAGGACGCTGTCGCGCACTGGCTTCGCTCCGTGCCCGCCTCGGCGAATGTCGGCCTGTTCGCTTTCGACACCGGTGGCGCCTCGGAGCGGGCCGGCATGCAGAAGAACGCCGCGGCGCACAGCCAACAGCTGCTGGAATTGGTCGGGCGCATCCGTGCCGGCGGCAGCACGCCATTGGGCGCCGCCATGAACACCGCGATGGAGGCGCTCGGCTCGCAGGCGGTACGCGCGCACGGCTATGGTCAATATCACATCGTCGTCGTGACCGACGGAATCGCCTCGGACAAGAAGCTGTTGCGGCAGGTCAGCCAGAGCATCTACGACACCCCGATCATCGTTCACACGATCGGATTCTGCATCGGAAAGCGACACGTGCTGAACCAGCCCGACGTCATGATTTACGTCAGCGCCAACAGCCCCGAGCAGCTGGCGCAGGGCCTGGAGAACGTGCTCGCCGAGAGCGAGGACTTCGTCACTACCGATTTTGCCCGCTGACAGCCGACCGGAGCGCCGGGACGGCGCAGACCTATTGGGAAGATGAAATATTTTCGGGAACACGGGTTAGCCTTTCTGGTGGTTGCGGCGGTCCTTGTGGCGGCCTGGGCGTTCGGCCAGCCGGACGCGTCCAGGGAAACCGTCACGGTCCCCTTTGGCCGCGGCACCGCCATTGGCGGCGATGGCCGCGTCGCTTTGGAACGGATCGTCACGGTCCTGCATGGCGACCCGTCCGCGACGATCGAGATTTCCGGACATACCTGGCCGGGAAGCGATGCCGAGGCGGACCTCCGCCTGGCCGGGCAACGTGCCCGTCTTGTCGCCGACGAGCTCGTCGCGCGCGGCATCGCCGACGACAGGGTCGCGGTGGCCGCGAAGGATCATGTCAGGCCGCTGCCGGGCGGATGCGACAGCGCGTGGTCGGAGCGAGAGTGCCGGCTGAAACACGCCCGCGTCGAAGTCCTCGTCATGCGCGGTCGCTGAGGTGTAGCGGATCGTGAAGCCTGCCCGGACGATACGCAAGACGGCGGAACCGAAGCGGTATCGAGTCATCGACATTGCCCGCATCGCAGGCGGCATTGGCTTGGCCCTCGTGTTCGCAGTCGCCCTCAACGAAATCGCGGTGCAGTCCGATGATGCCCCGGGGATCGTCCGGTTCTCCCGCGGCACAGTTCCGGCCGGCGGGATAGAACTGGCCGTCGTCCCCGAACTGGATGCGGTGATGGAAGGGCAGGTCGGGCTTCGCATCGTCGGTCACACGGAACCGCAGGGCGACCGCATCGCGAATGTGCAACTGGGCGCGGCGCGTGCGGAACGGGTGGCCGAGGCCCTCGTCGACGCAGGCATTCCCGGCGATGCGATCATCTGGGAATCGGCCGGAGGGGAAGAACCCGTATCCTGCGAGCCGGGCGCCAGTCAGCGTGCATGCGACCTGGACCAGGCGCGTGCCGAAATAACCGTCCGGGGAACGATCAACATATCCGCAGCGTATCTCGGCGTTGCGCTCGGCGCGATCGGATCTGCCATTGTCGGCGCGATGGCGCTCTCGCCCAGGCGCCGGCGAAGCACCTCTTGGTACGTCAAGGCGCTGGGCACCGGGTTGTGTGCGGGCGGCCTGGCGGCGGCGCTGCTGTCGGCCGGCGGCGGGGCTGTCGCCGTAGGGCTGACGGCGGTCGTCGCCTATCTGTCCGCCCACGGCCTGGCGATCCGTATGGCGTTGCCCGACCCCTGGAAGGGACGGGACATTTCCGCAAGCCTGAAGCACCGAATCGATTCGGCGCGCAGCGCCGTCGAGCGGATCAGGACCGCGAACCACCGGATACCGAGCCCGGAATTGTCCTCGGCGCTCGACTCGCTGTACGAGAAAGGCCACCGGATCATCGGGCTGCTCGAGGCCGAGCCCGAATTGGTCAGGAGAAGCGACCGGTTCCTTGCCGTCTATCTCGACGGCGCGGCCCAAGTGTCCGAAAAATACGCCAACATTCACCGCGAAACGGATTCGGTCGATCTGGATCAGAACTACTGTGAGTTCCTCGAGCGGACGATCCGGACATTCGACCAGCAGCACGAAGCCCTGATCGCCGATGACGTTCTGGACCTGGACGTCGAGATCGAAGTCCTCCGGAAGCGGATGGCGAGCGAGGGCATCAAGTGACCGCCACGCATTCAGACATCGATGAAGGAGTTGTGAAACATGACTAGCGCGACGACCGACCCGACCACGACGTTGACCCTGGCGGAGTTGCGGCCCGAAACCGCCAATTTGCCGGCGATCACCGAGGATCGCCCGCTGGTTGCGCTGGGCAGTGCGGACCCGGCCAAGGCCGACCGGGTCAAGGCGCTGATGCAGGAGGCGAACATCAAGGACACGAACAGCCTCGTGACCTTCGGCGCGTCCTCAAACCGGGAACTGACCAGCCTGTCCGAGCAGATTCTTGGAAACGCCCGAAACAAGGAGTTCGGCGCGGCGGGCAACCTCATCAACAACATGGTCGCGGAAATCCGCGGCTTCGATCCGAAGGAGATCGGCGGAGGCCTTAGCTGGTGGCAACGTGTGGTCAGGAAGCTCACGCCGATCATGAAAGCGATTCAACGCTACGAAGCGGTGCAGAGCCACCTGCATACGATAGCCTCGAACCTGGATCGGCAGAAGACTGCCCTGATGAAACACATCGCCCTGCAGGATCGCATGGAGGCCTCGAGTCATACGGCGCTCGACTCGATCGAGGAGTACATCGCGGCCGGCGAGGCGGTGATCGCGTCCTGGACGGAAAACGAGCTCGCCGAGGCCGAAAAGGCGGCCTCGGGCTCGGACGATGCGCGCCTTGCCCAGGCGGTGACCGATATCAGGAATCAGATCCGGCTCATGGAGCGGACAGTACACGGTCTCAAGATGACCCGGCAGGTAACGCTCCAGTCAATTCCGAGAATCGACCTGTTGCAGGACAACGACACCAACCTGGTGACCAAGATCGACGGGCTGCTGGCGCATGCCGTCCCCATGTGGAAGCAGCAGCTGGCCGAAGCGCTGATGGTCGAGCAGATGAGTGAAGCCGCCGGTGCGGTCAAGGCCGCGACCGATCTTACCAACGAACTGCTTGAGCAGAACGCGGAAAGCCTCAAGACGGCGAGCGCCAAGGTGCGTACGGAGATAGAGCGCAGCACCTTCGATATCGAGGCCGTCGAAAAGGCCAACAACCTGCTGATTCAGACCTTGCAGGAAGCGGCCGACATTTACGAAACCGGCCGAAAGGCCCGCAAGGACGCCGAGGGCCGCCTGGTCGAGGCGGAGAAAGCGCTCAAGGATGCGATGCTCGAGAATAAGGACCGGATGAGCGCAGGCTGAGCAAACGGACATGTCGCCGGAGGCGGGGCAGGCACGGCCTGTCCGGCGCGGCGCGAAACACAGGAAATAGAGGAGAAACGCAAAATGAAAAGATCACTGACGGCGATGGCGGTTGCCCTGGCGGCGCTGACCGCGACCGCGGCCCGCGCGGCGGAAACCTACCATATTGCATGGTCCCACTACACGGGCTGGGAACCGTGGGGCTGGATCCAGGAGACCGGCCTCGCCAAGCGGCACATGCAGGCCTGCGACGCGGATGTGAAGATCCAGCTGGTCAACGACTACATCGAATCGGTCAACCTGTACACGGCCGGAGAATTCAACGGCGTGGCCGTCACCAACATGGATGCGCTGACCATTCCCGCGGTCGGCGGCCGCGATACGACGGCAGTCATCGTCGGCGATTTTTCGAACGGCAACGATGCCATCGTGTCCAAGAAGGCGGGGTCGGTGAAGGAACTCAAAGGCGAAAACGTCAAGCTCGTCGAGCTGTCGGTTTCGCATTACCTGCTGGCCCGCGCGCTGGCGAAGAACGGAATGAGCGAGCGCGATCTCAAGGTGACGAACACCAGCGATGCCGACATCGGCTCGCTGTTCACGTCGCAGGACGGCGTATCGGTCGTCACCTGGAACCCGATCGTGATGACCATCCGCAACGAGCCCGGCGCCAAGGTGCTGTTCGATTCGTCGGAAATCCCGGGCGAGATTATCGACATGCTGGTCATGGCCACCGATACGCCAGAATGCGTCAAGACCGCCATCGCCAAGACGTGGTTCGAGGCGGTCGGCATCATAATGAGCGACACCCCCGAAGGCATGGAGGCGCGGAAATTCTTGGCCAAACAGGCCGGCGGCTCCTATGACGACTTCATGGCCCAGCTCGAAACGACCCAGATGTTCGACGCTGCGGGCGCCGCGAGTTTCGTGAAGAGCGGCAAGCTGAGGGACACCATGGAAGCCGTCCGCACCTTCTCCTTCGATCACGGGCTGTTCGGAAACGGCGCCCCGGACAAGAACTTCGTGGGCATCGAGTTCCCCGACGGGTCCGTCCTCGGCTCCGGCCAGAACGTGAAGCTGCGGTTTACCGCGAGCTATATGGAAGCGGCGGCCAAGTAAAGGCGGCCGGTCCATCCGGCAGGCTGTGGGCCGCCCGCGAGGGGTGCACATGTACAAACGAAACGCATTCGGCCTTCAGGCCGTCTTCAAGCGCCGTACGACGGTCATCCTCGGGACGATTCTCTTCGTCGTCCTGATCGGCGGCTATCTGATCGGCTCGGACATCCGGCTGGATGCGAACCCCGCCGACAAGCTGATGCCGTCGGTCGGCAAGATCTGGGATACGGCGGTCCGCTACGCCACGGTCCCGGATCGCAGGACGGGCGAAATCATCCTGTGGAGCGACTGGAGCGCAAGCATGACGCGGATGGCGGTCGGCGTTGGCGCCAGCGCGTTGGTCGCCCTGTTCCTGGGACTCAACGCCGGCCTCTTCCCGGTCGTCAGAACCGTCGCCCTGCCGTTCGTCACCTTCATGTCGATCGTGCCGCCGCTCGCCATCCTGCCGATCCTGTTCATCTTATTCGGGATTGACGAGTTTGGAAAAATCGCCCTGATCTTTCTCGGCACGGTCTGGTTTATGACCCGGGACATATATCAGCATGTCCGAGCGATTCCGAAGGAACAGATCATAAAAAGCCTGACGCTGGGCGCCTCGGCGCTCAGGACCGCCTATACGGTGATCCTGCCGCAGACGGTTCCGCGCCTGATCGACAGCATCCGCCTTTCCCTCGGCGCCGCATGGCTGTTCCTGATCGCGGCCGAGGCGATCGCCTCCGATGCCGGGCTCGGCTACCGGATCTTTCTCGTGCGCCGGTATCTGGCGATGGATGCGATCATCCCTTACGTCATCGTCATCACCGCGACCGGCTTTGCCATGGATTGGGGCCTGCGGACGGTGCTGCGCCGGGGCTTCCGCTGGTATCAGGAGACCAAGGAATGACCGAAACCGTGCGAAGCCAGAGCCGGCTGCATGTCGAGAACCTCTACAAGCGCTATGGCGCGAAGACAATTCTCGACAATGTCGATCTGACGGTGCAACCCGGCGAGCTCGTCTCGGTTGTCGGGCCTAGCGGTTGCGGAAAATCCACGCTGCTTAGAATGGTTATCGGCCAGGAGATCCCGTCGAAGGGGATCATCATGATCGATGGGGAACTCGTCGGCCCGCCGAGCCCGGACCGTGGTGTCGTTTATCAGCGCTACTCGCTTTATCCGCATTTGACGGCGCTCGAGAACGTGATGCTGGGCCCCAGGGTCAGCATGCCGGTCATACGCTGGTGGGGCGCCAGGGACGCGGTGCGTCAGGAAGCGCTCGCCTTTCTCGAGGAGGTTGGCCTGGTCGATCATGCCGCGAAGTACCCGCACGAGCTTTCGGGCGGCCAGCAGCAGCGAGTCGCGGTGGCCCAGGCCCTGATTCAGAAGCCGAAAATACTTCTGATGGACGAGCCGTTTGGCGCGCTGGACCCCGGTACCCGGGAGGATCTTCAACTCTTCCTCATGGAGCTCTGGGAACATCACGAGATGACGATCTTCTTCGTGACCCACGATCTGGAAGAGGCCGTGTACCTGGGAACGCGACTGATCGTCTTGTCGCGGTACTATTCGGACGATCGCGAAACATACGAATCCGATGCCCATGGCGCCAAGGTGGTCGCCGACTTTTATCTGCGCGACCGCAATGCCGGCATTCCGACACGCGAGAAATATACCGCGCAGTTCAATGAGTTGCTCCTGACCGTGCGCCAGGCCGGGTTCGATCCCGACTATCGTCAGCATGTAAGGGAGTTTGACCTGAAGCATCAGGACAGTTTCCGGAGCTCGGCTCTCGAAGAGGAGTAGCGGGGGCGGCGGGCGTCACTGTACCCCGCGCCTGGCCCGGACGTTTCCTGACGGATCGGGCCCCGGCCGACGCGATGACGGCGCGGTCCTGGTGAGAAATCCGGGCTAGCCTTCCCGGCGCAGGGTGACGTCCACCATCAGCGATCCGGCCAGCGCCTCGAGGGCGCTGCGCAGTTCGGCGCCGGTCAGCCCTGCCGGGACGCGGACATGCGCGTCCGCATAGAACATCAGGCCGCCGCTCATCGGCGCCTCGCGGATGTCGGTCTCCATGTCCTCGACGCTGACGCCGCGTTCGGCCAGGCAATGGGTGATGTCGCGCAGGATGCC
>CAJICD010000103.1_pt1 | contig 10857 bp, 6 predicted proteins | sample 9199521 | NCBI WGS metagenome assembly CAJICD01 (sample SAMEA7708321, study PRJEB35096) | sediment metagenome | biome: marine neritic benthic zone biome [ENVO:01000025]; feature: sediment [ENVO:00002007]; material: shallow marine sediment [ENVO:03000034] sea grass bed [ENVO_01000059] ...
CGTTCAGGATCAGCCCGTCCTTGTAGTTGACGCCGGAATACGCGACCCGGACGGTCACGTCCCCGTCCGGCAGGTCGGAATCGGCGAGGTCCTTGATCTCGCCCGAAACCTTGCCGTCGTCCTCGGTCAGCACGAGGGCGGGAAAGCTGTCGTCGGCCATGGTGTTCGCCTCCTGTCGGGCCGTTGCGCCGCGTTGCCCGGCGGTATAGCCCCTGTACGGGAGCCGGGCAAGGGCGGCGGGGTCGAATCGCCGCTCCGAAACCCGCGGAAATCGCCGGTGCATGGGGTTGTTTCACGCGGTTCGGCATCCGCGCCGGCGCCGATGCGGAAATCGCTACGCGGTTGGAGGTGCAATGCGTATCATCGGCGCGCCGACGAACGATAGGGGAGCCCCCGGCAGGAACGGACGGGATGCTGGCGCTTTATACGATCACGCTGGGGCTGAGCGCCCTGCTGCTGTTCTGGGTGCAGCCGCTCTACGCGCGGCTGATGCTGCCGCTGCTGGGCGGCGCCCCGGCGGTGTGGATCACCGCGATGCTGTTTTTCCAGGCGGCGCTGCTGGCCGGCTATCTCTACGCCCATCTGTCGATCCGATGGCTCGGGCTGAAGCGCCAGTCGGTGCTGCACGGGGCACTTCTGCTGGCCGCGTTCGTCGCCCTGCCGGTGGCGCTGCCCGCAGGCTGGACGCCGCCAGCCGCGGTAATGCCGGTGGGCTGGCAGCTTGCCCTGATGGCGGCCGGGATCGGCCTGCCGTTCTTTGCGGTCTCGGCGACGGCACCGTTGCTGCAGCGCTGGTTCGCCCATACCGGCCACGCCGAATCGGCGAACCCCTACTTCCTGTACGGCGCCAGCAATGTCGGCAGCATCGCGGCGCTGGCCGGCTACCCGCTGCTGGCCGAACCCCTGATGCGGCTTGGTCAGCAGGGGCTTGTCTGGACCGGCGGCTATGCGGTTCTGGTGCTGGCGATCGGGCTGTGCGGGTATTTGCTGTGGCGCCGTTACGTCGCCGACCCGCCGGGCGTTGAGGGGGAAGGCCTGGCGCTGTCGCCCGACATCGACTGGCGCCGGCGGCTGTGGTGGATCGCGCTGGCCTTCGCGCCGTCCAGCCTGATGCTGGGCGCGACGTTGCATATCTCCACCGACATCGCCGCAGTGCCGCTGCTCTGGGTCGTGCCGCTGGCGCTCTACTTGCTCAGCTTTGTCATCGTCTTCGCCCGGCGGCCGCTGTTGCCGCACCGCTGGATGCTGGTCCTGCAGGTTCCGGCCTTGCTGGCGCTGGCCGTGAGCCTGTCCTGGAGCTTTGCCGGATTGTGGGGCGAGGTCCTCGTCCATCTCGGCGCGTTCTTCGTCGTCGCGACGGCCTGTCATGGGGAACTCGCGGCCCGGCGGCCGGCGGCCCTGCAGCTGACCGAGTTCTATCTGTGGATGGCGGTCGGCGGCGTGCTGGGCGGCCTGTTCAATGCAGTGCTGGCGCCGCTGCTGTTCGATTCGGTGCTGGAATATCCGCTGATGATCGCCGCCGTCGCGCTGCTGCGACCGTGGAGGGCGATCGGCAGTCCCAGGGCGCTGGCGCTGGACGTCCTGTTCCCGGCCGGGCTGGCGGCACTGACCATCGCGGTTCCGCTCCGCTTCGGATGGGGAGAAGGCGGCGTCGGCACGGGGATGGTCATCGGCGCCTACATCATTGCGGTCGGCGCAACGACGGGATTCAGCCTGATGGGCAGGCCGCTGCGCCTGGCGCTGGGGATCGGCGTCGTACTGGCCGCGGGACCGCTGGTGCTGAGCCAGAGCGGGCTGGCGGGCGGCTCGCCGCGCAACACGGTCGTGGCGGAGCGAAGCTTCTTCGGCGTGCACCGCGTAAAACTGCAGTCCGACCCGGTCGAGGCACGCTTGCTGCTGCACGGGACCACGGTGCACGGCGCGCAATTCACGGATCCGGAGAAACGGCGCGTCCCTCTGGCCTACTACGACAGGGCCGGGCCGCTGGGTCAGGTCTTCCACGCCTTTCCGCCCAGTCGGTTTATGCGCGTGGGGGTGGTCGGCCTCGGCCCGGGTGCGGCGGCCTGCTACGCAGTGCCCGGCCAGGATTGGACGTTTTTTGAGATCGACCCGACGGTCGAGCGGATCGCCCGCGATCCACGCTATTTCACCTACCTGCGCGACTGTGCTCCCGAGGCGAAGGTGACGATCGGCGACGCACGCCTTTCGTTGCGAGACGCGCCGGACGGTAATTTCGATCTGCTGATCCTGGACGCATTCAGCTCGGACGCCATCCCGGTGCATCTGCTGACCGTGGAAGCGTTCGAGCTATACCGGCGCAAGCTGTCGGAACGAGGTATCTTGATCGCGCATATCTCGAACCAGTTCCTCGACCTGGAGCCGGTCGTCGGGCGGATCACTGCGGAAACGGGGTTCTTCGGCGTCGTGCAGTATTTCGAGGTTACGCCGAAAGAGAATGCGCTGTCGCTGCGTTTCTCCTCGATCTGGGCGGTAATGGCACGCCGGCCGGACCATATCCGGGAATTGGCCCCGGACCTGCGCTGGGGGCCGCTGCGTGGCGCGAAGGCCCCGCTGTGGACCGACGACTACGTGAATATCGTCGGGGCGATCATGCTGCCCGCCGAAGAGGAGGACGAGGGCGGGTCGTGATGCGATCAGGACGCCGGTTCGGTCGTCTTCCAGGCAGCTTCGCGCAAGGTGATGCTGGCGCCACCGGCCTCCAGGCTGAGATCCGACCCCGCATCCTCGACATGCTCCAGCCGGATCAGCGCCAGCCCCAGCCCGTCGCGGGACGAGCGCATCTCGCCGGCCTCCTTGCCGTTGCGCAGCAGCTTCGTGCCCGGCGCCGGCGCGTCGCCCGCGATCGCCACCGGCATCAGGCGCTTCTTGATCAGCCCGCGGTATTTCGTGCGGGCCGTCAGTTCCTGGCCCATATAGCAGCCCTTGTCCCAGTCGACGCCGTTCAACGAGTCGAAGTTGCTTTCCAGCAGGATCGATTTTTCGACCACCAGATCACGCGTCCCGTCGGGAAGACCGAGTCCCAGGCGCATGCGGTCGTAATCCTCCGGCGCCGCGGCCGCGAAGCCCAGCCCCGCGAGAGCCGCTGCCGCACGATCCGCCGGCAGGATCGCCCGCGCGCCGGCCCCGGCGAGCCGCGGATCCATATAGACCGCGCCGCCCTCGAACGGGCGTCCCGCCCCCGGCTCATCGGGCAGGTCCAGCGCCTGCGCGACGCCATCGCCCCAAAGCGCGGCGACCGCCATGCTGTCGGCCATGCCCAGATCGACGGCCGAGCGGAGCTTGAACTTGTGCAGCCGCCGGCCGAAATCCATCAGCCGGTCGCCGCCCTCGCAGTCGAGGTGCGACACGTCGCCGATCTCGATCATGAAGAAGTCGTGCAGGTACTTGCCTTGTGGCGTCAGAAACGCGGCCCACAGAGCGTGCCGCGCATCGGCGCGCGTCACATCGTTGGACACCAGCCCCTGCAGGAACTCCCGCCGGTCGGCGCCGCCGACGGTAATCAACCCGCGATGGGGAAGGATCGTGTAGAAACGCTCACTCATGGTCCCGGTTTCATCCTTCGATATGGCTCGCCACACCAGATAGGCGCTCGGTCGGCCGGCGGCAAGCATACGCCGGGCCGGACTTATCGGTTTGCAGGGTGGCGTGGAGGTATTAGGTTTGGGGGGCGCGGCGCCAGATCGCTGCCGCGTGAACTCGCCCGAGGAGTAAAATCGATCCACAATGGCTGAACGTTACGATCTGATCATCCGGGGCGGCACATGCCTGACCCCCGCCGGCCGGGTGGGCGCGGATGTCGGCGTGTCCGATGGCCGCATCGCGGCGATTGGCGATCTGGCGCAGGCATCGGGCGAAACCGTCTTCGAGGCCAAAGGCCTGCACGTGCTTCCCGGGGTGATCGACAGCCAGGTGCATTTCCGCGAGCCCGGCAACGAGCACAAGGAAGACCTCGAAAGCGGCACGAGGGCGGCCATTCTGGGCGGCGTCACCGCAGTCTTCGAGATGCCGAACACCAGTCCGCCGACGATCGCCGCCGCCGACCTCTCCGACAAGATCAGGCGGGCCGACGGCCGCGCGTGGTGCGATTTCGCCTTCTTCGTCGGCGCCGCGAAGGAGAACGTCAACCGGCTGGCCGGGCTCGAGCAGTTGGCCGGATGCTGCGGCATCAAGGTGTTCATGGGCTCGTCGACCGGCTCGCTGCTGGTCGAGGGCAAGGGACTGCTGCGCGACGTCATGACGCGCGGGCGCCGGCGCATCGCCATCCACGCCGAGGACGAGGAACGGCTGAAGGCGCGCTTCGATCTCGCGCGGGACGGCGGCAAGCCTTACTGCCACCCGGTCTGGCGCGACGAGGAGACCGCGCTGCTGGCGACACAGCGCGCCCTGGAGCTTTCCCGCGAGACCGGGCGCCGGATCCATATCCTGCATGTCACCACGGCGCAGGAGATCGCGCTTCTTGCACGGCACAAGGATCTTGTGACCGTCGAGGTCACGCCCCAGCACCTGACGCTGGCGGCGCCGGAGGCCTACGACCGGCTCGGGACGCTGGCGCAGATGAACCCGCCGATCCGTGACGAAGAGCATCGCGACGGGCTGTGGCGGGGGGTCGCCGCCGGCATCGTCGACGTGATCGGCTCGGACCATGCGCCGCACACGCTGGAGGAAAAGGCGAAGCCCTATCCGGACAGCCCGTCCGGCATGCCGGGCGTGCAGACGCTGGTCCCCGTTATGCTGAACCATGTGCATGAGGGCCGGCTGACCCTGGAGCGCTTCGTCGATCTGGTCTGTGCCGGACCGGCGCGGATCTACAACGTCGCCCGCAAGGGCCGTATCGTCGTCGGCTACGACGGCGATTTCACGATTGTCGACCTGAAGGCCAAACGCACCATCGCCAACGACTGGATCGCCAGCAAATGCGGCTGGACGCCGTTCGACGGCATGAAGGTCACCGGCTGGCCCATGGCGACCGTGATCCGCGGCCACATCGTGATGCGCGACGACGAGCCGATGCCCGACAGCCAGATCGGCCGACCCATCCAGTTCAGCGATACCGGCAGCGGGTGACGGCGGGGGCGGGTTTGACTCGGAAACCCGACCGAAGGCCGTTTCGCTGGTGGATATGGTTGCCGCTGGCGGCGCTTTTTCCAATTCTGGCGATTCTCAATTACGGCTTGCCGTCACGGTATTTGAGTTGGAAAACACTGTCCAAGGCCGAGCTGATCGAAGGAGCGGGCGTATATCTTAAGAACTACACGAATGGGGGACAGGCGTGTTTGTACGCGGTTGATTGCCAGTCTGGCCGGGCAGGCCTGGTTCTTGTGAAGGATATTGAAGCCTGGGATATCGAAACGACAAAAGATATCGTCTGGCGTCGGCGGTTTTCCGATTTCTGTCCCGGTCGGACCGCGAATTTCGGGCTTCACGTCATACCGGTAAACGAGCAAGACGAACCTCCAGTTCAGTCGAATCAAACAGCGCGGTGGTCTTTTTACCACGACAGATTTCTACCTCGATACGGGCGTTTCCAAGGCGGCTCATTCAGCGAGGCCGACTGGGAAGAATGCTCGGAACCATATGCTCTGGTTCGCCGGTAAGCATCGCTGCACACGCGCCGACAAACCAACCTTGACGCCCCATCGTGACTGAGAGCTGCCGTTGGGTACGATTTCTCCGGCTGACTGTCTCCGGCGGGAAGCCGCATCCCCTCAGGCGATGGCGACATCCAGCACCATCATCAGTACGAAGCCGAGCAGAACATCGTTCAGACCCGCGAAAACGGACCGGACGACCTAGATAGGAAGCGCGCCGGTCCCGGTTGCAAGGCCCGCGATCATACTGGCCAGGATGCCGGCCTCGATCAGGGACAGGGACAGGAAATAGGATTCGATCGCCGTCATTGTTTCTGCTCGAAATGATCGGGGTGCGGGTCCGGCAAGACCGCACATCTAATACGGCTTTTCCCCGTCCGGAACGAGCAAAAAAAGACCGGCGGCGGACCGTCTAAGATACGGGTCCGCCACCGGATCAGGAGTCCTCGCTCAAGCGGCGATCTCTGGTGTCTTGAGCTGGAGACGTTCGGCGATTCCGGCGCCGTAGGCCGGGTCGGCCTGTGTGAAGTAACCGAGCTGCCGGCGGACGATCGCTTCGGGAACACCCTGCATGGCGCCGGCAATGGTATCCATCAGCCGGGCCTGCTGTTCCGAATCCATCAGGCGGAAAAGATTGCCCGCCTGGGTGAAGTCGTCATTGCCCTCGCGGTGGTCGTAGCGGTCGGCGGCGCCGTCGATCGCCAGCGGCGGCTCTGCGACCGAGGGATCCTCGACCGGCCCGCCGAAGCTGTTCGGCTCGTAGTTGACCGCGCCGCCGCCATTGCCGTCGAACCGCATGGCCCCGTCGCGCTGGTAATTGCGGACCGGGCAGCGCGCGGCGTTGACCGGCAGGGCCTGGTGATTCGCACCGACCCGGTAGCGCTGTGCATCGCCGTAGGACAGGATCCGCATCTGCAGCATCTTGTCCGGGCTGTGGCCGATCCCCGGCACCACGTTTGCCGGCGTGAAGGCGGCCTGCTCGACCTCGGCGAAGTAGTTCTCCGGGTTGCTGTTGAGCTCCAGCGTGCCGACCTCGATCAGCGGGTAGTCGCCATGCGGCCAAACCTTGGTCAGGTCGAAGGGATTGTAGGGCGTCTTCGCCGCATCGGCCTCCGGCATGACCTGGACCTTGAGCGTCCATTTCGGGAAATCGCCGTTCTCGATGGCTTCGTAGAGATCGCGCTGGTGGCTTTCCCGGTCCGCACCGACGATGCGGGCAACCTCCTCATCGGTATTGGTGCGGTGGCCCTGCTGGGTCTTGAAATGGAACTTGACCCAGAACCGCTCGCCATCCTCATTGATGAAGCTGTAGGTGTGCGAGCCGTAACCGTTCATGTGACGGTAGGTCTTCGGCTGGCCGCGGTCGGACATCAGGATGGTGATCTGGTGCAGCGCCTCGGGTGCGTGCGACCAGAAATCCCACTGCATCGTCCCGTCGCGCAGATTGGTCCGCGGGTCGCGCTTCTGGCTGTGGATGAAGTCCATGAACTTGTAGGGGTCGCGGACAAAGAACACCGGCGTGTTGTTGCCGACCACGTCCCAGTTGCCCTCCTCGGTGTAGAACTTCACCGCGAAGCCGCGCACGTCGCGCTCGGCGTCCGCCGCGCCCTTTTCGCCGGCCACGGTCGAAAAGCGCAGGAAGCATTCGGTTTCCTTGCCGATTTCGGAGAAGATCTTGGCCTTGCTGTATTTCGTGATGTCGCCGGTGATGGTCAGCTTGCCATAGGCGCCGGAACCCTTGGCATGGACGATGCGTTCCGGAATGCGCTCGCGGTTGAAATGGGCGTGCTTCTCGAACAGCTGCCAGTCCTGCGCCAGCAGCGGGCCACGCGGCCCCGCGGTCAGGCTGTTCTGGTTGTCGGCCATGGGGCAGCCATTGGCCGTCGTCATCGTCGGTTTGTCTGACATGGTGGTGATCCTTTCTCAAGCTTGCCGGCAGGGCGGCGTTTCGCGCCCGCCTTATGGCATGGAAGGTAACGAGGTTGGAAAAAACGATCCAATTGATTATATTATTCTTATTAATCGATTAAACCGATCAATGATCCTGCCAACGATACGCCAGCTCCAGTATCTCGTCGCCGTGGTCGATCTGAACCATTTCGGCCAGGCGGCCGAGCGCTGCCATGTCACGCAGTCGACGCTGAGCGCCGGCATCGCCGAGCTGGAGAACCTCTTGCAGGCGCAGTTGATCGAGCGCACCAGGCGCCGCGTCCAGGTCACGCCGCTGGGCGCGGAGATCGCCGAGAAAGCCCGCGCCTTGCTGGACGGCGCAGCCGACATTGCCGAGACCGCCCGGGCCGCCGAGGCGCCGCTAAGCGGGCGCTTCCGCATGGGCGTCATTCCCACCGTCGGCCCCTTCGTACTGCCGCGCGTGCTGGGCGGGCTGCGCAAGGCCTATCCGGACCTCCGCCTCTATCTGCGCGAGGAGCAGACGGCGCCCCTGATCGACCGGCTGCGCCGCGGCGAGCTGGAGGTCGCCCTTATCGCCCTGCCCTACGACATCGGCGATCTCGCGAGCCTGTCGCTGGGCCCGGACCCGCTGTGGGCGGTGCTGCCGAAGGGCCATCCGCTGGCGCAAGCGAAGGCGGTGGCGCCGGGAAACCTGCCCGTCGACGAGCTGCTGTTGCTGGAGGACGGCCACTGCCTGCGCGAACACGCGCTGGCGGCCTGCAGCCTGCAGGGACTCCGCGCCGCGGGCGGCTATACCTCCACCAGCCTCTATACGCTGGTCGAGATGGCGGCGAACGGCCTTGGGATCACCTTCGTTCCGGAAGTCGCGATCACCGCGGGCCTGCTGAAGGGCTCGGCTGTCGAGCTGCGCCCGCTGGCCCCGGGCGGCCCGCCGCGCGACCTGGCCCTGGTGTGGCGCAAGTCGTTCCGCCGGGACGCCGACCTCGCCGCCCTCGCCGCCTACATGCGCGGCCGCATGGCAGCGCTGCGCAGGAAGCGGCCGGCCGGGTAAGGGCGCTCAAGCCTCTCTTGCGATCTTCACGCCCCCATCGTCGTCGCCGGCGGTTGCGGCCTGGGCGGCGGCGAGGCGGGCGATCGGCACCCGGAACGGCGAGCAGGAGACGTAGTCCAGCCCGACCTTGTGGCAGAACGCCACCGAGGCCGGGTCGCCGCCGTGTTCACCACAGATGCCGAGCTTGATGTCGGGCCGGGTCTCGCGGCCCCGCTGGCAAGCGATCTCGACCAGTTCGCCGACGCCGTCGACATCGATGCTGGTGAACGGGTCGTGCTCGAGGATGGCCTGCTTCTCGTAATACTGCAGGAAGTTGCCGGCATCGTCGCGGCTCAGCCCGAACACCGTCTGGGTGAGGTCATTGGTGCCGTAGCTGAAGAACTCGGCCTGTTTGGCGATCTCGGCGGCGCGCAGGCAGGCCCGCGGCAGCTCGATCATGGTGCCGATCATGTATTCCGGCCGGCGGCCCGTTTCGGCCGCCACCGCGTCGGCGGCGCCGTCGATAACCGGCTTCAGCACTTCCAGTTCCTCGCGCATCGCGATCAGCGGCACCATGACCTCGCAGATCGGCCCTTCGCCGGTTTCCTCGGCGACCGCGACCGCGGCCTCGAAGATCGCACGGGCCTGCATCTCGCAGATCTCCGGATAGCTGATCGCCAGCCGGCAGCCGCGGTGGCCGAGCATCGGGTTGGCCTCGTGCAGCTCTGTGGCGCGGCGGCGCACGGTCTCGATGTCGACGCCGGCGGCATCCGCGATCTCCTGCATTTCCTGCGCGCCCTTCGGCAGGAATTCGTGCAGCGGCGGGTCGAGCAGCCGGATCGTCACCGGCAGGCCGCGCATGATCTTGAAGATCTCGATGAAGTCCTCGCGCTGCATCGGCAGGATCTTGGCGAGAGCCGCGCGCCGGCCCCGCTCGGTCTCGGCCAGGATCATCTCGCGCATGGCGACGATCCGCTCGGCGTCGAAGAACATGTGCTCGGTGCGGCACAGCCCGATCCCCTCGGCGCCGAACTCGCGCGCCGTGCGGGCATCCTCCGGGGTGTCGGCATTGGCGCGCACACCCATCGTGCGGGCCGCATCGGCCCATTCCATAAGCGTATTGAAGTCTCCGGAGAGCTCCGGCTTGACGGTCGGCACCTCGCCCAGCATCACCTGGCCGGCGCCGCCGTCGATGGTGATCCAGTCGCCTTCGCCGACGGTGCGCCCGCCGACGGTCATGGTCCGCGCCGTCTCGTCGACCTGGATGTCGCCGGCGCCGGCGACGCACGGCCGGCCCATGCCGCGGGCGACGACCGCCGCGTGGCTGGTCATTCCGCCGCGCGTGGTCAGAATCGCCTGGGCCGCGTGCATGCCGTGGATATCCTCGGGGCTGGTCTCGGTGCGCACCAGGATCACCCGCTCGCCCTTGGCGGCCTCGTCCTCGGCGTGGTCGGCGGTAAACACCGCCTTGCCCGACGCCGCGCCCGGCGAGGCCGGCAGCCCGGTCGCGATGACGATGCGCTCGGCGTCGGGGTCGAGGGCGGGGTGCAGCAGCTGGTCGAGCGCTTGCGGTTCGATGCGCCCGACCGCGGTCGGCCGGTCGATCAGGCCGCTCTCGGCCATCTCCACCGCGATCCGCAGCGCCGCCTGCGTGGTGCGCTTGCCGTTGCGGGTCTGCAGCATCCACAGCTTGCCCTTCTGCACCGTGAACTCGACGTCCTGCATGTCGCGGTAGTGGGTCTCCAGCTTGCCGCGAATCTCGTCGAGCTGGCCGAACACCTCCGGCATCACCTCTTCCATCGCCGGCAGGTCGGAGCCGTTGGCCTCCTTGCCCGCAACGGTGAGATGCTGCGGCGTGCGGATCCCGGCGACCACGTCCTCGCCCTGCGCATTGACCAGATACTCGCCGTAGAACGTGTTCTCGCCGGTCGACGGGTCGCGGGTGAACGCGACGCCGGTGGCGCAGTCGTCGCCCATGTTGCCGAACACCATGGCCTGCACGTTGACCGCGGTGCCCCAGTCCTCGGGAATGCCGTGCAGGCGGCGGTAGGTCACGGCGCGCGGCGTCATCCAGCTGCCGAACACCGCCCCGACGGCGCCCCAGAGCTGCGCCTTCGGATCCTGCGGGAAGGGCTCTCCCAGGGTCTCCTCGACGCGCGCCTTGTAGGCGGCGACCAGCGCCTTCAGCGCATCGGCGTCAAGATCGGTATCCAGCGCGACGTTGCGCTCTTCCTTGTGCAGCTCGAGGATCTCCTCGAAATTGTAGTGCTCGACGCCGAGCACGACGTCGGAATACATCTGGATGAA
>CAJICD010000158.1_pt1 | contig 10830 bp, 6 predicted proteins | sample 9199521 | NCBI WGS metagenome assembly CAJICD01 (sample SAMEA7708321, study PRJEB35096) | sediment metagenome | biome: marine neritic benthic zone biome [ENVO:01000025]; feature: sediment [ENVO:00002007]; material: shallow marine sediment [ENVO:03000034] sea grass bed [ENVO_01000059] ...
CGCCATTCGCACATCTGCTGCCGGAACACGGGAGCCGCGACGGTGCCGCCGGCACCCTGTCGCGGCGGATCATACCGGGCTACATGGCCGCGCTCGAGGATCTGGTCGGCCCCGTGCTTTTCGGGCGCCAGCAGGAGCGCAGCCGCGAACTGGTACGGGCGGCGCGATCCGCCCGCGGCGGTGACTTCCATTGGGAGGATGTGTACAAGGATCGCCACAGCCAGGACATCATCGACGACACACTCGTGTATCTTGCCGGGGAGTTCGAGGAATTCGAGCGGCAGCGCGACTGGTTCATCGGCCTTGTGAACGACGCGATGCCACTGCCGCCCGACGATTCGGGCCACGCGGTGGCGCTCGATGACGATGGGTTCGCTCTGCTCATGAACGCGCTTTATTCGCGGCTCGCGCGGACCCTTGCCACAGAGGCGGGAAAGGCACGCCTGCGGGAACGATACGGCGCGGCGGCGATCAGCAAGGCCGGCGCGCTGCTGGCCCGCCTCAACGAGTCGTAAAGGACACTCTGTCGTCGAATTTATCGCTGATTATCAACAATTCCAGCGACCCCATTACTGGAATGTTTACTTTTTGGCGTTACACGTATGAGCCATGGATGGTGGAGATAAATCCCGCCGCTTCCATGGGCCGCATAACCGGCCGGTCAAGGCGGGGTTTCGTTTGTGACTGGAGGCCATGAAGATGGTCAATGACGATTTTCCGGAGTTGGGACCGGGGCCAACGCGCCTTAAAACCCTGACCGAGATCGCGCTGGACCGGATTACCGAGTATCTGGAGCGTGAGGCGGCGGCCTGCGGCGGCTCGCTCGACGGGCCGCAATTGAGGGACGCCGTCGAAAGGTTCAGGAACAGCACTGAGGACGACGCCCAGGAGTTTTACCGGACCGGCTGGAACGAATGCCTTTCGGTGATCAACGAAGTGCGGCGGGAGAGCAGCCGCCGCATGCCGTTCGAGCGGTTGATGGTCCATCCCCTGGCCCACCTTTTGCCAGCCGCGCATCAGCCCCTCGTGCCCGGAAAGGGGCTGTCGCGCCGAATTCTGCCGGGTTACCTGTCGGCGCTCTACCAGATGCTGGGGCCGGTCCTGCTGGACCAGTACCAGAACCGCTGCCGCGAGCTGGTCCGGATCATCCAGACCGCGCGGGGCAACGATTTCGAGTGGAATGACGTCTATGACGACCCCACCAGCCAGGTCATCGTCAACGATATCCTGGTCCATCTCAGCAAGCACTTCTCGAATTTCGCCAAGCGGCGCGCCTGGATGATGAGCGTCATCGTCTCGCAGATGCCGCTCGGCGAGGACGAGATCGAGCGCGCCTGGGTGTTCGGCGACGCCGAATTCTCAATGCTCATGGAGGCCTTGTTCCGCCCGCTTCGCAGCGAGCTGGCCTCGCCGGACGGCCGGAAGCGCATCGAGGATCGTTACGGCACGATCGTCTGCGAGATCTTGGAGGAGTTCCTGGAAGATCTCGACAGGCCCCTCAATGTGACTCCTCTTCGCAGGCTTGCGCCTTAACGTTCGGCGCGACCGCCTTTCGCCGAGTTCACATCCTCCGTTCCCGCAACCTGAGTTGTGGACGGTATCCAGAACGGCGGCTGGGCCTGCGGCGGGCGCCGGGCTGCCCCAATTCGGCAACCGACACGTGTTTCTGAGTTCGCTTGACCGAAGTTGCTGCGTCGTTTCGCCGCGGGAAGGTATCCCTCAGGTTCTTGACCGTTAAGGCAATCCAACTCCCGGGTCCAGGCACGCGGGAAAAGCTCCGATTTTGCCGAGTCGTTAACGAATTCGCTCTATCATAGCGGGTTGCCGCCGCTTGCCGGCGGTACATGACGCAGAGGGAATTTTACGGGCTGGAGTTTCCCTGGTGCCTGTTTGTTGACCAGAGGAGGATCAATTGATCGCCAAGCCCCGCCATGTTCTTTATTTGGCAGGCATCACGACGGCAATCGTTTTCGCGTTGTCGGTAGTTTGGGTGCACTGGTTGGCAGACGTGTTTGCGCCGCATGTCGTCGGATGGACGAGCGCCGAGACGCATGGGAAGCACTGGTCCTTCGTCGTTATGGCCACCCTTGCCGCCGGCGCTGTCTGGGCCGTGGCCGGGCCGGCATGCCTCAAGGTCATGTCCCGGGCCGGAAATGCTGCCGAGACGCTCGAGCAGTTCAACAGGACCCTTGATCAGACCGTCGACTGCGTCTTCATGTTCCGGCCGGACGATCTGAAATTCTTTTACGTCAACCGGGGCGCCATCCAGCAAATCGGATATACGCGCCGCCAGCTGATGCGGATGACCCCGCTCGACATCAAGCCCGAATTCACCGAATCGGAGTTTCGCGAGATGATCGCAGGGTTGATTGAGGGGTCGAGGCGGTCCAGAAAGTTCGAGACCGTGCACAAGCACAAGAAGGGCACCCGGGTTCCAGTCGAGATCCTGCTGCAATATGTCGCACCGCCGAGTGGCACGCCACGATTTGTGGCGATCGTGCGCGACATTACCCAGAGAAAGGAGACCGAGGCGGCATTGCAGAGGGCGCGTGACGAAGCCCAGCAGAGGAATATCGAGCTCCAGAACGCAAACGCCAGACTGAACAGTGAAATCCTGGAACGTAAACAGGCCGAGCAGAAGGCGACGGAAACCGGGAGGCGAATCGAGTCGACCCTGCGCGGCATCCACGACGCATTTTTCGCGGCCGACCGGGAGTGGCGCCTCACCTACGTCAACCCACAGGCCGAGGAGCTGTTCGATCGGTCGCAGGATGACTTGCTTGGAAAGGTCCTGTGGGATGAATTCCCGGAACTCGCGGGTGCATTTCGCACGCGGCTGGACGACGCCATGCAACGCTCCGAGTCGCCTGTCTTCGATGAATTTTATGCGCCAAGTGGCGGCTGGTACGACGTGCGGGCCTTCCTCAGCGGCGACGGGGTGACCTTCTATCTGCTCGATGTTACGGAGCAAAAGGCAGCAGAGCGGGCCCTCCTGGATAGCGAATTGTCTGCAAGAGCGAACCACGACCTCCTGATCCAGGCCATCGAAAGCATGTCGGACGCGTTCACGCTGTATGACCGTGAGCAGCGGCTCGTCTTGTGCAACAGCAAATTCGGCGAACAGGTCGGCACGAAGATGGCTGCAGCGCTCATCGGCAAAGAGTTCGAAGAGGTGGTCCGGTGGTTGGCGGCCAAGGGGCTGTACGAGGACGTGGCAATGTCTTCCGAGGATTGGTTCGACCGGCGCATGGAATTGCACAGAGTCCACGAGACCCATGTCCAGAAACAGACCGACGGACGCATATTCCTTGTCAGAGAGTTTCCAACGCCGGATGGCGGCTTCGTCCTGACCCGGACCGATATCACCGAGCAGAAGAAAGCCGAGGAGAAGCTGCAGAGAAGCGAGGAGCGGTTCCGGGCGGTGGTCGACAATTCTCCGACCAAAATACACATCAAGGATATGGACGGACGCTACCTCCTGGTCAATCCGCTGGCCGAGAGTCTGTTTGGCGTTACCGAGGCTGAGGCACTGGGCAAGACCAGCCAGGAGATATTCAACAGGCTGCAAGCCGACGCCTTCACGGCGCACGATCAGGCCGTCATCGATAACCGGCGTCCGATCGAGCAGGAGGAGGTATGGGACGAACAAGACGGCATGCACAGTTATCTGACCGTCAAGTTTCCGGTCTTCGATGCGGCCGGCGAGATGACGGGAATCGGTGCGATCGGAACCGATATCACCGAACGCAAGAAGATCGAGGCCAAGTTGAGTCAGATTCAGAAGATGGAGAGCCTGGGAAGCCTTGCCGCCGGAATTGCCCACGATCTCAACAATACCCTGACACCCGTCCTGGGCCTGACCGAACTGGTCATGGATGAATTGCCGCCAGACAGCCCTGCAAGAGGAAACCTGGAGACGGTCATGGCGGCAGGCGAACGCGGAACGGAACTCGTCGCGCAGATCCTGGCATTCAGCCGTGAGAACGCGCCGGACCGCGAACCCGTCGATCTTTGTCGCTTCATCAGGGAGAGCCTCGCGCTGCTTCGTGCCACCTTGCCGGCCACGATCGAGATCCATGAGGATCTCGATGAATGCGATGCATGCGTTCTTGCGGTGCCGACCCAGATTCATCAGATTCTGATGAACCTGGGCTCCAATGCCCGGGACGCGATGGGGCCGGCGCCAGGCATTTTTACGATCGCCCTGAAACGGGTGCTGATCGACGAAGACTCGGCCGCACTTCAAGCGGAACTCGAGCCCGGGTCATATGTCAGGCTGAGCGTCAGCGATACGGGCCCCGGGATGGACCGCGGTACGCTCGGGCGAATCTTCGATCCCTTTTTTACGACCAAGCCTGTAGGTGGCGGAACCGGGATGGGTTTGTCGGTCGTCCACGGCATCGTAAAATCCCACCAGGGCGCAATCACCGTCTCGAGCGAGCCCGAGCAGGGGACGACCGTCGAGATCTACCTGCCGCTGGCGCAATCGCACCAGACGCAAACCGAACCCCGGCAAGCCGCAGAGTGATCGCATGAGTGCGCTCGCTCCAAACCGTCCTGTAACCGCGATGACTTCCCGCCGCTCGAACCCTGCAGGGTATTGAAGGAGATTTCCATGGCTCGCATACTTGTTGTCGATGACGAAGAGATCATCCGCTTTACTCTGCGGCAGATGTTGCAGAAAGCTGGCCATGAAGTCTTCGAGGCGGCGAATGGCCACGTGGCGCTGAAGACTTTCGAGGACCTCGGTGTGGACCTGGTCATCACCGATATCATCATGCCGGAGAAGGAAGGAATAGAAACGATCACCGAAATCCGGCGACGAAATCCGGAGTTGAAGATCATCGCAGTCTCGGGCGGTGGCCGCACGATGACCATGAATTATCTTGAAACCGCGGAACGGTTCGGCGCCGATTGTGCGCTCGCAAAGCCGCTCAGGCGCGGGGATGTCCTGGATGCAGTGGACAACGCGCTGGGCAGGGCCGACTAGGTGAGGGTGTCACTGCCGAGATGGGGTCCAATCCGAACGGGGCAAATTCACGGCGTGGGTCTTGAGTCCTATTCCGCGGCCTCCGCATCGCGGCGGCGCAGCAGGAATTCGCGGCCGACCTTGACCCGCTCTTCGCCGTCGTATTCGACGATATCGGCAGTGGCATACGTCTCCGCCCAGCGGTCGGGCAGAAATGAACCGGTGCCGATAACGTCGATCGGCGCCCTGGCGATCGCCATGGTCTTGCATTTGTGCGGACCGAACCCGCTGGAGGCGACGATCCGCACGTTGCCGTGACCCGCCTCGTCCAGCCGTTCCCGCATATGCCAGATCGCGGCGGCGGAAACGCCCGGGCCGACCAGGTCGCGCAGTTCCTCCTCGGTCCGGTAGCCGCGAATCGCGCGAGGTACATGCCGGTCGAGCACCGCATACGAGGCCGCCGGATCGAGCCCCTCGCAGAACCGCGAACCCGGCGTATCGAGGCGGATCGAAAGCCGGCCATCGGCCGCAAGGTCCGGGAACCGCTCGCACACGGCCAGGGAGTCGGTGACTTCCTGCCCAAAATAATCGACCAGTGCCGTCAATTTCTCGTCCGGAAATGTCTCATGAAACATTTCGGCGGCCCGGACCGTGGAGCCGGCATAGCCGATCAGGGCGTGCGGCATCGTCCCAAGGCCCCGCTGCAGGCCGAAATAATGGGCCGTCGCATCGGTGGCGTTGCCGATGAAGCCGACGGCATTCTCTTTTCGCTGGGCGCGCCGCGAACCGACGGAAGCGGCATAGGCCATCATCTCCGACATCTCGGTGCCGGCGCAATGGCGCGCATCCATGGCAAGGAAAGAAACCTTCGGCAGGTCCATGCACATGGCCGCGGCGTTGTAGGCGGCAACGCAAGGCGGGCCGATCTTCTGCAGCAGCAGCGTTTCGAGATCGACCAGCAGCGCCAGAGGCCCGGTCACGTACATCAGCGCCTCGCCGGCGCCGACCCAGCGGCCCTCATCGTATTGCAGGTCGATCTCGACCGCCGCCCCCCGCTCCTTCGCGACGCCTTCCAGCCACTGGATGGCCAGCAGCGGCGCCGAGACGACGGGGCGGCGCATGAAGATCGCGTAGGTGACGGTGCAGTCGCCGAATCCCTCGACGATGCGGCGCGTGCGGTTGAAATAGGCGTCCGTCCAACGCGGTATTGAGTCTGGTTTCGGGGTCATCGCAACCCTCTCACGGTTGAAACCCGCTGTTCCGATGTCCTAAGACGCGGCGGCGAGGCGCGACCGCCGCCCGGCCCTCTGCTCCTTGAGTGAATCCGCAATCAGGAACGCCAATTCAAGCGCCTGGCTGGCGTTAAGCCGCGGGTCGCAGTGGGTGTGATAGCGCGCCGAGAGATCCTCGTCGCTGATCGCCTGGGCGCCGCCGAGGCACTCCGTTACGTCCTGGCCGGTCATCTCGAAATGAACGCCGCCGGCGTAGGAGCCCAATTCGCGATGCACCTGGAAGAACCCGCGCACCTCGTCGAGGATGCGGTCGAACGGACGGGTCTTGAAACCGCTTGGCGATTTGATGGTGTTGCCATGCATCGGATCGCAGGACCAGATCACCGCGCGGCCCTCGCGCTCGACCTGGCGGACCAGCGCCGGCAAGGCCTCGCGGACCTTGTCGTGGCCCATGCGGCTGACCAGCGTAAGGCGGCCCGGATCGTTCGCGGGATTTAGGATGTCGATCAGGCGGATCAGCTCGTCCGGATCGGCGGTCGGCCCGATCTTCACGCCGATCGGATTGTTGACGCCGCGCAGGAATTCGACATGCGCGCCCTCAGGGTCGCGCGTGCGCTCGCCGATCCACAGGAAATGTGCCGAGCAGTCATACCAGTCACCGGTCAGGCTGTCCTTGCGGACCAACGCCTCCTCGTAGGTCAGCAACAGGGCCTCGTGGCTGGTGTAGAAACTCGTCTCGGCGATCTGCGGCACGCTTTCCGCGGTAATCCCGCAGGCCTCCATGAAATCGATCGATTCCGCGATGCGGCCGGCCAGCTCCTCGTAGCGCTCGCCCTGCGGGCTGCCGGACACGAAATCCAGATTCCACTGATGCACCTTGTGCAGGTCGGCGAAACCGCCCTGGGCAAAGGCGCGCAGCAGGTTGAGAGTCGCGGCCGCCTGGTTGTAGCCGCGCAGCATCCGCTCGGGGTCGGGCACGCGCCCGCCTTCCTCGAATTCGATCGCGTTGACGATATCGCCGCGATAGCTGGGCAGTTCGACGCCGTCCTGGGTTTCGGTATCGGCCGAACGGGGTTTCGCGAACTGGCCGGCCATCCGGCCGACCTTGACCACCGGGGAGGCGCCCGCATAGGTCAGCACCACGGCCATCTGCAGCAGCACCTTGAAGGTATCGCGAATGGTGTTGGCGCCGAACTCGGCAAAGGATTCCGCGCAGTCGCCGCCCTGCAGCACGAACGCGCGGCCCTGCGCCACATCGGCCAGATCCTCGCGCAGGCGACGCGCCTCGCCCGCAAAGACCAGCGGCGGCAGTGTGCGCAGGGTCTCCTCGACCCGCGCCAGGCTTTCGCTGTCCGGATATGTGGGCACCTGCCGGATCGGTTTGCCCTTCCAGCTCTCGGGTGTCCAGTTTGCCGCCATCGCCTTACCCTCCGGCACTTTCCAGCGCCGTTCTAATGCCTTGATTTCCTGCCCGTTCGCTACGGAACGCCCGATATACGCCTTTAGGGCCAAGTTTTCCACAGGAAATGCGGCGGCGCGGCGAATCGGCCACCGGTCCGCCCCGCTGCCGCCACGATCTTAACGGATTATCCACCCGCCCCGCATGAAACTGCCGCGGACAACGCATAAGCGAGGTTGCCATGAACGATACCGCCGCTCCCCTTGCCTTCCGGAACCTGCTCTCCGGCCTCCTTCGCGCGCCGCTGCGCTTCCCCGTGCCGCTGGGGTGCGCGGTATCGTGGGCGGTCAGCATGATCGCGCTTGAGCACCGACTCTATTTTGTCGACAAGCCGACCCTCCACCGAATCCAGGTGTTTCTTATCCTCGGCCTGTTCCTGTCGCTGTCGGTCAAGCTGTTCGCGGAAAGCCGGAACTGGTCGATCGTCCGCTGGCTGCCACTGACCGCCGGCGCGCTGGGATTGCTGGCGCTGATCGTATTCCTCGGCCCGCAGACGCGCGACGCCTATGACAGCCCCGCCTTCCTGTTCATGGGGCCGGCCCTGATCCTGTTGATGATCGTCTCGCCATTTCTGCGGCGCGGCGCGGAAAATCGCCTGATCTGGGACTTCAACTTCAAGAGCTGGACCAGCGCCGCCTTCGGGCTGCTGGTCGCGCTGGTGATCGCCTTCGGCACGGTTGCGGCGCTTGCCGCTCTCGAAGAGCTTTTCCGCCTGAATATATCCGGGAAGATATATTTCGACGTCTGGATCGTCTGCCTCAGCGTGATCTGGCCGTGGCAGACGCTGGCCGGGGTGCCGGGCGGTTTCGGCGCGGCGAAGGAAGAGTATTGCCCGCGCTGGGCCACCTATCTGATCGGCTGGATGCTGGTGCCGCTGGCGCTGCTCTATCTGGCGCTGCTCTATGCCTTCGCGGCGAAGATCGCGGTCCAGTGGAGCTTACCGGAAGGCCAGATCGGCTGGCTGGTCGCCGGCTTCGCGGGCTTCGGCCTGGCCGTCTGGCACGCCGCCCATCCGCTGCGCGAGACCGGCACCCGGCTGGTGCGGCTCTATGTCCGCTTCTTCCACCCGGCGCTATTCGTGCCGATCGCGTTGCTGGCGGTCGGCATCAGCGCACGGGTCGCCGACTATGGCATTACCGAGAACCGCTACGGGCTGATGGTCCTGACCCTGTGGCTCGCCGGGATCGCGGTGCACGGCGTGATCGTCCGCGCGCCCCGCCTCAATGTCGCGCCGATATCCTTCGCGGTGCTGCTGATCCTCGGTTCCTTCGGTCCCTGGGGCGCCTCGTCGGTTTCGCTGCACAGCCAGCTTGCGCGGCTCGACGTCCTGCTCGTCGAGGCCGGGGTGTTGCGCGGCGGGAAATTGTCGGCGCCGACCAAACCGGTCGACACCGACATAGCGAAACGCATCAGCGGCGTGGTGGACTATCTCAACCGCCCGGGAAAAAGGCAGGCGCTGTCCGTGCATCTTCGCGACGGCGGTACCGAACTGGTCGCCGGCTCCAGCTCGGCAGACATCGTTGCTGCACTAGGCATGAAGTACATCAAGCATGCACGCGACCCGGGCTACCAGTCATGGTCGCGCCCGGACCTGGGCGTTATGGATCTCCGCGGCTTCGATGCGGCGGTCCAAATGCGTCTCCGTTGGTGGGAGAGTGGAAATAGCGAGCCCGTCAAAATCGGCGATTCCGGCACCCGGGTGCATACCACGGCCAGCGACAACACCCTCAGGATTTCGACCACCACTCATGGTCCCGTTAGCATCGATCTCGCCCAAATCGTCGAAATCCTGCGGCGCGACGGGAGCCGCAGGCCCAACAGTGCCATCAACGCCCCCTTGATGACGGTCGAGGCAAGGGGCAATGGACTCAAGACACGGGTTTATTTCACATCGATCAATGGCGAAGGCCCGACCGGGGCGTTGAAAGTCGGGTATCTATCCTTCATCGCCCTCGTCGGGCTGGACGAGGAGTCATAGCCCCCTACTCCGCCGCCTCGTCGCCTTCGCGCACCACCGGCTCGCGCATGGTGACGAACTCCTCTGCGGCGGTCGGGTGGATGCCGATGGTGGCGTCGAACTGGGCCTTGGTGGCGCCCATCTTCATGGCGATGGCGAGGCCCTGGATGATCTCGCCGGCGTCCGGCCCCGCCATATGGGCGCCGACGACGCGGTCCGATGCCCTGTCGACGACCAGCTTCATCAGGGTGCGCTCCTCGCTGCCCGACAGCGTGTGCTTGAGCGCCCGGAATTCCGAAACATACACATCCACCTCGCCATGGCGGCTGCGCGCCGCAGCCTCGGTCAGCCCGACCGTGCCGATCGCCGGCTGGCTGAACACCGCGCTCGGGATGTAGTCGTAGTCGAAGGGCTCGGCCGTCGCATCGCCGAACAGGCGTCGGGCCAGCCACATGCCCTCGCCCAGCGCCACGGGGGTCAGCTGCACCCGGTCGATCACGTCGCCGACCGCGCGGATCGACGGCACCGAGGTGCGGAATTCCTCGTCGACGACGATGGCGCCGTTGGCTGCGAGTTCGACGCCAGCCTCCGCCAGGCCCAGATCTTCGGTGTTGGGGACACGGCCGGTCGCATAGAGGACGAGGTCAGCCGCGATCTCGGTGCCTTTGTCGAGCTCGGCGCAGAAGTCCTTGCTGCGTTTCTCGATGCATTCGACGGTGGCGTTGAAACGGATATCGATACCCTTCTTGCGCATCTCGTCGCACAGGAAGTGCCGCAGGTCGTCATCGAAGCCGCGCAGGAAGTGGGGGCCACGGTAGAGCTGCGTGACCTCCGCGCCGAGCCCGTTCATGATGCCCGCGAACTCGACCGCGATATAGCCGCCGCCGACCACGACGATGCGTTGCGGGAATTTGTCCAGATAGAACATGTCGTCGGAGATCGCGGCGTGTTCGCGGCCCCTGATGTCGGGCACGAAGGGCCTGCCGCCGGTCGCGACCAGGATATGCGCCGCGGTGACGGTCTTGCCGTCGACCGCCACATCGTTGGGCCCGGCCACGGTCGCGCGGGCCTGGTGGATGGTCACCCCGGCGTTCTTGAGGATCCGCTCGTAGACACCGTTCAGGCGCTCGATCTCGGCGCTCTTGTTGGCGACCAGCGTCGGCCAGTCGAACGACCGTTCGCCCAGTGTCCAGCCGAAGCCGGCGGCGTCCTC
>CAJICD010000124.1_pt1 | contig 10771 bp, 9 predicted proteins | sample 9199521 | NCBI WGS metagenome assembly CAJICD01 (sample SAMEA7708321, study PRJEB35096) | sediment metagenome | biome: marine neritic benthic zone biome [ENVO:01000025]; feature: sediment [ENVO:00002007]; material: shallow marine sediment [ENVO:03000034] sea grass bed [ENVO_01000059] ...
CGTCGGTCCCGGCCAGTTCTATTCGCAGGGCGATGGCGGTTCGGGCGAGGATCTGCGCGGCTATATCAACAGCGCGAACGGCGCCCTGGTTTTTGACGTAAAATCCAGCGCGCCGCCGACCGCCGCCGTCAAGACGCGTATCGACTGCGTCTTTCCCTGTCTCGGGGAGCTGGACCTGACCCCGGCCTTTGCCGACGTTTCCGATGGCAACTGGCATGAGCTGGCGGTGCCGCTGAGTTGTTTCGCCGTTGCGGGAACCGACTTCTCAAACGTCAACACCCCGTTCCTGGTCTTCACCGATGGCGTGTGGGCGGCGGATTTCGCAACCATTCGCTGGGAACCGGACCATATCGCAAACGTAACCTGCGACGGGTTATACCAGCCCTGACATTGATTGCCCCGGTGGATGCAAATCCACCGGGGCGGCAATGAATACGTCGTGACCAGATCCGGGCGCGCGGCCGTCTCACGGCAGGGCTTCGCGCAACACCCCCAGCGCGTTGCCGCCGAGAATACCGGCGATCTCAGGCTCGTCGAAGCCCGCCTCGATCAGCGCCTCGGTCAGCAGCGGCCAGCCGGTGGTGTCGAACACCGTGGCGACGGCGCCGTCGAAATCCGAACCCAGCGCCACGTGCTGGACACCGACCAGGTCGGCCACGTAACGAATCGCCCGGACGGTATCCCCGACCGTCTTGCCGCAGGTGGCGTATTCGTAGACGCCGATGCCGATCACCCCGCCGGTGCCGGCGATCGCCCGCACCTGGTCGTCGGAGAGGTTGCGCACCGTATCGCAGGTGCCCCGCACGCCGCCATGCGAGGCGATGACCGGCCCCTGTACCATCGACAGGACGTCGTCAAATGCCTGCGTCGAGGCGTGCGCCAGGTCGATGATTATCCGCCGTTCCTGAATGCGCCGGACGAGATCGCGGCCGGCCGGCGTCAGCCCGTATTCCTCCTTGCCGTGGGCCGAGCCGCTCATGTCGTTGTCGAAGAGATGGGCAAGGCCGACGATGCGGAACCCGGCGTCGTAGAGATGATCGATATTGTCCGGATCGCCGTCGAGGGCCTGCGCCCCCTCCAGCGACAGGATGGCGCCGACCACCTTCTCGCCGCGCCGGCGGGCGGCGATCAGCTCTTCCAGCTCCTGCCGGTCGGTGATCAGCGACAGCCCGCCGGACGACCCGTCAATCGCGTCCTTCAGCTTGCCGGCCTGGTAGAGCGCGCGCTGAAGCCGGCTGTCCCGCGTCTCCTGTGGCCAGTCGTCGGACCAGGCGAGCGCCGAGATGACGTCGGGCGTCGGGGGGTTATTGTCCATGCTGAAGGTGAACGGCACCTGGGTGACGACGCCGAACACCTGGAGGGAGACGTTACCCTCGTGCAGGCGCGGCAGGTCGACATGACCGTGCGAGGCGCGCTCCAGCAGGTTGCGGTTCCACAAAAGGATATCGCCGTGCAGGTCGATGACCAGCTGGCGTTGGTACAGCTCCCGCGCCGCGGCGCCAACTTCGTAGGGCGGCTTTTCGTAGACCCGGTTGAGCAGCCGGTCGACCACCGAGCCGCAGCCGCCGAGCAAGAACGCGGCGACAACGATGCATACCACCCGCAAAGGTCCGGTTACAGGCATGTCATCGTCCCCCGGCCGTCTGCCACTGGGGCAATGGCTAACATGGACACTCCCGACGTTCCCTGATCTGCGTCATATTGTGCGGGCGTGCCGCGACCCGCGGAAGTGCGGCAGACGGACTGTGCAGCCGGTGCCGCGTCCACGCACGCGAATAATGCACTACTGCGGTACCCGCTGAGTTGGGCTCGGCTGCACTGGCGCGACCTCATGCTGGAGACCTTTGCATGGAACGGGATTTTGTCATCGCGAGGCTGCGAAGCAGCCGCGGCGATCCAGAAAAAGGGCTCGTTTCGACGGAATTCTGGATTGCCGCGTCGGCCTTCGGCCGCCTCGCAATGACGATTGGGTGTTCCGCGCAAAGGTCTCCATGCTGAGGAGCGGCGTCGCGCCGAGCAGCCGCCGACAGGCGGCGTGTGCGAGCCGCGCAAAAGACGATGCGTCTCGAAGTATGAGGTTGCGCCGCCGGCGGCGCCCAACCTTGAGATGCGCTAGGTCGCGCCGATGACGATCCAGGGAACGTAGGTCACCAGCAGCACCACCAGGGCCAGCAATAGCAGGAACGGCAGGCCGGCGCGCCAGACCTCGACCACCGGTTTGTCGAAGCGGTAGGCGGCGAGGAACAGGTTCATGCCGACCGGCGGCGTAAGATACCCCAGTTCCAGATTGGCCAGGAAAATGATGCCCAGGTGCAGCGGGTGGATGCCGAACACCGCGGCGATGGGAAGGATCAGCGGCACCACGACCGCGATCGCCGAGAAGATGTCCATCAGGCAGCCGACGATCAGCAGGAACACGTTGAGCGCCAGCAGGAACACCAGCTTCGATTCGACATGCGCCTCCACCCAGTCGGCCGCATGCATCGGCACCTGGGCATCGACCAGATAGTTGGTCAGCCCCATGGCGACGCCGAGAATCGTGAACACGCCGCCGATCAGGGTAACGCACTTCATCACGCCCTCGGGCAGGTTGCGCCGGATGTCGAGGTCGCGGTGGATGAACAGGCCGGTGATGAGCACATAGACCACGGTGACCGCGGACAGCTCCACCAGGGTGCCGTAGCCGCCGAACATGCCGACCAGCACGACGACCGGCAGGGCGATCTCCCATTTCGCCTCCCACACCGCCGTCAGTGCCTCGCCCCGGTCGAACGCGATGCGCGGGGTCTGTTCGACATGGCCGCGCCAGACGCCGTACAGGCAGACCGCGCCGACCATGATCGCGCCCGGCACGATGCCGGCGACGAACAGGTCGGGGATCGGGATCTGGGCGATCACCGCATACAGGATCACCGCGAGGCTGGGCGGGAACAGCAGGCCGATCGAGCCGGTGGCGGTCAGCAGGCCGAGCGAGAAGCGCTCCGAGTACTGGTTGGCCACCAGCACCGGCAGCAGCAGGCCGCCGAGCGCCAGGATGGTCGCGCCGGAGGCGCCGGTAAAAGTGGTGAAGAACGCGCAGACCAGGGTCGCGACGATCGGCAGCCCGCCGGGCAGCCAGCCGAACAGGGCGCGGAACAGCCGCACCAGCCGCTCGCCGGCCCGGCCCTCGGCCAGCAAATAACCGGCCAGGGTGAACAGCGGAATCGCCGGGATCGACGACGAGACCACGATACGCAGGGTTTCCGCAGGCACGGCGGCGACCGGGACCGGGAAGTCCTGGCCCAGGAACAGCACCATCGCAGCGCCGCCGATCACGACGAAGATCGGCGCTCCCATCACCGCCGCCAGGAACAGCACCGCGACCAGGGGAAGCGCAAGCTGCGGGACGACGGGAAGCAGCAGCCCCAGCAGCGCCCCGGCGGGAATGCCGGCCAGCGCCGCCCAACGCAACGCCGCGCCTTCGGCCTGCAGAACGATCCTTACCGTGATCACCGCGAAGGCCAGCGGGATGATCGATTCGTGGACCCAGCTGGGCAGCCAGTTCTGCCCGCCCATCGGGAACTCGTAGGTCAAGAGCACCTGCGTCAGGCCGGCCCAGGCCAGCCCGGCCGTCACCGCGGTCGACGCGCCGGCCGCCAGCAGGCCGCCATACCGCGACAGCCGCTCGGGCAGGATATCAAGGCCGGTCGAGAGCGTCAGATGCCGCTTCTCGCGGGTCGCGATCATCGCGCCGACGAACGCGACCCAGAGGGTCAGGTATTTGACGAACTCGATCTGGCCCGGAATGCTGACATCGAACGGGCGCAGCAGCATCTCCGAGACGGGCAGGATGGCCATCGCCAGGATGGCCGCCGCGGCGACCAGGGTTTCGGCCCTCCGACCGATACCGGCCGCTCGCTGCAGGGCCGGCATGAGGGACACGTCAGTCGGTCCCGGCCCGCTGGTTGCGGTATTGCTGGCGCAGCCCCTCGGCCCTGGCGACCAGGGCCGGCGGCACGACGCCGTCGAGCAGCACCGGATAGGAGTCGCGGGAGCGGATCTCCCAGATCTGGCGCAGCTCCGAGTCCAGCGGATGCACCGTCAGGCCGTATTCCTGCATCACTTCGATCGACTGTTCCTCGAATCCGCGGATCCGCTCGTCGCTGAGCCTGCCCGCCTCTGCCGCGGACGCCAGCACCCGGGCCTGGACATCCGCGGGAATCTTCTTCCAGACCTTCATGGTCACGATCGTCGCGCCGATCATCTTGATCATCCGGACGTCGGTCATCTGGTTGGCCATGCCGAACCACTGGTACGACAGCGCCGGCACCGGGGCCGTGAAGACGGCGTCGATCATGCCCGATTGCAGGCCGCTGAAGATATCGGTGAAGGGGAGCGGCACCGGCTTGAAACCCTGCCGCGTCCAGGCATCGCAGATCGACTGGTCGCCGGACCAGCAGAACAGCTTCAGGTCTTGCAGGTCCGTCGGGGTCGGCGCCGGCGACCGGGTGAACAGCCGGACCCAGCCGATGTCGCCCCAGTTGAGCACCTTGAAGCCGCGCTTTTCGAACAGGGCCTCGAGTTCGGCGGTCAGCCCGGTGCGGACGAAGTCGAGCTCCTCGTCCGAGCGATACCACATCGGCAGTTGCAGGACGCGAATCTCCGGCACGATCCGGCCGAGCCCCTCGCTGGTCAGCACCGCGCCCTGCAGCTGGCCAATCCGCATCTTGCGAATCATGTCGTTTTCGTCGCCGATCGACCCGCCGGGATAGATACGCGCCTTGATCCCGCCGCCGGACGCCGCGCTCCACTCGGCCGTCATGTCCTGCAGGATATCGAACCAGGGCGAGCCCTTGGGCGCCAGCGTGCCGAGCTTGATCGTCTGGGCCGACGCCGCCGTTGTGCCCAACAGCGCTGCAATCCAGATCAGCGCGGCGAATTTACGTATCTTCATGACTGCATCCGCACAATTTATCCGATCAACCCCGGATCATATTGCCGGAAGGGTAATCGAAAGTTAATTTCTGTCACGCGAATTTGCCCGGCCGCGAGCCGCCGCATGCCGTGTCTTGCATCCCGGACCACACCCGGACGCGCTCACTGCGCCACCAGGAACAGATCCGGTATACGGGTCTCCAGCCATTTCGCCCGCTCCTGGGCAATGACGTTCAGCAGCCGGGAGTCAGGGTTCTCGTCCGGGTCGATCGCCCGCGCGCGGTCCAGAAGCGTGCGGAATTCCGCGACGTCCTGCTCTGCGACGGAAACCGATTCCGCCAGCGCCACATAGACCGAGGCCCGCTCGCCCCGGGACAGTTCCAGGGCCTGCTCGTAATGACCCCGGGCCGCCGCGAGACTGCCGCCGGGCCGTCCGGCCTCGTAGGAAATGAAGAACTCGTGGGCCGAGCCGTCGTCAAAGGCGTCGTCGAGCTCGAGCACGCGCTGGACGAGGGCGCCCGCGGTGGGGAACTCCACCATCAGTTTCAGGTTGTCCTTGGCGACGCTCAGCGCACCGGCCCAGGACGCGCCGGCCCAGTAGAGCAAGGCCAGATCCTTCTCGTCGGTCTGCGCGAGGGTGGCGTCGCGCTGGCTGCGAAGACCCTCGGTGAACCCCGGATGCCGCACTTCCAGGCCGCGCAGCGCGTAGTCCCGCCCGCGCACGAAGAGCCTGCTCGAGCGCGCGCGCAGCTTCCGCGCCCGCTGCAGGTCCGTGGCTTCCGTCCGGTCGGCCTCCTCGCTGAGCAGGAACGCGTAGGCCGCAAACCCCTGGGCCGTGCCCTCGAGCAGGCCGAGATGTTCGGGCGAGATTTCCAGCAGGCTCTCGTTGGTCTTGAGCCCGAACGGAATGGCCTCCTTGACGAGCTCCGGGTCCTCGTCGGACATCCACACGCCGCCGCCGCCCGACATCGCATCGCCGACCGCGTTCGCGGCCATCTTCTTCACCGAACAACCGGCGACCAACAGACCGGCCATCGCCAGGACCAAGACTCGTTTCATTTATCTCCGGCGCCCGCAGCGCCGCCCCCGGGGAAGAGATGCGCGGGCGCGCCCGCCAGACTGTCCGCACAACCGCACCGATACTCGTTCAACGTCGCGCAATCCTGAAGAACCCAAAGACACTGGCGCTGCTCCGATCGGCGACCGGCGCCGGACAGGAGGGTTAGGGTAAATTGGCCATAGTGGCCAGCAGTATAACAAAACTCTTGACAAAACGGGTATTATTGAACATAGTTCATTAATTAATTACCGTACTGAACCACCGATGGATAGAGGTTAAGGATTTGAATCTGCGCTGGAAAATTGGCAATTTGCTGCGTGCCCGTATTTTGCGATTCTTTTTGCTTTTCGCGCTGCTGGGCGTCATCAGCGACGTGGCCGCTGCGAATCAGGCGACAATCTGGCCGAATATCGCGTTCCCGACGCTGGGCGGCAGGCAGGTCTGGGCGGACCGGTACCTGTATTCCGGATGGCGTATCCAGGAGAACGTGCTGACCGGGCACACGCGGCTGCTCGACCCGCGCAATATCCGCCGTTGCTGGGGCTCCTACGACGGGTGCCGGGCAACGTTCGAGCGCATCCGCGCAAAGCTGGACCTCACGCCCTACGGCGGGCATCTGGTGCTGCTGGTGCACGGGCTCGGCCGTTCATGGGCGAGTTTCGGCGGGCTGGAGCGGGCGCTGCAGGATGCCGGCTACCAGACCGCCGCGATTTCGTATCCCAGCACGCGGCGCGGCCTCGCCGCGAACGCGGACACGCTGCAGGACCTGCTCGAGCACCTGGAGGGTGTCGAGCGTGTCAGTTTCGTCACCCACAGTCTCGGCGGCTTGCTGGTGCGCGAGTTGCTGGCGCGGGACGCCGCCTGGCGCGGCCGCATCGAGGCCGATTCGGTGGTGATGGTCGCACCGCCGAGCCAGGGCTCGGCCATGGCCGACGTGCTGCAATACGTGCCGCCGGTCAACTGGTTGCTGTGGCGCGGCCTGTTCGACGCCACGACGGAACGGGCTACCGCCCTGCCCGTCCCCGATGTCCCCTTCGGGATCGTCGCGGCGGGCCGCGGCGGCATCGGATACAGCCCGTTCCTCAAGGGCGACGACGACCTCCTGGTGCGGGTCGCGGAAACGCCCCTCGACGGCGCGTCCGGCTGGATCCAGGTGCCGGGGCTGCACGCCGTCGCCATGAACCGGCCCGAGACCATCCGCGCCACTCTCACGTTCCTGAGCGAACGACACTTCTGATCCGCCACCCGGTTTGTCGCCCGGCCCGTGCCGGCATATCGCTTCGCCTGACAACCGCCATCCGGCAGCGGAACGCGCGGGCGGTCGAACTGTCTCAAATTCAATCTTTTCCGCAAAACCTGGCACGCTCCTTGCAACGTATTTCCCCGATCGCCGGCGGTCGACCAGTTACCGGCCCAGGCGGACATAAATCGGGGAATATCCCGGCATCCTAGGGGATACCGCAGCAGCGGAGAGGATTGAGCGATGAAGAAATTTTTTGTGATCATTCCGGCGATTTTCGCGCTGGGCGGCTGTCTTCAGGGCGGCTCGAACCCTCAGGCGACGTGCTCGGCGGGATCGATCGACTGCCTGCAGTCGGCGCTTGCAGAGACCGCAACGGCCTCCGGAGCCGAGGTTTCGGTACCCGGCGAGGACAATCGGGATGGCCGGAGCAATGACGGGGCGAGCGCCCGCGCCGAATCCGGCAGCGCGAATTCCGGAACGGCCGGCCGCGGCAGCGACTCAAGCGCCCCGGGTGGTGGCGACGACGCCAATGGCGGCAACGACGACAACGCCGCCAATGACGACAGCGGCCCGGACAATGGTTCGTCCGGCACCGGCGGCAACGGGAATGCCGGCGATCAGTCCGACAAGGGCAAGGCCGACGATGACGATGCCGATGACGACAAAGGCAAAGGCAACAAGGGCGGCAAGTCCGACAAGGGCAAGGCCGACGACGATGATGGCGACGATGACGACAAGGGCAAAGGCGGCAAGTCCGACAAGGGCAAGGCCGACGACGACGATGATGACGACGATGACAACAAGGGCAATAACGGCAACAAGGGCCGTGACCGCAACCAGAATGCCATCGACAAGGGCGACAACCGCGACGACAAGGCGGGCAACGCCGACGACGCCCGCAGCTGACCCGCGCGTAGGCCGGCGGGTGGAACGGCCTTCCGATTGGCAGCGTAGCAGACGCAAATTGCACTAGTAGCGATTTGCGGTCGCGGAAGGGGGACGGTCCGGGTGGGGCCGTCCCTCTTCTCTTTTTGTCCCGGCGGCGGACCCGCCGTAAAGCGACGCCTAATTGCCGACGGTTTCCTTGCCTTCGCCGCCGAACCGGGTGGCGAAAAAGCCGATGACAAGGCCGGCGACGGCGCCGTCGGCGGTGAACCAGAACGGCGACTGCAGCAGGCCGTCCGCGCCGAACATCGTGTCCATCATGGCCGCCATCGTGTCATAGGTGAAGAAGGTCAGGACGAAATTCATCCAGGCGCCCAGGAACGGCGCGCGGAACCACCACGGCATCGGCAGCTTGAGAACCGGGTGCCAGGTGAACACGCCGAACACCCCGATGATCGCACCCAGCGTCGTGTACCACAGCAGCACGCCCCAGCGAATCAGCCATCCGGCATCCGGCAGGAAATACGGCAACAGGATGAATCCCAGGAGTCCGATAACGAAGCCTATGCCCTTGCCGATCGCGATCCGGGTAATCAATGACGGTTTGCCGAACATCAGCGCCTCCCGTGCCAGGTAGCCGAACCCACCCCGCCAGCCGCGGCGGGGTCACGGATACCCCCATATACAACCTGGGCCGACGTTGCTACGGAATTCGCGCGAGTGGCGGACGCAATGTTCGGGACACCCGGCAGCGGCCCGGCCGGGCCACCGCGGACTCACCCCCCGGAGTGCGCGGGGGCGCCGCCGCCGGCGGTGTATCTGTACACCGCCCCACGCGGCCACGTCCGCATCATGGCGAGGATCGCGATGGGGCTGAGCGCCGCGAGCAGATGCTTGATCGTGTGCCCGCTGATCGCGCCGCCGAGCAGGGCGAAGACTTCCCCGTCATACAGTTCGGCGATCTTGGCCAGCACGTAGAACCCGACGGCCCAGGCGATGAAACGCGATTTCACCCGCACGCCATCCGGAAATTGCCACAGCACCAGCGGCACCGCGAACAAGGGATAGAACTGGACCACGACATAGGCGCGCAGATCGCCGGCGCCCTGCGACTCGCCGACGCTCCAGGACAGTACGCTGGCGAACCCGGCGGCGACGAGCAGGGCGAGGACCCAGCCCGACGCCTGGCCCCGGTCGATCCGGTCGGCGATGATGGCCGCGACCAGCCCCATGAAGGCGACGGTCAGGAACACGCGGTCCCAGAACAGGGTCTCGGAAGTCGGGCTCCAGTGGTAGTACGCCGAGGCCGGGCCGACCAGCGCGACGCCAACGAAGAACACCGCATAGGGCAGCCGCGCCCGCGCATCCGCCGCCGGCACCCCGAACCAGCCGAGGAACAGTGCCCCCAGCCCGGCCAGTCCGACCAGCGTGAACGGCGCGTTCGAGACCACGTCGCCGACGCGCGGAATGCCGAAGATCGTGCGGGTGTCCGCGAAGTCGTGATAGGCGGGGTCCTGCGGGATCGGCGGCACGAACAGGTAGACCGCGGCGATGACCGCAGCGGTCAGCAGGACGAGGAGCGCGATGCGCTGGTTGTGTGTCATGGCCCGATATCCCGGTCGTGGACGGCTGAACCCTGTCGACGGTCGCAGTCTGCACGCCGAATCGTGAAATGCGAAGGACAACGGTTTTCCCGTTGCGGCTACCGGTCCATATCGGCCTGGCCCGCAGGCGCACATACCCGCTAACGTTGTGTTCGACCTTGACAACCGCCGGCGCTTCGTCCGACGCTCCCCCATTACTCTTGGGACGCGCCCGGAGCTGCAACCGGCCGGGCGAGGGCGGAAACGCCGGCGGCGCCGTCAACGACCGCTCCAAGCTCGGCGTCCGCTGGACGACCACCGGCACCGCCTACGTCACCTTCATGGGCCGGGACCACAACCTGATGATGGGCTCTCAGAACCCGGCGCGCGACTATACCGGCACCTGCGGCGGCGATTCCGGCGGCCCGATCTTCCACGACGACGGCGGCGTCGAACTGCAGGTCGCGATCACCAGTTCGGGCGACGCCATCTGCCGCGGCTCGGCGATCATGGCGCGGACCGATACGCCGCAGATCCAGGCGTTCCTCGGCTGCGTGCAGGCCGCCCCGACGGTCGAGGAGATCGGCCTTTGCGGCTGCACCGAGGTCGACAGCCAGGGCGAGTGCCCGACACCGTAAGCGGCGAGACCAGCTCCGAACGGCCGGCCCGGGACCGCGGGCGCGCAACCGGGCCGGCCCGAGCGACATCCCAAAAAAAAACACCGGCTGTGGCAATTGCCACAGCGCACCCCCCGGCGGCACGGCATGCTCCGCGGCATCAGATCCTGGCCGCAATAACGGCGACCGGCCCGCAGGGGCGGGTGGAAGCGGCGAGCCAGGACGTCATTCGAACGAAGGGGGATGCGGAGATGAAGACGTGTTTTCTGGTGATCCCGGCGATGCTCGCGCTTGGCAGCGTCGCCTGGGCCCACAGCACGAACCAGCCCCAGGGCTGTAGCGAGACGGACGGCGACGAATGCGCCGTGAACGTGCCGGTAGAAACGCTCGATCCGGCCGTTGCACCGGCGCCGGTCCCGCCGGGCGCGCCCGCGGGCCCGGAGGCCCTGCAAACCAGCGCCGGGGCCAC
>CAJICD010000016.1_pt1 | contig 10712 bp, 6 predicted proteins | sample 9199521 | NCBI WGS metagenome assembly CAJICD01 (sample SAMEA7708321, study PRJEB35096) | sediment metagenome | biome: marine neritic benthic zone biome [ENVO:01000025]; feature: sediment [ENVO:00002007]; material: shallow marine sediment [ENVO:03000034] sea grass bed [ENVO_01000059] ...
ACCGCCAGCACCCAGGGCAGGATCAACTCCCCGGCGTGGGCGCCGACGATGGTGGCGCCGACGATCCGGCCCTTGCGGTCCGTTACGATCTTGGCGAACCCGTCCGGCTGGCGCTCCGCCTGGGCGCGGTCGTTCTCGGCCAGCGGCCAACGCAGGATATTGATGCCGTCGCCGAGCTTTTCCTTCGCCTGGACGTCGGTCAGCCCGACCTGCGCCAGTTCGGGGTCGGTGTAGGTGACCCAGGGGACCGCGTCGTGGTTCGCCTTCCCCGGAAGCAGCCAGAACAGCGCATTGCGCAGCACGATACCGCCGTGATAGCTGGCGACATGGGTGAACTGGTAGCCGCCGGCGACGTCGCCGATCGCAAAGACCCGCTTGTTGCTGCTGCGCAGCCGCGCGTCCACGACGATCCCCTTGGGGCTGTATTCGATGCCGGCCTCATCCAGCCCCAGCCCGTCGACATTGGTTTTGCGGCCGGCGGCGACCAGCAGGTGCGAGCCCTGTATCGTCTCGGTCGCGCCGTCCCTGGCGATGGTCGCCGTAATGTTGCCGGCCCCGCCTGAAACATCCTGTATCTGGATACCCTCGTGAATCGCGATGCCTTCGGCCCGCATGCGGCGGCGCACCACCTCGGCCGCCTCGGGATCGTCGCGGCCGAGCAGTGCGAACATCTCCAGTACCGTCACGCGGCAGCCGAGCCGCCGGTGCGCCTGCGCCATCTCGGCCCCGATCGGCCCGCCGCCGATCACGATCAGGTGCTCGGGCCGTGTTTCCAGATCGAAGATGGTCTCGTTGGTCAGCACCGGCACGTCGCCGATCCCGGGAACCGGCGGGATCGCGGCGGTCGATCCGGTCGCCACCACGAAGCGCCGGGCGCGGATGCGCTGCCCCCCGGCCTCGACCTCGCGTGGTCCTGTAAAGCGTGCGGCGGCGCGGATGACTTGCACGCCCATCCCTTCGAATCGCTCCTGCGAATCCATCGGCGCGATCCCGTCGATCACGCCCCGGACGTGGGCGTTGACCGCGGCGAAGTCGATTTCCGGCTCGACCGCGGCGATGCCGAACCGCCCCGCATCGCGCATCGCCTGGGCGGCATGCCCGGCCGCCAGCAGCGCCTTCGACGGAACGCAGCCGTAATTCAGGCAGTCGCCGCCCATCTCGCCTTTTTCGATCAATATGACGCTGGCGCCCATCTGCGCGCCGCCCGCCGCTACCGTCAGGCCGCCCGATCCGGCGCCGATGACGCAGAGATCGGCCTTAATGGTATCCGTCATTGTCGGGAGTTTCCACGTGGTTGATGGTAGCCGTGCGACAACAATTCTAGGCATGCCCCCGTCGCGTCAAACCAAATTCTTCGTGATCGTGCGGGGAGGTCAGCCGTGACCACGGGTCCGGCCCGTTGGATCGGGATTTCTCGCGCCGGGCGCGGCCGCGGTTCCGGGTCAAGCGATCTGGCTGTCCAGGCCGGCCTTCTGTTCAGGGCGGTTGGCCCAGTCCAGCATCCAGTCCAGTGCACGCCAGATAGCGTAAAACGGCGCCCCGGCCTCGAGCCGAACCACCATGGGATCCCCGGATCCCGTGAAGACCGTCAACTCGTCGAACTGGCGCTTGTCGAGGAGCCCGCGGTGTACCGCGGCACCCATATCGTGGGTGAACCGGTCGACCTCGGAGATGCTCACGCGGTGGATGCCCTCGTCATCAAGCCAGACCAAGCCCTGGTTGGTGACGAGACACCAGCTGGTGTCGCCGCCGAGATAGGCAATGACCGGTTCCTCACCGTTTCCGAGCCCGGCATTCTCAAGCAGAAGCTGCTGCTCCGTCTGCGGGAGTTCGTGGAAGAGCCTCGTCTTCCGGGCGTTGCCCTTCCTGCGGCGGAAGATCGCCGCGATAATGTTGCTGTTTGCGGATTTGTTCATCATGAGCTCCCCCTCGTGACAAAGTCCCGTGTCTTGATATCGGCGCCGGCCACACGCCGTGGCCGGAAGCAATGAAAGCAACATCCGGCTGCGAGTATTGTCCGCAAATCGCTTCCGAAGCGTTAAGCGCGGGATTTTGCGAAAATACCGGATTTTAGAGGGTTTTGGCCGCCGGCAAGGTGCCTGGAACCCTGCGGCTCGGCCGCGGGTGGCAGGGGGGCAGGCGCCGGCCGCACCCCTGGCCCGCATCGGCCCGGCCTCGACGGCACATTTCGCTTCCCGGCCATGGCTGTGTTGGTTACGCTTCCGGCGGGGCGGCACACGCCTGCGATATCGGGGACGGGAGGTGGAAATGGTTCGACAGCGAAATGGAGGTTGGTGGCCGGCAATCGGCCTGACGTACGGTGCACTCGTGCTGCTGACCGCCGCCAGCCAGGAAACCGCCGCCCAGACCGATGGGGCCGCGCCGGCGCCTGCGGTGACGGTCGCGCCGGTGACCTCGCGCCCGGTATCGTCGACGCTCGAATTCGTCGGCCGAACAGAGGCTTATCGAGAGGTCGAGTTGCGCGCGCGCGTGGTCGGATTCCTGCTCGAAAGGGGTTTCGAGGAAGGCTCGGAGGTCTCCGAAGGTGATGTGTTGTTCCAGATCGACCCGGCCGAGTACGACGCGGCGGTCGCGGCCGCCAGCGCCGGCGTCAAACGGGCCGAAGCGACGCTGACCGAGGCGCAGCGGAAACTCAAGCGTGCCCAGAACCTGGTAAAGAGGGGCCATGTCAGCCAGGCCGAACTGGACGAAGCGGTGGCCAAGGCCAGCCAGGCCGAGGCCGATCTCGCCGCCGCCAGGGCGGACCTCACCTCGGCCGAGCTCAATCTGGGGTATACGCGGATCGTCGCGCCGATCGGCGGGCGCATCGGCGAGACCAGCATCGACGAGGGCAATCTGATCGGGCCGGACAGCGGTGTACTGGCGACGATCGTCGATGTCGATCCCATCAAGGTGACCTTTGCGATTACCGAGCGCGAGATGCTGGACTACAGGCAGGCGCGGCAGCGCGGCGAGTCGAGGCAGTTCACCCCGACGCTGCGACTGGCCAACGGGACCATGCTCGAGGAGGGCGGCACCATCACCTTTCTCGACAACAGGGCCGACCCGATGACCGGCACGATCCGGCTCTTCGCCGAGTTTCCCAACGAGAGCGAACTGGTGCTGCCGGGGCAGTTCGTGACCGTGGTGCTCGTCAGCAGGGAGCCCCAGGCCATGATCGTCGTGCCGCAATCGGCGGTCCAGACGAACCAGGCCGGCGCCTTCGTCCTTATTGTGGACCAGGACAACAGCGTGGCCAGCCGGCCGGTCGTCCTCGGCGAGCGGACCGGCGCCGACGTCGTCGTGAGCGAGGGGCTCAGCGCCGGCGAGACGGTCATCGTCGAGGGAATCCAGAAGGTGCGGCCCGGCGCCAAGGTGACGCCCGTGTCCGCCGGCAAGGGGTCGGGCACCTGACATGTTCAGCGGGTTCTTCATCGACCGGCCGAAATTCGCCTTCGTCATCGCCATCGTCATCGTGCTCGCCGGGGTGCTGGCGCTCTCGCAGCTGCCGATCGCCGAATTCCCCGAGATCACGCCGCCGCAGGTCCAGGTGACCGCAACCTATCCCGGGGCCAACGCCCAGGTCGTCGAGGAGACCGTTGCCGCCGTCATCGAGGCGGAGGTCAACGGCGTCGAGGACATGATCTACATGTCCTCGAAGAGCGCCAATGACGGCAGCTATACGCTGGCCGTTACCTTCGAGGTCGGGACCGACGGCGACCAGGCCCAGGTCAACGTCCAGAACCGGGTCTCGCTGACCACCTCGAAGCTGCCGGAGGACGTGGTCCGTCAGGGCGTTTCGGTGAAGAAACAGTCGACCTCGATGCTGATGGTGGCGTCGATCTATTCGCCCAACGAGACCTACGACGATATCTTCCTTAGCAACTACACCAGCATCAACCTGCGCGACACGCTAGCGCGCGTGCCCGGTGTCGCCAACGTCACGGTCATGGGTGCGCGCGACTACGGCATGCGGGTATGGCTGCAGCCCGACCGCATGACTTCGTTCGGTCTCACCGCCAGCGACGTGATTGCCGCCATCCGCGAGCAGAATCTGCAGGTCTCCGCGGGCAGTGTTGGCGCGGCACCGGCGCCGTCGGGACAGCAGTTCGAGTTCAGTATCGTCGCCAAGGGCCGGCTCGAAGACGAGCGCGAGTTCCGCAACATCATCCTGCGGGCGCGGAACGACGGCTCGATCGTTCGGCTCGGCGACATCGCGCGGGTCGAGCTGGGAGCCCAGGAATACGGCTGGTTCGGCCACCTGAACGGAAAATCGGCCGCAATTCTTGCGGTCTACCAGCTGCCCGACGCCAATGCGCTCGACGTCGCCGACGGTGTCAAGGCCGAGCTCGAGCGGCTCGCCCAGCGCTTTCCCGAGGACCTTGCCTACCAGGTCACCTACGACACGACGCTCTACGTCAAGACCTCGATGCGCGAGGTCATGATCACGCTGTTCCAGGCCATGGCCCTGGTCATCCTCGTGGTCTTCGTCTTCCTGCAGGACTGGCGGTCGACGCTGGTGCCGACGATCGCCATCCCGGTGTCGCTGATCGGCACCTTCGCCGCGCTGCTGGCGATGGGCTATACGATCAACACGGTCAGCCTGTTTGGCTTGATCCTCGCCATCGGCGTCGTGGTCGACGATGCGATCGTCGCCGTCCAGAACGTCCAGCGCCACATGGCGGACGGGCTGTCGCCGCGCGACGCGACCCGCAAGGCCATGGTCGAGGTGTCCGGGCCGGTGATCGCGACGACGCTGGTGCTGCTGGCGGTGTTCGTGCCGGTCGGATTCACGCCGGGCCTGACCGGACGCCTGTTTCAACAGTTCGCGGTGACCATCTCGGTCGCGGTGACGATCTCCTCGATCAACGCGCTGACACTCAGCCCTGCGTTATGCGCGAGTTTCCTGAAGCTGCCCAAGCCGGCTCAACGCGGGCCGCTCGCCTGGTTCGAGCGGATCCTGACCACAACCCGGAACGGTTACGGCGGGATCGTCGGGGTGATGATCCGCCGCCTGTTCGTGACACTGCCGGTCTTTGTTGCGCTTCTCGCGGGCGCCGGTTGGTTGCTCCAGAAACTGCCGACCGGGTTCGTGCCGTCGGAGGACCGCGGCGCCATCTTCGTCGATGTGCGGCTGCAGGATGCCGCGGCACTGCCGCGCACGGCGCGGGTGCTGGAGCGGGTCGAGCAGGTACTGGTCGACACGCCGGGCGTCGCCAATGTCATGTCAATCGGCGGCTACAGCCTGCTGTCGGGGTCGGTCTTGCCCAATGCGGCGTTCCTGATCGCGGCCCTCGACCCCTGGGACGAACGCACGGACCCCGGCCTGCACGTGGACGCGATCAATGCGCAACTGCGGGCGCAGCTGTTCGCGATCCCAGAGGCAACGGTGTTTCCGTTCAGCCCGCCGCCGATTCCGGGCCTCGGCAGTACCGGCGGGTTCGAGTACGTCCTGCAGGACACCGAAGGGCGCAGCCCGGGTGAACTGGCGTCGGCGCTCGGCGGGTTGATTTACGAGGCCAACGGCCAGCCGGAGCTGAGCGCGGTCTTCAGTACGTTTCGGGCCAACGTGCCGCAGATCTTCGTCGATTTCGACCGCGATGCGGCGAAGACCCGGGGCGTCGCCGTCAACGACGTGTTCGAGACGCTGGCGTCCAATCTCGGCGCCTATTACGTCAATGACTTCAACAAGTTCGGCCGCGTCTACCGGGTCATGATCCAGGCCGAGGCCGAAAAGAGGAGCTCGCCGGAGGATATCGGCAACCTCTATGTCCGCAATGCGGACGGCGAAATGGTACCGCTGCGCAGCATGACTCGGCTCGAGCTGGCGCAGGGGCCGGAACGCGTCGAACGCTACAACATGTTCCGCTCGGCCACGGTGAACGGCAATGCCGCGCCGGGGCGCAGCTCGGGCCAGGCGATCGCCGCCATGCAGCGGGTCAGCGGGACCACGCTGCCGGGCGGCTTCACCTTCGAGTGGACCGGAATGGCGTATCAGGAAATCAAGGCCGGCCAGGCGGGCTCGGCCATACTGCTGCTCTCGGTCCTCTTCGCGTACCTGTTCCTGGTGGCGCAGTACGAGAGTTGGTCGATCCCGTTTCCGGTGATGCTGTCGATCGGCGTTGCGGTCCTCGGGGCGGCCGCCCTGTTGCTCGGCCGTGGTATTGCGCTGGACGCCTATGCCCAGGTCGGGCTGGTCTTGCTCATCGGCCTGGCGGCCAAGAACGCCATCCTGATCGTCGAGTTCGCCAAGCAATTGCGCGAGGAGGGAAGTTCGATCGTCGATGCCGCGCTGCAGGCGGCGACGTTGCGCTACCGGGCTGTCCTGATGACCGCCTTTTCATTCGTCCTCGGCGTGATGCCACTCGTCGTCGCAACCGGCGCCGGTTCGGCGAGCCGGCAGTCCGTCGGCACCACGGTCTTCGGCGGCATGCTTGGGGCGACGCTGGTGGGAATCTTTTTCATTCCCGTGCTGTATGTTGCTTTCCAGAGCCTGCGCGAACGGGTAAAGGGGCCCCGGGGCATGACGGCGCCCGCGGCGGACACCCCGGCACAGGCGGACTGACGGTCGTCGGCAGTAAAAGCGGTCAGATCCAGGGGCAAGGAGGCCCGGCAATGAAACTCTACGACTTCCCGCTGTCCCCCAGCCCGCGGCGGGCCCAGGCGGGGCGGCAGGTTGCGCTCGCCTTCCGGGTCGGGGGCAGCGTGCTGGAGCTGCCGGTCATCGTCGGCGACAATGTGGAACAGGGGCAGGTGGTGGCCCGCCTCGATCCGGCGCCCTACCAGGCGCAGGTCAATCGCGCACAGGCCGAGCTGGCTGCCGCCGCGGCCGCCTACAAGAACGCAAGCGCCCAGTATGCCCGGGTCGCCGAGCTGGTCAGGAAGGGCACGTATTCCCGCGCCCAGGGCGACCAGGCGAAGGCCGATAACGATACCGCCGCGGCGACGGTGACTGCGACCGAGGCGGCGCTCAAGACCGCCAAGCTCAATCTGCAGCTCACCGTTTGCAGGTGTGAGCCTGATTTCATCGACAAGTGATCGTATCAACTCAAATGCATCGGATGCGGCGCTATCCTCGTGAATAGACTGGTGCAGGTCCGCAACCTTTCTCCCATACAGCTCAGCTAGGTTAGGATGTATCATCGCGTGTCGCCTCGGCTAAGTGAGACGCGGGACCGCCAGGGTCAAGCAGGCCTGCGCTCAACGTTGCGCACTCCCAGGCCGACTTGTCGGATTCTGGCCAATGGTCGATGGGCAGGCCACACCCGTTGAAGCTCATTGCCCAATACCTCCTCGCTCAAGCACGAGCTTGGCAAAAGGCTTTGCAGCATCGCGAAGCGATCATTGAAGTTTAGCCTGAACCACGTCAGAGTAGATTCGAGCTGCTTTCAATGAGTTTGAGAATAGCAATCTGAAATTACAATCGAACTGCGCAGAGGCCACCAGGACGGGAGCCGCGCGGTGAACGGAGAATGCCCACCATGCAGATCTCGTCGACATCCTCGTTTGCCTTCGTCCTGATGGCCGCATTGGCTTTAGCGGGCTGCGAAGACGAATTGCCTGACATCGTTCCGAAAATCCGGGCCATCAAAACATATACTGTCACAGAGGTCGCATCAGGTCAGACGCGCAAGTTCGCTGGACAGGTATATGCAACGACTTCCTCGACCCTGAGCTTCCAAGTCAGCGGCAACGTTAAGGAAATGCGAGTCAACCAGGGCGACAGGGTCGAGAAGGATCAGGTGGTCGCCGTCGTCGACAAGCAGCCCTACCAGCTGGACGTCGAGTCGGCGGAAGCTGATCTTGACAAGGCGCGCGCCGATTTAACCCGTGCGCAGCAGGAATATGAACGCCAGGAGACGCTTTACAAAAAGGGCTGGGTCGCCAAGAACCATCTCGAGTTCGTTCAGACGGAACTCGAAACGGCAAAGAGCCAGTTGGATTACGCCACCTCCAAGCTCAGCCTTGCCAAACGCGATCTCCGGCTAACGGAGCTCGCAGTGCCCTATGGCGGCAGGATCTCGCGAAAGCATATCGACGCCTTTGTCGAGGTAAAGACAGGTCAGCCAGTCTACGATATCGAGGCTGCCGGCGCGCTTGAGGTGCGCTTCGACATCCCGGAGACGATCATCTCGCGCATCTCACTCGGCATGCCGGTGACGGTCAGGTTCCCGACCGCGGAGGGCAGTATTCTGCGTGCGCGCATCACTGAAATCGGTTCGACCGCCGGCACGGCGAATGCCTTTCCCGTCAAGGCCGGCCTTGACGATCCGCCCGCCGAAATACGTTCCGGCATGACGACGGAAGCCTCCATCCTGTTCAAGGAGGAAGGCACAGAATCTGGTTTTCTGGTGCCGCTCGCAGCCGTCGCACCAGCGGACAAACCGGGACAGGGTTATGTTTTTGTCTATGACGCGGATACGCAGACCGTGAAAAGAACGCTTATCGAGGGCAAGGGCGCCACCGACAACTTCGTCCACGCCTATGAAGGCATAGAGGCTGGCGATATCGTGGCCTCGGCCGGCGTGACATTCCTGAACGATGGTCAGAGGGTCAAGCTGATGCAACAGCAGACCCCGCGCGCACTCGGCGCTCCTGCAACCACACAATGATCACACCTGGAAACGTCAGACATGACCGGCATCACCGCCTTTGCGCTCGAAAAAAACCGAGTGACGCTCCTCTTTCTGCTGCTGATGGCCGTCGCGGGCTTTTTCTCATATTTGACCTATCCCAAGCAGGAGGATCCCTCGATCCAAATTCGCGAGGCAGTGGTCTGGGCACATTTCCCGGGAATGGCGCCGCGACGGGTTGAAGACCTGATAACGCGCAAGCTCGAAGAGCAGATCCGACTACTCGGCGACGTCGACTATATCAAGTCCGATTCCAAGCGCGGCATGTCATTCATGCACGTTATCGCCCGCGACGAGGTGCCGGTGTTGAAGACGGTGTGGCGGGACCTGCGCGACAAGCTCAACGATGTCGCACAAAGCCTCCCCAAAGGCACGATCGGCCCCTTTGTAAATGACGAATTCGGCCTGACCGCTGTTGCGACCATTGCTTTGTGGGCCGAAGGATTCTCGCTGGCTGAGATGCGCGTCGTCGCACGCGACCTACGCGACAAGCTCTACTCGCTCAAGGGCATCCGGCGGGTCGAACTCTTTGGTGCTCAGGATCAGCGCGTCTTCCTGGAGCTGTCAAACGCCAAGCTTGCAGAATTCGGCATCAACCCCGGTGTTGTGGTTCAGACCCTGCAGCAGCAGAACATCATTCTGCCGGGTGGCCTGATCGACGTGAGGGGCCAGAACATCGTGGTCGAACCATCCGGCGATTTTGACAGCGTTTCCGAGATTGAGGACGTCATCATCACGCTTCCCGGCACCCAGCGGGTCACTCCGCTGCGCGATCTCGCGAAGGTCACTCGCGGCTACGTCGATCCACTGAACCAACCGGTCTACTACAATGGTCGCTCCGCAATTGTATTGAGCGTTTCCATCCTCGAAGGCGAAGGTGTCAACGCGGTTGAGTTCGGCGAGCGCCTGACACGGAAAGTAAAGCAGGTCGAACAATCCCTGCCGATTGGCTATGTGCTCGATTATGCAACCTATCAACCACCCCTGATCGAGGGTGCCGTAATAGGTGCAGTGACCAATCTGGTGCAGACGCTGGTGATCGTCCTCGTGGTTGTGGTGCTTTTCCTTGGCGTCCGTACCGGCCTCATCGTCGGCTCGTTCGTGCCTATGACCATGCTCATGAGCATGGCCGTCATGCGCGCGATGGACATCGAGTTGCAACGAATGTCGATCGCTGCGCTGATCATCTCGCTTGGCATGCTGGTCGACAATGGAATCGTAATAGCAGAAGACATCCGCACTCGCCTGCAGAACGGCGAAGACCGGCGGCAAGCTGCCCTCACGTCCGGGCGCACATTAGCCATACCTCTGCTGACTTCGACGTTGACAACGATTTTGGCCTTCGCACCGATACCGCTCGCCATCGGTGGGGCTGGTGAATACACCAGGTCGCTTGGCATGGTGCTGATCATCACGCTGCTTTCATCCTGGTTTCTGTCGATGCTCATGACGCCGCTGATGTGCGTGTGGTTCATGAAGATCAAACCGAGGGAGCCAGAAGCTGAAGGCCGGGCCACTGATCCCTATGCCGGAACCTTCTATCGCATATACCGATTTCTGCTCCAGGGCATGCTGCGCGCGCGTTTGTTAGTACTGGCCTGTGCGGTTGCGGCCTTCGTCGCTGCAATCTTTGCGTCGAAAATCGTAGTCAAGGAATTCTTTCCGGCTGGTGACCGCAACCAGTATCTGGTCTATCTCGATCTGCCTGCCGGCAGCCGCAGCGACAAGACCGCCGGGGTCGCTCTCAAGCTCAGCAACTGGCTGCAGGACAAGGCCGTCAACCCCGAGGTGACCGGTACGATTGCCTATGTCGGCGGCGGCGGCCCACGTTTCTTCCTGTCCCTGGCGCCGATCGATGCTGATCCCCACCTGGCGTTCCTGATCGTCAATACCGAGAATTCCGACCAGGTGCCTGTGATGGTCGAGCGGACCCGGAATTTTGCCCAGGAAAACCTGCCCGAGGCCTTCACGCGCGTAAAGTCGATGTGGCTCGGCCCAACCGAGACCGGACTGTTCGAGGTTAGGCTAAGCGGCCCGGCATTCGATGTTCTTCGCCAGAAATCCGTGTCATTGATGCAG
>CAJICD010000259.1_pt1 | contig 10709 bp, 6 predicted proteins | sample 9199521 | NCBI WGS metagenome assembly CAJICD01 (sample SAMEA7708321, study PRJEB35096) | sediment metagenome | biome: marine neritic benthic zone biome [ENVO:01000025]; feature: sediment [ENVO:00002007]; material: shallow marine sediment [ENVO:03000034] sea grass bed [ENVO_01000059] ...
GATCTGGATCGGCTCCTGCGGCGGCGTCGCCACCATCGACGGGACGCAGGCGGTGGCCAGGAACAGGATGGCCAGGGCGGCAATTTTCCGTGTCATCGGAACCTCACTTCAGCTGCTGGATATAGGATTTGATCATGGCGCGGTCCTCGGCTTTCGGGGCCGCGGCGAGATAGGCGCGGAACGACTTGCGCGCCTGCTTCGGCTGGCCGGACTTCCAGTACATCGCGCCCAGCGCGCGGTGCGTTTCGGCGGGCGCGCCGCGCGAGGCGAGCGCCTTGCGATACGAGCTGATGGCAAGCTTCATGTCGCCATCGTCGCCGCGCAGGCGATACAGTTCGCCCTCGAAGAAGTGAATCTCGCCCGCCGGATAGCCCGTCTTCTGAAGGTTGGCGAGCACCACCCGGGTTCCCTCGAAATCCCGCTTGCGCACCTCGTCACGGAGCCAGTCGGTGCGATAGCGGCGGACCGCGGCCAGGAACGGCTTGGTGCCGATTCTGCCTTTGCCCGGATGCGCGCTCGCCCGCTCCTGCAATGTTGCCAGCCGCTCCTCGGTCGGCGGATGCGAGGAGAGGAACAGCGACGGATTTTCCTCGCCGGCGGCCTCGCGCTCCTCTTCGAGCGCCACCCAGGTCTTCGGGGCTTCGGCGGCGGAATAGCCGGCGTTGACCATCATCTGGAAGCCGATATCGTCGGATTCCCGCTCGTGGTCGCGCGAATAGGCCATGACGCTGGCCATCGCCGCCATATCCGCCAGATCCCCCATGAAGCCCAGCCCGGCCATCCGGGTGGTGACCGTGAAGAAGGCCATGCTGTCGGTCTTGCTACGGATCGCGCGCCAACGCTGCACCGAATGCCGGCGGATATAGTGCCCCATCTCGTGTCCCAGAACGTAGGCGAGCTGCGCCTCGTTCTGCACGCGCAGCAGGGTGCCGGTCCACACCTGCATGGTGCCGTTCGGCGCCATGCTGGCATTGAAGTGCGGCGTCTGAACGATATACAGGCGCAGGTCGCCACAGTATTCCGGGTTCAGCCTGCAGGTGACCCCGCGCACGTACTCGTTGAGTGCCCGGTCGGTGACGATGCGGCCGGAGGTGCCGAGACTCTCCTCCACCGCATCCATCTGCATCCACAAACCGGCCTCGTCGGTTCCGGCCGCCGGCCGCTCGCCCGGCTTCAGATCGGCAAGCGGCTCCGGCGGCGGCGTCACGCAGGCGCCGACCAGCAGCAGGACGGCGGCGAGCGCCGGCGCTCTCATGCCGATCATATCGGGAACCCGGAAATCAGGTCATCCACCACCTCGCGCGCCGGTTCGGCCTCCCGGATGTCGCCGGTGTCGCTGTAGAGGACGTTGAACCACACGACGTCGCCGTCGCGCAGGTCGACGAGAGAGGCAAAACCGACCCGCTCGCCGGCCTTTGCAACCGGGGTGCCGAGGACGCTGCTGAAAATAGTCGATGCGACCATTGCCGCCTTGCGTCCACTGGTCGCGTAGCTGTCCCGCATGAAGACGTACAGCGCATACTCGGCATTCTGGTCGTTGCCCAGCTGCCGCGCCGTCGAACCCAGCGTCCAGTCCATCTCACCCTGCTTCGTCGGCAACCAGTTCATCTGGCTGTAATGATGCACGAGGATGGTGCCCCCGACCGTCGAGTGGAGTTTCTCGAGCTGGTCGTCACGGCGCTGCCGCTTCTTGCTCTTGGGCATCTTGTAGCGCCGCAGCGTAAGGCCGTGCTCGGCCATCGTCGCATTGAGCGCGCCGATCAGATTCTGGCGCGCAGCCTCGGTCCAGCCTGCCTTTGGCTCCTCGAGCCCGGCAGCCGTCAATTCGGTAACCTGAATATCGATGGGCATCAACACGACCCGGGACTTGTTGGTGTCGAGTTTGGCCGATTCATTCTCATCGATACCGCCGGTGTGGGATTCGGTCAGCGTCGTCGTGCATCCGCCGATAACGAACGCGGCGGCGATGATCGCCAGAAAATGAAATGACGTATGGCGGCGGGATGCCTGTGGTGATGTTCCGAACAACATACTCCCCTCCGGTTGCGTGCGGACGGCCCCTGCGCGGGGCGGATCACACTCTCTTACCAGTAAAATCGTTACTGAATTGTTAGTGATGGAGAGAAATGCACGACAAGGGCGTTCAGTAATCCCGCTTCCATTTGATGCCGATTTCGCTCTTGGTGTCGCCGCCGACCGTGCCTTCGACTTTGACCTTCGGACTCACCTCGATCTCGACGGTCGCGGTGCTGCTGCCTGCGGTCGTGCCCGCCTTGACCCCCAAATAAACCTTATCGTTCAAATATTTGCCTGCCTGGGCACTCCCATCGTCCTCGCCGTCTCCGCCGGTAAACTCCAGCACATCGAGGCTCAGCATCCTGCGTGCGAAATCCGTAATGCCACCGCCGCCGCCGGAGAGAGTAGCCACGGCCTGGCTGAGGCGCAGGGCTTCGGCCGCCGATAGCCGCCCCGTGCTCTTGTTGAACAGGACGCGGGACAGGATTTCGTCCTGGGGCAACTCGGGGACCGACACCATCTCGATTTCCGGTCGCCGTGCGGTGCCCGTCACGCGGATTATCGCCCTAAGATCACTCGTTTTCAGTTCGGCCGACAGGTCGAGCACCGGGTCTATCTCTTTCTCGCCGATGAACTGAATGCTGCCCTCGCGCAGCGTGAAGATCTTGCCGGCGAAGTCGTACCGGCCGCGCAGCGGCCGCAACTCCCCTTGTATCCTTGGCGTTGCCGTGGTTCCCGTAATGAGCAGCGAGCCGCTCCATTCCGAATCGAGACCACGTCCCCGGACGAAGATGCGTTTGGGCATCTCGACCTGCAGGTCGAGTCGGGTCAGTGACGGGCCGTTCGCCGGTGCGGCGACAATTGCCGCCTCAATTTCCGCATCCTTCTCGACAACCTCGATCTCGACCACGCTGGGCGGGAGGCCGCCGGCCAGGCGAACCTCCGCCTCCTGCACCTCAAGGCGCCCTGAAATCAGCCGGTCGCGGGCGTTGCCGTTTACTGCGATGTCGCCGCTAATTACCGCGTTCAACTCATCACGGCGCACCAAGCGCGCGGCCTCGAACCGCGCCGCGAGATCGAGGGCCAGGTTCTGCGGGCCGCCGAATTCGACCCGCCCGGATGCGCTGACCCGCCCGGTGTCACCGTCGCTGGCCGTTGCCTGGTCGATGACGATTGCGGACTGTGACGGCCGGGCGGAGAGTACGAGTTCTGTAAGAATGGTGCCGGTGTCGAGGTTCTCATATCGGCCATCGGCAAGTTCGATCCGACCATCGATGGCCGGTTTGTCCAGAGTTCCCGACAGCCGGAGATCGACATCGGTTGTCCCGGAAAGGTGGTGCCGGTCCAGTTCAGCCAGGGCCCAGGCCGGGCCAATTGGTCCCTTGTACGACAGACGGCCCTTCATCGGGTGGCCACGAAGCAACGTTACCTGCGCCGGCGCCAGTGAGATGCGCAGGGGAAGCGAAATCTCGGCGCTGCTCCGCAACTCGTCCATACCGGCCAGATTGCCGGTTATGTTGAGGGTTTCAGCACGCAGCGTTCCTCTCACGGCCACCGACAGACCCTGTGGCTGGTCCGGGATCTGTCCGGCAGCAAGGCCCGCCACGGCCAGCTCCAACTCTCCACCGAGCTGCGACGGCGGCCCGTTGAGAGCGGCACGCATGTCGAACGTTACGGCTGCATGCTCCGGCGGCAGCGTTGGCGCAATCACGCCCAATGGAATCGACTTCGCATCGAGCCGCAAGGCGACTCGATCCACGGTCATACTCAGATCGCCCTCGATCCGGCCTTCGCCGACATCCAGAGCGAGATTCTCGATCTTCGTTTCCGGTCCGATGCGGATCGTCGCCGGCCGCGAGAGCGTAATCGCTGCTCCGGCGGCGGTACCGTCCAGCCGTGACACGGCAAAGATGGTCTCCTCCCCGGGGCGCCGGATCCGTGCCGTCGCGGAGAGGTCGAGCGCGCCGCGCCACTGTCCCTTGGCGCGCAGTGCCACGGCGGCGTCAACCAGTGTGCCCCCGGCTTCAAGCGAGAGTTCATCGAACGCGCCGCCCGCCGCGCGAACCTTTCGAGCGGTCGCCGACACCTTGATCGGGCCGTCACTCCGCGGGTCGATCGACTTGATCCGCAGATCGATCCGGCTGGCATGCACAGCCTTGCCGGCGGTTGCATCGCGGCCGGTCGCATCGATCTGCACGGTTTGCTTTCCCGCTTCTCCGGCAAGCCGGACACTCGCCTCGGCCTGCCCCGACAGCGGAACTCCCGCGATATCCGACCATGGAGCAAGATCGGCTGCAGAGGCCCGAAGTTCGCCCGAAACGATCGCGCCGGTCAGCGGTATCGCGAGATTTCCGGTCACGGTCGTCCCGCGTGCGGCGGCCTTGAGGCCGTCGATGCGAAGCCTGTTTTTGGTCTTCACGAAATCGAGGCGACCGGACAGTTCGGGTAGTATGACACCGGTTCCGTCGAATGCGAGGTCTCCGGTCGGCTGCGAAGCGGTCTTCCGAACCCGATACTCCACCGTCATGCGGTCGAATGCCAGTCCAGCCGCATCGAACCTATGCACCGTGGCGGTGCCGTTGGTGTTCGGATCCGCGAGTGGCCCCGCCACCGTGCCGCTGACCTCCAGCCGGCCCTCCAGCCGCGCGCCCGCCGCGCGCCCCAAGGGCGCGAGATCGGCGATGCTGGCTTCGTATTCCGCCGACACGGTGGCGGCACCCGCCGGCATCTCGACGCGGCCGGACAGGGCGACCTCGGCCCCTGCGATGCGAACCGCATCGGCCCGCAGATGACCATCCTGTGCGAGGGCGAGCCGACCGGCCACAGTAACGCGCGATCCCAGAAGCGCATCCGCCGCCGGTATACCGGTCTGCAGTGCGTCCAGCGAACCGTCGAGCGTCATCTGCAGATCACTGCCCGCGGACCATTTAATCGCGTAGCCGGCATCGACCGCCCCTTGCAGCGGCTGCGCCACCAATTCTGATAAAGCCGCGATATCGGGGATCGTCAGGTGGCCGTCCGCGCTGACCGAAACCGGGTTCAGCGCGACTGCACCGGACGCCACGGTTGAGGCGGCCGACCCCTGCAGCGTCAGAGTAGAGATTTCGATGCGCGCATCGTCCCGTGCCGCGGTGACGTCAAATGTTGTGGCCGGCGCCGGGCCCAGGAGCAGGTCGAGATTCGGGATGCCGCTTGTGAAATCTGTCATGTTGGCCGTTCCGCGCAAGCCGACCCGGAGGTCTGGCCGGTTGAGCGGTCCGTCCGGCCTGACCTCGACGTCCACAACCGTCGCTCGGGCGCGGGCCGGCGCGACGGCTAGTTGTTCCGCCGTTGCGTGCACCTTCAGTGTGGGATGGTCGAGCGGGCCGTCGAATGCAACGGCGGCAGAGCCCGCCGCAAGCGCCGCCGGCGCGAAGATTGGGGTAAGGGAAGTGGCATCTGCGATCTCGATTGCGGCATCGCCGCGGATGTGGCGGTCATCCCATGTCAGGATTGCCGTGCCGCTTGCCGTTATGGCGTCACTCGCGAGCCGGCCGACAACGACCCGGATTTCGTCCGACCTATCCGGTTTCTCGATGTCGAGTGACAGCGCGGTGCTGTGGCCAAGCGCGGCCAGTGCCGCCGCGCCCAATTCCGGGCCGGGTCGAAGCGACCCGGCGATATGCGTTTGAATCCCCTCCCGCAGATCGATTTCGATAGCAAGATCCGCGGCCAGGAGGGATTCGATTTCGGCCTCCAGGCGTCCCGTCCAGTCGCCGGCCGGACCCTCACCGTTGATCGAGACCGCCATGGCCGGATAACCGGGCAGGCCGATGAGCCGGGCAAGCACTCCGCCTGTCGGCTCGACCAACGCACCCTCGAGATCCAGTATCCGGCTGCCCGCATCGTAGGCGGCGGCCAGGTCGGCGCGGCCCTCGGCCCCATCGGTCCGCATGACAGACAGGGCTGCTTCGAGCGTCCGCGCCGAGAAGGCCAGGCTGGCTTCCGCCCGCAATGAAACGGTCGTGCCGAGCACTGCCTCGTCGAGCAAGACCGTCTCTACGGCCAGCAGGTCGACAGAAATGTTCAGGGGCGGCAGGTTCGCCGGCGCTGTGCCCTTTTTCGCAGTGTCTGGCGGCCTCGAGACCGCCACCTTGCCGACACGCGCGCTGTCGACCGCCAGCGTGCCCCGGAACAGTGACAAGGGCCGCCAATCGACGCGGATGTCGCTCACCGCCAGCCATTCGCCCTTCGCGTCTGCAACGGCGAGCCGGTCGATCCGAATGTCGTATGGCAGGCTGCCCTCGAGGCGGCCGATGTTGACCGAGAGGCCACCGGGCTCGGACAGTTGCGACTCGATAACGCGCACAAGCATATCGCGGCCGGCGCGGGTCTGAAGCGCCAGGAAGAGTCCCGTTAACGCAAGCATGAGCACAGCCGCGAGCGCGAGCACGGCGGTGAGGATGGGGCGCCTGCGCGCCCAGCTAGAAAGCTTGCCCCAGACTGACATAGAACTGATACGCATCGTCGATTCCGGGCCGGCGGTTCAACGGGAATGCGACATCCAGGCGGATCGGCCCGGCGATCGTGAAATAGCGCAACCCGACTCCCGCAGCCCAGAAAAACTCCTCGCTGAAGTCGGGATAGGGCTGCTGGTAGACCGTGCCGCCATCGATGAACGGCACGAAGCCGATCTTGTCGGTCAAGCGCCAGCGTGTCTCCAGACTTGCCTCCAGCACCGAACTGCCGCCCAGCGGATCGCCGGCGGCGTCAAGCGGACCGGCGAGCTGGAATGCATAACCGCGGACTGATCCGCCGCCGCCGGCGTAGAAGCGCTTATTGGCTGGCACTTCGGAGGTTTCCGGCCCCTGAATCGTACCGACGCGAACGCGCACCGCCGGCACCAGCCGTTTGTCTCTTCCAAGGCCGTAATAGGCGAAGCCCGAGAGTTCGAATACGGCGAAGGGATCGGTGCTGTCGGCAAAATCGTAATAGGGTACCGCCTGCAGGTGTAGTCTGGTTCCGTCCAGAGGGTCGAGAATGTTCCGGGTAGTATTGCGTTTGGCGTTCAACGGTAATCCGGCAAGATAGAAATTGGTGAGCCCGCTATTGTCCTCGACGAGGCTGTAATCGACCGCGATACCCCCGCTGACCCACCAGAGCTCTCCCAGATCGCGCGCCAGCCCTCCAAACACCGCAAGTGCGCGTTCGTCGAACGCATCGGTCTGTTGCGCACGGGCGGTGGTGTTGAGGATAAGACTCTGGTCGCGGCGCAGGAAATGCGGCTTTACGAACGTGGCGGTTCCCTGCTGTCGAATCTCCGACAGGTGAGCCGACAAGACGAGCGACTCCTGCCTGCCTGACAGGTTCCTGTGTTCCCATGACAGGTTTCCACCGATGCCCTCCGATGTCGTATAGGCCAACCCGGCGCTGATCGTCCGGTGTTTGGATTCTTCAACTCTTGCAGTCACGGGAAGTTGGTTATCCTTCGTGATCTGTTCGGCCGACTCCAGGCGGACAGACCGGAAGAGGTTTGTCTTCGAAAGCGTGCGGCGCGTGTCCTCCAGGATGCGCTGGTCGAACACTTCTCCTTCCGGCCAGGCGACGAGATCGCGGATGTAATCTTCTTCGACCTTGTTGAGTCGGTCGATCTCCAGGGGCCCGAAAACCACTGCCGGCCCAGGGTCGACCCGCAGTTCGACCGTCATCGTCCGCGCATCGTGGTCGACAACGGCAAGACGCTCGGCCACCTCGGCCAGCGGCCGTCCGGTATTTTCCAGGTCCTGAAGCAGTCGCTCCTCGATTGCGACAATGTCCTCGCCGCGCGCGGGCATGCCCGGTTTGGCTTCGAGGCGGGCCGCATCACGGGGTAAGGTATCCGTATCCGCGTGGTCCCCGATATAGTCGATCATGTACGACGCAAGGCTGTAACGTGGACCGGGATCGATCGTGATCGCAATGTGAATCCGGTCGCCCGAATCGTCGACCTCAGCCTCAACCGAACCGGAATAGTATCCCTCGGACCGCAGCACCGCCTGGAAATTCTCCGTGTCGCCGCTGATTCGGCGGCGCAGGGCGGCCCGGCTTGGCGATGGCTCGCGCCGAAGGGCGATCAACTGCGAACTCTGCTGGATGAGTTTCTGCAATTCCTTGTCCAACTCGCCTTCGAAATCGACGTCATAGGCCACACCGCCACCGAATGTGCCGGAGAATGGCAGAATTTCGCCGAGGTCGTTCGTATCGCTGCAGCCCGATAGCAGCAAGGCGACCGCTAGGAATAACGGGCACGCGATGGACGTTTTCATGTATACCCGGCATGTTGGCACGAAAACGTGGCAAAACAAGGCCCGTAACCGCACGTGATGGGGTCACAGGGCGATGGCCGCGACTCCGAAAGCCGTTTCATGAATCAACAGGATGGCGCCGAACAGCAGTACGCCGATCACCACCGGCTTCCAGCCGATCCCGCGCCAGTCGATTGCCGCGCGCCCCCGGACCGCCGAGAGGAACGGCATCGTCGACGTGGCGGCGGCGAAGCGGGCCCAGGCATCCTCGCCACAAAGCCGCCGCCGCCGGGCGTCCACCAGCGCAGGTGCGAAGGCGGCGAAGACCAGGTAGGTGCCGAATAACAGTAGTCCCGCCAGATCGCCATTGGCGACGACATGGGCGGCGCTCCACAGGATCAGCGCCCAGGGCGCCGGATGACGCGTCACGCCGAGGATTCCGGGCGCCGGGTTGCCGTGTTCGGGCAGGCGGTCGCCGCCGAGGCCGGCATAGGCGTTGGTGATGCTGGCGACGGCAAGGATGCAGGCCAGCGGCATCGCGAGCACCGGGACGGCACGGAGCACCGCCGAGGGCGGCCACAACTCGAAATAGGGCGCGCGGAAATAGGCCCAGAATACGGCGGCCATGCCCAGCACCGAAACGATGCCGTGAAGGGTCCCGTAGCCGCGGCGCCCGAGCCGCGCCACCAGCGGCTCGCGGAGCATGGGTCGCGAGATCACCGTGTGCACCGCCACGAAGACGGCCATTAGAACGATAAGAGGCACGAACCCGGTCACTGGAAGAGCCGCAGAACGAAATCCGGAACGATCGTCTTCCCCGAGACCCAGGGATGCAGGAACGGCAGCGCGACCGCCAGGACGAGTCCACCGGCGAGCCGGCCCCATCCGATGCCGTGCCAGTCGACGCGGTTGCGCCCCTGCAATGCGGCCAGGAAGGGTATGACGGAGGTGGTCATCGCCACCGGTCCCCAGTCGGCGCCCAGGCTGAGCCGCCGCCGATAGTCGATATGCGCCATTCCGCCCAGCGCCAGCAACGCCATCCCGCCGAACAGAACAAGGCTCGCCACATCGCCGTTGGTGGCGATGTGGCCAACCGCCCAAAGCGTTACCGCCCACAGGAAGGGATGGCGCGTCACCGTCGCGATGCCGACGACGGGATGCGGGCTTCTCGCCAACGATTCGCCGCCCACCATGGTCACGGTGCGCGTCGTCATGCCGGCGACGGCAAGAATGCAGGCAAGCGGCATGAGGGCGGCCGGGACATGTGTGAGACCCATATCGGCCTTCCACAACACCACCCGGGGCGCGGCACCGTAGGCCATAACGGTCCACACCAATGCCGCCACCGCCACCAGCGAATAGACGGCGCGGAAGCCATTCTCTCCGAGAGCCGCGATCAGGGCGGTCCGGACCTTCACGCTGGACAGCGCGAAATGGCCGCCGACGAAGCAGCCGACCGCCAGGACGAGCATTTCCACCGAACCGGTCATGGGCCGATTATTGCCGGGCCGGAGCGGATCGTCCACCCGGCCGCCGCAATTCAGCGCGGATCGGCAATGCGCTAAAGGTCCGGCTCCGCAACGCCGACCTGCCGGCAGGCCGCGACGACCGTATTGCGCAGCAGGACGGCGATGGTCATCGGTCCGACACCACCCGGCACCGGCGTGATCGCCGCGGCGTTTTCCCGTGCGCCGGCGAAATCCACATCGCCGACCAGTTTGGGCTTGTCGCCGCCGGTATCGATGCGGTTGATGCCGACGTCGATCACCGCGGCGCCCGGCTTTACCCAGTCGCCCTTGATCATCTGCGGACGTCCGACCGCCGCAACCAGGATGTCGGCGCGCCGGCAGACGCCCGGCAGATCACGGGTGCGCGAATGTGCGACCGTAACCGTGCAGTTGGCGCCGAGCAGCAGCTGCGCCATCGGCTTGCCGACGATGTTGGAGCGCCCCACGATCACCGCCTCCATGCCGGTCAGGTCGCCGAGCCGGTCCTGCAGCATCATCAGGCAGCCCAGCGGCGTGCAGGGCACCATCGCCTTGCCGCCGGTCGAAAGGCGGCCGGCGTTGACGACGTGGAAGCCGTCGACGTCCTTGGCGGGATCGATCGCGTCGATCACCGCCTGCTCGTCGATCTGGCCGGGCAGCGGCAATTGGACGAGGATGCCGTGGACCTGCGGATCGCCGTTGAGCGCGGCGATCAGCGCAAGCAGGTCCTCCTGCGAGGTTTCGGCCGGCAGCGTGTGCTGAAAGCTGTTCATGCCGGTCTCCTCGGTCTGCTTGCCCTTGGAGCGCACATAGACCTGGCTTGCCGGATCCTCGCCGACCAGCACCACCGCCAGGCCCGGCGTCAAATCATGGCTCTTCTTCAATGCCGCCACCGCCTCGGCGATGCGGCCACGCAGGGCGGCGGCGAACGCCTTGCCATCGA
>CAJICD010000212.1_pt1 | contig 10674 bp, 5 predicted proteins | sample 9199521 | NCBI WGS metagenome assembly CAJICD01 (sample SAMEA7708321, study PRJEB35096) | sediment metagenome | biome: marine neritic benthic zone biome [ENVO:01000025]; feature: sediment [ENVO:00002007]; material: shallow marine sediment [ENVO:03000034] sea grass bed [ENVO_01000059] ...
CACATCCTGCCGTCGTTGGCCTTGCGGAATCCGGTCGGCATGATACTGAAATCCGCCCGCACGCTGGTGCTGCTCCAATCGGTCCTGGAACCGACAAGCTGCCCGTTCAAGACATCCTGAATCGCCCAGTCCAGACCCGCGCGGGCCGCCGCAGGCCATTCTTCCCCGCCGGGGCGGATGGCAACGAGTCCGATCGCCTGGACCGAGCCATCGGAGAACCTGTCGACGCGGCGCACATAATGGCGCGCCGCCGGGGCATAGAACCAGGTGCGGTAGCGCCATTCGCCATCCGCGACGACGCTGCGTCCACAGGTAATTATGTGCGTATCAAACGTTCCGGCGGGAACGGTGATCTTTCTGTTGCCCCGGGGGAAACAGACCCAGTCATGCGCGGACTCGACACCCGATGGTCCCGTCGTCAACACTTCGAAACCAATCCGTCTGCCCTGCCGCAACGGCCACAATTGCGCCGTATCCATATTCACGGTTGCGCTTCCCGGACCGGACGCCCGATCCCAGGAGGAGGGCGGTATCACGAAATTGCGGTTCGCGTTGAAACTGGCCCCGTCATTCCTGCGCCAGAAGATTCGCTCTCCACCGACGCGGATGACGGTTTCCACCAAGCCATTCGACCACGCGAAAACATCGCCGGGCTCGTAGAGCGGCGGCAAGTCCGCGTCGCTGCCATCGATCACAACATCGTCCTTCACGACTTCCGGCCCCACGTCCGGCGGCGGCAAGGCTTCGGCCCCTGCGGTCGCGGGCAGCGGATTTGACCGCAAGCTCTCAAGCAAGGCCGGAGTCGTTTCGCCGTCCTCCGGCAGCCCGACCGCAGCCTGATACCGGCGAATCGCGGAGCTGGTCTTGGCGCCAGCGACCCCGTCGGCCGGACCGGGCGCGTAGCCGAGATCGTGGAGCGCCTGCTGAATGGCCACGATGTCTTCCTTCGGCATCGTGGACCGCGACTCTCCAACTGGCTCCGCGATGCGTCCATCTCCGCCAATATTGAGCAGCGCGTCGAGATCGCAGGCGGTCAACGCGGACATGCCCAGCGCAAACATGCCGAGCACCCCCGCCCGCCGCATGGCGGATCCGATCCGCCGGCCGGACTGGTCGTATCCTGTCTCCCTCGTCATCCAACGTCGCATTGGCATACCATCTTGTCTATTCTGCGGCGATCGGCCGATCGACCACGCGCTCAGGTGGGAAAACCACGCGGGCTGTCGTGCCTTGGTCGAGACTGCTGTCGATCTCCAGAACGCCGTCGTGCAGCTCCACCAGGCTCTTGGTCAGCGGCAAGCCGAGGCCGGTTCCCTCGTACTTGCGGGCCAGCGAGGAATCAACCTGAATGAAGGGCCTCAGAATGGTCTGAAGATCCTCATCGGAAATGCCGATGCCGGTGTCCGAAATGCTCACGACCAGACCACGGTCCGGCTCGTAATCGGCGGATACGGTGACGCTTCCCGCGCGCGGCGTGAATTTAATCGCATTGGACAGCAGATTCAGGATGATCTGTTTGAGCGCGCGCTCGTCAGCATAAAGCAGCGGCAGGGACCTCGCGGTTTGGGACTTCAGGCCGATGCCCGAGTCCTTGGCTTTGCTTTCTACAAGGTGCAATGCGTCCGCCACCAGATCCGACAGCACGATATTCTGTTCATTGAGCTGGAACTTGTTTGCCTCGACCTTGGACAAGTCGAGGATATTGTTGATGAGACCCAGCAGGTGCAGGCCGCTGCTCCGGATGTCTTCGGCGTATCCCCTGTATCGGTCGTCACCGATCGGGCCGAACATCTCGAAGACCAGCATCTCCGAAAAACCGATCACGGCATTGAGCGGAGTGCGTAACTCATGACTGACCATCGCCAGGAAATCGGATTTGGCGCGACTCGCGACTTCGGCCTGCTCCTTGGCCATACGGAGCTCGGACTCAACGCGTTTGCGCTCGGTGATCTCCCGCTCGAGAGAGGCATTGGACTCATTGGCGGCCAGCAACTGCTCGGTCCGCTGCTGGACACGATGCTCGATGACCTGCTGCCGGTTTTGGGCCGACACGAGATAAAGCACCAGCAAGCCCGTCAGCAGCAGGCCCGCAAGACCCACGCCCCACGGCACAACGCCCTGATCGAATCGCATCGTCCCGGGCACCGGCTTGACCAGCATCGACAGGCGCCAGTCCGCAAGATTATGCTGGGCCGTCGCCATGTATCCGTCGTCGCTATCCGCAGCCATCTGCAGCGGTTGATCGGCCGACCTCAGCAGCGACGGCTGGATATAGATCAGACTGTACGATCCATCATCCGCTTCTTCGAAAACAAAGGTATCGAGCCATCCGGGCGCCGTGAACTCCCGCAGCGTCTGTTCGACCAGCAGGTCGATTTCGATCAGACCGACGATAAACCCGGCAAGCCCCGAATGCCCCGGCGCACTGCCGCTCCGCCAAAAAACCGGCCGAATCAGCAACAGGCTGTTTCCAGTTGCGCCGGCTCCCGAGCGGCCGGCCCAATCGGCCACGGTCATCTTGCCCGTCTCCGCAGCGCGGTCGAGCGCGGCCTTGTAACTGCTCCGGGACCCCAGGTCGAACCCAAGGAGCTTTGCGTTTCCCTCGAACGGTTCCACGTAATAGAAGGGCATATAGGTGCTGCGTTCTTCGACCGGCGAGGAGTTATTGTCGACGCGCCACTCGTTGAATCGGAAGCCGTACAGCCCGTCCTCTTTAGCTCTCTGCTCATAAGCCGGCCGTCCGGCGTCGGAAACGATGGGAACCCATCCAATGGCCCGGTATCCCGCGTGTATGTCGAGACGGCGTTCCGCGAAATCGCCAAATTCCCAACGGTCGACGGCCTGGTCAGGTCTCGAGAAGAGGCTGGCGGCCGCGGCCATCACGTCCGCGTGCCGGTCGACCGACTTTTGCAGCGCAAGCAGATAATGGCCCGCCTGGCGGTCGAATTCATGCCGAGCCGCACTGCGGTACAGGTCCTGCACGACGGTGAGGCCGACGATGGAGATCGCGATCCCCGCCACGGCCACGAGGATCGCGGCGCGGCGCACGCGCAGCGACCGAGCCATCAGCCGTGCGAAGCGCGCCAGCCTGACGGGCCAGCCGGATTCCGCCCTCAGCCAGGCCGGCAATCGCCGATACAGCAGTCTAGCTGAACGCGCCGGGACGTGTTTCGATCCACCCATTCGTACTCCCGCATTGGCACCTGTGCTGCGAGTTTTCCCTATCCACACTCGTACGCTCATCCTTGATTTTGGGGCCCGTTGGAATTCGGTAAGTTTTCACATAATTTTGGAAAAATTAGGGCCGTCAGCCGCGCACAAGTGTCGAAAGGATAGCATATTAGTACTGTTTCAGTATTATCAATTGGTTAAACCTTATATACAATTTGAGTAGTTTTGTTGCTGTTGCGCCCCCGTCGAGGCCGATTTGGAGGCCGGAGAGACTTGGTCACGGCGGTTCCGGTGTCCTGCCGCCCACTGATCCCGCGCCGCCCGACCGGTTGCGAGGTTCAGTTCACGACCAGCGGCCCGACAGCTCCCTTGTCCTGGTCGAGAACCGGCACGAGCCAGGGCGCACCTTCCTTGCCGCGACAGGCAACCCCCGGATATGCGCGGGGTTTGGAGGTTTGCGCGCGGACCAGCACGAAGGTCCGACAGGGTACACCGTCCGGTCCGTCGACCTCGGCAGTCGCCTTGATGTCGAACGCTTCACCGACGGCGGAGCTTCCCCAACGGGATTCGGTTCCCAACTCGCCATTCTCGAGTATGTCCTGTACGCCCTGCTCCAGACCGGCCCGCACCGCGGGCGGCCAGTCGTGCCCGCCCGGCCTGATCGCCACCAGTTCGGCCCGGCTTACGCCTTCGACGCCATTGCGAAGATCATCCCGGCGCACATAATGTTGCACCGCCGGCGCATAGTACCAGATACGTGTATGCCAGGTCCCCGGGCGCGGGTTGGAACGCTTGCAGACAACCGGAATCGTCTCGAATGTGCCGGCGGCGACGGACACTCGCTCGCCACCCTTCCGCCTGCACCCCCATTTTTCGGTGGTCTTTATGGCGGTGCCCGGGTCATCCGCGGTCGTCCAGTAAACGCTGACCCCGAAGGAGACGGCTTTGCGCCGCGCGGTCGGCCAGGTATCGGAGGCCTCGATATCCACCGTCGCTTCGCCGTTCCCGGCTGAAGTCTGCCACGCAATGCGGGGCAGAATGAAATTGCGGTGCGCGGTCTGGGTATTGCCGGTCCTTGTGCGCCACAAGATCCTGTCGCCGCCGACCTGTATGACCGTTTCCACCCGACCGTCCGAATAGGCATAGGTGTCGCCGATTTCGTAGACCGGTTCGAATTCGTCCCGCTGATATCCGATCACGACATCGCCTGGCCCTGCATACGGAGCATTGCGCGCCGATATACCGGCGGAGGCGTTCAGATGTTCGATCAGGAGCAACGATACCTTTCCGTCGACCGGCAACCCGGCCCGAGTCTGATACTCTCGAATCGCGGTCGTCGTCTTGTGACCCGGATCGCCGTCGGCCGGGCCGGGGTCGTACCCACGCGCCGCCAGCATCCGCTGGACCGACCTGGTGGTCTCGGTCGTGAGATGGTCGACGAGCTTCTGCGAGGGCTCACCGTCGATTTCGAGTCCTGCCCGCTCCTGATACAAACGGATTGCAGCCGTCGTTTTGCCTCCGGCCAGGCCATCGACGATGCCAGCGTCGTAGCCGAGCACGGCAAGCATCCGTTGAACCGATCTCACCATCTCGCGCAACATATGGTCCGCCAGCGCATCCGTCGCCTTGCCGTCGACCGGCAGACCCGCTGCAGCCTGATAGTCGCGAATGGCCATCCTTGTCTTGCGGCCGGAGAACCCGTCAACCGGGCCGGGATCATAGCCGCGCTCGACAAGCATGCGCTGCACCGTGGCCACCGTTTCGCGCTTGAGGTAATTGGCCAGTTTCTGGGTCGGCTTGCCGTCGGCTCGCAGGCCTGCCTGAGCCTGATACTGCCGGATCGCCCGGATCGTCTTCCTGCCGGCGAAACCGTCGGCAGGACCGGGGCTGTAGCCGCGCGCGGCCAGCCCGAGCTGGATTGTGCGTACCGTCTCGCGGGTCATGTGGTTGAGCAGGGCCTGCGATACCTTGCCGTCGACCGGCAGGTCGGCCCGCTCCTGATAACGCCGAACCGCGGCGGTCGTCTTGCTGCCGACATACCCGTTGATCTGCCCGACATCGTAGCCGCGCGCCGCCAGCGCGCCCTGAACCGATTTCACGGTGTCGCGGGACGCCTGCGCCAGGGCCTCCGTCGCAGGCGCCGTGCCGGCCGCCAGGAACCCGGCAAGGAGCAGCGTGAACACCGCACGCATCAGCAGCCCGCACACGAATCTCGCGCGCGGCTCGCGCGTCCGTGCGGCGTCCGGTTTCACAACGACCGCCCGACGAACAGCCCGTGCATCCTGTGCGTCGTCTCCAGTCATTCGAAATAACCCACGAATTTCATCGCGCAAAGGTAAATCCCCAATACAGTTCTCGCTGCTTGTAACTCGGTTTACGGTCATCCTTTTGCGCAGGTTCATCCTATGGCGAACACGGTTAACAAATTGGAAAGCCCCCGTCGCCGTGCCGGTGCGCATTCGTTCGGTCGATCCGTCTGGCATCATCATGAACATCCCCCCGCCTACTCGGCCGCCGCCGCTGTTTTCCGGCCAATCACGCGCTCCTTGGGCAGGATCACCTTCACCGTCGTACCCTCGCCCTCCTTACTCTTGAGGTCCAGTTCGCCATCGTGAAGCTCCACGAGGCTCTTGGTCAGCGGCAGCCCGAGGCCGGTGCCCTCGTATTGCCGCGACACCGAGGAATCGGCCTGGATGAACGGCTGGAAGATTCGCGCCTGGTCCGGCTTGGCGATCCCGATGCCGTCATCGGCAACCGTGGCGACGAACCGGCCCTTGTAGTCGATCCGCGCACCGACCACGATCTGCCCGCCGCTGCGGGTGAACTTGACTGCGTTCGACAGCAGATTGACGAAGATCTGCTTCAGCGATCTGGCGTCGCCATATACCAGCAGAGCCGGATTGGCATACTCCGTCCGGATTTCCACGCCGGTGCTTTCCGCCTTGTCGCGCAGCAGGCTGAGCGCTTCGTCGATGATCTCCCTGATATCGATCTCCTGCTCGTCCAGCTGGAACTTCTTCGCCTCGACCTTCGAGAGATCGAGGATGTTGTTGATGAGACTCAGCAGATGCAGGCCACTGTTGCGGATGTCCTGGCCATACTCGCGATACCTTTCGCTGACCGGCCCGAAGAGTTCGTAGACGGTCATCTCCGAAAACCCGATGACGGCATTGAGCGGGGTCCGCAGTTCGTGACTGACCATGGCCAGGAACTCCGATTTGGCCCGGTTCGCGACTTCGGCCTGCTCCTTGGCCTCGCGCAGTTCGTTTTCGGTGCGTTTGCGCCGGGCGATCTCCTTCCCAAGCGCCACGTTCGATGCGTTCGCCCGCGTCAATTCCGCGGTCCGCTGGACGACCGCCCGCTCGATGTGCAGCTGGCGGTTGCGAGCCGAGTTCATGTGCAGGACCAGCGCCAGCGTGAGCATGAGGCTGACCACACCGAACCCCCACGGCGCAATGCCGGATCCGGACACCAGTTTGCCGGGAACCGGCTTGACGACGATCGACCATTCGCGATCGACCAGCTTGAACTGTGCCGATGTGAAGAATCCCGTCTGGACCCCCGGTACATCGGCTGGCGCCTGTTGCTCGCCGCGCAACTGCGATGGCCGGTAGTACAACAGGCGCCGGTCATCGCCCGCACGCTCATCGATCAGATAGATATCCAGCCAGTCCGGCGTCGTGAACATGCCCAGGGTCGAGTCGATGATGGTGCCGACATCGAGAAATCCGATTGCGAAACCGGTCAGTTTCAGGCGTCGATCCGCAACGGTCAGCGGTGTATTGGCGGTGCTGTAGATCGGCGCGATGACGAGCAGCGTGGATTTGACATTCCGCACCGCGTCCTCGGGCGCGGCCAGCGCGGTGGAAACCGCGCCACTGTCGCGCGCGCGCTCGACGGCGCGCCGATAAGTCTGCCGAAACGCGAGGTCGAGTCCGAGTAGATCTTCGTTGCCTTCGAAGGGTTCGACGTAAAAGACCGGCAGGTATTCGGGACGAGAGGCGGCTTTGACCACCTTTCCATCGAGATCGCGTTCGGTCAGGCGGAAATTGAACAAGCCGTCGTCATTGGCTGTTTTCTCAAAGGCGGCGCGATCGGGCTGTGCCACGCGCGGCACCCATCCCAGGGCCTGTATGCCGGGATAGCCGGGGAGCCTTTCCTCCGCAATCTTGAAAAATTCCCACCGATTGACCTGGCCGCCGAACGCACCGATCAGAGAACCAATATCCGAGATGGCCTCGACATACCGGTCGACGGCCTTTCGCGACACCAGGAGTTGATGCGCGGCTTTCCGGTCGAACTCATGCCGGTCGGCCTCCTGGTCGTAATACCGGACGGTCAGGAATCCGCCGACGGAAATCACGACGCCCACCAGCAGTACAGTCGCCTCCGGCGTCCGCTCACGCAGGTATGCCATTACTCGCATACGCAGGGACACGGCGGTATTCTCGGACTCCTGCTCCTGCGCCGACATCGATTCGCGGGGCCGCGCCGGCCGCGCCGCGCTCCCGCCGAATTCCCTGAACATTCCGAGAATCCATTGCAGCCTTCGGACAAGGGGCTCGGTCAGCTCATCTGTGCCGGAACGAACCGCGGCGACGATCCCGGTCGCGCGCGCGCGAACGCGCGCGAGGAGCCGACCGCCACCCTTAACGAATCGCGCTCCTATTCCCGCAGAATCAACATTTCCGTGTGGAAGCTTTTTGCGCTTCCCGGATTTTCTCGTGGTTCCGGGCACTGCCTTCTTTCCCCGTAATGTCCCAGATACAACGAGCCCAACGCTTTTTTATGTCTTGGATTGTAGGCAATTTGTTGAACAAAACCTTACCAGAAATACGGGATTTTATTCGAATCCGATGCAACTCGCGACCGGCTGTCGATCCGGCGACAACGGTGCCGAACGCCGTAGCCGGCGTTCAGTCGAGAACCGTTTCGATATCGAGTACGCTTGCGATGACGCGGTCGGCGACCGGCACGAGGCGTTCCCGCGGGGTCGCACCGGTGAGCACGGCGACCGCGAGTCCGGCGCCGGCGGCCCGGGCCATGTTGATGTCGCGGTCGGTATCGCCGACCACCAGCACCTCGGCCGGCGTCAGGCCGGCGGCGGCGCAAAAACCCAGCACCATGCCCGGCTCCGGCTTCGCTCCGTGACCGCTGTTATAACCCGCAAGGAAGCTCAGCCAACGGGAAAGCTTCAGCGAATCCGCGGTGATCTTTGCGACCGTCTCGCTGTCCATGGTGGCGATGCCCAGCGCATAGCCCTTGCCCGCCAGGCGCTCAAACAGGTCGTCCAGCCCCGCGGCGACGGGGACCGGGTAGCGCGCCGCGTACGCATCCATCGCGTCGTGAACAAGTCGGCAGAATCGGTCCCGCTCCACGAGCCCGGCTTCGTCGGCCCAGGCATCGCAAATCTGCGCCGTCGTCCCGCCGGCCAGCAGGGAGAGGGGATCAAGGGTCCCGCTGGCGGGATCGAAACCGGTGGCGCGCAGCATCCTGTCAGCCATGGCCGGGTCGTCCGCGAAATCCGCTGCAACGCCGGCCGCCAGCCTGTACGCCGGAATCCAGGTTTCGAAGAAATCGAGCAGGGTGCCGTCCTTGTCGAAAAGAATGCCCCTGATCGCCATCGCCGGTCCTGATCCTCGTGTTCCGATACATGCCATGGCCGTCTGGCGTGGCGTTCCGGATACCCTGTCAACCTCGATTGTCCGAAATTAGTAAACAATATTGTTCCCGGCTGCAGGATTATATTCGTCGCAATGTGGGCTATCTTGAAACGATCGATGGCGGATTTCGGAGGACCGGAGGGATGACAACAAACTGGCGGACGGTGGAGAGCGTCACCTGGGGGCGCGAGACAAGCGACGGCGCCGGGGTCCGGCTGAAACGCGTCATCGGCCAGCCGGAACTGGATTACCTCGACCCGTTCCTGATGCTCGACGCCTTCGGCTCGGATCAGGCGGATGATTACATCGCCGGGTTTCCGCCGCATCCCCATCGCGGCATCGAGACCGTGACCTACATGCTGGCCGGGCGCATGCGGCACGAGGACGACGCCGGCCACGCGGGGGTCCTTGGCCCCGGCGGGGTGCAGTGGATGACCGCCGGCCGCGGCATCATCCACTCCGAGATGCCGGAGCAGGAAGAGGGCGAGATGCGGGGCTTCCAGCTCTGGGTCAATCTGCCGGCCAAGGACAAGATGTGCCCGCCGCGCTATCAGAACATCGAGCCGGGCGAGGTTCCGGAGGTAACCCGCGACGGCGGCGCCACGGTCAGGATCATCGCCGGAACCGTGGATGGCGTCGAGGGCCCGGTGCGGGGGATCGCGGCGGCGCCGCTCTACCTGGACGTCATGTTGCCGCCGCATGCGGTGAGCGACCATCCGCTGGCGCCCGACCACAATGCCTTTTCGTACGTCTTTGCCGGCGCCGCGGAAATCGGCGCCACCGACGAGACACAGGGCAAGCTCGTGCGCGATGGCGAGCTGGCGGTGCTGGGCCGCGGCGATGCCGTGCGCTTTCGCGCCGGGGAGGACGGGGCGCGCCTGATCCTCGTGGCGGGGCGGCCCCTGGGCGAGCCGGTCTTCAAGTACGGTCCGTTCGTCATGAACAGCAAGGATGAAATCCTGCAGGCCATCGACGACTACCAGAACGGAAGGTTCAGCAATCCCCCCGCGGATTGACGGCTCGCTGCCGACCCGTCCTTGAGCGTGGGCCCGATATGCTCTACACCAAATGGCGGAACGAGGGGGCGACATGACAGACCACAAACCCTTGCCGGTGGAAGAGTTGTTTCGGGCGTGCGACCCGTCGCAGTTCGGCTTCAGGGCGACATCCGAACTGGAGCCGCTGGAGGAGCTGATCGGCCAGGACCGCGCCGTCGAGGCGGTGGCGTTCGGCATCGGCATACGCCGCGACGGCTTCAATCTGTTCGCCGCCGGCCCCGCCGGTACCGGCAAACACACCCTGATCGCCGAATTCCTGCAGCGCCAGGCGCAGGCCGGGCCCGTCCCCAACGACTGGTGCTACGTGTACAACTTCCAGGACCCGCGGCGGCCCCGCGCCCTGCAACTGCCGGCCGGGCGCGCCCATCCGCTGGCCCGCGACATGGAGCGCCTGACCGTCGATTTGCGGGCCGCGCTGCAGGCGACGTTCGAAAGCGAGGACTACCGCAATCGCCGCGAAGCACTGGCCCAGGAGTTCAAGGAACGCCAGGAAGAGGCGTTCGAGTCGATCCAGCAGCGCGCCAAGGAGCACAGCGTCGCGCTGGTGCGCACGCCGGTTGGCCTCGCGCTGGCGCCGCTGCGGGATGGCCAGGTGCTGAGCCCGGAGGAGTTCGAGGCGCTGCCGGAGGGAGAGCGCGAGAAGACCAAGGCGGACCTCAAGGAACTCGAAGAGGAGCTGCAGGCGACGTTGCGGCAGGCGCCGCGATGGGAGCGCGAGCACCGCGACCGCGTGCGCGAAATCAACGGCGAGGTCAGCCGTCTCGCCGTCGGCCACCTGATCG
>CAJICD010000422.1_pt1 | contig 10624 bp, 6 predicted proteins | sample 9199521 | NCBI WGS metagenome assembly CAJICD01 (sample SAMEA7708321, study PRJEB35096) | sediment metagenome | biome: marine neritic benthic zone biome [ENVO:01000025]; feature: sediment [ENVO:00002007]; material: shallow marine sediment [ENVO:03000034] sea grass bed [ENVO_01000059] ...
CACTGAATTTTGCGACGCAGTGGAACTGGGCGATCGTCGCGGTGGTCATCGTGATGGGCGTCTCGATCCGCCATTTCTTCAATTCGCGCCACGCCGGCAAGACGACTCCCTGGTGGACCTGGGGCATTACCGCGGCCGGGGGGCTCCTGATCCTGTGGCTGAACAGTTTCCCCGTCGCCGCGCCGGCGTCGATTCGGGCCGCCGCGCTGGAAAATGACGCGGCCTTTGCCGCGGTCGAGGAGATTGTGCTGTCGCGCTGCTCGATGTGCCACGCGGAAGAGCCGGTCTGGGAGGGCGTCGTCGTCCCGCCACTCAACGTGCGGCTGGAAACGCCGGCGGATATCCTGCGCGAGGTGGCGCGAATCGAAACCCAGGCGGTCTTGTCACGTGCCATGCCGCCCGGCAATGTGACGGGAATGACCGAGGAGGAACGCCATCTTATTGCCGCCTGGCTGGCGGCCCGCGAAGGATAGCGTTTATGGCGGGCAGGACCGCGATACGGGGCCGGTTGCTCGATTTCGTTGCCGATCCGGCTGCGGCCGGCGACGAGGACAGCTGTCGCTATATCGCCGACGGCGCCGTGGTTGTGCGGGATGGCCGGATCGTTTCCATCGGTCCGGCCTCCGATCTGCCGAAAGACATCCCGGTGGACCACTATCCAAACGCGCTGGTTATGCCGGGCCTGATCGACACCCATATCCATTACCCGCAGACGCGCGTCATCGCCTCCTATGGCGCGCAACTGCTGGACTGGCTCAACAAATACACCTTCGTCGAGGAGCGGAAGTTCGCCGACCCGGATCACTCCGCCGCGGTCGCCCGGTTCTTCTTCGACGAACTCATGCGCAACGGCACGACGACGGCAGCGGTCTATTGCACGGTCCACCCTGAATCGGTCGATGCCTTCTTCACGGAGTCGGAGCGGCTCAACACACTGATGGTCGCCGGCAAGGTGATGATGGACCGCAATGCCCCCGATCTCCTAACGGACGACGCGGAATGCAGCGCCGCCGAAAGCGCCGCCCTGATCGAAACATGGCACGGCCGCGGCCGCCAGCTCTATGCCGTCACGCCCCGCTTCGCCGTCACCTCCACCGAGCCGCAACTGGAGGCGGCCGGCGCGCTTATGCGCGAGCATCCCGGGGTCTACATGCAGACCCACCTGGCAGAGAACAAAGCCGAAATCGCCGCCGTCAGGGAGCAGTTTCCCTGGAGTCGCTCCTACACCGACGTTTACGACCGGTTCGGCCTGCTGGGGCCGCGCGCTATATTCGGGCACGGCATCCATCTCGCGGACGAAGAGATCGCACGGTTGTCGGAAACCGGCTCGACGGTCGCCTTCTGCCCCACCTCGAATCTCTTCATCGGCAGCGGGCTGTTCGACATGGCGCGGCTACGGAACGGCGGGGTCAAGGTCGGGCTGGCCACCGACGTTGGCGGCGGCACCAGTTTTTCGATGCTGCGAACGGCGGCCGAGGCCTACAAGGTGCTTCAGCTCAATGGCCAGAACCTTTCGTCGCTGGACGCGTTCCACATGATGACGCGAGGCAACGCCGAAGCATTGGGATTGGTTGACCGTATCGGCACCCTGGAGCCGGGAAGCGATGCCGACATCGCCGTGTTCGACACCTGTGCGACGCCCGCGATGCGGCACCGCATGGAGACCGTCGATAACGATCTCGCCGAAGAGCTTTTCGTCCTCATGACCCTGGGCGACGACCGCTCGACCCTGGCGACCTATGTCGCCGGCAAACCGCTGTACAAATCCGCCGCCGCACCATTATCCCGACGTGGGACGCCTTGACGTCATCCACGACCCCACCGGATCCGGCTTCCCGTATGCGCCGTCAAGTCGCGTGGCTCCGGCAAATCGGTCAAGCGCGCTTCTGCTTCTCATCGGCATCGGCCACTGCCGCGGCGCCCGCCGCTTCGGCGATCTCCCGCTTCTTTTCCGGGGAAAGGTCGAGATCGTGCGGCAGTTCGACCATCACACGGCGGTGGGCGAATTCGATGCCGTTCTCCTGGAAGGCTTTCTGGACGCGGTTGTAAAGCTCCTTGCGAATCGTGAACTGCGTGCCGGGCTTGGCCATGAACTTGCCGCGCACGATCATCGCCGATTCCTCCATTGCCTTGACGCCCTGGCTCTTGAACGGCTCGATGAAGTTCTTGCCCAGTTCCGGGTGCTCCAGCATCTCGCGCCCGATCTGCTTGAAGATCTTCTTCACCTTGTTCACGTCGGTATCGTACCCGACGCGAAACTCCAGCTTCATGATCATCCAGTCGCGGCTGTAATTGGTCAGATGCTGGATCTCACCGTACGGGACGGTGTGCAGCGGTCCGAGATGATGGCGCAGCACCAGCGAGCGCACGTTGATCTTTTCCACCGTGCCCTTGACGCTGCCGATGTCGACATACTCGCCGCGCCGGAACGCATCATCGATCAGGAAAAACAGGCCCGAGACCAGATCGCGCACCAGGGTCTGCGCCCCGAAACCGAGGGCGATGCCGACGACGCCGGCACCGGCGAGCAGCGGGCCGATATTCACGCCGAGCGCCGAGAGAATCACCATCGCCACCATCACGACGATCGAAATCTGAGCCATGCGCATGAACAGGGGCAGCACCGTGCCGAGCCGCGTGGTGTTCCCTGCGCCGCCTTCGTCCCCGCCAGCCTCCTGTTCGGCTTCCGCTGGCATATGACGCATCAGCACCGCCTTGAGCAGGCCCCAGGCGAGGTAGCCGACAAACACGGTGAGCGCGATATCGAGGGCAGCGCGCGTCATCCGCCCGCCGACGCTGGCATCGTCGAGGCTGAACAGGTCGGCGCGCCAGATCGCGGCCAGCGCGACGACGGCGATGACACCGACGAGGATGTGCATGGCGCGGCGGAAAACTTGCTGTGACGATCTCGTGGCATCGTCGGCCACGCCGAAAACCCGATCGACGATACCGCAGAGGATCCGATCGGCCAGCGGCAGCACCGCGATCAGCAGGAGACTGGATATACCGGGTGCCGCGCCCGAAACCCGGCCGGTGAAGCCGTTGAACACGGCGAGAACGTAGATGACGGCGATATAGAGTACGACCGGCAGATACCAGAGCGCGGCGAGTGCCGGCAACAAGCCGGTCGTCGCCTCGCCGGCCCCCTGTCCCATCAACATTTCCGCAACGCCATGCCGGAGGCGCCAGATTCCGGCAATGAGCACGACAAAGAACAGGGTCCCTACGATCAGCAACAATAGCTGATGCGGATCCCTGTCGAGACCGAGCAACCGCATCAGATCGCAGCCAAGAAGGCCGAAGGCCCCTATCGCCGCCGCCGCAACGAGGTATCGGTGCGCAGTGCGGGCGTCCGCGTCGCCGAGCGGCACGACGCGGGGTACCCGTTTCCACGGCGCGAATAGCATGCGCGAGATCGCCACGGCGACGCGAAACAGGAGCACGGCCGTGATCAGCGTAAGCACCAGCAGGCGTGTCGGTTCGTGGCCCTCATAGACGATGAAGAACAGGATCACCGAGATGGTCGTAAAGACTGCCAGACCCAACAGGTCGATCAGCAGCACCCCCCCGGCTCTGCCGAAACGCTCAATGAAATCACCGCCCGGTTCGGCTTCAAGGGGTCTTTCGACAGCCGAGAGGAGCCTCATGGCAAGCCGTTCCCCCGCGTAGGCGACAGCCAGTATCACAGCCAGGAAAAGAAGTACCCTCAACGGGTGCCAGGCATCGCGCCCCTCGCCCAGACGCTGATAGACGAACAGAGGGACCTGCGGCAATTGCGATACGGACTTCAGGGCGGCAACCAGGTTTTCCCGGAACAGCTTGCCATGCTCCTCCAACATCTCGATCGCGCTCTCGGTATCCTCCGCCGGGCGCGCCTGGGCGGCAAGATAGTCCGCCAGCAGGGCGCGCGCCTGTTCATCGGAGAGCCGCGAAAGCAGCGCCGCCCGGTCTTCTGCGGAGAGATCCTCCAGCGTTTCGGCCGTTGGCGGGGCCGCCGGCATGGCATCCGCCGCGATCTGCTGGGCCATCAGGCCGGACGGAACCGACAGGAAGAGCAAGACGAACACAGTACCGGCAATGGTTCGCATTTTCCCGAGCCCCTTTTTCATCATCCTTGCTGTCACCGATATCACTTTCCGCCGATGATCTGTCTTGCCCGGCGTCCCAGGGGGCTGTCGGGATATTTCGCTTCGAGCTCGCGGACCACGGGCTCGGCAGCCGCCATATCGCCCAATGCCGCGAGGCTGACGGTCAGAGCATATAGCGTGTCAGCGGTTTCGGCCAAGCTTCCTGCCGCCCGTCGAAGGAGACCGACCGCCCGGCCATGGTCCCCGAGATTCGAGAGGACGACGCCGAGATCGGCGGCGACAGACGCATCGCCGGGCATCAGGCGCGCCGCCGCCTCCAGCGGGTCCAGGGCCTCGCCGGTCTTTCCGGCCATGACCAGGATGTTGCCGAGGGACTGGTGCAGCACACCGTCGGACGGGTTCGCCGCAACCGCCCTTTCGAGCGTGGCGCTTGCCTCGTCCAGGGCGTCCCGCTGGACCTGCATTCGCGCCACCATCATCCATGCATCAGCGCGCTGCGGATCCATGGCCGCCGCTTCGCCGAAGGCCCGTTCCGCAGCCGGCAGATTTCGGAACACCAGCGCCGTGCCGCCGATTGCCAGCTGTGCCTCGGGGAAATCCGCCTTGGCCATTAGCGACCCCTGGAATTCCTGCGTGGCGGCGCGAGCCGATCGGGCGAATTCCGGCGGAAAACGGGCGGCCGGAATGTCGAGAAGGGCTCGGGCCGCCTCGATTCGTACGGAACGAAACTCGTCCGACAATCGCGGCACGATACGCTGCGCGCGAACGCGCGGCGATACAGCGCTTTGAATCCGGATCGCGGCGCCGCGCACCAACGGGTCGGGATCCGCAAGAAGGGGCGCGGTCTGGTTGGCGCCCGCGGCTGTTGGTGCGGCAGCAGTGAGGTGAAGCGCCGTTGCCCGGGTGATGCCCGACTGGCCCTGGTCCAGCGCAAGCGCGATGAGTTGGTCCTGAACGGTTCCGCCAGTGCCGCCGCGCGCCCTGGCGATATCCTGGCCGTAATGCGGCGCCCCGGAGCGGCCGTCCGGATACCAGCGCTTGACCTGCTGCGCCGCCCATGCGGCGGTCCGGACCCTGTGGCAATCGGTGCAGGCGTTGGGGGAGGCGATCTCCTTCGACAGGTCCGGCCGCGGCACGCGGAAGCTGTGATCGCGCCGGCCGTCCACAACCATATACAGACGCTCGGGCATATGGCAGTTCACGCACTGCGCCCCCGGCGTGCCCGTTTCGTGGAAATGGTGCTCCGGGCCGTCGTATGCGGCGCGCTTCAGAGCCGGGAACGCGCTGTTACCCGCCGTGCTGTGGCACTGGGTGCAGATTGCGTTGCCAGGCGCCTTGCGTTCACCGGAATGCGAATCATGGCAATCGCTGCAGCGCACGCCCTCGGCATACATCCTCGACTGCAGGAAAGATCCGTAGACGTAGACCTCGTCGAGGATCTGGCCATCCGGGTGGTACAGCCCGTCCCGCAGGACCGCGAGGCGATAGCTGTCGGCGAAGGGGGTGCCGACGGGCGGGCTGGCATCGCCGATCGGTTCCCGCCGTGAATGGCAGCCGGCGCAGTGCTGGATCTCAACTTCCGGATCAGCGGGATCGAAGGCGAAGGTGAGGCCGATATCGTCGATGCCTTGCCAGCGGTCGGCCCCAAAAGCCGACGGGTCGCCGGCCCATGCGGCGTGGGCCTCGCCTGGCCCGTGGCAGGCTTCGCAACCGACGCCGATCTCGGCCCAGGTGCTCGCATACGTCTTTCTGAGTGGATCGTAGTTCTTCCGAAATGCGGTTGCGTGGCATTCCGCACACCGGGCGTTCCAGTTCTTGTACGGGCCGGTCCAGTGCAGCCCATTTCCCGCTTTCAGGTCGAGATCGGGATAGACGTGGAACCACTCGTTTCGTTCCGTATCCCACGCCACGTCCAGCTGCTGGAGGCGCCCGGGCTCGGTTTCGACCAGGTACTGCTGCAGCGGCGCCACGCCCGCAGTGTATTTAACGTCGTACTCGGTGAGCTTCCCGTCGGGCCCGTCCGTTCGGACGAAAAAACGCCGACCCCGTACCTCGAATGTCGACGTGACGCCATTGTGCGTGAAGGTCGTATCCGCGAAATCGCCGAGGACGTTCCGCGGGTCCGGGGCGCGCCAGGCCCAGCCGTGGTGCGAATTGTGCCACGCCGCGAACGCCTCTTCATGACAGTCCGCGCAGGATTCTGAGCCGATATGGTTCGGTGCTCGTTCTTGTTCTCTGGTTTGTCCTGGCTCAGCTGTCGCCAGTGCTGCGAAGAGAGTCGCAGCGGCGGGAAGGAGCAGCAACCCCAATGCCGATATTGTCTTGGAGCAGATTGCGATCTGGCGACTCTGAAAGGCGCCTGATCTGACTCGGCTGACGGAGCGTTCCATCACGCCGGCACCATATTGGCGATGCGCTCGATCGTCCAGTAGGCGGCGAGCGAGCCGATCACGTAGACCGGAAGCCGCCACGCCCATACAGGCCACGGTGCGTCCAGCCGCCGCCATGTTGCGATGACCGCCAGGACGGCGGCGACGAACATCAACTGCCCGGCCTCGACGCCGACGTTGAAGAACAACAGCGCCAGCGGGATGGCGTTGTCCGGGAGGCCAATCTGCGCGAGGGCGCCGGCGAACCCGAATCCGTGCAGCAGACCGAAGGCGAAGGCGACGATCCAGGGCCTGCGTTCGGTAATGCCGGGCGATCCCTGCCGGGTGTGCACGATCTCCATGGCGACAAACAGGATGCTCAGCGCGATCACCGCCTCGACCGGCCCCTGTGAGACCCGCACGAAGCCCAGGGTCGCACTGGCCAGGGTGATGCTGTGCGCCGCGGTGAACGCGGTGATCGTCCAGACGAGCCGCCGCCAGCCCGACACCAGGATGAGCAGAGCGAGGACGAACAGCAGATGATCTATGCCGAGCAGGATGTGTTCGATGCCGAGCGCGAGGTAGGTGCCGGCCACGTCGAACGCGCCGGGGATGGCCTCGATCGCGAAGGAGGGCGACGAGGGAGTCAGCCGCTCGGTCAGTTCCGTACCGTCGGGACGCTGTATCCGCACCAGAACGTCGGTCACCGTCGCGGACAGCCCGTCGATCTCAATCTTGCCCCCGACCAGGCCGCCAGGGCAGGCCGCTGTCCAGCGCGCGACGTAGGCGGCCTTGTCCCAGATCGGCTGGCCCGGCCTCTGTGGCTCGCAGTTCTCCGGCAGGCGGGCGGCGATCGCCATTGGCCGCCCGGCGACGGCCGGCGTCTTCCACACCACCGCATAGAGGTCGGCGTCGATCGGGCGGAGCTCCAGATAGGCGGGTTGAAGCGCATGGCCATGCGACGTGGCCGCGAATCCGAGCACGCCGACGAGCGCGGCCATGAGCGCGACAACCGGTCTGCCGGCAATCCGCATCACCGGTCCTCCGCCATCGCGTCATCGGTATCGCGGATCTCGACCTCATAGCGCTGCCGCAGCCGTGCATAGTGCCGCTCGCGGATTTCCTTGGCCTTTGCCTCCTTCCAGTCCCGCATCACGGCGTCGCGAACCTCTTCCAGCGGCGGCGTCCTGCCGGGCAGACTGTCGAGAATACGGACGAGGTGCACGCCGTACGCGGACGTCACCGGGCCGGCCCACGCCCCGGGCGGAAGTTCCGCGAGCCGCTCGGCGAAGCCGCGGCCGAACACCCCGTCGATCGCGCCCTCGGGCGAGAGACCCAACCGGGTCGGCAGCAGGGTGGGTTTGCCCAGTTCGGAACGCGTGGCCACCGAGTCGGATTCGAGTGCACTCAACGTCAGACTAACGCTGTCCGGCGTCGGGGTCTCGCCAAGATAGATCTGCTCGAAGGCGAGGCGCGGCCCTATCCGATAGGTATGCTCGTTGGCCGCGAGATAGGCCTTGAGCTCGCCGGCGGCCGGCTCCAGAAGATCGGCGGCGGTGTCGGTCAGGAACTCCATCTTCTGCCGCAGGCGGCGCCGGACGACCGTGTCGTTGCGGTCGAGGCCGAGCGCCAGCGCTTCACGGTAGTAGACCTCCTCGCGGACGAAGTCGTCGATCATGGCGCCCAGCTCGTCGTCGGTCGGCGGACGTCGCCACACCGCCTGGAATCCGGTGGCCAGCTGTTCGATGCGCCCGGGCCCGACGACGATGGTGTCTGTCGGCCCCGGCCCGCCCGCTGCCCCGAAGAGCAGAAAGATCAACCCGCCAATGGCGAGGAAATGGAGAAGCGGCTCCCGAAGGAGCCGCGCAATGAGTTTCATGTCCGGTCCCCCTTCATGACTCGGGAATATACCAGATCGGCGAGGTGTAGGCCCGCTCCTGAGTCGCGGTGGGGGCATCCTTTGGCAGCTCGATGCCGAAGCGGAAGGCGTCGTAGGTCGACCAGCGCGGCGTCGGGATCTCAAGCACGCGGGCGTAGTAGAACGCCTTCTGCCGCGGATCGAAATCGGGATCGACCCAGACCGCGCCGAGTTCCGGGGCGCCGATGGTGTTGATCCAGTTGGCGTTGGCGACGTCGACGGTGTTGCCCACGGGCGGCAGCTTGCCCTTCGCGTCCGGCTTGCGGTCGCCCGACCAGTCGACGTCGTAGACCTTCTCGTAAGTCTTGCCCTCGGCGTCGAGCCAGCCCTTGACGATCTGGATGCGGTCGAGATTGGCCCCGATCGGATCGCGCAGCGCGGAAACCATGAACACCGGCGCCTTGGCGCCTTCGGGCATGGCCCGCAGATCGCCGCCCATCGGCGTACCTTTTTCATAGCCCACGACCGCCGGCATGCGGGAATTCAGATCCTGCTCGGTAAACTCCCAACCGCCGAACAAGCGCACGACCATGCGTGGGCCGGTGGTGGCATAGACCTCCTTGCGCAGCATCGCATCGAAGACTGCCTCGCGGGTGTTCTCGGTGGCCCAGACGGCGGCGAGGCCCGACGCGACCATCTGCCAGCCCATGATCGAGCCGTTCTCATTTTCCATGAACGGATGCGTCATGCGGTCGGGCTTGGGTTCGTAGCCGGAATGCTTGCCGAAGAAATTGTCCTCCTCGGCGGTCGCCAGCGAGGTGTGGCTGTCGGTCGCCCCGATCAGGCCGAACTTGTACGGGTTGGTGCCGAGCCGCGTTTCGATCGCCAGCCCGCGCTTCAGCGCCTCGCGGGCGTATTCGCCGGCCAGCATGTCGTCGGTCTTGGCTTCGGAGACGTCGAGGTTGCCGATATCCCAGGTCTCGTAGTCGGCGAACTCGTCGTCCGGCGACAGGAAGGGATGCGCCTCGCCGTCGCCCTTGATCTGGGTCGCCTCGTAGAGCGGCTCCCACTTGTCGCGCTGGGTGACGTAGGTCTCGTCCAGCTTGGTGCCGTTCCACTGCGCCTCAAGCGGGAACATGATTCCGTTGGCCAGGTTGCCGTTGTGCGGGATCGCCAAAGCCTCGCCGCCGGTCTTTTGCTCGTAATTGGCAAGGTATTTCCACAAATCGCGCGGGTCCGGGCTGCCGACCGGCGGCTGCGTCGTGTAGGCCACCACCTGACTTGCCCGCACCGCACCGTCGCGCATGATGACGACGCGATGCATGTTGTTGCCCTTGACCAGCGAGGTCCATTCGAATCCGATAAAGGCGGTGAAATGCCCTGGATCATTGAACGCCTCGGCCTCGGCGACGACCGCTTCCCAGAGATTCTTGTAGAGTTTCGAGCCAGGCGAGTACAACGCGAACATCTCCGGATCCATCTTGCCCTGCGAGAAGGTCGAGATCAGATCGAGCGCCGCCTGCACCGACGCATCGCCGCCTTGCGCCATCCCCTTGTTCCAGCGCGCCGCCTGCTCGTACGCCATCAGTTGCGGCTCGCCGGCCGCGATGTCGCCCACCAGGCCCATCCCGTCGGAATGATCGGCGACCACCAGCCAGTCCAGCGGGCGCGACAGCCGCACCGCCTGTCCGGTGGAGGACACCACTTCCTCACCACGCGCAAACCGATATGCATCGCGAGGTGGCAGGCGGTTACCGAACAGACCCGCATCCATCGAAAGCGATGTATGCAAATGCGAATCACCCCACAGCGGACGCTCGGGGAAATTGCGTTTCGCATAGGGCGAATAGGCCTTGCCGGGGTAGGCTGCAGACAGCGTTCCCGGCATCGGAGTGCCTGCATCCTGGGCTGTGGCGGACTGGGCGGTCAACAGCACCACAATGAGTGTTGCGACTATGTTGGGTCTGACCATCATTTCTTCTTCCTCTTTTTCTGAATCATAGCGATTAGCATAGTCACGCGTGCAGCGTAAATCCATGTCCGTAATATAAATTGGGAGATCAACCAATCAATGGGGTCAGGCTCAATAGGTTGCACTTCTTTTGTGAGTCTAAGATTACCGGTCCGCATCCAGCCTCTGTAGGTCTGCTTACTGTACGTTCCAGACCTTTAAGTAAATATTCTCTATGTCTGGGTTGGGTCGGTTGGTTCGGACCCAGCGACTGGCCTGAATATTAGGTTCCTCTAAAGGACGGCAGTCGACCCAAAGCCGACAGTCGCGCCCGGTGCTTCGACTGTCCGCCTTTTCA
>CAJICD010000141.1_pt1 | contig 10606 bp, 12 predicted proteins | sample 9199521 | NCBI WGS metagenome assembly CAJICD01 (sample SAMEA7708321, study PRJEB35096) | sediment metagenome | biome: marine neritic benthic zone biome [ENVO:01000025]; feature: sediment [ENVO:00002007]; material: shallow marine sediment [ENVO:03000034] sea grass bed [ENVO_01000059] ...
CCGGACGGCGCCGGCGCTTCGTCTGCCTTTTTCGCGTCATAACACCGTATATAGCGTGGTTTGCCCCGCAGGACTTCGATTAATAACCAGATGCTGTGGTTCCCTCAAGCCGCATCCAAACGGTTGCTGCAAAATAAAATTGTTCCAATAAATGGCCCAGACTATTGTTTATGTGAGAGTTCCGTTGTATATCATGGGCGCATACGGCCCCGCGGGGCGATACAACAATACAATGACGAGTCTGAGAAACCATGGATAGTACCGGCCGCCTCTACAGCAAGGCGTATAACGTTCTGCGCGACGCCGGCCTGCGGCCGACGCGGCAACGGCTCGGGCTGGCGCGGCTGCTGTTCGAAGACGGTAACCGCCACGTGACCGCAGAACAGCTACATGCCGAATCGGCATCCGCAAACATGCGGGTTTCCCTGGCCACGATCTACAACACCCTGAACCAGTTCTCCGAGGTCGGCCTGTTGCGGGAAGTCGTCGTCGAGCCCGGGCGCTCCTATTTCGACACCAACACCGCCGACCACCACCATTTCTTCCATGAGGAAACGGCGCAATTGCAGGATATCCCGGGCAACGCGATCGCCGTCGGACCAATTCCGAAGCCGCCTTCGGGCACCTCCGTCGAGCGCGTCGACATCATCGTCCGTGTCAAAAATGTAAGCGATTGAATAGTTTGCGTATCAGAAGACTACCCCTTACTTTAAAATCATTCTAAACTGTTGACAAGACCCTCGCGTTCTGCTTTATAGGCCGAACCGGGGATTACGGCCGAAGGGCTCCGCCCGGTTCACCCCAAGGCGGCAGCCCTGCCGCTGTTATGGCACAAGACAGGAGGACACGATGTCTTTGAAAGGCAGCAAGACCGAACAGAATCTGAAGGACGCATTTTCCGGCGAGAGCCAGGCGAACCGCCGCTATCTCTATTTCGCGCAGAAAGCCGACGTCGAGGGTTACAACGATGTCGCCGCGGTGTTCCGCTCCACCGCCGAGGGCGAGACCGGCCATGCGCACGGCCATCTCGAATATCTCGAGGAGACCGGCGACCCGGCGACCGGTGAGCCGATCGGCAGGACCGACGCCAACCTGAAGGCGGCGATCGCGGGCGAGACCCACGAGTACACCGACATGTACCCGGGCATGGCGAAGACCGCGCGCGACGAAGGCTTCGAGGAGATCGCCGACTGGTTCGAGACGCTGGCGAAGGCCGAAAAGAGCCACGCGGGCCGGTTCCAGAAGGCACTGGACACCCTCGACTCCTGAACGGATCCGGCATTGGCGGACAAGGCCGGCGGGGGTCGCATTCTCCCGCCGGTCCGCGTCCGCCGGGCACGGCGGCAGGGCAATCTTGCCGCTGTTGATTGACATCAATGAACCGGCCTTGCCGATGTGGCAAACGGCCGGGGGACTCTTCCGGCGACGCACCTTCGCCAAACAGGGATCGACAAAATGCGTGAAGGCAGCCTCGATGCACCGGTCCGCCACCCGATTGCATGGCAGGACGCGGATTTCTACGACGGGCAGAAACTGGACGAAGAGCTGCGGCGGGTGTTCGACATCTGTCACGGCTGCCGGCGTTGTTTCAATCTCTGCGATTCCTTCCCGCGGCTGTTCGATCTGATCGACGAATCGGACACCGGCGAGCTCGACAGTGTGGACAGCAAGGATTTCGGGCCGGTTATCGATGCCTGCACGCTGTGCGATCTCTGCTTCATGACCAAGTGCCCGTACGTGCCGCCGCACGAATTCAACCTGGATTTCCCGCACCTGATGCTGCGCGCCCGCGCGGTCGCGCTGAAGAACGGCAAGCGCGGCTTCATGGAAAAGCAGCTCACCGAGACCGATCGCAACGGCAGGCTGGCCGGCCGCGTGCCGGGACTCGCCAACTGGGCCAGCAAGACCGGTAACGGCCTGACCCGGGGTGTTATGGAATCGGTTGCCGGGGTCGACCGCGACGCCGCCCTGCCGAAATTCACGGGCAAGAGCTTCACCGCCCGCGCCAAGGCCGACCCCCCGAAGGTCAATGCACAGGCCCTGGGGCATGGCCGCAAGGCGGTGCTCTACGCGACCTGCTACGGCAATTACAACAACCCTGAAATCGGCGAAGCGACCCAGGCCGTGCTGGCCCATAATGGTGTCGAGACCGAGGTGATCTACCCCGAATGCTGCGGCATGCCACAGCTCGAGCATGGCGACCTCGAGCGGGTTTCCGGAAAGGCGAGCACCATCGCCGCGACATTGAAGCCCTGGATCGATGAGGGGTATGACGTGATCGCGCTGGTGCCGTCCTGTGCCCTGATGCTCAAGTTCGAGTGGCCGCTGATCGCGCCGGACGACGAGAATGTGAAGGCGCTGTCGCAGGCGACCTTCGACGTCAGCGAATACGTCGTCGAGATCGCGAAGAAGGAAGGCCTCGCCGAGGGCCTGGGGCCGCTCGATGGCGGCGTTGCCATCCATCTGGCGTGCCATGCGCGGGCCCAGAATATGGGCGCCAAGGCGGCGGAGATGATGCGACTGCTACCCGAGGGCGACGTGGCGGTGATCGAGAGATGCTCCGGCCATGGCGGATCGTGGGGTGTCATGAAGGGCAACTTCGAGGTGGCGCTGAAGGTCGGCAAGCCGACCGCGCGCCAGGCCGCGAAAAGCGAGAAGAAATACGTCGCGTCCGAATGTCCGCTCGCGGGCACGCATATCATGCAGGGCATCGAGCGGCTCGACGGCGAGGCGCCGGAGATCGAGATTGCCCCGCACCCGATCGTCCTGTTCGCCCGGGCCTATGGCCTGGCCGACTGAACCCGGAACATGACCAGAATGGATATCGCGACAATGGCCCAGAAGACGGAAATCACCCGCGACGACATCATGGACATGGCGGAATACGGCGCCATCCGCAAGGAGCGCCGGCGCTCGCTGATCGAGAAGAAGAAGCTGCGCCGCATCGCCATCGGCCCCGACGCCACCGCGCATTTCGAGGATTACGACAGCATGTGGCTGCAGGTCCACGAGATGCTCTACATCGAGAAGGGCGGCGAGGAACAGATCGGCGAGGAGCTTGCCGCATACAACCCGCTGATACCCAAGGGAAGGGAGCTCGTCTGTACCGTCCTGTTCGAGGTCGACGATCCCGACCGCCGCGCCCAGTTCCTGGCCGGTCTCGGCGGCATCGAGGAGACGATGTTCGTCGGCGTCGACGGCGAGGAGGTCGCCGGCAAGGCGGAAGAGGACATGGACCGCACCACCGCGGAGGGCAAGGCGTCCGCGGTGCAGTTCGTGCATTTTCCCTTCACCGATGCCCAGGTCGAGGCGTTCCGCAGGCCCGGCGCCGAGATCGTCGTCGGGTTCAAGCATCCCGGCTATGGCCACATGGTGAAACTCACCGACGAAACCCGGGCGGCGCTGGCCGCTGATTTCGCCTGACCGGGCGGCGGAGCCATCGGCGCCCACGCGCGAGCGAATCGCCTCAGTCGATGATCTCCTCGGGGCCGACGCCCCAGAAACCTCCGCGCTTCAGCCAGCCGCGGTAATTCCGCACTTCGATGCGGCACCAGCCGTCGATGCAATCCTCGACGGTCGCGATGATGCCGGGCCGCAGGCGTACGACCGGTGGCGACGTCGCATCGGCGCGGCGGAAGAGCGTGCGTTTCTCGCCGGTCACGATCACCGTGCGTTTCGCCGACAGCATCGCCGAATGGACCCAGCCCTCCTGGCCTTCCCAGTCGCGAATCTTGCGCCAGTTGTCCCACTCGGCGATGATCTCCACCGGCACGCCGGACACCACGTAGGTCCATTTCAGCGGGTAGCGCTTTCCCGGGCCGACGCGCACGTTGACTTCGTCCGCCTTGAGCGAGACGAAGCGCGGCACCGGCCGCTCGCCGGCGGAGGCCGGCGGACAGGTCAGCGCCGCAACGAGAAGCGCAAGGATCAGGGCCCTCTGGGGCATGGCTGGCATCGGCAGGCGAATCATCCCCTTCTATAATGAATTCATCGCCCGCCCGGTCAAGCGCCACGGCGTGACTGCATCGATTTGCGCGGCGCGGGGCTGGACAGGCGTGCGGCGTGATGTATAACGCGGACGGGGCACAGTTTCGAAGGTTCACTTATGGCGAAGACAAAGATGAAGCGCAGGCCACTGGTCATCGTGACGCGAAAGCTTCCGGACGTCATCGAGACGCGCCTGATGGAACTGTTCGAGACGCGCCTGAACCTCGACGATACGGCAATGAGCCAGGCGGACATCGTCAAGGCGGTGCAGGAAGCGGACGTTCTGGTGCCGACCGTGACCGACAAGATCGACGCCGGCGTGCTGTCCCAGGCCGGCGAGAACCTGAAACTGATCGCGTCCTTCGGCACCGGCGTCGACCATATCGACCTTGCCACCGCGCGCAGCCGCGGGATATCGGTCACCAACACCCCGGGCGTGCTGACCGAGGACACCGCCGACATGACCATGGCCCTGATCCTGGCCGTGCCGCGGCGGCTGGCCGAAGGCACGCGGCTCGTCCGGTCCGGCGAGTGGACCGGCTGGAGCCCGACCTCGATGCTCGGCAACCGCATCGGGGGCAAGCGGCTCGGCATCCTCGGCATGGGCCGCATCGGCACCGCGGTCGCCGCGCGCGCGCGCGGCTTCGGCCTGTCGATCCACTATCACAACCGGCGCCGCGTGCATCCCGAACTGGAGGCCGAACTCGAAGCGACCTATTGGGAGAGCCTCGACCAGATGCTGGCCCATATGGACATCATATCGGTCAACTGCCCGCACACGCCGGCAACCTTCCATCTGCTGTCGGCGCGGCGGCTGAAGCTGCTCAGGCCCCAGGCCTACATCGTCAATACCAGCCGTGGCGAGGTGATCGACGAGAACGCGCTGGCCCGGGCGCTGGAAGCCGACGCGGTCGCGGGCGCCGGCCTCGACGTCTACGAACACGAGCCCGCGGTCAACCCGAAGCTGCTCAAGCTAGACAACGTGGTGCTGCTGCCGCACATGGGGTCGGCAACGATCGAGGGCCGGATCGACATGGGCGAGAAGGTCATCATCAACATCAAGACCTTCGTCGACGGGCATACGCCGCCGGACCGCGTCCTGGAGACCATGTTCTGAGACGGACGCTCCGCGGCCACCTCTCTGAACTGCTGCGTCTGGCCGCGCCGGTCGTCGTCGCCCGCGCCGGCATCCTCACCATGGCGACCGCCGACATCGCCATGCTCGGCCACTACCGGGCGGAGGACGTGGCCTGGTACGGCATCGGCATGACCCCGTTCGTCGTGCTGATGCTGATCGGCATCGGCATGCTGACGGGAACACTGGTGATGACCAGCCACACCCGCGGGGCCGGCCGGCTGGCAGAGTGCGGCGCGGTATGGCGCCGCGCCCTGCCCTATGCCGTACTGATCGGGCTGGCGGGCACGCTGCTCAGCCAGTTCGCCGAACCCTTCTTCCTGCTGGTCGGGCAGTCGCCCGGACTCGCGGCCGGGGGTGGGGCGGTAACGGCGATCGCCGGATTGGCGCTGGTACCGACGCTGATCTACGTGAATTCGGGTTTCTTCATGGAGGGGCTGGCCCGGCCCGTGCCCGGCATGTTGGTCATCCTCGGCGGGAACGTGCTGAACATCGCGCTCAACAGTGTCCTGATATTCGGCCTCTGGGGTGTGCCGCCGATGGGCGCCGAAGGCGCGATCCTGGCAACCTCGCTCGCAAGACTATCGATGGCGCTCGCGCTGGCCGCCTATGTCTGGTGGCTGCCGGATCGCGAGACATTTGGAATTCGCCGCCCGCTGTCCGGCGGTTGGTGGCGCGCGGGGCGCGAGCAGTGGCGGCTCGGCTATGCGACCGGGGCCAGCCAGGGCGTCGAATCGATCGCCTTCAACAGCCTGACGATGATGGCCGGTCTGCTGGGCCCCCTGGCGCTCGCCAGCTATTCGATCGCGCTCAACCTCACGGCGTTGATCTTCATGCTGGCGCTGGGCTTCGGCGCGGCGACGGCGGTCCGGGTCGGCGCCGCCCGCGGCGCCGGGGACCATCACGGCATGGTGGTCGCCGGTTGGGTCGGGCTGGCCGCGACCGTAACGATCATGGCCGGCTTCGGGGTGCTGCTGCTGCTGTTGCGGGAACCGCTCGCCATGCTCTACTCCAACGATGCGGCGCTGCGGGTCGTGCTGCCCGGGCTGATCCTGATCGTCGCCTGCATCCTGGTGCCCGACGGCGGCCAGGTGGTCATGTCCTTTGGCCTGCGCGGCGCGGGCGATGCGTGGACGCCGACCGCCCTGCACCTGCTGTCGTTCTTCGTGGTCATGATTCCGGGCGCCTGGCTGCTCGCCTTCCCGGCCGGGCTCGGCACCCCCGGCCTGCTGACCGCGATCGCGATGGGCGCCGGCACCTCGCTGGTGATCCTGTCGCTCAGGTTCTGGCTGGTTACGCGACGTCCCTGATCGCCGGGTTTTCACCGCACAGCGGGCAGGCCGGGTTCTTCGGGATGTTGACGGTGCGAAGCGTAACGTCCATGGCATCGAAGAGCAGCAGCCGTCCGGTCAGTCCGCGGCCAAGGCCCAACAGCTCCTTCAGGACCTCGGTCGCCTGGATGGTGCCGAGCACGCCGGCCAGGGCCCCGAAGATGCCGGCCTGTTCGCAGCGCGGCGCAATCTCCGGCGGCGGCGCCGAGGGAAAGATGCAGCGGTAGCAGGGGTTTCCGCTCTCGTATGCCTTGATCGTGGTCGCCTGCCCCTCGAAGCGCAGCACCGCCGCGGTGACGAGCGGTTTTCTCTCCAGAAAACAGGCGTCGTTGACGAGGTAGCGGGTTTCGAAATTGTCGCTTCCGTCGGCGACGAGGTCGTACTGGCGGACCAGCCCCCGGGCGTTTTCCGTCGTCAGACGCTCGTTGTGCCGCTCGACCTTCACCTCGGGGTTGATCGCGGCGAGGGTCTCGACGGCGCTGTCCGCCTTCGGGACACCGATGCGATCCGTCGTGTGGACGATCTGCCGCTGCAGGTTGGTGATGTCGACGGCGTCGTCGTCGATCACCCCCAGCGTGCCGACCCCGGCTGCCGCGAGATACATCAGGACCGGCGAGCCGAGCCCGCCGGCGCCGATTACCAGGACCCGGGACTGCAGCAGCTTGATCTGCCCCTCCTCGCCGACTTCGTCGAGAATGATGTGCCGGGCGTAGCGGTGCAGACGCTCCTCGGTGATCTCCACGCTCACGTCCTCAAACGGTGATACCCTCGAACATCGCCGTGGAAAGATAGCGCTCGGCGAAGGAGGGGATGATCACGATTATGCGAGCACCCTTCATCTCAGGCCGCTCGCCGATTTCCAGCGCCGCCGCCAGGGCTGCGCCGGATGAAATGCCGACCGGGCAGCCTTCCAGTGCCGCCACCTTGCGGGCCACCGAGAACGATGTCTCGTTGGCGATCGAAATCGTCTCGTCGATCAGCTCGGTGTTCAGGACCGTCGGCACGAAGCCCGCGCCGATACCCTCGATCTTGTGCGGGCCCGGCTCGCCGCCGGACAGCACCGAACTGTCCTCGGGCTCGACCGCGACGATCCGGATGTCCGGGTTGCGCGACTTGAACACCTCGCCGCATCCGGTCAGCGTGCCGCCGGTGCCGACCCCGCAGACCAGCACGTCGAATGCGCCGCCCGTGTCCTTCCAGATCTCCTCGGCCGTGGTCATGCGGTGGATGTCCGGGTTGGCCGGATTCTCGAACTGTGCGGGCATTGCCGCATCGGGCAGCGAGGCGACGATCTCTTCGGCCTTCGTTATGGCTCCCTGCATGCCCTTGTCGGCCGGCGTGAGTTCGATTTCCGCGCCCAGCAGCTTCAGCATCTTGCGGCGCTCGATGGACATCGATTCCGGCATCGTGAGGATCAGCCGGTAACCGCGCGCCGCGGCGACGAAAGCAAGGGCGATGCCGGTATTGCCGGAGGTCGGCTCGACCATCACGGTGCCTTTCTTCAGCGCGCCCTGCGCTTCCATCGCGTCGATCATGGCGAATCCGATGCGGTCCTTGACCGATGCCAGCGGGTTGAAGAATTCGAGCTTGCCGATGATGTCGGCGTCGACCCCGGCATCCGCCGCGAGGCGCGAGAACCGGACCAGCGGCGTCGCGCCGATGGTCTCGACGAGATTGTCGTAGATCCTGCCTCTGAATTCCGAAGCGCCCGAACTCATCCTGTCCCCCTGTCGTCTGGTTAGATCGTGAAATCTATGCTCTTCTTCGAGCGGCTGTCGATGCCGGCCTCGCGGGCGGTGCGGCAGAGTTTTTCGACGCTCACCGAATCCAGCCTGACCAGTGCCTCTTCCTCCATCTCCTGCCACAGCGGCTGCAGCACGACGCGTCCGAGCTCGGATCCGGTATCGTTGTCCTCTCCGTCCTCCGCATCCATGCCGGCGACGATGCGAACGATCTCGCCCAGCGAAATGCGCCGCCGTTCGCGCGCCAGCCGGTAACCGCCGCGCGGCCCGCGCACGCCGCGCAGGACGTCGGCGCGGACCAACTGCTGCAGCACCTGTTCGAGATAGCGCCGCGGGATGCCCTGGCGCTCTGCGATGTCTTTGCTCTGCACCGGGTTGACCCCTGAATTGTAGGCGATGTCGACCACCGCCTCGATTGCGAACATCAGTTTCCGGGTAAGCCGCAACATTTTTCGTCACATCCCCTTCGTACCAGTCGATCCAAACCCGCCCGCGCCGCGTTGCGATCCGGGAAGCTCCGCGTCCGACGCGACCTCCCGCCACACGGTCTGCGTGACAGCTGAAACCACCATCTGCGCGATTCTCATGCCGCGCGTTACCGTAAACGTCTCACTCCCGAGATTGGCCAGAATCACCTTCACTTCGCCCCGGTAATCGGCGTCGATCGTGCCCGGGCTGTTCAGCACGGTAACACCATGCCTGAGCGCCAGGCCGGACCGCGGCCGCACCTGCGCCTCATAGCCGGCCGGCAGCGCGATGGTCAGTCCGGTCGGCACGAGGCCGCGTTCGCCCGGCGCCAGCGACACCGGGTCGTCGACCGCCGCCAGCAAATCCATCCCGGCGCTGTCGGACGTGGCATAGGCCGGCAGCGGGAGGTCGGCCCCGTGCGGCAGGCGGACAACGGGTACGGAAACGCCGCTCATGGCTTGGCGGCGAAATGGTCCGCGATGCGCTCTGCGAGCCGCTGCGCCACGCCGTCCTTCGACATCGCCGGCCAGTCGTCCACGCCCGCGCCGTCGACCAGGTGGATGACGTTCCGGTCGCCCCCGAAGGTCCTGGTTCCCGGCGACACGTCATTGGCCAGAATCCAGTCGGCGCCCTTTTTCTTGCGCTTGGCCTTGGCGTGGGCGATTACCTTTTCGGTCTCGGCGGCGAAACCGATCAGCAGGCCGGGCCGCATATTGTCCGCGCCAGCCAGCGTCTTGAGGATGTCCGGGTTCTCGATCAGGTCCAGCCGCGGCGGACCGCCGCCGTTCTTCTTGATCTTCTGGTCCGTTTCGTCGGCGGCGCGCCAGTCCGAAACGGCCGCCGCGCAGACGGCGATGTCGACGGGAAGCGTCATCGTGCAGGCATCCAGCATGTCGCGTGCGCTCTCCACATGGACGACGGTCACGCCAGGCGGGTCGGCGAGGGCGGTGGGACCGCTGACCAGTGTCGTGTCCGCGCCCATGCCGGCCAGCGCCCGGGCGATGGCGTGGCCCTGCTTGCCGGACGAGCGGTTCGCGATGTAGCGCACCGGGTCGATCGCCTCGTGGGTCGGGCCGCTGGTGACCAGCGCGCTGCGGCCGGCCAACGGGCGCGGCCGTCCCGGCGCACCGCCGGACGGGGTCACGGCGGCGCCTTCGCCGCGAAAGTGCGCCTCGATGGCGCCGAGGATTTCGTCGGGCTCAGCCATCCGGCCCTCGCCAAACTCCCCGCAGGCCATGTCGCCGACGCCGGGCCCGACCCGCATCACGCTGCGCGTCGCCAGGGTCTCGACATTGGCGCGGGTCGCCGGATGCTCCCACATCCGCACGTTCATGGCCGGCGCCACCAGGACCGGCTTGTCGGTGGCGAGCAGCACGGTGGTAGCGAGATCGTCCGCGATGCCGCCCGCCATTTTCGCCAGAATGTCGGCCGTCGCGGGGGCGACGACCAGAAGATCTGCATCGCGCGATAGCTCGATATGGCCCATCTCCGCCTCGGCGGTCAGCGAAAACAGATCGTCGTACACGGTATCGCCGCTGATTGCCGCGAGGCTGAGCGGGGTGACGAACTGTGCGCCGGCGCGGGTCAGCACGCAGCGTACGGCAGCGTCCCGCTCCTTAAGGCGGCGAATCAACTCCAGCGTCTTGTAAGCGGCAATACCGCCCGTGACGATCAGAAGAATGCGGTTCCCGGTCAGCAATTGCGCGGCACCCCTTCAAATACTGGGTCCTTCCGGCGAGCGGGCCCAATCTACAACACAAAACTGTGATAATTAAATAACCGACATTCGCCGCGGCGGCAACCCCGCCCATAGGACACCACCGGGCGGTGCATTTAACTTAAATTTGAGTAAATTCCTTTCGATTGCGAATCGAACGGCGGTGCCCGTCAGCCGGGGGCGGGAAAGCGCCCTAACGCGCTAGGGCAAATACGGCGGCCACGGC
>CAJICD010000176.1_pt1 | contig 10596 bp, 7 predicted proteins | sample 9199521 | NCBI WGS metagenome assembly CAJICD01 (sample SAMEA7708321, study PRJEB35096) | sediment metagenome | biome: marine neritic benthic zone biome [ENVO:01000025]; feature: sediment [ENVO:00002007]; material: shallow marine sediment [ENVO:03000034] sea grass bed [ENVO_01000059] ...
CGGACCGCGCGGGAGATCGACGGCGTCGAATGCTTCCACGGCGCGGGCGGGCTCGGCCCGTTCCTCGCGCGGACCGAGATCCTCGTCTGCCTGCTGCCGCTGACGCCGGAGACGGAAGGCATCCTGAACGCCGAATTGTTCGCGCAGCTGCCCAGGGGCGCCAGCCTGATCAACGCGGCGCGCGGCGGCCACCAGGTCGAGGAGGACATCCTGGCGGCGCTCGAGTCGGGGCAGCTGTCGGAAGCGACGCTCGACGTGTTCCGCACCGAGCCCCTGCCCGCGGATCATCCGTTCTGGCGTCACCCCAAGGTCACCGTCACGCCGCACAACGCCAGCGTCACCGACCCGGACAGCGCGACACGGCAGGTGCTCGAGAACATCGCCCGCTTCCAGCGCGGCGAGGCGCTGCCCAATAACGTCGACCCCGGGGCGGGATACTGACCGTGCCGGACTTCCCGTCCCGGGGCACGCGCTTCGCCCTCATCGCGGCGCTGTGTATCGGCTACGTGGCGAGCCAGTTCTACCGGACCGCGAACGCCGCGATCGCGCCGGAGCTGATGCGCGAGCTCTCGATCTCCCCGGAATCGATGGGCGCCGTGACCGGCGTGTTCTTCCTGATGTTCGCGGCGATGCAGATTCCGGCGGGCGTGCTGCTCGACCGCTTCGGGCCGCGCCGCGTGATGTCGGGGCTGCTGCTCTCGGCGGTCGCGGGCTCGCTGGTGTTTGCCATGGCGGACGGCGCGCCGGGCCTCGGCGTCGGGCGCGGGCTGATGGGGGCCGGCTGCGCCGCCGGGCTGATGGGCTCGATGGTGGTGTTCGCGCGCTGGTTCCCGCAACGGTATTTCGCGACGCTGGCGGCGGTGATCTTCTCGGTCGGCGGCATCGGCAACCTTCTCGCCACCACGCCGCTCGCCATGGCCAGCGCGGCGATCGGCTGGCGCGGGGCGTTCGCCGGCATGGCGGCCATCACCGTTGGCATGGCCGCGGTGCTGTTCCTCGTGCTGCGCGATGCGCCGCCCGGCCATCCCGTATCGCTCCGCGCGCCGGAATCGCCGCGGCAGATCCTCACCGGCCTCGGAGAGGTGCTGCGCGACCGGCGCATCTGGTACATCAGCGCGATGCAGGCCGTCGCCTACCCGATCGTGATGACCATCAGCGCGCTGTGGGCCGGCCCCTACCTGGACGAGGTCTACGGTCTCGATGCGATCCAGCGCGGCAATGTCCTCCTGGCGCTCAACATCGCGATGATCCTCGGCGTGCTCGCTTACGGGCCGCTCGACCGGTTGTTCGACAGCCGCAAATGGGTCGTCGCGGCGGGGACGGCCGCGACCATTCTGTCGCTGGCGGTGATGGCGGTCGTGCCGGACTGGTCGCTGTGGCAGATCGTCGTGCTGCTCGTGCTGTTCATGGGGCTCGGCGGATATCAGATGATTCTGCACGCCCATACGCGGGCGATCCTGCCGGACCATCTCGTGGGGCGCGGGCTGACGGTGCAGAACACCGCGGCGTTCGTCGGCGTGTTCGCGATGCAGTGGGCGTCCGGCTATATCATCGGCGCGTTCCAGGGCGTTGGCGACCCGGCCCTGCCCTATCGCCTGGTGTTCGCCTTCCTGGCGGGCGCGACGCTGGTCGCCCTGCTGGTCTATCTGCGCATCGAGGACGCCCGGCCCAGTGCGATCGATGCCGGGTGACTGCCGTGGGACGCCCTTATCGGCCGGCCTGCACCTTCGCGCGTTGTGCGGGTTTGCCGGGCTTCTGCGCTGCTTTGGCGGGCTTCGCGGCCACCTTCTTGCCGGCCCTCGCGGCGCGTGCGCGATCGACATCCCGCTGTGCCCTGGCAATGATTTCGGCCAGTTCCGCGAGATACACCGAGCCCTTCACGGTCCGCTGCACGACGACCGACCGTCCGTCGCGCGGGTCCGTCTTGCGCCGCGCCAGCCCGAACTCGCCGAGCCGGTCCAGCGCCCGCGTGACGGCCGGCTTGGAGATGTCGAGGATCGCGGCGAGCCCGCGCACGGTATGCGGCGGCTCGGTCATGTACACCGTCAGGAGCGCGGCCATCTGGCGGGCCGACAGATCCGGCGCGTCGCGGCGGACATTGTCGACCATCGCGCGCCGCCAGATATCGAGTGGATCGAGGTCCGTCCGTGCCATTTCAGCCGCCGATTCGTTCCGGTTGCGTATCGAAATTACGGTCGAAACCCCTTCGGCACAAGGAAAATCGGCCCGGACCGGCCCCCTCGCCGATCCTGCCCGCCCGGCAGGTCACCGCTTGCCGTAGCGCTCCCCGATGGCGGCGAAGGCGGCGCGCATGGCCATGGCCTCGCCGCCCTCCGGCCGGCCCGGCCGGTTGCCGACGTTCCAGGCCATGATGTCGAAATGCGCCCACCGGATCCCCTCGCCGACGAATTCCGAGAGGAACAGCGCAGCGGTGATGGCGCCGGCATAGGGCGAGTCGCCGGCATTGTTGATGTCCGCGACCGGGCTGTCGATCAGGCGCCGGTAGGGGCGCCACAGCGGCATGCGCCAGACCGGGTCGTCCTCGTCCTCGCCGTGCCGGTACAGGCTCTCGGCGAGCGCGTCGTCGGGGCTGAACAGGGCCGCGATCTCTGTGCCGACCGCGCTGCGCGCCGCTCCGGTCAGGGTCGCGAAATCGAGCAGCAGATCGGGCTCGTCCTCGACGGCCAGGGCCAGGGCGTCGGCCAGTATCAGGCGGCCCTCCGCGTCGGTATTGCCGACTTCGACGGTCAGCCCCTTGCGGGTCTGCAGCACGTCGCGCGGCCGCATCGCGTTGCCGGATACGCTGTTCTCCACGGCCGGCACCAGGACTCTCAGCCGCACCGGCAGGTTGGCGGCCATGATCATGTGCGCCAGGCCCAGCGCGACGGCGGCGCCGCCCATATCCTTCTTCATCAGCGCCATCGACCGGCTCGGCTTGAGGTCCAGCCCGCCGGTGTCGAAGCAGACGCCCTTGCCCACAAGCGTGACCTTCGGCGCGCCCCGCCGGCCCCAGGCAAGATCGATCAGACGCGGCGCCCGGTCGGCGGCGCGGCCCACGGCATGGATCGCCGGAAGGTTCCCGGCGATCAGGTCGTCGCCGACGATGACGGTATGGTCCGCCTTGAATTCGGTTGCCAGCGCGATCGCGGCTTCGGCCAGGCCGTCGGGGCCCAGATCCGTGGCCGGGGTGTTGATGAGGTCTCTTGCCAGGCAGGTCGCCGTCGCCGCCGCGGTCACGGCGGCACGGTCGGCGCTGTCCGGCCACACGAGTTCGGGCGCCGCACGCCCCCCCGGCTTGTAGCGGGCGAACCGGTAATTCCCGAGCGCCCAGCCCAGCGCGGCCCTGGTTGCGCTCCGCTCGGAATAATCCGCATCGAGATAGTAGCGATTGTTCGGCAGTGCGGCCGCCGCCCCGCCCCAGGACCAGAGATCCTCATCGTCGGCCACCCCGGCCAGCGCGCCGCCGACGGGCGCGTCGCCCTCTCCCGGCAGCAGCAACACCGTGCCCGGCTTCGCGGTGTAGCCGGACGCCCGGACCCAGCCTGCCGTCGGCTCGGCCAGGGTCGTGGTGACCTCCTCAAGCGAATCCGTGCGCGCGGGAATCAGCCGGACCGACGTATCCCCCTTTTCCTCGACCAGACAGTCAACGGGCACCTGCATTCTCCTTGCACATTCGGTGGCGAGACGCATAGTCTCGCGAGAGCCGGTCCGGGTTGAGCGGAATCGCCTTCGGCGATCCGTCAGTCCGGTGAAACGGCTCTATCTTCGGTTCGGAGCGGATTCACGTAATCGATCGTGAGCACGATCATTCACGATCCGCTCGACCGCTGGGTTTTACCGGCGGCGACGCCGCAGGGCAATGGCGAGAAAGGCGCAATCATGGTCCCGATGACGCTGGTGATAGGAAACCGCAACTATTCCTCCTGGTCGCTCAGGGCGTGGCTTGTCATGCGCATGGCGGGCCTGACGTTCGATGAGATCGTGATCCCCCTGGACCAGCCCGACAGCAAGAAGCTGATTCTCGAACATTCGCCGACGGGCCGGGTGCCGGTCCTGCATCACGGCGACGTAACGATTTGGGAATCGCTGGCGATCTGCGAGTACGTGGCGGAAATGGTGCCTGGCGCCCGCTTATGGCCGGAAATGGTTGCGGCCCGCGCCGATGGGAGGGCCATCAGTGCCGAGATGCATGCCGGTTTCGCCGCCCTGCGCAAGGCCCTGCCGATGAATGTCCGTGCGGACCGGCCCGGCGTGAAGATCAAACCGGCGGCGCGCAGGGATATCGACCGCATTCTGGGGATCTGGCGGAATTGCCGCCGAAGGTATGGGACGGTCGGCCCTTACCTGTTCGGGCGGTTCTCGATTGCGGACGCGATGTTTGCGCCGGTGGTGAGCCGGTTCACGACCTATCGTGTGGAGATGGACAAGATCGAGCGGGAGTACGCCAACACAGTTATCGGCCTTCCGGCCATGCGAGAGTGGGCGGCGGCGGCGGCGGCCGAGAAATGGGTGATCGCCGCCGACGAGGTCGGCGAGGACGTCGACTGACGCGGGGCTCCCCGACGGCCCGGCGGCGGGCAGTCACGAGTCCGGTGGCGCCGTGTCCTTGGGCGAGTCCTCTGCCGGCGCCTCCAGGTTGGGGATTTCCTGGATCGAAATGCCTTCCTGCGCCATTTCTGCCCCGGGCACCCCTGCTTTTGGCACCGTGGCCACCGGCGCCGGGGCGCAGCCCGACGATTCGATCCTGCGGACCTTAACGAGGGTGGCGTCCAGTTTTATGCTGCCGAGATCTATGATCATGTGGCTCGCAATACCATTCGCATGCACCTGAACGATTGTATGTGCGCCAAGCTCGTTGAGAAGCTCGGTCTCGTAAACCGGTGTTACCCTGAGGCGCCAGGACTTCCCTTCGACGAGTTCGGCATCGCCTTCCGGCGGTCTTTTCAGGATCGTCGGCGCGCCGCCGAGGAGTCTCATTTCAGTGTACTTCGAATACGGATCGAAATAGTGGACCGGTGCCGGTGTTTCCCCGATCAGGAGCTGTTCCAGAATCTTCGTGAACGATTCCGTGGGAAGCCCCATGCCGATTGCCAGCTTGCGCTGGTCCTTCTTCGGCTTGTCGAACATGACTTCGCCAGGGTCGCCGGATGCCGGAATTGTGGCGCTGCCGCGGGTATCCACCTTGCCCGTCTTTTCGGAATCGGTCCAGCCCGTGAATTCCACCCGCTGCCCTCCGACGTTCTCACGCAATCTCAGCATGTTGTGGACGCGAACCATTTCGCCGTTGTCGAGCTCGATCGTAAACAGCAGTTCGCTCTGGGATTGCCAGCTGCCGCAGTGACGTTTGAGTCGCAATCCCAGCGCGCCGCTCGACTGGACGATGGCGGCCCTGGTTGCGGCGTCCTGGAGTGCCTTTGTATCAGCCTCCAGAAGACTGAGGCGGTACACTGCCTCGTGCGGTACCAGTTCGACGGCGGCCGCCCGCGACGTCATAAGCACGAAGGCCCCCAGCAACACCAGCAGGAATCGCGAATGATTTGAAATCATGACGTGTTGCCTTGATCCGGCCGCCCGAGCCCCCGGACGGACACGCGGCGCCATTCGCAGGCAACTGCCTCTGCCAGTCCCCGATTGGACGGGACCTTCGTAATCGACTGGGGCATAGGTTGCGTCCTCTTGCGGTTCGTGCGGCCGCGCCGATGCCGCTCGCATGTTCACAGCGGGCATGTCCGGCTACTCGCAGTTGGGAATGTCGAGACCCTTGATCCAGGCGAGGTTTCCATTAACGGAAAACGGTCCCAGATCGATGGTGGTTTCGCTGACAATGCCGTTCTTGTGCACCTTCGCGGTTTCGACCCGTGCCGGTCGCGGATCCTCCGCGCCGATCAGCACATATTTGGTGGTGAAACGCCACGCCGGTGTGTTGAGGAGCTCGGCGTCGCCGTCCGGTATGGGAAGCTTGGTCGTCTCCGATGTGGTTGCGGGACGATAGATCGCGCGGAAGGCTCCCTCGTTGCTCGACCCGTCGAAGACCGGAAGCTCCGGCGCAAGTTCACCCTTGGCCAATCTGTCGAGCTGCTGCATCAAAGCGCCGAAGGGGAAAATAACGTTCTGCGGTATCTCGATCTGCTGCTCGTCGGGCCAGTCGTAGCGAACCCGAACGCCAAGAAAACGGACCTCTTTCTGCTTTTTCGTCTTTGCCTCGGCCTCTCTTGCGGCCTCCTCGACCTCGGCTTTTTCCTCGACGGCCTCCTGGGTTTCCTCCTCGCCTTTCTCGGCTTTGTCCCTCTCTTCGATTTTTGCTGTCTCGACAACTTCCTCCTTGACCTCGACGACCGAGCCTTCCTCGGGCCGATTGGCCTCGCCCGCGATGATCGAAACCGTGTTGCCGTTCAGGGTCGTCCGGGAGCGGAACCAGAAATGCCGGCCGCCCACGGATTCCCGGAGCCGCTCTTCGATGACCAGATGGGTCGTGCGATCATCGGTGTACACGATGTCGAATTCGATCCGCCGATCGTACCCGTAATGGAAACAGTCGCGCGACACGTTGATTTCCATGAGGCCTGCCGACGTATCCGCCCACCCGTCAGCATCAAGATCCTTCAGGCTCAACCGGTAAACGGCCTGATGCGGAATGATCTCCGCCGCGCCTGCCGAGGTGGCCGCGAGGGTCGCCAGAATCGCTGCGGCTGCCAGATATTTCCGAAATCTCATCGCAATTCGCCAATATTCATGTCGAAAGCCGGCAACCGGACGCGGGACCAGGATCGTTTCGCCGGCCCCGGGACGTCATCCGAAATCAGAATGGATGCCGCCGCCCGGTCATCACCCATGAAGCCACAATTAGGTTAATCTGGCGTAAAGGCCCGACATATATGAATTTTATCGAAAATGCCCGGTACCGGATTCGAACCTCTTTCGATGATTCCAAGGTTGTCGGCGGCGCGCCATCGATCTTCCTCGCCTTGTTTGGCACGGGACGTGCATACCCAACCACGCCGGCGCAACACCGGCACGCACGTTTCGGCGCGCGAGAACGGGGGCCTCTGAATGCATCGGTTAGACGCACAGACCGGCTGTGGCGAAATCGAACGGACCGCGGCCCATATTCTGATCGTCGGGCGCGACGAGCAAACTCGCAACCGCAGATCGCGCGGATTGCGGTTGGCCGGATATCGCGTATCGGCCGCCGCAGACGATGCGACGGTACGAGCACTTCTCCGCGAACATGTGTTGGATCTGGTGCTCATCGATGGCGCGGAATCCGGAGAGCTCGAGGAAAAGATCCTTGGCGCAATCAAGGAAGAAAGCCGTGGCGTGAGGCCACCTGCCGTTTTGCGGATGGCAGACATTGGCGATCTTGACGCGATCCTGGACCGTGAAAGCGGCAGCAGCGGGCCCGCCATCGCGTCGAGCGAAATAGAGGCGCTTATGGCGCGTATCGACGCGCGGCTTGCGCACCGCCAAGCCACGCCTGCTCCGGACCCCCCGCGAAACGGCGTTGGACAGACCTTTTCCCATGAAGCGGACAAGCCGCGCGCACCCGACAGCGAATCTGGAGGGACACCTCAAGTCCTTGCAGATGCTCTCGATTCGATCAAGGAGGGGTTTGTTCTGTGGGATTCCGAAGATCGGCTCGTCACCTGCAACGAGAGCTACAGGAGGCTTTTCGGCGCCAGCGCCGAGTTCGTGGTCCCGGGCGCACGGTTCGAGGATCTGATGCGGCGGCAACTCGATGACGGCGCCGTCAGGCATGCGGCAGGCCGGGCGCGCGAATGGCTAAGGCAGCGCGTATCACAGCATCGCGACCCCCAGGGACCGTTTGAGGAGGAGTTTTCGGACGGGACCTGGGTGCGGGTCACCGAGACCCGTACGGGCGACGGTCACATCGTCGGACTTTGCACCGAGATTTCCCAGGCCAAGAGGCGCGAGATCGCGCTGAAGACGATTGCGGACAACAACCGGCGACTCGCCGCGGCGGTCAACGCGACGACCAGCACGATTCTGATTACCGATCCCACCCGGCCAGGCAATCCGACGGTGTTCGCGAATCCCGCCCTTACGGCGATGACCGGGTGGCCTGTCGAAGAGGCGCTTGGCCGTGATCGCTCGTTCCTGAACGGCCCCGAAACCGACATGGACGAGGCGGCCCGGTTCGAACGGGCCATGAGTGACGGCCGCCCGGTTTCGGCTGAACTGAGGCTGAGCACCCGAAGCGGCAAGCCCATCTGGGCCGAGATCAGCGCCAGCCCCATTCGCGGGAGCGATGGCAGGATCACGAACTGGGTGATCATCCAGACCGACATCACGGCGCGCAAGGAGACCGAGGAACAGCTGCATCACTCGCAAAAGATAGAGATGGTCGGTCAGTTGACCGGGGGACTCGCCCACGATCTCAACAATCTGCTGACGATCATATTGGGCAACCTGGAGTCCGTCCTTGGCGCTGGCGACGGAGAAGATCCGGAGTCGCGGGGGATGCTGGAAGCGGCCCTGAAGGCAACCCGTCAGGGCGCCGATGTCACGCGACGGCTGCTCGCGTTTTCGCGCAAACGAACGCAATCCGTCGAAACTACCGATCTCGTGCAGATCCTGGATGGCTTCGAGAAATTCATCGGCCGATCGCTTGGCAGCGCCTACAGGGTTCGTGTGGACGGCGATCCGGAGATCTGGCGAATTCTTGTTGATCCCGCACAAATGGAAAATGCCATACTGAACCTCGCAATAAACGCGCGTGACGCCATGCCGGCGGGCGGTACACTGAAACTTGAAACCGCCAACATCGTGCTCGCGGACGCCACCGACGTAACCGGCCAGCCGATCGCTGACGGGGAGTATGCGCGCATCTCGGTCAGAGACGGCGGCGAAGGCATGTCGGCCAAGATCGTCGAGAAGGCAATCCGGCCGTTCTTCACGACCAAGCAGGCGGGCAAAGGCACGGGGCTCGGTCTGAGCATGGTATATGGATTCGTTTCGCAGTCCGGCGGCTTCATGCAGATCGAAAGCCGGCCCGGGCAGGGCACCACGGTTTCGCTGTTCTTCCCGCGGATTCGCGCGGGCTGCGCCGCCGCGGAAGCGGACGAGCCGCCACAGACGAGGGGCGGGACCGAGACCCTCTTGATCGTTGACGATGAGCCCGACGTGTGCGCCGTCACCGCCCAGCAGTTGTGTCGACTCGGCTATAAGGTGCTGCACGCGGGCACCGCCGAGGAGGCGCTGAGAGTCCTCGACAGAAACGGTCCGGTCGATCTGTTGGTGGCCGACATCGCGCTGCCCGGCGACATGAACGGCCACCATCTCGCGGCCGCTGTGCGAACCAGGCAGCCCCGCACCAAGGTCGTTCTCATGTCCGGCTCGTACGACGAAGCGCCTGCGGCGCCGAACCGTTCCGTGCATTTCCTTGGCAAGCCCTACGATCGTGCGGCGCTGGCCAGCGCGGTACGCAAGGCACTCAACGCGGACGACGCTGCAGTTCCGGCGAAAGTGGCGGATACCGCCTGACGCTCCCGATACGCGTATCGCCCGGGCGAAAAATCCGCCCGTTGCGCACGCCTGCCGCGGGCGCGCGTTCCGGCCGTCGGCCGACCGGTCGGGCGGTGCGCGCCGCTCCGGACACATCGCGGCGGTGCCGACTGTGCCGGTAAAGCCCTACCGCTGTCGTGCGGTTAGCCGCGCTGTCGGTCAGACGGGTCAGGGTCTTGGGATATATTGCCAGTCCGGCGGGGATTCCTGAAATCGCGCGTTCGCAGGGACCATGCACCGGTCAGGGGCGAATACCGGACCGATTTTCCGGGCTTCCTGATTGGTTCAGCGATGGGCCGCGCTCGGCCAGCGATCCGGACAGCCGCCCAGCACCGGCGGTTATGCCCTAAACGCCTCCCCCACAAGGCGAACATCCGGGAGCCTGCTCCAGCGTCGGTGATTCCGTGCCGAATGCCGCGTTGCGCCACGATAAACCTTAGGGCGAAATTCAGCGGAACGGCACGGTGTCAATTTCCCGCATTACGCGTAAAATCAATCTTATGCGCCCGGAATGATTGATCGAGTCCAACGGCGTGAGTATACTAATATCGGGTAACGCGGTCATTCTCTGTTTGGGGTTGGCGAGCTCCGGGCAGGCGCACTTGACTCGAGGTGGTTAGGAGGCGGTCATGGACGGGGGTATGAATTCGCGGGCTTTTCCCGACAAGCTCTATCTGGGCATCGATGTCGGGTCGACGACAGTCAAATGCGTCGTCGTCGATCCGGACACCAAGGATATACTCTGGAGCCGGTACGAGCGGCACGAAACACGGCAGCCTGAAAAGGTGGAAGAGATGCTGTCGGCCATCGAGGCCGACTTCGCAGACGTCGCGCCGGCGCGCTTCAGGGCCTTCATCACCGGATCCGGCGCCGGTCCGCTGGCCGGCAAGATCGGCGCGCGTTTCGTGCAGGAGGTCAATGCTGTCGCCATTGCCGTCGAGCAGCGTCACCCGGACGTCTACAGCGTCGTCGAACTGGGCGGCCAGGACGCGAAGGTGATCCTGTTTGCCGACGTGCCGGAAACCGGCGATCGCCGGATCATCACCTCGATGAACGACAAATGCGCCTCCGGCA